>Ga0247668_1000236_pt1 | contig 14946 bp, 8 predicted proteins | sample CNK09_metaG_FD_182737 | JGI IMG/M metagenome (GOLD analysis project Ga0247668, IMG submission 182737) | Soil microbial communities from Purdue University Martell Research Forest, Indiana, United States - CNK09 | ecosystem: Environmental > Terrestrial > Soil > Temperate forest > Bulk soil | place...
GGTGGCGAAGGCGGGCGTGATGAAGACCAGCGGCGTCACCACATCCTTCAGATCGGGATGCGCGACGCGCCAGGCCAGATGCGAGTGTTCGTTATCGGTGCTGCCGCCGAGGACGACGGCGTCACGGTCGGCGAACTCGCCGTTCTTCTTGCCGAACTCGACGATCTCCGTCGGGCAGATGAAGGTGAAGTCCTTCGGATAGGCGTAGAACACGAGCCACTTCCCATCGTTGTCCTTCGTGCTGATGGTCTCGAATTCCTTTCCCTTCTCGGTGCTGACGGAGGCTTGGAGGCTGTACTGCGGAAACTTGTCACCAACGGTAAGCATGGGCATTTGTCGTTACTCTCCTTCTTGATCTGGACGATGTCGCATTCTGGACGCCGTCTAACTGCTCGCGAAAATTTTTCAGGCCTTGCGCCGTCCGCCCTTGCGAACGCCGTGCATGACCACCTGATAGTCGTGAACCTCGAAGCCCTTCAGCGCTTCGATGTTGCAGACCTGAACCTTATCCCACGGGATGTCGTGAATGGTGCCGCTCTCTTCATCGACGAGATGATGGTGCCTCTCGACGTTCGGATCGAAAACCACACTGTCCTCTGCCAGTGTGAGCGCACGCAGCAGCCCCTTCTCCACGAAGAGGTTCAACGTGTTGTAAACGGTGGCGCGGGAGATGTACGGCACTCGGGCCTTGACCCTGTTCCAGACCAGGTCGGCCGAGGGATGCTCGACGGTCTGGAGGACATAGTCCGCCACCGCCACGCGCTGCGCCGAGGGCTGGATTCCATGGTTCTGAAGAATAGTCACGCTGTCGGGCACGGTGATTAGACTACGTCTAAATCTGGAGGATGTCAAGTCATGCTTCCAGATGTTCCTTTTGCCGAGGTAAGTTGGCGTCATGCGAAGCCTACAGTTAAGCGAACTCAAGGAAAGACTTGACGAAGTGATCGAGGCGGTGAAGAACGGGAGACTGTTCAGATCATGGAAGGCCTTACACCGTTGGCACGATTCGAGCCGAAGGCCGCGGCTGATCATTCGTCACAGCCCACCCCTGGACAGAGCGCGCTGGAAGCACACATCGACGAGTTGGTACGTCAGGGGAAGGCGCGCCGAGGAACAGGAACGCTGTCCGACGATTTCTTTACCAGGCCGCTGCCGAAATTTGAAGGCGGCAGCGTTCTGGAGCAGCTACTCCGTGATCGAGAAGAAGGTTGGTGAGATGCTGACGTTGCGACCATATCTCTTGGTTCACGCGGAGGCGCGGAGACGCGGAGGTGGAGGATGTGCTCTCTACTCCGTGTCTCCGCGTCTCCGCGTGAAAACCCGACCTTGAAGTTTGCCGTAGTTCCGCTCATTGGTTGGCGGGTAGAGGTGGCAATTCGTCTAGAATCGCCACACCGTTAACAGACACGCATCGTTCCCCTCGTGGCGAGCCAATGAACTGGGAGACCTTTCTTCTCGACAACCTTTCGCTGATCGACGGCGTCACCGCGTTCGTCAGCCGGAAGTACGGCCTCTCGGGCGCCGACGCAGAGGATTTCGCCTCGGCGGCCAAGCTCAAGCTGATCGAGGATAACTACGCCGTCCTGCGTAAGTTCGAGCATAAGTGCTCTCTTCGCACATATTTAACAACCGTCGTCTCGCGCCACTATCTCGACTTGAAGATCCACGAATGGGGCAAGTGGCGGCCGTCGATGCGCGCCCGCCAGGGGGGCGACGCGGCGATCTATCTGGAGCGTCTGGTCAGCCGCGACGGCCTCGGCCTGACGGAAGCGTCGACGATTGTCCGTCAAAAATATACGGAGCTCGACTCTCGGGCGCTGGAAAGGCTGGCCGCATCGATCGTGGTGCGGCAGCCGCGGCGCTCGGCGAACGTGGAGCGGACGGAGGAGATGCGTGAGCCCGCATCGGAGGCGTCAGCGGAAGACGAGTTGCTGAGTGGCGAGCGCGAAGTCGCGGCACGCCGCGCCAGCGCCGTACTGAGCCGGGAACTGGATCGCCTTCCGCCCGAGGATCGATTGATCATGAAATTACGTTTCATCGACGCGATGAAAGTCTCGACGATGGCCAGATTGCTGCACGTTGACCAGAAGCAACTCTATCGCCGCATCGACCGCCTGGTGGCCTCCCTGCGCGAAGCCCTTCTTGCCGCCGGCGTGGGGATGAGCGACATTGGAGACATGCTGATCCATGGCGCCGACGCGCTGCACGTCGACTTCGGCCCCAACGGATCCTCGCAGGTGCCGGCATGACGATGACACTCGCCCATCCCGCCGCCGAGGACCTCGGGCGTTTCGTCGAAGGAACGCTCGATGATGCCGGCCGCGCCGCCGTCGTCACGCACATCGCGGATTGCGATGAGTGCAGGATTGTGGTGGTGGACGTGGCGGAGTTTGTCGAACCGGCCGTCGAGCATTCGGATCGGCGGTGGTGGGTAGCCACCGCAGCGGCAGTCGCGATCCTAGTTGGCGCCACATTCATCTGGAATGCTCAGCGCGACCCTTTGACGCCCGTTATCGAAGCTTCCGCACATCAAACCAAACGGCACGTAGAAGCGCGACTGAGCGGTTTCCAGCACCGTGATTGGAGTGCATTGCGAGGCGGAGGTGATCAAAGTGAGTCGGACCTGCAGGAGTCGGAGTTGATTGTGAAAATCGCAGAGGTCCTGGATCGACAAGGAGATGATCCAAAGACATTGCATGCGAAAGGGGTCGCGCTTCTCCTCGAAGCAACGATAGATAAAGAAAGCAAGCCCAGCGAGATTCTCGAAAAGCGGGATCGTGCTGTACGGACTCTCCGCGCTGCTGCGACCGGTGCACCCACCAATCCCAGATATCAAAGCGATTTGGCCGCAGCGATGATCGCGACTGGGCAGCAAGACCCAGGTAAACTTCAGAGTGCCGTCCACATCTGCGATCAGGCTTTGCGCATCGATCCTCGCTCTCGCGAAGCTCTATTCAACCGCGCTCTTGCCCTCGATTCGCTCGCGAGAGAAACAAACGATAGAGACCAGAGTCAGAAGGCGATAGCTGCCTACGATCTTTACCTCGCCGTTGATTCTTTCTCGCCTTGGGCGAACGATGCCCGAAAGAATCGCGATCGAGTCCAGTCAACCATCCAACCCTGAATTTCCCCGCGCTACACTTCGTTCTGCATCACCTCTTCCATGTTCGACAAGTTCCACGATGAATGCGGTGTCTTTGCCGTTCTCAACCATGAGAACGCGGCGAACATCGTTTACCTCGGGTTGTATGCGCTGCAGCATCGGGGGCAGGAGAGTGCGGGGATTGCCTCGGTGTCGTCGGACCGGCGGCGGTCGGAGACCAACATCGGGGAGGCTAGTGGGGCCTCGAGCGGGACCGGGGAGCAGATCATCGCGCCGGGGGCGCCGCAGATCCACTCCGAGAAGGAGATGGGGTACGTCGCCGAGATCTTCACCGAAGAGCGGCTGCGGCGGCTGCCGGGGGACATTGCCATCGGGCATGTCCGCTATTCGACGGCCGGCGGGTCGATGCTCTGCAACGCGCAACCGCTCGTCGCTTCGACCAGCAAAGGGCCGATCGCTCTGGCGCACAACGGCAACCTCGTCAACGGGGCCGACATCCGGCGGCGGCTGGAGGCGGACGGCGCCATCTTCAATACGATGTCCGACACCGAGGTCATCGTCCATCTCATCGCGCGGTCGAAGGAGGCCGGCCTCGAAGCGGCGCTCGTCGACGCGCTCTCGCAGGTCAAAGGGGCGTACTCCATCGTCGTGCTCGCGCCGGGGCGCGTCTACGCCGCGCGCGACTCCTACGGCTTCCGCCCCCTCGTTCTCGGCAGGCTCGGCGACTCCATCGTCGTCTCCTCGGAGACCTGTGCCTTCGACCTCATCGAGGCGGAAACGATTCGCGAAGTACGGGCCGGCGAAGTCATCGCCATCGAATGTGCCGAGCCCGTGCCACGCGTGCGCGTCGTCCACGAATTCGCGGGACCGCGCGAGGCGCGCTGCATCTTCGAGCATGTCTACTTCGCGCGGCCTGACTCCGTCATCTTCGGCAACAACGTCGCCGAGGTCAGGAAGCGGTTCGGAGCGCAACTGGCGAGGGAGCATCCAGTCGACGCCGACGTCGTCATTCCCGTCCCCGACTCCGGCGTCTTCGCCGCGCTGGGGTACGCACACGAATCAGGCATCCCCTTCGAATTCGGCCTGGTCCGCAACCATTACGTCGGCCGGACGTTCATCGAACCGAAGCAATCGATCCGAAGCTTCGGCGTGAAGGTGAAGCTGAATCCCGTGCGAGAGATCGTGGCCGGAAAGCGCATCGTCCTGATCGACGACTCCATCGTCCGCGGCACGACGTCGAAGAAGATCGTTCGGATGCTGAAGGACTTCGGCGCGCGGGAAGTGCACATGCGCATCTCCTCGCCGCCGACGACAGGGCCCTGCTACTACGGCATCGACACGCCGCAGCGCCGCGAGCTGATCGCCAGCGCGCAGTCGGTCGATGAGATTCGCACCTTCATCGAGGCCGATTCCCTCGGCTATCTTTCCGAAGACGGCATGCTCGCGGCCGTCCGCAACGATGACGATCCCCGGCGTCTCTACTGCACGGCGTGCTTCACCGGAAAGTACCCGGTGCTGCGCGAGGAGAGCGAAGCGGTCCTACACGCGTGATTGCGCGGCGCGGTCGAAGTGATGGTCCGCCAGCCTCTCCGGCAGCACCGCGGCGGAGACCGGCCGGCTGAACAGATAGCCTTGCGCGGCGTCGCAGTTGCGGCGGCGGAGGAACGAGAGCTGCTCCTCGGTCTCGACACCTTCGGCGATCACGCGCAGCTTGAGAGCGCGGGCGATGCCGACGACGGCGGAGACGATTGCGGCGTCGCCCTCGCTCGTGGCCAGGTCGCGGATGAAGGCGCGGTCGATCTTCACCGCCGTGATCGGGAAGCGCTTCAGGTAGTTGAGCGATGAATAGCCGGTGCCGAAGTCGTCGATGGCGATGGAGACGCCGAGATCGCGAAGCGCCTGCAATACTTCCACCGTGGCCTCGGCATTCTGCATCGCCGCGGTCTCGGTGATCTCCAGCTCGAGCGCGGCGGCATCGAGACCGGTCTCCGCGAGAACGCGGCGGACGCTTTGAACGATGTCGTATTGCTGGAACTGCCGCAGCGAAAGATTGACGGCCATGAGAGGCAGCTCGATGCCGGCGTCGAGCCACGCGCGCATCTGGCTGCAGGCGGTGTGAAGGACCCACTCGCCCAGCGGCAGGATGAGGCGGCTCTCTTCCGCCATGGGGATGAATGCCGACGGATGCACCAGTCCCCGCTCCGGGTCGTTCCAGCGCACCAGCGCTTCCACTCCGACAACGGCGCCGCTGGTCAGGCTCACCTGCGGCTGGTAATGGAGAACGAGCTGCCCCTCGGCGATGGCGCGGCGCAGGCGGGTCTCGAGCGACAGCCGCTCGACGGCGCGGCGCTTCATGTCATCGGTGCAGAGCTGGTACGTGTTGCGGCCGGCCTCCTTGGCGCGGTACATGGCACTGTCGGCATTGCGCAGCAGCGCCTCCGCATCGGAACCGTCATCGGGGAAGAGAGCGATCCCGATGCTGGCAGAGACTTCGACCGAGGTTCCGGCGATCGTCAGCGGCTGTTCCACGGCTTTGATGATCTTCTCGGCCACGTTGACCGCATCCTCGGGATGACGGAGCTCGGCCAGGATGATCGTGAACTCATCGCCGCCGAGGCGCGCCACCGTGTCGTCGTCGCGCACGTTGGCGCGGAGGCGGATGGCCATCTCCTGCAGGAGCTCGTCGCCGGCCTCGTGGCCGAGCGTGTCGTTGATCGACTTGAAATGATCGAGATCGACGAACATCACCGCCAGCGGCTTGCCGGAACGGCGCGCGCGCGAAATGCTCTGGGTCAGGCGATCGGCGAACAGTTTGCGGTTCGGCAGATGCGTCAGGACGTCGTGGTAGGCATGAAACTCGATCTGTTCCTCGGCGCGTTTCCGGTCGCTGATGTCGACGACGGTCGTATGGATGCGATCCCCGGCCATGGTCAGGTTCATCAGTCCCCAGATGGCCTGGCCGTCCTTCTTCCGCAGCTCGAGCTCCACGCTGTTGAGCGTCGGCGAGTCGGCCAACACCGACAGGAGATCCGTTCGTTGCGACGGGCGCGCGTAGAGCCGGCCGGCCTCGAGACCGATCAGCTCCGACCGCGCATACCCGAGCATCGACGCGAAGGTCAGGTTGCAGTCGACGATGGCGCCGGAGACCGTGCTCACGCAGACGCCGGCGGCGTTCTGCTCAAACAGCAGGCGGTACCGCAGCTCGGAGTCACGCAGCGCGGCCTCCGCGGCGAAGCGCGAGGAAACGTCACGGAAGCTCCAGACCCTGACGTTGGCGATGCCCTCAACCGCCCTGCCGGTCGAGTAGCGCTCGAAGCGGCGACCGTCTTTGAACTCGAGCAGCTCGAAACTCTCCGCCTCGGGTTGCGCATAGAGAGTGTCGATCGTGCGAAGGAAGTGCTCCGGGTCGATGAGCTGGTCGAGAACAAAATCGATGAGACCGCGGTCATCGTCGCTCGTCTCGAGCAGTTGCGGCGGGATGCGCCACATCTCGACGAAGCGCTGGTTGTGGGTAAGGATGCGGCCGCCGTCGCCGATGACCAGGATGCCGTCCGCGGTGGAGTCGAGCGTCGACTCCAGAAGCGTCACCGCCCTCCGCACCTCCCGCTCCGCGTCCTTCTGTTCGCGCATGTCGCGGCCCAGAATGACCACTCCCGCCGGCTCGCTGTGCTGGACGACCGGAGCGAGCGACATCATCAGATCGACCTGGTGCCCGTCGCTGCCGGCGAAGCGGCGCTCGATGTTCCGGATGCTGCGGCGGCGGAATGACTCGGAGAACGGATCGTCCTCGCCCGCGGCGAGCAGCTCTCCGAACTGCCGCCCGACGAGACTGTCCGCGGGGTAGCCGAGCACCCGTTCGGCAGCGGCATTGGCGAACTCGATGCGCCCATCGCGATCGCAGACGAAGAGGACGTCCGCCATCGTGCCGATGATCTCGCGCGCGGCGAGCGATGGCGTGATCGCCACCAGGTCGTACCTGCGGAAGGCGATGGCGACGATCACCACAAAGCCGAGGAGCGCGGCGTAGCCGAACGGATAGACGGCGATTCCGAACTTCGGCAGGTAATCGACACATCCGAGATAGGCGACGGCAAAGGCGATGAGCAGCAGCCGGATCCGCTTCTTCTCGATGCCGCGCGACTTCGGGTAGGCCCGAAGAAACTCGGCCAGCGCGACGACGAGATAGCCGAAGAAGAACAGGAGGAACGGCGGGGCGACGAAAGCGCTGTAACGCGGATAGAAGCCCCACCAGAAGTGCTGCACCCGCTCGACGAGCAGGCCGGTCACGGCCAGCGCGGAGAAAACGGCGGCAGTCACCCACCCCGCGATGATCGCGCCGCGCCGCTCCCCGGCGATGCGAAGCATCTCCGCGGTGAAGTGATAGATCGACGGCGCCAGAAACGGCACGCCGAGGTAGGCCGCGCGCGCCCAGAACAGCGCCGTCGCGGCGTCCTTCGCGCAATACATGAATGTAAAGGCGACCAGCCACACCGAGGCCGACACCGCAAGGGCGAAGAATGCGCCCGCCACACGCGAGGCACGGCGCGCCAGAACGCCTGCCCCGAACACGAGCATCAGCGCCGCCGTGACAAGCGTTGGCACCGCAAACGGCGAAATGCCGTAGCGGGTCGAATCGAGGATGTGGAGCACCGGACCTCTCTCTGTCTACCTGGGAAGCGACAGTTTGATGGACATGAGTCTATTTGTCGAACCCGGTGGGGTAATTTGCGGGTTCCGTGCCGCTGGGCCGGCACGGCCGGCAGCGTTTGGTTGCCCAAGGCTCTGCCGCCATCTTCGTCACTCCGCGTCTCCGCGTCTCCGCGTGAACAGGTTTCCTTTCCAACGCCCCGTGCATCCAACGGGGCATGAAACGCTTCGACCCGCGGCTCTACCAGATCGGCGCGCTCACGCTGCTGCTTCTGTACGGTATCTTCGCGCTGAACTTCGACATCACACTCCTTCGTGCCGCGCTGCTGGTCGCGACCGCGATCGGGACGCAGGCGCTCTTCGCGCGGATGAACGGCGTCGCATTCGATCCGCGCAGCGCGGCCATCTCGGGACTCTCGCTCTCTCTTCTGCTGCGCAGCGAATCGATGATTCTGCTCCTCGCCGGGGCGGTCATCGCGATCGCCAGCAAGTTCGTCGTTCGCATTCACGGAAAGCACGTCTTCAATCCGACCAACATCGCCATCGTGGTGTTGATGCTGGCGTCGAAGCACGTCTGGGTCTCGCCGGGGCAGTGGGGAAACGTCGCATTCTTCGGCTTCCTCATCGCCTGCATCGGCGGGCTGGTCGTCAATCGCGCCGCGCGGAGCGACGTGACCTACGCCTTCATCGTCGCCTGGAGCGCGCTCGTCATCGGACGCTCGCTCTGGGTCGGTGAGCCGCTGGCGATTCCGATTCACCGGCTCGAGAACGGCGCGCTGCTGCTCTTCACCTTCTTCATGATCTCCGATCCCAAAACCACTCCCGACTCGCGCGCCGGACGGATTCTCTTCGCCGCGCTCGTCGCGTTCGGCGGGTGGTACGTCAACTACCGGCTCTTCCGGACGAACGGGATCCTCTGGTCGCTCGCCGCGGCGGCGCTGGTCGTGCCGCTCATCGACGTGCTCCTGCCGGCAGCGCGGTATCAATGGGGTTGCGGGGTCGCGCGGTTACGCGGTCTCGCGGCCCCACCCACCGCAGAAACCTCGCAACCCAGCAACCTCGCAACCGCATAAGGAGGCAGTCATGTCCAAACGCACCTTCATCCTCATCCTCACGTTTTTCGCCGCGGCGCAGGGGCACGCGTTCTGCGGCTTCTACGTCGCCAAGGGAGACGCCAAGCTCTTCAACCGCGCCTCGCAGGTCGTCATCGTCCGCGATCAGGACCGCACGGTCATGACGATGGCCAACGACTTTCAGGGCAGCGTGCGCGGCTTCGCCGTCGTCATCCCCGTGCCGACGAAGATCGAGCGCGGGCAGATTCATGTCGCCGAGAAAGCGCTCATCGATCATCTCGATGCCTACTCCTCGCCGAGGCTCGTCGAGTACTTCGATCCTGATCCCTGCGCTCCGCCCGCGCCGGTGGAAATGGCCGCTCGATCCATGCAAGAGTCGATCACCGTCTCCAAGTCGCGCAGACGGGATGAAGCCCTCGGCGTAACGATCGAAGCAAAGTACACCGTCGGCGAGTATGACATCCTCATCCTCTCCGCCACGCAGAGCACCGGCCTGGCGACGTGGCTCACCGAAAACGGCTACACGTTGCCGAAGGGAGCCGCGAACGTGCTGGGGAGCTACATCCGCCAGAACATGCATTTCTTCGTGGCGAAGGTGAACCTCGGCGAGCAGGCCCGGCTCGGATTCAACTACCTGCGCCCGCTGCAGGTGGCGTACGAGTCGCCCAAGTTCATGCTGCCGATCCGGCTGGGCACCGTGAACGCGAACGGCGCGCAGGAGCTGTTCGTCTACGTCATCACCACCAACGGCCGCGTCGAGACGACGAACTACCGGACCGTGAGGCTGCCGAGCGACGTCGATGTGCCGCTCTTCGTCCGCAACGATTTCGCGCCGTTCTACAAAGCTCTCTTCGCGCAACAGGTCAAGCGCGAGGAGATGAGCGCCGTCTTCCTCGAATACGCGTGGGATATGAACTGGTGCGATCCCTGCGCCTCCGAGCCGCTCTCGCACGACGAGCTGAAGAAACTCGGCGTCTTCTGGCTCGACGCCGGCGGCGGCGTCTTCCTCACACGCCTACACGTCCGCTACGACGGCGCGCACTTCCCCGAGGACCTCGTCTTTCAGCAGACCGGCGACCAGAGTCAATTCCAGGCGCGCTACGTACTCCACCATCCCGCCAAACCCGGCCGCTGTGATGCCGCGGCAGTCTATCGGCAGGATCTCCGCAAACGGCAGGAGCACGAGGCGCGGAACGTGTCCGAGCTGACCGGCTGGAACATCGACGACATGCGCCGGAAGATGCACCTCAACGTGGCCGTCGTAGCCACGCCCGAGAAGAAGTGGTGGGAAAAGATCTGGTGATGTTCACCATTCGCTGACGAACCGAACGCGAGGGGGTGCGTACATTGACGCATTCGAAAGGAGCGGACAATGAAACACTTCCTCGCAGCCGCGGCTGTGGCGCTTACCGCCCTGGGCGCGGCAGCCCAATCAATCACCACCCCTCCCTCAGGCGGTAACGAACGTGCCGGCGTCACCCAGCAGATCGGCCTCGTCAAAATCTCGATCGACTACAGCAGCCCGCACGTTCACAGCCCGCAGGGGCAGGACCGCCGCGGCAAGATCTGGGGCACGCTGGTCCCGTGGGGCATGGCCAACCTCGGCTTTGGTACCTGCAAGGAATGCCCGTGGCGCGTCGGTGCGAATGAGAACACCGTCTTCACGACCTCTCACGACATTCAGGTCAACGGCTCCGCGCTGCCGGCCGGCTCGTACGCGCTTTTCGCCATCCCCCAGCAGGACGAGTGGACCTGGATCTTCTCGAAGAACCACACGTCATGGGGGAGCTTCTTCTACGATCCGGCCGAAGACGTGCTCCGGGTGAAGGCCAAACCGGAAAAAGCCGAGTTTCGCGAAGTCCTGACCTTTGACTTCACCGAGCGGAAGGACGACCACGCCACCGTGGCCATGAAGTGGGAAGAGCTGGCGGTGCCGATCAACATCACCGTTCCCAATGCGGTCGATCTCTACATCGCCAACATCCGCAACGAATTGCGCACTTCGCCAGGCTTCTCCGACGCCGCCTGGGAGCAGGCCGCCCGCTACGCCCTCACCAACAAACATCCCGCCGACGCGCTGCCGTGGGCGGAGACCGCGGTGAGCGGCGGCGGCGGAATCGGCCGGAAGAGCTTCCTCAACCTGATGACGCTCGCCGACGCCCAGGAAGCGAACGGCAAGGCCGCCGAGGCAGCAAAGACACGTGAAGAAGGTCTGAGTCTTCCGAGCGCTACCCCCTTCGACATTCACGGCTACGCGCGCCAGCTCATGGCCGCCGGCAAGAAAGAGGAAGCGCTCAAGGTGTTCGAGCTGAACGCGAAGCGCAATCCGGGAGTATGGCCGGTCAACTTCGGCCTGGCTCGCGGCTACTCGGCCGTCGGCCGTTATCCGGAAGCGCTGAAGTACGCGAAGCTGGCCCTCCCGCAGGCGCCCGACGAAGCCAACCGGAAGAACATCGAGGCCGCGATCAAGAAGCTCGAAGCAGGGCAAGATATGAATTAAGCAGTCGTCTTACTCCTGATCAACGAGGCCCGCCGTTCCCGGCGGGCTTTTTTTGGCCACCACACCCTGTTCTGGCAGAAATAGGCGCGAAACTGGCATTGCGACCGTCGCAGATTGGTAGCGTTACTACCTGGATGCGTTAATTCACGACTGAATTGGAGGGTTGTTCATGCCGAACCGCGGTCGCTTACTCCTGGTCGCCCTCGTCGCTCTCTTTCTTTCCACCGCCCTTCTTGCCCAGACCACCTACTACTTCAAAGGCGACCCTGCTGATCAGGCCAACAAAGTAGCCAACGACACGGCCAGCGGCACGATCGGCACCGCGACCTTCGACACCTCCCCGCCGGCCGGCGCCGTTCCGGTCACACAGACCGGCAGCCCACTCACGAACGAGGACTTTGTCGGCAACCCGCTCGGTATCTACTGGTCGGGCCCGTTCTCCGGCTCCGTCTCGGGCGTTCTCGACGTGAAGTTGTACTGGTCGACGCAGAATCCCGAGACGATCGCTCTCGGCGGCGCCATTTCGGTGAGCGTCTTCGCCGATCCCGATTACACGGCCGACCGGGCACAACCGCAACGCCTGATCGGACGCGCCATCGTCCCGCTGACCGGCATCAGCGTGGCGCCGGGATTGATCGAGAGCCTCGTCCCCGTCAACGGGACGGTCAACAGCACGCTCCTGATCCAGATCGCTCCCCAGTTCGTCGACTCCGGCAACGGCATCAACGTTTATTACAACTCGACGACCACTCCCGCCAGCTTCTCGTTCCACAGCGCGCCGCAGCGCGTTCCCTTCCCGGCCGCGACTCCGGCAAGCGGACTGCCGCCACGATTCAGTCTCTTCACGCCGTCCGCCGCGCAACTCTCGACCGGCCTCGGCACCGACGCCGGCGAGCCCTCCATCGGCGCAAACTGGGTGACCGGCAACGTGCTCTTCCAGTCATTCGTCACCACGTTCCGGGTCTCCTTCGACGACTCCTGTCCCACGAATCCGACCTCGACGTGGACGCCCAAGCAATCGCAGATCACCGGGAACGAGAGCTTCGACCCGATTCTCTGGACCGATTCGAAGGTCGGAAGGACCATCGTCTCGCAGCTCGTCTTCGCCAGCACGGAGAGTCTCTCGGCCATCACCGACAACGATGGCGACCTCTGGCTCCCCTCGCACGGCGCCGGCATCGCCTCGGGCATCGATCACCAGACCGTCGGCGGCGGCCCGTTCCACCAGCCGCTCCTTGCCGGTGCGTTCTATCCCAACGCCGTTTATTACTGCGCGCAGGACATCGCGCTGGCGAACTGCGCGCTCTCGCTCGATGGCGGGCTGACCTACGGGCCCGCGGTTCCGATCTACATGAGCCAGCAATGCGGTGGTCTGCACGGCCACATCAAAGTCGGCGCCGACGGCGCCGCGTACGTTCCGAACAAGGATTGCGGCGGCCAGCAGGGGGTGGTCGTCTCCGAAGACAACGGCGTGACGTGGAACGTGCGCACGGTGCCCAACAGCATGGCCGGGAACAGCGATCCCTCTGTCGGCGTCTCGAAGAACGGCCGCGTCTATTTCGGCTTCGCCGACAACAACAACCATCCCGTCATCGCCATCTCCGACGATCACGGCCAGAGCTGGCACGACGTGAAGGACGTCGGCGCAGCGGCCGGGATCAACAACACGGTCTTCTCCGAAGTGGTGTCCGGCGACGACAACCGCGCCGCCTTCGCCTTCCTCGGCACGAAGTCGACTGGCAGCCTCGACGCGCGTACCTTCCCCGGCGTCTGGAACATGTACGTCGCCGCGACCTACGACGGCGGCTCGACCTGGCATCTCGTCAACGCCACTCCGAATGACCCGGTGCAGCGCGGGCCGGTCTGGCTGCAGGGTGGCGCCGAGATCTCGCGCAACCTTCTCGACTTCAACGACATGACCATCGACAAACAGGGGAGGATGCTCATCGGCTTCGCCGACGGCTGCGTCGATGCCTGCGTTCAGGCCCCTGACGCGGCACGCGGCAACTCGTACTCGGCCGTGGCGTCGATCCTGCGGCAGACCGGCGGACGGCGGATGTTCGCGGAGTTCGATCCCGCCGAGCCGACCGCCCCCTCCGCTCCGGCGCTCACCGTCACGCGCAATGGCGCACTGGCCAGGCTGACCTGGTCAGAAGGCAACAACGGTGGCTCGCCGATCACGAAGTACTCGGTCCTCCGCGATGGCGCCGCCATTGCCAGCACGACGTCGACTTCCTACACCGATCCCACGGCCAATCCGTCGCAGACCTACAGCTATTCGATCGTGGCCACGAATGCCGTCGGCTCCTCGTGCGGCAGCAACGCCGTCAGCTCGGCGGGCAACGGCAGCTCCTGCTCGTTGCCCGGTATCACGATGATGACCGACCCGACCGGTGACGGCGCGGCAGCCACGAACGCGGCGCTCGACATCCAGTCGGTCTCGATCGCCGAGCCGTATTACTCCGACGGTTCACGGAAGCTCGTCTTCACGATGAAAGTGGCCTCGCTGGCAAGCGTTCCCGCCGGCGCGGAGTGGCGCATCCTCTGGAACTTCCCGACCACGGACACCGGCTCGTACTACGTGGAAATGAACACCGACCCGAGCGGCGTGGTCGCCTTCCAGTACGGCACGATCGATCTGACCAGCGCCGTCGTCACCGCCGTCGGCCAGCCTCATCTGCTGGGCGTGTGCGACGCGGAATCGACGTACCTGCCTGACGGCACGATACGCCTTGTCCTCTCCACCTCGAAGATCGGCAACGCCGCCGCCGGCGACGTCATCGGCGGCCTCCTGGCACGCACGTTCGTCACGACCGGCAGCGTCGTCACGTCGAGCCGCTCCGCGGTCGACACCGCCTCGACGACCGGCACCTACCTCATGGTCGGCAACAATTTCTGCGCCCCGCCGGCCGTGACGACGATCGAAGACAACGACTCGCGCATCGCCTACTCCAACGGCTGGCACACGCTGCAGGATGGCAACGCCAGCGCGGGACACTTCCGGTTCGCCAGCGGCAAGCCAACCGCGAGCCTCGCCTTCACCGTGCCGTCGAGTCAATTCGGTTCCATCACCTACAACTACGCCAGGAGCACGAAAGGGGGGACGGCGGAGATCTTCCTCGACGGCCTATCGCAGGGCACGATCAGTTTCGCCGGGCCTCTCGGTACGATGCAGAACCCGCAGTTCGTTTTCAGTCAGAAATACGGCCCGTTGCAGCCCGGGTCGCACACGCTCGAGATCCGCGGCAACGGCGTGACCTATCTCGACAGCTTCTCGCTGGAAAGCTCGTCATCCAACGCCACGCCGGCCAGCGGTCCCGGCACGACGGCGACGAATACCTCGACCGTCGCCGTCGGACAGGAGCTCGTGTCGCAGATCACCCTGCCGGACAACACGGCAGGAGTCTCCATCGTGGCCACGGCGCCGGTAGGGATGCTGGTTCGTCTCGCTCTCGTCGATGCCACCGGCCTTTCGCTGACGACGGCCGACACCTCCTCCAGCTCCGGCATTGCGGTCATCAATCAGACCCTGACTCACGGCGGCGTCTATCTCGTGAAGACGATCAACCTCAGCGCCGGATCGGTCAGCGTCTGGACGGCCACCACCCCCTACCTGACTCGAC
>Ga0247668_1000238_pt1 | contig 14899 bp, 10 predicted proteins | sample CNK09_metaG_FD_182737 | JGI IMG/M metagenome (GOLD analysis project Ga0247668, IMG submission 182737) | Soil microbial communities from Purdue University Martell Research Forest, Indiana, United States - CNK09 | ecosystem: Environmental > Terrestrial > Soil > Temperate forest > Bulk soil...
GTGATACGCTCCTCCCCCACCTCCATTTCCGCCTGCGCCACCGAGGCCCCCTCTGGCAAGGTTCGCGGCAAATGTACTGTTTGTGACGCGGAGCAAGCCCCGATTGTAAATTCCGCCACCCCGAGCCTCGGCGCCGTTCCCGCCGTCGCTACCGGGCCCCCCAGTGGCCCCGTTTGTTCCATTTCCGCGCGTGCCATTTGTCCCAGCGATGCCATTCAGACCTACCGCGGAATTGCTGAGGACGTTACACTGCAAGAGTGTTAGGATACCCTGGTTGTAAATACCACCACCATTGGTGCTGAGGCCGTTCGCGATCGTGACGTGAACGAGGGTGAAGCTGATGCCCGTATTGACGTTGAACACCCGCACGGCACTATTGCCACTGATGGTCACACTGCGCCCGCTCGCATCAAAGATGGTGTCCTGATCAACCGTGATCGTGTTAGAAACGGTGATAACGCCGTCGCACGCGAAAGTCACGGTTCCGCCGGCGCTCGAGGCGGCCCGCAAGCCGCCCTCATCACAAGTCGTGACCACTGCAGCATCCATGACACCGCAGCCCAAAAACCCCCAGCATATGACTCGCCGAAACGTCGTCATCATAAGCAGTACAATTAACCTAGCGCGCAGAAATCACTTAGCAAGTCAATTCGCAAGGACCGATACTCTGCGGTCCCGCGATGCTCACTCGTGCCGCAAGGCCTCGATGGGATCCAGGTCGGCGGCGCGGCTGGCGGGGTAAAGGCCGAAAATGACGCCGATCAGGCCGGAGATGCCGAAGGAGAGCACGAGAGAACTGAAGGTAATGATGGTCTTCATGCCCGCCGTCGCCTCGACGATGAAGGGGACAATGACACCGATGATGACGCCGATGAGGCCGCCGCCGACGGAGAGGACGACGGTCTCGACGAGGAATTGGGTGATGATGTCTTTCTTCTTGGCGCCGAGAGCGCGCCGGACGCCGATCTCGCGCGTGCGCTCGGTGACGGTGGCGAGCATGATGTTCATGATGCCGATGCCGCCGACGATGAGGGAGATGGCGGCGATCGAGCCGAGCACGATGTTGAAGATGCGCTTCGTCTGCTCGGCCTGGCGCAGTAATTGCAGTGGGACAATCATTTCGTAGTCCTTCTTATCGTGGAAACGGGTGAGCAGGGTTTCAATCTGAGGCACTGCGCTCTCGACCGCATCGGTGTCCGTCATTTGAACGGTGATTTGGTGGAGCTCGACTTTTTCGGCCGAGAAGCTGCCGGGGGAACGCTTGAACAAGGTTTCCCCGAAACGCGCGCGCGCTGTCGAGAGCGGAATGTAGAGGTTGTTGTCGAGCGCCTGTCCCTCATTCGGTCCGCCGGATTGCGGGCGCTTTTGCATCGTGGAGGTTTCGCGCACCAACCCGACCACGCGATAGTAATCGGCTTCGACGCGCACCGACTCGCCCAGCGGTTCTTGATACGGAAACAACCGATCGGCGAAACTCGCCGTGAGCACGCAGACGTTTTTCTGATGAGTTTCGTCGGTGTCGGTCAGAAATCGTCCGCTCGCCAGACTCAAGCCGGACATTTCCATGTAAAGCGGATGGGTGCCGATGATCTGGCCCTGTAGAGCGATGCGATTGAAGCGGATGTTTTCCACCATGATGCGAATGGGCAAGACGCGCCTGACGCCGGGCAAGGTCGTCTTCAATCGTCCGGCATCGGCATAAGTGAGTCCGTATTCGATGACGGAACTGCGCATGGAAGTGCCACTCTTGTTGCCTTCGGGCGGTTTGACGCTGCGGATGATGATATTGGCGCTGCCGAGTTTCTTGATCGCCTGTTGCGCTTCGTAGGAGGCGCCCTCGCCGATGGCCAGCATGGCGATGACCGAGCAGACGCCAAAAATAATCCCCAGCATGGTGAGCACGGAACGCATCTTGTGCAGCATCAGGCTCTTTACGCCCAATTGAATCGTGCGCAGATGGCGGGCTGGTATCTTCAGGTTCACGAGTTCAGCACGGGTTCACGACTGTTAATGACGTCACGGTCCACCAGGCCGTCCTTCATGTGGATGACGCGGTGAGCGCGCTCGGCGACTTCGCCGCCGTGGGTGACCAGCACGATCGTTTTGCCATCGAGGTTGAGCTGGTCGAAGATGGCGAGAATTTCTTCGCCAGTCTTGGAGTCAAGATTGCCCGTCGGTTCGTCCGCCAGAATCATCAACGGATCGTTGACCAGCGAGCGCGCAATGGCGACGCGTTGTTGCTGGCCCCCGGAAAGTTGTTTCGGACGGTGGTCGAGCCGGTCACCCAGACCGACGAGTTCGGCCAGCTTTTTGCAATGGTCATAGGTCTTCGATAAATCCTTGCCCTGGTAGAACAGCGGCACGTGGATGTTCTCGATCACGGTCAACTCGTGGATCAAATTGTAGGACTGGAAAACAAACCCCAGCCGCTTGCCGCGCACGGTGGAGATAGCGTCGTCGTCGAGTTTGGAAACGTCCTCCCCGCCCAGGTAATATTCGCCGCGCGTTGGGCGATCGAGGCAACCGAGGAGATTGAGCATGGTCGATTTGCCCGAGCCGGACGGGCCCATGATGGCCACGAAGGAGCCTTCCTGCACCTCAAGATTCACTCCGCGCAACGCCCGCACTTCGACGTCGCCGAGCTGGTAGGTTTTTTCAATCCCTACCAACCGGATGATGGCTTGCGGATTCATTACTGCCCAATGCTTTTCGTCGTGTCCGGCTTCACCGGCTTGGGCGACGCCTTGCCCGCGCCGCGCCCTTTTTTCGGAGCATGCGCCTTTTTTAACACGTCCTTGGCTTCTTCAATTTCTTTCGAGGAAACCATCGTACCGACCAAGTCCTGACCGTCGCTGCTGGTGATCGGAGCGGAGAGCAGAATCTGCTGCCCTTCCTTCAGGCCGGACTTGATCTCGATGAAACGATCATTGTTGAAGCCGACTTCCACCGGCATTTGCGTCGAACCGTCCGCCAGGAAGACGACCTGCTTGCCTTTGACCGTGGTCACCGCCTGGATGGGAACGGAGATGGTGTTAGTCAAATTAGTGATGACGATTTCCGTGTGCGCGGAGACGCCGGGCTTGAGATCGGGAATTGGCTCTTCGATGACCACTTCGGTGGAATAGACCTTGAGGTTTGGGTTGTAGTAACGGCTTGACGTGTCCGGCAATGGGGCGACGCGACGGACGCTGCCGATATAACGGCGCTCCGGCTGCGAATCGATCGTGACGTAGGCCAGCAGCCCGGGCTGGATCTGGTTCACGAACGTTTCGTGAACTTTCACATCCACGAGCATCGAACTGATGTCGGGCAGCTTGATGATTTCCTGACGCAACCGAACGGTGGCTCCTTCTTCGATCGGGCTCCCCGCCGAGGCGCTGGTCGAGGCGTAAACCACCAAACCATCCTGCGGTGCAAACAGCTTCGTCGCCACCAACTGATCGGATAAATCTTTCAAGCGCTGGTTCTGCAATTCCAGCAGATGTTTGCGGGCGTCCAAATCGGCCTGCGCCTGGGCGATGGCCGACGCGGAACGCTGCTTGAGCCGATCCAGTTCGCCCTTGGCCTGTTCGACCTGCGCGGCCAACTGGATCTTGCGCTTGGGGAAATCATATTTGTCGAGCATGTCCAGGTCGCCCTTGGCCAGTTCAATGGTCACCTGCACCCGCTTCATGGCCAGCGCGTCGGCTTCCAGGTCACTCTTGGAAGCATAGTTCTTTTTGTTCAACTCCACGGTCCAATTATACCGATCCTCGGCTCGCTTCAGGTCCTCCTGCGAGAGGGTGATGGCCGCCTCGATCTTTTTGCGGGCCTGCGGGCCTTCGCCTTCCACGTATTTTTCCAAATCGGACACCGCAAACTGGACCTTCAATTCGGCGTCCTTGATGTTGCTCTCGACGAGGCTTTTTTGAATCGCGAGGCTTTGCTCCCCCTGGACGCAGGCGAATTTGGAGTTTTCGCAAGTGAGTTCCTGCTGGTTGAATTTATCCTGGATGTCCGTGGCATCGAGTTGCACCAGCAGTTCGCCCTTTTTCACCTGGGTGCCTTCGGCGATGATGCTGATGATGCGCGCCATGCCTTCGAGTTCATTCCGCACCACTACTTCGTTGACTGCGCGCAACGCTCCGCCCTCGATGATGGAAACCGGAAAATCCCCTCGTTTGACGGTGTGACAGGAAACCGGCCCCTGCTGGGCGCGGGCGCGAGACCGCCAGATTCCGCCGATCAAGGCCAGGAGCAGCCCAAGAGCGATCGCCGAGAAGAGCCGCGGGTGCTTTTTGAACCAGCGGCGCAGCTTCGGCGGCGGCATTTCGCCACGAACGATTTTTTTCTTCGAGGAAGGGATGACTTCGAGAGTGGTCATTTCGATTTTCCGAACAATTGTTCCGGCGTCGTCACTTCCTCCGTGGCGGGCGGCGGCGCTTCCTGCCCCCTGGGCGCGGGCGGGAGCACCTGTGTTTTGGACCAAAACTTTTCCTCGTCCACGTTAAGAACGCCGAGGTCGCGCAACAATCCCAGCCGCTGGCTCAAGTAATCCACCAGCGCTGCCGTCAGGGCCAACCGCGCGTTCAGCAAATCGCGTTGGGCATCGAGGAGATCGCGGATTTCGGCGCGGCCGGCCTGGACCAACAGATCGGTGCCTTCCACGCGCTTCTCGGCCAGGGTCACGGAGGTTTTCTGAATGTCGTAGCTCTGCCGTGCCAACTCCAACCCGCGCAAGTTTTGCCGGACCTGGTTGTAAACGTTGTCGAGTTGGATCGCGAGAGTCCGCAGTGAGACTTCGAAATTGATGAACGATGCGCGGTAAACATTGCGCTGCACCAGTCGGTCGAGGGGCAGGTTCAGCGTAACTCCGCCATAGGCGTGGTAGTCGTTGAAGTTAAACCGTGTGTAGTCGGTCGCCCCCTTGGAGCCCAACTCGCCATGCGCAAAAATATTGAGGTCCGCTTTCAAGTCACGCGCCGCCACATGAATCTTGCGCTTCGCATCCTCGAATTGGTCGATCACATTCAAGAGGTCAAGCCGGTTGGTGACCGCCAGCCCATACGCCGCCGTCTCCGAATAGGTTAGCGGCGGCACCCCCTGGCTGGTCAGTTCCGCGATCGCCTCGTCATCCACTTGGATTTTGGTCCCCAGCGGCAGGCCAAGGGAAGTCTTAAAGATGTCGAGCAGGTCGCGGTATCCTTCGATCGCGTTGAGGTAGCTGTTTTTGGCGGCCAGCTCGCTCTGGCGCGCTTGATCGACTTCTTTGGCCGACATCCGGTCCTTGCCCCAGGCCTCAGCGCGTTCCCGCGAACGAGACTGATTGCGGTAGTTGGTGTATTGGCTGCGAATCGAATCCTTCTGCTGCAAGAGCCGGAAATAACTCACCACAATATCGACGGCGAAAGTGGTCTGATACCGGCTGAAAGTTCGCACCTCGTAGATCACATCGCGTTCGGCTTGAGTCAACGCTTCCACCAGCGCGGAAGTCCTTGAATCGCGCAACAGCGGCTGAACCAGGTCCACCGCCAAAGCCGTCGTGGCCAACCCCTGCCCACCGCCAGTGTAATAGTGCAGAATGTCGTTGGCCAGACTGGCGCTCAGCTTGGTGCCCGTCTGCAATAACTGGCCGACGCCAATCTGGCTGTTCACCGATGCACTCTGGCTGCGATCCGTGTTTCGATTCAATTGAGCCGTGCTGCCGGCGAAGGGCATCGGAGCGAATTCATGGCGGACGCCTGTGAGCGTCAGTGTCTTGAGATAAAGAGTTTCTTTGTTCGCCTGGTAGGTGCGGTTGCTGGAAATCGCGATGTCCAGCGCGTCCTGCACCGTCAGCATCAAGGCGCCCGGAGTCACGCGCTCGCCGATAATCTCCTCGGCACGAATCGCGTCGGGGTCCCGCTTGGAGAAAGACGTGTCCACTGTGAAATTGGTCACCGCATGTCCGAGAGCGTGCTCCTGTTTCTCGCCGATAATCCGGTAAACTTCCTTGTCCGCCGACCGCCGGTAGTGGCTGGCCGTACAGCCCGCGAGAACCACTGCTGCAGCGCAACCTATCAGCGCGTGTGCGACACGCCGCGTTTGGTGTCCACTCTTTAGGGTGTCAGACGCCAACCAACACGCTAAACCGTGGACACCAAACGCGCGCCATTTTGCAAATTGAGAATTACCGGCACGCCGTATCCCCCCTTTTCGGGAATCAACCGCGCGCCCGCGCATCCGACACTCTCTGCTTTGTGCAATTTCGCTCACGATGGGTTAAAAAACTTTACCCGCGCGGTTTCGCTCCAACGGGGCCGGAACTTGGACGGGCACGTTCACCGTGCTATTCAGCAAAGGCGCGTTCTGGTTCATCATGTTCTGTTTTATCGCATCGTAAATTCAGATATTCCCGACTCACCTTAATTTGCTTTCCTCATGGCAATTCGACTCTCCCCATTTTGGCGAGCTTTAACCAACTCTTGCTGAGGGATCATTTGGCTGCTGAACCAAAACTTTGGACATTGGACATTGGACTTTGCCCCGAGCCGAGCGCTTTCCCATTGCGCATCGGGCGGCGATAGTTTTTGTTTAGGGCGGCCATGAGTAAGCCAATGCTTTTGATTGTCGATGATGAGAAGCCCACCCGCGACGGCCTGCGCGCGGCGATGGAGGACCGTTATGAGGTTTATGTGGCGGAGGACGCGGCGAGCGCGATGGAACTTTTGGAGCGGGAACATTTTGATGTTCTCCTGACCGATTTCCGCCTGCCGAATGAAGATGGCATGAAGCTGATCGCTCGGGCCAAGTCGCTGTCGAAGCCGCCGGTCTGCATCTTGATGACCGCGTATGGTTCGGAGGAACTGGCGGTCCAGGCGATGAAAAGCGGCGCGGATGATTACATCGCCAAGGGCCGGATGCAGATTGATGAGTTGGAGATGAGGATCGGGCGCGTCTTGCGCCAGCAGAATCTGGAGGCGGAAAACGTGGCCCTGCGCCAGCAACTGCAAACCCGCTTTGGGTTGGAGAATATCATCGGGGAATCGGAGCCGATGCGCGAAGTATTCGAGCTGGTCAAGCAAGTGGCGCCGACCAAAGCGAGCGTGCTGCTGACCGGCGAGAGCGGCACGGGGAAGGAATTAATCGCCAAAGCCATTCATCATTTGAGCCCGCGCAGCAAGGCGCCGATGGTGACGGTGCATCTGGCCTTGTCACCGACTTTGGTGGAGAGCGAACTGTTTGGGCATGAGAAAGGCGCCTTTACCGGAGCGCACGAGCGGCGGGTGGGCCGTTTCGAGCAAGCCCACGGGGGAACCTTGTTCCTCGATGAAATCGGCGAAATCGACATGACCCTGCAGGTGAAGCTGCTTCGCTTTTTAGGCGAACGAACTTTTGAACGAGTTGGGTCGAACAAAACTCTAACCGCCGACGTTCGTCTGCTGGCAGCCACCAACAAGAAGCTGGAGGAGCTGGTCAAGGCGGGCACTTTCCGCGACGATCTCTATTATCGGCTGAAGGTCGTGGAGATCGAATTGCCTCCGCTGCGGGAGCGGGGGGCGGACATTCCGCTGCTCGCCCAAAGCTTTATGCGCGAGTTTGCGAAAGAAAACGATAAAGCGGTCAAGGAGTTCACCTCCGAGACGATGGATACATTGATGAACTATCATTGGCCGGGCAACGTGCGTGAACTGCGCACCGCCATCGAGCACGCCGTGGTCCTGTGCCGCGGCGAGCGGATTACCTTGCGCGATTTGCCGGCCAACGTCCGCAGCCTGGACCGCGCGGCGGACACGGGAATGCGCCGGCTCCTAAGCCAGGGCGAACTAACCGTCAAAGAGGCCGAGAAGCAATTGATCCTGCGCGCGCTTAAGGAATGCGACGGGAACCGCACCGCCGCCGCCAAAAAGCTGGGCGTCAGCCGGCGGACGTTGCATCGCAAACTTCACAGCCACCAATTGGAAGGGTTCCAATGATCGGGTCAAATTAACTATGCCCATACGTGTCCAGGAATTGATCCACAAATTCGAGGAAGGAACCGGTGCCAGGTATGTGAAGCTTGTTTTTGCCGCTTTTGTCGTGATCGCCGCAGCCGGCGCCTATGACATGGCGGCATTCCGGAATCTCTCCACTCCGGAAGGTATGGACGCCGCGCAACTGGCTTGGAATCTTGCTGATGGCAGGGGCTACACGACGGATTACATTCGGCCGTTCAGTGTTTATCTGCTGAAAAAGAAGCAGTCGGACACGCTGGGACCTGTCGGTCCGGCCGCTGCGACTAATTCCACCCAGGCGCCAACTCCTGGCGCCGATGCGGGGCGGTTGAACGGCGGGCATCCCGATTTGGCGAATCCGCCGCTCTATCCACTTTTACTCGCGGGATTTTTTAAAGTTATCCAATTGTCGCACCCGGACCTGGCCTTGGAGCAAGGCTTCAGGATTTACGGACCGGACCGGTGGATTGGGATTTTCAACCAGGTTTTGTTGCTCGTGCTGGCCGGGATGGTTTTCATCGTGGCACGCCGGTTATTCGACGAACCGGTCGCCTGGGCGTCGGTGATTGCGCTGCTGGGCGGGGAGTTGTTGTGGCGTTTTAGTCTGTCAGGGCTTTCCACCCTGCTATTGATGAACCTCTTTTTGGGACTGGTCATGGTGCTGATACGGCTGGAGTCGGCGATTCGGGAAGGAACTTGTAGCCCGCGCACGTTGATCCGGCTGGCCGCAGCGGCAGGCGTCCTGGTCGGAGTGGGGGGCTTGACGCGCTATGCCTTTGGCTGGGTGATAGTCCCGGTGGTTCTCTGGTTGACCGCGTTGGCCGGAGCGAAGCGCGCGACGGTGGCCATGGCTGCTCTGGCTGCCTTTCTGGTCGTAATGGGCCCCTGGCTTGTCCGCAATTACGCCGTAAGCGGAACGCCGTTCGGCACCGCTGGATTTGCCCTGTTTGAAAATACCCCACTGTTTCCGGGGGACGAACTCGAACGGTCCACCAGCCCGGATTTCAGCGGGATGAATGTGTCGGATTTAAAGGAAAAACTCGTGAGCAACACCCGTGACATTGTGCAAAGCGAGCTGCCAAAATTGGGGGGGAGCTGGATTTCGGCCTTTTTTCTGGTTGGGTTGCTGGTTCCCTTTCGCAATCCCACCCTGAACCGTCTGCGCTGGTTCTTGCTGTTCTGCCTCGTCTTAGCGGTAATTATCCAAGCTTTGGGGCGCACGGCGCTGCCAACGGACTCATCCCCTGTCCATTCGGAAAACTTACTGGTGGTGCTGGCGCCGCTGGTGTTCATTTATGGGGCGAGCCTGTTTTTCACCCTATTCGAGCAGCTCGCGGGACAAATCCCCACCGCTCGTTATCTGGTTCTGGGCGCTTTTTGCCTGCTGGCTTGTGCGCCGTTGATTTTGACCTTCTTTCCTCCTTACCCGCCGCCGGTCGTATATCCGCCGTATTACCCGCCCTGGATTCAAGAAAAGGCCTGGTCCGTCGATAAAAAGGGGTTGATTATGACGGATATCCCATGGGCAGTTGCCTGGTATGGTCAACGGCGGAGCATCGAATTGAGCTTAAAATACAAAAGTAAACCGGCGGATCGGTTCAAGAATGACTTCTATGAACTGGATGCCCTTAGGCCTGTGAATGCCCTTTATTTGACGGCCAAGACCCTGAAGTCGTTGGAGTTGCGTTCTTTTGGGGACTGGGTGGACACGGATGAGGATGCAGGATTGTTGAACCGATTGCGCCAGCGAGTGGTTGACAATGGGGGGCGGGAGGAGAAGAAAGAAGAGGATTTCCGCGTTTTTGCAGCGGTTCGGGAACGGCTGTTGGCCAATGCCCAACCCGCCGAGGAACCAAAAGCAGAGGATTGGGAGCGATTTGTGCTGACGACAGTGCTCAAAAGCGAAGTGCCGACGGGTTTTCCGCTCAAGCGGGCGCCCGAGAAGCTTTTGCCCGAAATATTTCTGATGGAGACTGAACGCGAAGGGCCAAAAGCAATCCAATCCTCGAAGTAAAACATGCGACCAGATTTCTATTTGACAAGCAGATGCGATCCAGTAAAACGGTGCCTGTTGTTCTGTTGAACCCAATAAAAATGTTGGAAGGAAACCGTTTAACTACTATGAATAAATTGATCGTCTCTGCCAGTCTGGTCACTCTTGGCGCCACCGGTTTGCAGGCCGCCTACGCTCCGGGTCTGAGCCCGATGGAAACCTCCAAGCCATGGAGCGTCGCCGCTACCTTACGGGGGTTTTACGACGATAATTACAACTTGGCCCCGTCGCACTCCACGGTCACTGCCACGGCCAAGTCCAGCGGCGGCTTTGAAGTCAGCCCGTCCGCCAAACTCAATTTGTCGATGGAGCAGACCTACATTGGCATAGGCGCGGTTTATTCGCTGAAATATTACTTCGACCGGCCGCGTCCCAAGGACGACAATCAGATCGAATTGACCCTCAAAGCCGATCATCGGTTCAGCCAGCAGTATAAAGTTTCGTTTGATGATTCCTTCGTCTATGCCGTCGAGCCGGAAGTAGCCGGTACGACCTTGTCCAGCTTTCAGAAACAGAACACCGGCTACCTTCGCAACCGTGGCAAAATTGACTTTCGAGGCCAGTTTACCGAACTGCTGGGCTTTGATGCTTCCTACGGGAATACTTGGTACGATTACTTGGCATCGGAAGTCGACGGCAGTCTTCCGGCGGCGCTGAATCGTTTTGAGCATTTGTTCGATGTAAGTCTGACTTGGCAAGCGCAGGAACACCTGATCGGCTATCTCGGTTACCAATTTGGAATATTCGACTACACGAGCGATAAGTTCGTGGTTAATCCAACTACGGTGCCTGATCCACAACGGGGCACTGATCGGGACAACAAGTCGCATTCTTTTTACGTTGGCGCCGACTATGGTTTCACTTCCCAACTCAGCGCGAGTGCGAAAGTCGGTTACCAATACACCACCTACGATCAGTTGAGCGGCACTCAATCAAACCCCTATGCAGATCTGCGGGGCACCTACACTTATCTTCCGGGAAGTTTTCTACAATTTGGCCTCACTTATACCCGAAATGCCACCGATCAGGTCGGGACTGGCAGTGCCGCAGGTATCGTAAGGGACCAGGAGTCGGCCACGGTGTTTGCTTCTTTGACGCACCGAATCACCGCCAGAATCACCGGGAACGCGAATATCACGTACCAGAGGTCCGTGGACAATGGAGGAATCGATGCCACCACAGGCAAGAGTTTGGATGGGAGCACGGACAATTACGTGCTGCTCAGCCTGAATCTGCAATATCGCATCAACAATAACTGGAGCACGGAAATTGGATATAACCTGGATAATCTGGATTCCGATGTGCACGACCGCAGCTTCACGCGTAATCGAGTTTACGCGGGAGTGACGGCGAACTTTTAAGGAAATATCAACACTGCAAATTTAAATCGGGGGGCTGGAAAAACGATCTAGCCCCTTTTTTTTCGCGACTATGGAAGACACAACAAAAGCCAGCTTCAACGCACCCGAAACCAAACTTCACTTCCTCGATTATTGGCGGATCATCCGCATTCGCAAAACAGTCATCCTGGCCGTTTTCCTCCTGGTCGCCATTACTACGACCCTGGTGACCTTTGTGCTGCCGGAATCCTTTGCCAGCACGGTCCGCATGAAAGTCGAAAAGGACGCGCCCGATGTAGGCGGGTTGGCCGGGGATCGGGTCGCCGCGGGGTTCGATCCGTATTGGGTGCAGGACCAGTTCGAGACGATCCAATCCAAATCGATTCTCTATACGGTCATTACCAATCTGAATTTGAACAAACGATGGGCGGAGAAATTGAAGGAAGAAACCGATCTCCGGACGGAAGTGACGTATTTGATGCTCAAGAACAAGATCGATGTCGGCCAGCACCGTAATACCAGCTTGATCGAAGTAAAGGTTTTCAGCGATGACAAGAACGAAGCGGCCGTGATCGCCAACGAAATCGCGTCGGTTTACCGCGATCATCGCAAGGAGCAGCGAACCGGCGTGAAAACGCGCGGAATCAAAGTGTTGGAGCAAGAATTGGAAAAGAGGGTTGCGGACGTAACCAATGCGCAGGCGCGGGTTGACGAGTTAAAGACGAAATTCAACATTTCAGACGAGGAAAACGGCACGGGCGGTGGCGGCTCGAAGACGTTCGAGCCGGATAATTTGCGGAAAATCGAAACGTTGCGGATCGAGGCACAGAACGAATTCACGAAGCTGGATACCGTTTTCACCAATCTGGCTGGTCTCTCTCGCGTGGACCTTAAGAAAGCCATTCTCACCCTCAATCCAGACCAGACCCTGCTCGCATTGCTCGACCACGAATCCCTGGCCGAGCAGAGTATGGCTAAATTGTTGGAAAGCTACGGCGCGGACCATCCCGAAGTGAAGACAACCCGCGCACTCCTGGAAACGACTGCGAGACAAATCAACGACCGATTGGAAGGGATCCTGATTGGGCTCAAGACCAAGCGCGATTCAGAAAGGGCGGCGTTGGACAAGCTGCAAGTGGAAGCGAGCGCGAACATGACCAATATTATCCTGAAGGCGATTGAGCGCCGTTCTTACTTTCAGGCCAAGCGCGACCTGGATAACCTGGAGTACATCAAGGACAAGTTGCAGATGCGCGTCATCCAGGAGCAGGTCGAAGCGGCCACCCCCGCTTCACTCACGGTGGACATCCTCGACCCCGCTGAACCTGGCTTGCGCCCCGTCAAGCCCAACAAAGTTGTAAACATTGCGTTGGGAGTGATCATCGGTCTTGTCATTGGCATCGGATTGGCGTTCTTCATCGAGTATCTCGACACCAGTGTGAAGACGATCGATGACGTCGAGCGCGCCCTCCAGGCCCCGGTGCTGGGGGTCATTCCACAGAACGTCGGCTCGCTGGTCGAAGAAGGCCCGGACAGCCCGCACTCCGAGGCGTATCGCGTCCTGCGTACGAATATCATGTTCTCGCAGAAAGATCCCAAGCTGAACACGGTTACAATCGTCAGCGGCGGCGCGGGCGAGGGCAAATCAACCACCATCTTCAATCTGGCCACCATTTTTGCCCAAAACGGCCAGCGCGTGCTGATTGTCGATTCCGACCTGCGCCGGCCGAGCATCCACAAACTGCTCAAGGTCAGCAACTCGATCGGTTTGACAAACTTTCTGCTCAAACAAAACACGCTGGAGGAAGTGATTCAAACGACTCCGCTTGCCACGCTGGATTTCCTGCCGAGCGGCAAGATGCCCAGCAGTTCGATGGGGGTTTTGAGTTCAAGCCAGATGAAGGAACTGATTCGTGAACTCAAACGGCGCTATGACTGGGTGTTTTTTGATTCACCGCCAATCATGGGCGTGAGCGACGCTTCCATTCTTGCCAGCGAAGTCGATATGGTTCTCCAGGTCATCCAGTATCGGCGCTATCCGCAGCCGATGACCATCCGTGCCAAACAAATGATCGAGAAAGTCGGCGGCAATTTGCTCGGGATTGTGTTGAACAACATCAATATGGCCTCTGACGAGAACTACTATTACTACAGCGGCTATTACTACGACTATTACTCCAAGAATGAGGATGAACCCGAGGCCAAAGGCAAGGGAGATGCGGCCAAGCCCGCCGCGGCGGAGACCAAAGCCGAGATTAAACCGAAGTATTAATTGTATTGTTATAAGTGCGCCACCAGTTTATTGAATAATATGAGTTTGTTACCTAGACGATTGCAGAGATGCTTTCCGCTCAGCGGTTGGCTCCTGGCCGGAGTGTTTTTTGCCGGTTGCAGCCACCTCGCTTATGTCGATCCGAATCCGCCCTCCCAGTTTGTGTTTCCGGGGCAAAATCCACCTTCCCCGACTGGCGGTCAGGTTGCCACTGGACCGGCCTTGGCTCCGGTCAATACCGCCCCGTCTCCGGGTGCCCCACCCACAACGGTGCCGGTGCCAGCACACACCTTTGCAGAGGTCCTGAGTGTTGGGGATTCTGTCACGATTTCATTCTCCGACGTTCCTCCTCCCGGTTTGCTTCCCGTCACGCAACGGATCGGAAACGATGGGAAAATCAACGGGCTGCCATTCGATGTCAAAGTCGCCGCCGCAGGAAAAACCATCACCCAGTTGCAGGAAGCCATCCGCGCGGCCTATGTGCCAAGATACTATGTATTCATGACTCCTTCGGTGAAAAGCGAAGAACGAGTTTTCTTCGTTGAAGGCGAAGTCAAACTGGCCAGCCGCCTGCCCTATCTCAGTGAAATGACAGTGCTTCGAGCCATCACCAGCGCCGGCGGGTTCACTGACTTTGCCAACCGGAAGAACATTGAACTACACCGTGCCACAGGGGAGAAGCTAACGATTAACTGGTACAAGGCCATTGAAGATCCAAAGCTGGATAAACCCGTTTTTCCGAACGATCAAATCATCGTCCGCAAGAAGCTTTATTAGTGCTGCAACTGACCATTCTTAACGGCAAGAGCGCGGGCCAGTGGGTTGCCCGCCGTTTGCCTGTGCGGATCGGGCGTGCGCCAGACGCCGATTTAAGCCTGCAGGAAGACGGCATTTGGGACTGGCACTTGGAAATTGAACTGCGCCCCCGCGAAGGTTTCGTCCTCACTACTCAACCTGGCGCGTTCGTCTCAATCAATCAGCAAAACCTCCAGGAAGCGATTCTGCGCAACGGCGATCAGATTGGGGTAGGAGCGGTGACGATGCAGTTCGGCCTCAGCCCGACCCGGCACCGGAGCTTGCGTTTGCGTGAGGTGTTAACCTGGATTGCTTTGGCCCTGTTGTGCCTGGGAGAAGTGGCGTTGATTTATTGGCTGCCGGGGTAGGGGAAGTGTTCAGTATCCAGTATTCAGTAAGAGGCCACGGCTACGACCGCTTTGGATGCTCCGAGTTTATAAATGTTTTTGTTTGTAATGTTTATGGGTTTGATCGCTGAATACTGAAC
>Ga0247668_1000239_pt1 | contig 14891 bp, 11 predicted proteins | sample CNK09_metaG_FD_182737 | JGI IMG/M metagenome (GOLD analysis project Ga0247668, IMG submission 182737) | Soil microbial communities from Purdue University Martell Research Forest, Indiana, United States - CNK09 | ecosystem: Environmental > Terrestrial > Soil > Temperate forest > Bulk soil...
GCAATATCGGGACCGTGATTTCGCTAGCAGAGAAGCCTTCCAGCGCTTTGACCGCGATCAGCCGCTCGATCACTTCACGGCGTTGCAAAAAGCTGAACAATTGCTGTGCCTGGTGCGGATGCGGAGAGCCGCGCAAGACAGCAATAGTGTTAGGAATGAGCAGCGTCTCCGCGCTTATCGGCAGCGCTGTCACGGGAGAACCTTCCTGCTGTTCGGCAGCGATGTCATCAGAGTCGGTGAGCCCAATCCAGGCTTCGCCGCGCGCTACCTGCTTGACCACGACGGAGTTGCCATCGACCAGAAACGGTTTGTTCGCCTGCAAAGCCTGGCACCAAGAGCTCCATTTTTCATCACCCCAGGATTGTCGCAAAGCTAGAAAGTGCGTCGCCGTGGTGCCGAATAACGGATAGGCCACTGCGACTTTGCCGCGCCAGATCTGATTCGTCAGTTCGACCAAATCCCTCGGGGCGTTACTCAAAGCAACGTGATTGGTATTGATTACCACCCGGCGGCTTCGATATCCAACCGCCACCCAAGCGTTGGTTTCGCGGAAGGTGTTTTCGCCTGCGAGTTGACGGGTTCGAAACTCCTCATTGTTCCAAAAAACATCACACTGCGGGCGGGACCGTTCGGCCAGAAGGCGGTTGGCCAGTCCAACCGTCTTCACCGCTTCGTTGTCATAGACGGCACGGACCCTGATTCCGGTTTGTTTGGTAAACTCCTGCAGGATCGGTTCGGCATAGACCTGATCCTGAGAGGCATAGACGATAACGATGTTGCGATCGGGATTGCAACCGACGCAGAGCAAAAGAAGCGCTCCAGTGAGGAACGCGAACAGCAACTGCGGCCGAGGTGGCATGAGCGGAGGTCGATGTCCGGACCACCAACTGCACCTGTGGCGGAGCGTCTCATTAACACCCCGCTTTAGCGGGGTGACGGGACGCACGCACGAGACCAAAAGCCGTTTCAACGGCTTTTCTGTTATCGCAGGTGAACCAAAGCGAGGGGCAAAAACCGTTGAAACGGTTTTACTCACGGATCTTTGCCGGATCACCCCGCTAAAGCGGGGTGTTAATGAATCCGGTCGGGATTTGCTCATTCCAATTCCGCTCACGCCGTCCGCTTGTGATAGTACCACCACTCGAAGAGCAGCACGGCCAACCCGGCCATGGCAATCCAGCGCCACAGCTCCAGGTTGGCGCGCTTGAGCGTGGTCGCGGCCACTTTGCCGTATTTGCCGAAGGGCAGCTCGTCGTGCGGCATAATGTTGCTTTCGGCGGCGTCCGTTAGGTTCACACAAAAAGTCACTTCGTTGGTGCCGGCTTTGAGACGATAGATGCCTTGCTGAAAAGTTTCGCCAAAGATCAATTCGCGCGCGCCGGGCTCGATGACGAGCGACTTCTTCGTCCCGTCTGGCCTGGTCACTTGAGCCGCAGCCAACGGTTGAGCGGGCAGGCCGTAACGAAACGGGTCGCCGGCGCGGACCATCAATTGGCTGGCGTTCGCCGAAGCAGGGTTGAGCCATTCCATCGCGTTGACCATGAAGATGGGAAACGAGATGCGAAGGGGCCAACTGCTGTTCAACGTATCAAAGCCGATCCAAACCAGCCGCTGCCGCTCGCGCTGGCCGGCGATGATCAGCGGGGTCTGCGGTGAATCGAGCAAGGCCACGCCCCAGGCAGGCGTCTTCACCCCGATGCTTTCACCGACATAGACGTTATCGAAATTAACAAATCGGAGCAGCGGGTGCGTGCTTTTCCAATCCACAATCGTCGGTGTTTGAATCGTTTCCCAACCCGGAAACCAATTCGTGTTCGCCGTGTGGATGGCGAGCGTATTGACTGCGGGCCACACCGCCGGAATGACGTCGTCCAATACTACCGCGTCAAATCCCACGGCCGGCTCGCTTAATAGTGACACCACACTCAATTCCACGTTGGGCTGGCTTCGCAGCACCTTTTCCAGGACCTGGTTGGTGCGCGAGACCAACAGCACTTTCATTGGCTGCGGCATCAGGCTGACGATGGAAGCCTGGTTATCCGCTGCCAAATCGTCCGGGGCGGCAAGGCGCACGGTGAAGACGCCGTTAGTCGTCTGCGGCGCGATAAAGACCAGCGGCTGGCTGTTGGTCGGCGCCAGTTCGAGGGGCCGCGTTTCCAGGAGTTGGTTGTCGAAGAACAGCTCGATGTCGGTTCGCCGGGCATTGGTGGAAAAATTGCCGACGTTCACGAAAACCGCGCGCTGGTCGAGGTTCTCGGGATTGGCGCGCACATCCAGCGAGACGATGCCGGCGTTCTCGCAACCCTGGCCGACCCGATGATAGACTAAAGGCAAGTTCTTGTTCTCAAACTCGCCCAGGTTCGGGAGTGCGCCGTCGCTGAACAAATGAATTTCCGCGTCCGACCGATCCTTGACCAGCGTTTCGGCCAGTTTGAAGGCCTCGACCAGGTGCGTCGGCGAATCGGTAGCGGCACAATTCTGCAAGGCGCGGCGCAAGGCGGTCTTGTCGCTGGTGGCGGACTGTTTGACTTCGGTGTTAGCCGCGGCCTGCAGCACAACCATCTGGTCGGCGTCGCGCAAGCCGCTCACCCATTGGAGCGCCTCGCCACGCGCTTTCTCGAATCGAGAGGGCTTTTCATCGGTGCTTTGCATCGAAGCGGAGGCGTCGAGAATGACAACGCGCAACCGGCTGCTCTTTGACTGCCCGACAAAGTAAGGCCGGGCCAGTGCGAAGATGACCAACGCCAGCATGAGCAGTTGTAAAATCAGGAGCCAGTTGTGCCGCAGCCGTTGAAATGGAGCGCTGGCCTGGGTTTCGGCCAAGAACTTCTGCCAGAGTAACGTGCTCGAAACCAGCTTCACCACCCGCTTGCGTTTGAGCAGGTAAAATACAACCACCACCGGGATGGCGGCAGCGAAGGCGAACGCGGCTGGGGCGAGAAAGCTCATCCCCAAACCTCTGCTTGCCGGAGTTGTTTCAGCAATAAATCATGCAAGGCCGTCTCCGAGCTGGCCGTAAAGAAACTGATGCCCCGACCCTGGCAAAACTCCCGCAGGCGCTGGCAGAAATTCTGCACGGTTTGCTGATAGGATTTCAGGCGGTAACGGCCAAAGGTCACTTCCTGAATGCCGCCGGTCTCCGCATCGACCAGGCGGAGATCGCCGTAGGTCCCTGGATTCAGTTCGTCGGGCGCAAGAATTTGGACCGCGTTCACCTGGAAGCCGCGGCTCACCAGCGCGGTCAGCCCGCTTTCATACCCGGCCGGGTCGAGAAAGTCGCTCAACACCACCGCCACACCGGCCTGACGGGCTTCCAGTGCGCCGCGCCGCAGCGCCTCGTTGAGATTGGCGCCGCCGTGCGCGGTCAACTGGCTGAGGTTCTGGAAAAAGCCGAGCGTAGATTTGCGTCCGCGCACCGCGCGCAGGCCCCCGCGCGCGGCCAGTTCCGAACTGACCGCTTTCAGTTGTGTATTGTCCGCACCCAAAGGCGGAAGGTCTGGGAACGCAATCACGCTCACGCGATCAAATCCACAGAGAGCAACATAGCCAATGGCGGCGGCAACCTGACGGGCGAAGTCGAATTTCACCGGCGTGCCGAAGGTCATCGACTCGCTCGCATCGAGGAAAATCCGCACCGGCAGTTCGCGTTCCTCTTCGTAAAGCTTCAGGAACAATCGTTCGAGCCGCCCGTAGAGGTTCCAATCAAGATAGCGGAAGTCGTCGCCGTGGGTGTAGTTTCGGTAATCGGCGAATTCGACCGATTGGCCGCGGGCGCGGCTGCGGCGCTCGCCTTTGGCCGAACTTTTGGCGCGGCGCGCCGCCAGCAGTTGGAATTGTTCCAGGCGACGAAGGAGTTCGGGAGTGAGAAGAGCGCTCACGACGTGAAATTGCTTTCGGACCGCTTTGGCAAGCTGGTCCAGAGATCATCTTTAACCGTCACGCCGGTCTGCATCTCGGCAGTGTCAGCAATCCGCCCCAGTGTGGCAATACTGGATTGGGTCGCAGATCATCCCGGAGATGGCCGATAATAGCCCAACCCAACGTTTCAACGCTTGTCATTATCCACAAGTCTGATTGAAGATCCGGTCAACCCTTTTCAGGGTTGAGGAAAACCCGGTGCATTTACCCAAGGTGGCTCGTTGCTCGCAACCCTGGGCTGAATTATGGAATCCCGTTGGGATTCTGAGCAAGCCCGGCGGAAGATCTGGGCAATGACAAGCGTTTCAACGTTGGGATCTCGATGGCCCTGCTGCTGGCGCTGTGCGCGGCACGGTTCTGGCTCGCAAAGGGTTGCCGAATGTGCGAGAATGGCGCGGTGTCCAGAGCCGGTAATTTGATCCTCCGCCTTGCCCGAACATTCCATAGCGGTATGAGTAAGGTTATGGTTCGACAACCAGCGTGTGCGTGTGCAGCGCATGGAGTCCCGGCTTTAGCCGGCAGGGTGTCGCCCCTTGAAGGCGGCCCGATACATCGCGAAAGCGCGTTTGGCCGGCTAAAGCCGGGACTCCATACGCTACGCCCCTCGGTTCCGTTTGAAATATGCGGGCTTGGGTTTCGCCTGTGCGTATGGGTGCTTTTCGCGGGAACAGTTCTCCGGTTGGCGGCGCAGAGCGACCAAGCCGTTTATGCCGACGCTCTAAGCAACGGTTGGCAAAACTATGGATGGACGCAAATCGATTACGCCACCACCAATTTTGTCCACAGCGGCTCAAAGGCAATCAGCGTCACGATTACGAATAACAGTTACCAGGCGATTTATCTTCACCATGCGGCCTTCGATTCGAGCCCTTACACCAGCCTGACGTTTTGGATTCACGGCGGCACTAACGGCGGACAACTTTTGCAGGTGCGGGCGGAACTGAATGGCGCCGCCCAAACGGCCATAGCACTCGCGCCCCTCACCGCCAATGCGTGGGACTCGATCACGTTTTCGCTGGCCGATTTGGGCGTCGCCAATCGCACCAATTTCGACGGGTTTTGGATTCAGGACCGCGTCGGTTCGGCGCAGCCGACGTTTTATGTCGATGACATCTCCCTCGCCGGCGCTGCGCCGTCGATCGTGGTCGATGCGCTGCGGAATCGTCACCCCATTAGCCCGTTCATTTATGGGACAGCGTTTGCCTCGTCCACGCAACTGGCGGATTTAAATTCTCCTTTGAACCGTTCTGGCGGCAACGCGGAGACGCGCTACAATTGGCAAATCAACGCGCACAATCGGGCGGCGGATTTCTACTTCGAGAGCATCGGGGATTCTCCCGCGACCGCCGGCGCGGCTGCGGACAGTTTTGTGACGTCGAGCAAAGCGGGAGGCGCACAACCGATGTTAACCGTCCCAATGATTGGCTGGGTGGCCAAGCTGGGGTCGAACCGGGCCAAACTGGCCAGCTACTCCATCGCCAAATATGGGCCTCAGACCGGCAACGACTCTCAGTATTTCGCAGATGCCGGCAATGGCGTCATTGTGACGAACATGACCAACAACATACTGATTAACTGGAACGATCCAAATGACGCGAATGTCCTGACCGATTCGGCGTATCAGCAAGGTTGGATTCAGCACCTGACCAACCGCTGGGGAATATCGACCAACGGGGGCGTCCGTTATTACCTGATGGATAATGAGTCCAGCATCTGGCACTCGACCCACCGCGACGTCCATCCCGCTGGCGCGACCATGCGGGAAATTCGCGACAAATTTTTCGACTACGCAGCGGTGGTAAAGGCCGTCGATGCGGCGGCGCTCGTGCTCGGGCCGGAAGAGTGGGGCTGGTCGGGTTATTTTTACAGCGGCTTCGATCAGCAATGGTCGAACACGAACAAAGACTACATTGCCGCGCATTTTCCCGACCGCGCCACCAATGGCGGCTGGGATTATCTGCCGTGGTTTCTCGACCAGGCCCGTCAACACGCTACTAACACTAACCAGCGGCTGCTCGATGTGTTCACGGTCCATTTCTATCCACAAGGCGGGGAGTCCGGGAGCGATGTCACGGGCACGACCCAGCTCTTGCGCAACCGATCTACGCGTTCGCTTTGGGACCCAGCTTACATTGATCAAAGCTGGATCAGTTCGGTCGTAAAGTTAATCCCGCGTCTAAAGGGCTGGGTCACGAATTACTATCCGGGCACGCCGATAGGCATCACCGAATACAACTGGGGCGCGGAGAATCACATCAATGGCGCGACCGCCCAAGCCGACATCTTGGGCATTTTCGGGCGGGAAAACCTCGATTATGCAACGCGCTGGACGACTCCCGCCAGCACCACGCCGACCTACAAAGCGATGAAACTGTATCGCAACTACGATGGCAACCAATCGGCTTTCGGCGACACCAGCATCTCCGCAACCGCACCGAATCCGGACACCGTCGCCACCTTCGCCGCCACGCGCTCGACCGACGGCGCGCTGACGTTGGTCGTCATTAATAAGCAACTCTCCAACGCGGCGCCTGCGAGGGTGACATTGACCAATTTCCTTCCCAGCGGCACTGCGCAACTGTGGCAACTGACTTCGGCTAACAGCATCACGCGCCTGAGTGACGTCGCCTTCACCGGAAACACCTTCAGCAACTCCCTTCCACCGCAGAGCATCACGCTCTTTGTTTTGCCCGCCGGCAGCCCTCCGCATCTCCGCCCCGGCGCAATCAGCGCGACGAACACCTTTGATTTCTGGCTGGACGGCCTCGCCGGTCAGCGCTACGTGGTTCAGTCCAGCAGCAATCTCGTAAACTGGCCCCCCATGCAGACAAACACACTCAGCAGCAATTCGGTCCATATTGTGGTTCCGGCGACGGGCACCAGGTTTTACCGTGCCGTGTGGGTGCCGTGACGTCGGGTGGGGGATGAGGGATGAAGTGAAGAGCGCGAGACCGTGAGACCGTGAGAGTGATTCTCACGCTCACCAAGTCTCACGACCTCATGGTCTGCATTCTTTAGGTTACCGGAGGTGGTGCGAAGGTCGCCGGAGGTGGTTTCAGGGGCTCCCCGTCTCCGTGTCCCCGCGTCTCCTGATTCTTCCATTCCCCCCGCCGGGGTGCCCTTCCGGGGGTACAGGTCGTGACGTCGTGCCAAGGCAATCTTTGCAGGGGTTTGGTTGCCCTCCAAGCCGTGCCAAGGTCGTGACATAGCCGTGTCTAAGTCGTGCCAGACCCGAAGGCTCGATTCAACGTGCGGCGGTGAGGCTGCTCGAATGGGCGACGGGACGAAGCTTACTTTCGTAAGCAAGGGCAAGAAGGCGTTTCGGCCGGCGAAGCCAGCGAATTGCGCCAAAGACCGGCCGAAAAAGGCGATTCAACAGAAGGTAACAGAGACAACGAAGATTGAGCCTTTGAGGATGGGCAACCTCTCCTTTTTGCTTCTGCCCTCAACCCTCAACTTTCACGGTCACACTGGCGTCGCTATCAACCCACAACCATCAACCATCAACCAGTAGCGGCACACATGATCCGTTGTACCCGTGAACCCGTGAATCATCGAAACAGAATGCCAATTTTGCTCCGACGAACTGACGCTCAGCCAAAAATCTTTCCATTGCTCGTAATAATTCTTCTTCCCGTTGCGACTAATCAGTTAAAGGCTCAACCTGTTTCAAATCTGGCGGGCTGGCCCGGACTGAAAGACAACATTTATGAGAACACTTGGCTCTATTGAATCGCGATCAACACTTCGCTTATCACTCTGTTTTTGGAAGAACTCTCCTAGGCGCGCATTTTTGCCGATCTTCGCGGTGTTCGCGGCGGCACTTTTCACGACCAAGGCAGCATCGGGACAAGAGACGAATCGTTACACGAAAGTGGCTGACCAACTCGTGGAGTTGATCAACGCGGGCGATTACGCCGGCATCCAGACCAATTTCAACCAGGGGATGGATGCGGCGTTGCCGCTGAACAAATCGAGCGCGTTTTTCAACAGGCTGACGCAGCAGGTGGGAAAAATCCAGAAGCTTGGCGAGCCGCAGCCCGTCGGCGGGGCGATGGTTTTTGCCGCGAAGTTCGAAAAGGGCACGTTCGACATGCAGATGACGCTGGACGGTCGCGGCCTGATTGCCGGGCTTACCTTCAAGCCACACCCAGCGGCGAAACCCGAGCCGGAAAAGCACCCAGCACAGTTGTCGCAGGCGGATCGTTACACGAAAGTGGCCAACCAACTCAAGGAGTTGATTAACGCGGGCGATCACGCCGGCATCCAGACCAAATTCAACAAGGAGATGGGCGCGGCGTTGCCGCTGGATAAATCGAGCGAGTTCCTCAAAGGGCTGACGGAGCAAATGGGGAAAATCCAGAAGCTCGGCAAGCCGCAGCCCGACGGGGAAGCGATGGTTTTCCCGACGGAGTTTGAAAAGGACACACTCGACATGCAAATCACGCTGGATGATCGTGGCCTGATTGCCGGGCTTAATTTCACGCCGCATGTGGTACGGTAATCAGATAAAGGTCCGAGATTGAATTCGACGCCTGCAGACGAACATAAGTTCCTGGAACTGGTGACTGAGAATCGAAACAGAATTCTCAGGGTCTGCCGCGTTTATTCATGGAATTCGGCTGACCAGGACGATTTGTATCAGGAAATCCTGTTCCAAATCTGGCGCAGCCTGCCGGCCCTGAAAGAAAAACATTTCGCCAATACCTGGCTTTATCGCGTGGCAATCAACACTGCCATTTCGTTCGTCCGCAAACGGGCCTCAGGCTCGGACCGTGTCGTGCATTTCGAACACGCCGACCTCACGCGCATGATCGAATCGCGGCAGACCCCTGAAGAAAGCACTGACGACCGCATTGCAAATCTTTACAACGCCATCTACAAACTGGACCCGCTCGAAAAAGCGCTCGTCACTCTTTTCCTGGAGGACTTCACCTACGAACAAATGGCCGAAGCCACGGGCATCAGCGCCAATAATGTTGGCGTCATGTTGCATCGCGCAAAGAAGAAACTTTCCTGTCTGATGAAGGAGGAGGCGCCAAAATGAACGACGACGAGTTAAAGAAACTCTGGCAGCAGCAACCGTTGAGAGCCCCGGACCCATCGGCCGCGCAACTGATCTCGGCCATGCAAAATAAAACAAGCCTGCTTCGCCGCTGCCTGGACGCGCGCGATGTCCGCGAACTACTGGCCTGTGCTGTGGTGATCATCGTCTTTGGATTTTTCTATTTCACGGTGTATCGCGAGCCCATTTCGCGTTTCGGCGATTTGAGTATTATCGGGAGCACGATTTTCATTGCCTGGAAATTTATTCACACCCGCCGGGCTACTCCGCCGGCACCACCCGGCTCGGCCATCGTCGAATCTCTGCGGGCGGAACTGGATTCGGTGCGCGCTCAGTCGCGTTTATTGGGATCGGTGCTGTGGTGGTATTTGCTTCCGCCGACAATCGGCCTTCTGATCGCCACGTGGGGCCTGCCGATCAATCTCCATGCCAAAATCCCTGCGACCCTGTTTTTCATAGCCGTGGATGCGTTCCTCTACTGGCTCAATCAGTGGGGGCGCTCCAAACAACTTCTTCCCCTCGAAGCACAACTGCAATCGCTGCTCCATTCGGCCGAAACCGGCGAGCCGCTGGACGAAACGCACGTCGCTAATCTGCGTCCAATAGTTCTCTCAATGGCGGCCGCCAACCAGGTTAACCCTGTTGAATTCAAGGTCGCCTTTTGGCAACTCGCGCTTTACGGCGAAATCGCAGCGATTGGATTCTGGTTCTGTTTGATGCTCGGCCTGACCATGGACAATCCAGACTGGAAGGCCAAGGCGCAGGTCCCGAAGGCGTTCGCGCAGAGCGTTCTCGCCGAAGAAACCAACCGCTACTCCATCGTCGCTCGAAAGGTTGTTGATCTGCTCAACACAGGCGATTACGCCGCCGTGCAAAAGCTTTACAATCCTGAGATGAGGAAAGCGTTTCCGCCAAAGGAAACGTCCGATTTTTACACTCGGCTCGCGGCGAGGTTCGGCAAGATCGCAAAATTCGATGTTTCACCCGGCGGCTACAACGGATGGATCGCGTTCCAAATGCATTGCCAGCGCGGCGAGTTGATGATGAGCCTGGCGCTGGACGCGGACGACAGAATCTCCGGGATTTATTTCAAGCCCGCGCCCAAGCCTCCCGTGAACATCAAATCGCTCGTCCCCCGACTTTTCAGTTGGCAGCATCTGCTTTGGCTCGTGCCTTTCTTTCTGGCCGGGTTGTTGTATTCGTGGTTGTTGCAGAAGCTAACCAAGAGAGCCGTGGGGATCAGCACTCTCGGAATTCATTTGCATAAAGGACAAAATCTTCTTCTTTGGGACGAAATAAAAGGAGTTCGGCCACTTAGGATTCTGAATATTCGATCCCTCTGGTTAATCAGAGAATCAGGCGAAAAGACAATCACGCCCTGGACTTCATTGGAACGACCTTCTGACCTGAAGGCGGCAGTTGAAAGCTTTGCCCCGGCAAACCATCCAATACGTAAATACCTGTCTCTGTTACGACCTGAACCATCAAAGAAAAACATTATGACGAAAATAATCCTCATTGGAATTGTGCTGATCTCGCTCGGCGCAATTGTGTTCGTTCGCGGGGGTGATCCCAAAGCTCCTGCGATTGAATATTCCGATCTCGTTTCGCAAATGCTCGAAACCATTCGCGTGAAACACAACTTCCCCGCGCTGGCCGCCGCCGTAGTCGTCGATGGGAAAATTGTTGTGACCAACGCCGTTGGCTTTCGCAAAAACGGCGGCACGGAAAAAGTCACGGTTGACGACAAGTTCCACCTTGGTTCCGTCACGAAATCAATGACGGCCACGGTGGCGGCGATGCTGGTCGAGCAGGGGAAAATTTCCTGGACCACGACCATTGGAGAAGCCTTTCCAGAATTGAAAAGTGAGATCCATCCCGACTATTTGGACGTCACTTTGGAACAGCTTTTGTCCCACCGCGGCGGCGCTCCCGGAGATGCTCCAGGCGATTTATGGCGCAAGGCCTGGGCGGCGAAGGGCACGGCGGCGGAGCAACGACTGGCTTTTATCAAAGGGATTTTAGCGCGCAAACCGGAAGCGAAACCTGGGACGAAACATATTTATTCCAATCAGGGCTACACCATCGCTGGGGTGATGCTGGAGAAAGCCACCGGCAAAACGTGGGAAGATTTGCTGCGCTCGATGTTGTTTGAACCGCTCGGCATGACCACGGCCGGATTCGGTGCGCCCGCCTCGGTTGACAAAGTCGATCAGCCCTGGGGTCACACCAAAAAAATGTTTTCCGGCAGCGAACCAGTTCCGCCCGGCCCAGGTGCGGACAATCCACTGGCGATCAGTCCAGCGGGTTCGGTGCATTGCTCGATGGGCGATCTGGCGAAATATGCGGCGTTCCACATGGCCGGAGAACGAGGCCAAAGCAAATTGCTCAAAGCGGAATCTTTTAAAAAGCTGCACACCGCTGTCGCAGACAACGATGATTACGCCCTCGGCTGGGTGGTGCTGAAACGCGGATGGGCCAATGGGCGCGCGCTGATGCACAATGGCTCAAACACGATGTTTTACGTCGTCGTCTGGATGGCCCCGGAAAAGAACTGCGCCGTGATTGTCGCGTCAAACATTGGGGTGGATGAGGCATTCGGAGGCTGTGATGAAGCTGCGGCGAAACTGATCGATCAGTATTTTGGGAAGTAATTGTTTTTAGCCTCGGACAATCCGACTTGCGCCAGGGCTTCCGGATGGTCGCCGGGCTTGAGTTGGCGGGGAACACCATAGCCGTGAAGTTCGATGTTCGACGGCACCGGGATGGTTTTCCAACTGGCATCCGTCTGGCTTCCAAAAATCGGGCACGCGCTCAGTTTGATTTTTGGAGTGGTGATATTTCCAATATGCCGCATCATTACCCACAAGTCTGACCCATCAATCCCAAAGGGATTGAAATAATTCAGCCCTGGGTTGCGAGGAACGAGCTACCTTCGGTTAGTTGATTGGAAGGCCCGGTCAACCCTGAAAGCTGAAAGGGTTGAATCATCCCCGGGAAGGCAAACGGCTCGGATCACTCATCGGCTCAATCCTCGGGCTGCAACTTCCTCCAGTGCTCCATGAACGCCGCGGGAGAGACTACCGCACAACTTCGACGCTTGTTGGGCGGGTAATCGGATAAATTCCCGGTCACAAGAAAATCCGCTGATGCCGCCAGCGCGACGGCTAGAAACGGCTCATCATCTGCATCGGGCAAATCCAGGTTGAGTTCTCCGCTGGCATCAACGGCCAAGCCATCCACCTCAATTTTGTTCAGCACTTCCCGGACGCGCTTTGGGTCAAACTTGAAACGCGGGCGGGCAAGGACCTCGGCATACTCAGCGAGAATTCGTTCGTCATGGCAAACCTGAACCGCGCCAGCCAATGCCAGCGTGAGAACCTGGGCGGGATTTCCTTGAGACTGGAGCAGGCCCGACACGACGATGTTGGTGTCGAGCACGATCTTCATTTCCGGCGGCGGGCGTGACGACTGGCGGCGATTTCCTTATCAATGTCGGACATGGAAAGTTCTGATGCGCCGCTGGCAGCGGCGGCCTGTTGAAGAGCACACTGTGCCTGGAGGGCGCGCACGCTGCGCACCAGCGCGCGCGTGGATTCCACTGAGGCCGATGCGATGCGAATAAGCACCGCCACCGGCTGGCCTTTGGAAGTGATGACCAAATCATCCTTGCCCGCCGATTTGAGCCATTGCTTTGCGGGCTTCTTCTGCAAATCGCTCACCGAAATCGTGCTCATGGACTAAAGAATACGCTGCCGTCAGCCCGCGTGCAAGCCGCACAATAACTGACGGCTATTGAGGCCGGTTGGCAGGACTGGAATTGGAGGAACTGACGTGGACTCAAGGGGGCGGGCCGTGAATCGTGAAACAGCTTTTGACATCTTCGGCAAAAAATAGACAAAGCGAAGGCATGATTCCATTAAGCCACGGCCCGGCCTCATTTCTTCGATGCCGCCTAAATTTGGACTGAGCTACTCTTTCCCTGGATTAGCTTATGTCGCCCGAGAGCTGAAGGCCAGATTCGGACTTTCTCCAAGAGTAAAAGTCTAATTTGCTCTCGAGCTGCGAGGCGCGTGTTGGGCCTTTCAGTTCGGTTTTTTGGTGACGTCCCGGATGTAGGCCACTTCCTCGAGTCGATACGGTTTTCCGTCGCGGCGGAAAATGTCATGGAACCACAAGGCCGGTTCGGCATCATACGACTTTGTCCACGAATCCCAGGGATAGATGGTCTGGCTCTTGCCATCGACCAGGCCCCAGTTAAACGCGGCCACGCCTCGGGATTTCAGATAGCCCAGGTTCGGATCGAAAAAGCTGCCGTTGCCGCGTGACATGTATTCGGTGCAAAGCAGGGGCCGATGATAGCGGCTGAGATTCTCCACCGCCTCCTTGAGACTGGCTAAATTATTGTAGTTGTGGAAGCTGATCACGTCGGATTGGGAGAGTTGGACCTGTTCGGTCGGACTGAGTTTCGCCGGATCGGGCCAGGTGCCGATCCAAACGCCGGAGGTCAACGGCTGGGAAGGTTTGGCCTGCCGCGCCCAGGCAAATGATTTCTTCAAGAGCGGCAGGACCAGGTCCACTTTGTTGACGGGTTCGCGCTTGCTGTAAGACGAGCGGTTCATATTGTCCGGCTCATTCCAGACATCCCAGGCGCGCACGCGCGGGTCGTCGCGAAAGCGGCCCACGACGCCGGTGACGTAGCCTTCGAGCGGGGGCTGTTTGGCGGGATCGAGGAGCACGTCGGCCCCGGGGCTCTGGACCCAGCCGGAGTTGTGCAGGTGCGGCTTGGGCGCGCGCTGCGGTCCCGTTTTGGGAAACGGATCCCAGCACGAATCGAAAAGCACGAACACCACGCCGACACCATGCTTGTCCGCCACTCCCAGAAACTGATCCAGGCGCTTCAGGAATCCCTCAGCATCCTGTTGCCAAAGCTGGTCCTGCAAATAGACGCGGGCCGCATTGAAGCCCAGCGATTGCGCCCAGCCCAGTTCCCGGTCGATGGTCTCGAGGTCAAAAGTCTCGGCCTGGAACATCTCCAACTGGTTAATGGCGGTGCTGGGCAGAAAGTCGCATCCCACCAGCCAGCCCGTTTTCTGCCGCCAGGCTTGGGCTTTTTCCTCCGGCCAACGCAGGGAAGGCTCATCGGCCGCCCAGGCGGCGTTCAGCGCGGCTAACAAAAATCCCGCGCACAAAATTCGATTGACGCTCCGGTTTCTCATGGATTCGAGAATCGCGCATTCATTCCAAAAAATCCAGACGCATTTGCTCCGATGGCGTCTTGAAGCAGGTGTGGGTGACAAAGTTCATATATAGCGTGGCCGCCGACGTTAGTCGGCGCACTCTTTGCGCGGGAAAAGCCAGCGCTGACTAACGTCGGCGGCTACTTTGTCATCGGCCCTGCCTCAAGGAACCGCTAATGAACGGGTAATCTCCGACGCGACGAAGCTGGACAAAGCACGACGAAGCTGGACAAAGCACGACGAAGCTGGACAAAGCACGACAAAAACGTCAAGGGGGGGGTGATCGGGGTATCTGTACCCGTGATCCCGTGATCACCCAATGAAATCCATGTGTTTTGAAGATCGGACCCGTGATCTTACCCGTGATCGCCGTGATCTACCCGTGATCTGGCTCGCTCGATGGAGAAGCAGGCATAGCGCCATAAACCGCATTGTTTGGCGCAGAGCAGCGGAGCCGCAACCCATCGAGATTTAACCACGGATGCACACGGATTCACACGGATAAGAAGGTAGGAAAACAGAAAACGGTTGACACGAATTTCACGAATTCTCACGAATTGATTGGCCATTTTATTGAATTCGTGAGAATTCGTGAAATTCGTGTCAACCGCTTCCTTATCTCGTCCACGAGGACTGGGAGGGATTCCTTCCGCTTTGCCTGGATTTTG
>Ga0247668_1000241_pt1 | contig 14722 bp, 8 predicted proteins | sample CNK09_metaG_FD_182737 | JGI IMG/M metagenome (GOLD analysis project Ga0247668, IMG submission 182737) | Soil microbial communities from Purdue University Martell Research Forest, Indiana, United States - CNK09 | ecosystem: Environmental > Terrestrial > Soil > Temperate forest > Bulk soil | place...
CCTTCCTCGGTTCCAACTGCCGAGGAGCGATTCCAGGTAGGAGCCGAGGAAGGCGCAGGCGGTGAGCACGGCGATGACGTTCGATTTGTAGATCGATACGCCGCCGGCGAATCCGGGACGGAAGTGATGCGCGGCCAGTGCGGTGCCGGCGATGGCGACGAGGAAGCCGGCCACGATGCCTGCCAGCGTCCCCTCGATCGAGATCGCTCCTTCCGTACCGCGCTCGACGCGCCGGAACGAGAGCGGCAGGAAGGCGCGCTTGCCGAAGAGCTGCCCGACCTCGGACGCAGTGGTGTCCGCGGCCGCCGTCGCCAGCGCGGCGATTCCCATGAACAGCGGCACGAGGCCGAGACCGCGCCAGCAGGCCACGGCGCAGATCGCCGCGACGCCGACGTTGGCAACCGCATGCCCGGCGCCGCGCCGCCCTCCCTTCTCCTGCGCCATCCCCTCGCGGGCCTTGCGCGCGTAGCCGAGCTTCGTGGCCAGCGTGCCGATGACGAAGAAGGTCAGCAGGGCGACGTACAGAGGCGGACCACCACCGGCGATCAGCACGCATCCGAGAATCCATCCCACCACGGCGCCGGAGACGTCGACGCCGCCCATCGCGTAGCCGACGATTGCCAGCACCGTGTTGACGATGATCCACGGCCAGGCGATCGGCGGGGCGGAGGTCACCGCCACCAGCGGCTTGATGGCCATCGCGGCCAGCACGCCGGCGGCGATGAAGGGCACGGTGACGTTGTCGTCGATGCCGAGCGGCAACGATTCGGCGATGGCGCTGACGAGCACCGCCACGGCGATGGCGACATCCTGCGGCGCGCCGAAGAGCCGGGCGATGGCGAATGCCGCGGCGCCTCCGAAAACGATAAACGCCGCCAATCCGCCCCACGACTTGGCGCGATTCCACGGCAGCGGCGCCAGCGGCAGACGCCGGCCGACGACCGTCGAGGATCCGTCGCCGAACGCGAGCAGCACCCAGGCTACGGCCGCGATCTCGAGATGCCAGTTGAAGACGACGATGAGGACGGTGACGGCGATGGGATAGAGAACGATGCCGGCGTCCCAGCCGCGCTCATGCCGCGCCACGCGCCGCCCGGCGATGCGGTGAAGGAAAAACCAGTTGAGGATGATTCCGCCGACGCCGATCAGGGCCGCGTAGCGCCATGGCACCCGCAGCAGCAGCAGCGCGCCGAAACCCATGCCGATGTGCAGGAACTTCCGCAGGGTCTCGTTCGTTTCGTGTCGCGGTTCTTCCGCCGAATCGCTCATCGTTTTCAACAGCTTACAATACGCGCTCCAAATGCCGGATCTTCCTCAAAAACCACCGCTTCTGTCCGTCATCATCGCCTGCTACAACGAACGCTCCACCGTGGCGGAGGTGTTGCGTCACGTGCGGGACGTTCCGATCGACAAGGAGATCATCGTCGTCGACGACAAGTCGACCGACGGCTCCGCCGGCGTCGTGGCCGCCCTGGCCGCGCAGTGGCCGGAGATCCGCCACGTCTTTCAGCCGGTGAACATGGGGAAAGGGGCCGCCATCCGGCGAGGGATCGCCGAGGCGGTCGGGGAGATCGTCATCATCCAGGATGCCGATCTCGAATACGACCCGAACGAGTATCCGAAGCTGATCCAGCCGATCGTCGACGGCCACGCCGACGTCGTCTTCGGCTCGCGTTTCGAAGGCTATCCCCGCCGGGTGATGCTCTACTGGCACCGCCTCGGCAACAATCTGCTGACCTTTCTCTCCAACTGCACCACCAACCTCGACCTCACCGACATGGAGACCTGCTACAAAGTCTTCCGCCGCGAGGTCATCCAGTCGATCAACCTCAAGTCGAATCGATTCGGGATCGAGCCGGAGATCACCGCCAAGGTGGCCCGGCGCGGCTACCGAATCTACGAGGTCCCGATCTCCTACTACGGCCGCGATTACTGGGAGGGAAAGAAGATCAACTGGAAGGACGGCTTCAGCGCCATCTGGACGATCTTCCGCTACGGCCTCTTCGACGATCCCTCCAACGAGCCAGCCACGTACAAGACGCTGCGGCGCCGCGGCTCGCTCAAACGATACAACCAGTGGATCTGGGAGCGCATCGCGCCGTACGTCGGCCAGCGCGTGCTGGAAGTGGGTGCCGGCTCGGGAACGATGACCCGCTTTCTGTACGGGCGCGAGCTGATCGTGGCCACGGACAAGGAAACGCCGTACATCGACCGCCTTCGCAACGCCTTCCGCCGCCGGCCGGGCATGATGGTGGAGCGCCTCGATCTCGATCGTGACGATGATCTCAACCTGGCCGGCAACGACTTCGACACCATCCTCTGCATCAACGTCCTGGAGCATACGAATGACGATGCGGCGGCGTTGCTCCGTGCCAACAAGCTGCTCGTTCCCGGCGGGCGCATCATCATCTTCGTGCCGGCCGGAAAGGAGCTCTTCGGCGCGCTCGACCGCGGCATCGGCCATCAGCGCCGCTACGACAAAGACGAGCTGGTGGCGAAGCTGCAGGCGGCCGGCTTCGAGGTGGAGGAGGCGGTCTACCAGAACCGCGTTGCCCGTCTTGCCTGGCGGCTGAACTCGAACGTCTTCCAACGAAACGCCCTGCCGGCCGCGCAGTCGAAGATCTTCGACCGCATCGTTCCGCTGCTGAAGGCGCTGGACGGCAAGCGGCCGAAGAGCGGGCTGAGTCTGATCGTGGTGGGCCGGAAGCCGTGAGGGCTGCGCTCATCCTTGCCGGTGGTTCGGGCACGCGCCTCCGCCCGCTCTCCTCCGACGAAAACCCGAAACAGTTCCTGCGGATCTTCGACGGTCTTTCGTTGATCGAGAAGACGTTCGGCCGGGTGTCGCGGCTGATGGAACCGTCATCGATCTTCGTCTCGACCAACGAGCAATACGCGCCGAAGTGCGCCGCCTATCTCCCCGCGCTTCCGGAAGTCAACATATTGACCGAGCCCGCGCGGCGCAACACGGCGCCGGCCGTTGCGGTCTGTTGTTACGCCATCGAATCGATCATCGAGGATGCCGTCATCGCCGTCCTCGCCTCGGACTCGTACATCGCGGACGAGGATGAGTTCCGGCGCGTGCTCGCGCGCGCGTACGACTTCGCGGCGGCCAACGACTATCTCGTCAGCATTGGGATCGATCCCACCGAGCCGAACACCGGCTACGGCTATCTCGAGCTGGGCGACGAGATCGCGCCCGGCGTGAGCAAGGTCCGGCGCTTTACCGAAAAACCGTCACGCGAGCGCGCCGAGCAGTATCTGCAATCGGACGGTTACTGCTGGAACGCCGCCATGTTCGTCTGGCGCGCCAGCGTTTTCCGCCGCATGCTCGAAGAGGCGGCGCCGGAGATCGCCGCACTCGCCGATCGCATCGTCACCAGCGGCGATCCGGCGAAACGCGTCGAGCACTACGAAGCGATGCCGTCGATCTCGATCGATTACGCCCTGATGGAGAAAGCCCCGCGCGTCGCCGCCCTCCGCGGCAACTTCGGCTGGAGCGACGTCGGCTCCTTCGAATCGCTGGAGAGGGTTGGCGTTCCGGTGGCGGAACTTCTGAAGAAGGTTTGATCTGCGTTTCATCTGCGTTATCTGCGGAAAAGGCTTTATCCGCAGAGGGCGCAGATGAAACGCAGATAGGAGCGTTACCGCCGCCGCACAGATCTCCGGCACTTCGCTTCCGCGCGCGACTCGATCTGGCGCACGCGTTCCCGCGAGAGGCCGAGGATCTCGCCGATGTCGCGCAGGGTCAGCTCGTCGTCCTGCAGCACGCCGTAGCGGAGTTTCAGGATGGTCTTCTCCTCGATCGGCAGCGACTCGACCGCTTTCTGCACGGCCCCCTGCTGCTTGAGCGACTCGAGCGTCGGCATGCGCGCCTGATCGATCTGCGGGGTCATCCCCGCGCCGAGGTCGGCCAGCTCGTACCAGAAACGCCACCACGCCTTCGCATTCGGATTCGTGTAGAGAAGCAACTGCGCGAGCTCGCTCTGCGTGATCGAGAGGCTGTCGCAGACCTTGCCCGTGGCCACGCTCAGCACCGACGTCACCTTCTCGCGCGGTTGATTGAGAAAGTCGGCCAGCTCGTCAATCCGCTTCGGCACGTTGTCGGTCACGCCGTGCCGGAGGCTCAGGACGAGGCGCTCCTTCGGCGACAGCTCGGACATATGGGCCAGCAGCTCGTCCCGCCGCCCCTGCACCTGCATGGTGTCTTCGGCGGAAGGGACGGTGGTCTGCTCGATGACGTCGGCCAGCTCCGTGTGCGACTCGTCGTCCAGCTCCGCGTTGAGCGAGAAGTTGTCGCTGTTCGCTCGCAGGAGCGTCTGCACTTCCTTGACGCTGACGCCGAGCTCCGCCGCCAACTCGTCCGCGGTCGGGATCTGCTTGCCGTCCGTCATCGCCGCGGCGATGGCCCTCTCCAACCGGTACATCAGATTGGCGCGCTTGGGAGGCAGGCGGAAGGCGCCCCCCTGCTCCGACAGCGCGTGCAGGATCGATTGCCGGATCCACCAGACCGCGTACGTGATGAATTTGACGTTCTTGTCGGGATCGAACTTCCTGGCCGCGTGGATCAGGCCGATGTTCCCCTCGTTGATGAGATCGAGGAAGAGCACGTGGGAGTTGCGGTACTTCTTGGCATACGAGACGACAAAGCGGAGATTGGCCTTGACCAGCTCCTCGAGCGCGGCCTTGTCGTTCTCCTGCACACGCTTGCCGAGCTCGCGCTCCCGCTCGGGCGTGAGCCGAGGAACCTGGGCGATCTCATGGAGATACTGATTCAGGAGATCGTACGAATCGTCTCGCTCTTCATGCCGGGCCATGATTTTGGAGCGGACATTCTACTCCTTCGCGACTTCGCGTCTTCGCGTGAGATCGATGCTCACGCGAAGACGCGAAGACGCGAAGAACTGACAGCTACTTGTTACTACCAAGTACTTGCTTTACATTGCAACCATGTCACTCTTCGATCTTCTCTTCCTGCTCTGCTTCGCCGCCGCGGTCATCACCATCGGGCGCATCGCCTGGCTGGCGCTGCGCGGACGATTCCGCGCCGCCGGGACGACGCTCATCCGGTTGCTGGCGTGCGTCGCCGCCTACATGCTCGTGCTGATCGGCGTCTCACTGGCGGAGCCGCGGAAGGAGATCCCGATCGGCGAGCCGCGATGCTTCGACGACTGGTGCATCACCGTCGAGCAGGCGACGCGACAAACGGCGATCGGTACGACGAACGCCGCCGGCACGTTTTACGTCGTCACCCTGCGCGTGAGCAGCCGCGCCAGGGGACGCCAGCAACGCGAGACCGACATCGACATCTACCTGATCGACGACCTCGGCCGGCGCATCGACATCTCACCCTCAGGCCAGCAGGCGCTCGCTCGATCAGGCCTCGCCGGTGAGCCGCTGACGTCATTCGTCGCTCCCGGCGCCTCCTTCCAGAGCCGCCTGGCATTCGACGTCCCGCCGGATGCGCATCACCTCGGGCTTGTCAAAGCGAGCCACGGCTGGTTTCCCGTGCGTTTCATCATCGGCGATTCGCAGAGCTGGCTGCATCGGCCGACGGTTACTCCGTTGCCGTGACGGAACGCTGGAGTCTCGCCGGCTGGCTCGGCGGCGTCTCGCCGCTGAGGTTTGCGAGGTAGTGTTTGGTGTGCGGTCAGACCTGGGGCGAGACGCCCCCCGGGCCAGCCGGCGAGACGCCAGCTCTCCGTTGCTGACGCCTTCGTCCGTTAACCCGGCGGTGCCGTCGGGGGCGTGCCTTCCGCGGGTGCGGTCGTATCCGGAACGGTGTGACCGCGGTGGCAGGTGTTGCAGGTGACCATCTGGCCGTGCGGGTTCACCTTGGCCAGGTAGTCGAAGTTGGTGGCGTGGACCATCCGCAACATGGCGCGGGCGGTGTTCTTCTCCGGCTTTGCGTCCGACGCGAAGTCGAACTGTTCCTTTGAGCCCGGCGGGTTCGCGGTGTGGCAGTGATCGCAGCGCGTGCCGAGGGCTTTGGCGAAGCCGCGCATGTTCGCGATCAGCTCATCGTGCGTGATGTTCTGCGGGAAGATCTGAAGGTTGTGGAACTCGCCGGTATCGGCGGCGCGCGCCGCCTGCGCCTTCTGCTGCGTCACTGCCGCACAGGCAGCGAGAAACAGGGAAAGCGTGATCGCGACGATGGCAGTACGAGAGACCTTCGACATGCAGCGATTCCTCCGGCGGTGGATTCTGCTAAACGCGGGGACGAATGGCAATGAAAGTTTTGGAAAACGGATGTCGCGGTCTCGCGGTTGCGCGGTCTCGCGGTTGCGCGGTTGTGATCTTGCCTGGTTGCCGTGACTGAACAACTCGGCACCGCGAGACCGCGCAACCCCGAGACCGCGAGACCGCAACCTACCACCCGATCCCGTAGTCCTCGCCGTGATTGCTCGAGCCGCCCCAGAACGTGCCGTGAGGGCGGTCGATCATGATGGCGTTGATCGGGCCCGAGGTCCGGTCCTCGAAGATCATCGTGTAGCCCATGCGCCGCAGCTCCCCGCGCACCCACGGCGGCTCGGCGGAGTTGAGCAGGATGTTGCCCGGCTTGATGTCGTGCGCGCCGAACGAGCTGTGCATCTGGAAGCTGTTGATGTTCGGCGCCTCGGTGGCTTCCTGCACCGTCATCCCGAACTCGACGACGTCGAGGAAGAACTGCAGCAGGTTCTGATCCTGGCTGTCGCCCCCCTGAACCGAGAAGACCAGCCACGGCAGGCCGTCTTTCAGCGCAAGGGTCGGCGTGAGCGTCACACGCGGGTGCTTTCCCGGCGCCACCACGTTGTACGGCCCCTCGGATGGATCGAGGACGAAGCTCTGCATCCGCTCGCTCAGACCGACGCCGCTGTTCCCGGCGATGACGGCCGGCAACCAGCCGCCGCTCGGTGTGACCGATACCGCCCAACCTTCCGCGTCCGCTGCTTCCACCGAGGTCGTACCGGCGTAGAAGGCGAAAAGGTAATCGTTTGACAGTGACGGCGTGGGATGGAGAAATTCGTTCCGAAGCCCGGAGTCCTGCGTCCCTCCCGGTTTCGATGCCGGCGGCTTCGAAGTGTCCCAATTGCGCAGCAGGTCGGGAAACGGATTCACGCCACGCTGATACGGATACGGGTCGCCCGGCTTGATTTTCGGATCATTGTGGTCAGGATTGATCAGTTTCGCCCGCTCTTTTGCATAATCCTTCGAGAGCAGGCCGAGCACCGGCTCCTCGGGGGGCGCATACGTGTCGCCATAGTAAAAATCGCGGTCCGCCCAGGCCAGGCTCATCGCCTGATAGACCGTGTTGATGTAGCGCGGCGAGTTGAAGCTCATCCCTTTCAGGTCGAAGTTCTCGAGGATGTTGAGCGCCTGCAGCATGGCCGGACCCTGCGTCCAGACGTTCAGCTTGTAGACGTCGATCCCCTTGTACGTCGTCGTGACCGGCTCCTCGATGTGGACCTTCCAGTTCGCCAGGTCCTCCTCGGTGAAGAGGCCACCCTGCTCGCGCGTCCCGCGGACGATCTCCCTGGCGATGTCGCCTTTGTAAAAGCGGTCGTATGCCGCGTAGATCGCTTCCTTGCGCGACTTCCCTTTCTTCAACGCCTGTTGTTCGGCCTCGACGAGCTTGCGCAGCGTGGCGGCCAGATCCGGCTGGCGGAAGATCTCGCCGGCGACCGGACCGGGATGTTTGGGATCGCTGTCGTGGATGAGAAAGACTTTTTTCGAGTACGGCCAGTTCTTCAGCTTGTCCTTGTTACGGTCCATCGTGTTCGCCGATTGCGCTTCGAGGGCGTAGCCGTCCGCCATTTCGATGGCGGGGGCGAGGACGTCCTTGAGCGACAAGCGGCCGTACTCGGCCACCATGGTCATGATCCCGCCGGGCGTACCGGGAGTGACGGCGGCGAGGACGCCTTCATCGGGCGGATGGGTGAAACCCTTCCCTTTGTAGAATTCCGGCGTGGCGCCGGTCGGGGCCACGCCGAGGGCGTTGATCCCGGTGACCTTCTTCGTGTGGGGATCGTAGATGAGCGCCTGCGTCTCGCCGCCCCATGACAGCGTGTCCCACATCGTGCAGGTCGCGGCGATCATCGCCGCCGCGGCATCGACGGCGTTGCCACCCTTTTGAAAGATCATCGCGCCGGCGGTAGCTGCCAGCGGCTTGCCGGTGACGGCCATCCAGTGCGAGCCGTGCAGCGGCGGCTTCTGCGTCCGGATCAGAGTCTGCTGTGCGGAGGCGGTGGCGGCAAGTAGGAGCAGAACTGCGGCCAGTCGTTTCATCGCCGTGTATCGTAAACGATGCGCGGTCGGAGCGCTGGCGTCTCGCCGGCTGGCGCAGCGGCGTCTCGCCGCTGCGTGCCGACGACGCAAAGCCGCACCCTACGGCACGACCTCCAGCAGCTCGAACGAACCCGGCACGATCGGCGGACGCGGGCGGGGATTCTTCTCCGTCGGCGCCGGCGCCTCGCCGAACTTCGCGGCCGGAAGGTAGATGTGATGCGTCTTCATGTCGAGCGCCATCGTGCGCGCGCTCCGCTGCGTGGCCACGTTGTCGACCACCTCGTACTTGTCGGGCGACATCTCGTGGACGACCGTCAGCGTCGCGCTCTGGCCGTTCGAGGCGAAGGCGAGCTGGCGCTCGTCGTCGAAGGCCGCGGCGTCGGTCCCCTTTCCGGTCGGCACCGTCGTCAGCACATGGCCGTTTTTGGCATCGACCACGGCCATGATCTCGTTCTCGCAGACCGTGAACAGCCGATGGTGCTTGCGGTCGATGGCCAGGCCGCTCGGAGATTCGCACGGCGCAAGCTTCCAGCGCGCGGAGACGACGTTCCTGTTGGCGTCGATCATGGCCAGCTCGCTGGTGTCTTCGATGTTGACGAACACGTGGCCGTGGGCGTCGCTGACGCCGAACTCCGGCTTCCCGCCGAGGTCGATCGTGGCCACCACCTTGCCACGCGTGTTGAATACGGTGGCGTTCTTGCCGCGCCCGTTGAAGGTGAAAACATGCTTCGTAAACGGCTCGAACAGGATGGCGTCAGGGTTGTCGCCGGTGGTCTTGACGTCGGTGATGCGGGCGTTCGTCTTCAGATTGAAGATCGTCATCATGTTCACACGCCCGCTGGAGATGAAGCCGCGGCCGCCGTCATGATCGATGGCGATGCCGTGCACGCCGAGGGTGTCCGGGATCAGCCCGACCACTTTCCCGGCATCGACGTCGACGACTTCGACGCGATCTCCGTGCGAGACGTAGGCGCGCCGGGCGGCGGCGTCGATGGTGGTGTAATCCCATCCACCCGTCCCGCCGATCACGATGTGACGGCCGACATGCCAGGCGGCGAGGGCGGAGACGGCGACGGCGAGCGAGACCAGTGCGATGAGCGTACGTTTCATGGCGGCGAACGGTATCGCCTGAACGTATGCAGCGCAATGGGTTCGTGGTTTAGGAAGGGTTTAGATTCAGAGAAGATGGCTCGGCGACCGCGAAGGCGATTTCCCGTTATTGCAGCGCTTCCGCCTCAGGAGGTGCTGACGCTCCCGGAACGCCGGTCACGATCTCGCTCCACGGCACCAGTTTGCTCGTAATCGCCACCACGATCAGATCGAGCAGTATGTACAGAATCCCCACCCCCGCCGGCGGGTTTGCCGAGTGCAGCCGGAGGAAGGGGACTTCGGAGGCCCACGTCCAGTTGCCGAGGGCCGTTCCTACCCACTCCAGGATGATCGTGTAGACGAAACAGGCCGAGAGCAGCAGGCGATTTTTCGAGACGAAGATCAGGGCCATGGCGCCGATCCACCAGAGGAATCCCCAGACGTCGTGGCGGAGCGTCAGACTGACGATGGCGATGATCGTGCCGCTGAGCAGCGTCCACCGGGTGATGGCCGCGGCGCGCAAACGGACGGCCGGCTGGAGCGCGGTCGTTGCTGCCAGCGTGTAGAAAAGGCCGTGTCCCGGCGGCACGTAGAACGGGATGATGGCGTGGCGATACGAATAGAGCCCCCATCCGAGCGAGAGAACGACCTCCCCCGCCGTCGCCACGATGATGCAACAGATGATCTGGCCCGGACGCACCTCCGACGAGCGCGCGAAGTACCAGAGGAAGAGAGCCGTGGCGATGCCGAGGGCCAGTTGCTGCGTGAGGCCGTCACGATCGAGCAGCAGCAGGGCGGTCATGAAGACCGCCGATGAGGCAACGAACAGTAGAAAGCGGGAGTCCATCGCACGCAGTCTACGGCCCAGAGCATGAAAACGGATTGACCTCTCGCGTCACAACCTGGGCGGCAAGGCAATCCACGCATTCTCCGCAATCGTAGGGAGTGTGCAGGTATCGAGGGAGAGGTCATGCCCAAGTCGTTGCTCCGGATCATCGTCATCGGTGCTGCGCTTTTCGCGGCGCTGCCGGCAGCCGTGTACGCAACCAACATCGACCTGAGCGTCACCAGTGTGAGCGGAAGCAGTTTCACCGTCCTCAGCGACGATCACTGGACAAACTCCTCCGGCGGCAACTGGAGCACCGGCTCGAACTGGTCGCTGGGAAGCGCTCCCACCTCCGCGAACAACGCCATCATCGACGCCTCCGGCACCTACACCGTCAATCTCGACGTCACTCCCACCTTCAACTCCTTGACCATCGGCGGCGGCGCCACCGGCACGCAGACGCTGGCCGATACGACCACGCAGGACATCACCTTCACCAACGCCGGGACGATCACCGCGAACGGCGTCCTGGCCCTTTCCAGCGGCAGGCTGCTCGGCGCGGGCGGTCTGACCGTCAACGGTACGCTGAACTGGAGCGCCGACAGCGAGATCGACACGACCGTGGCCGTCTCGAGCGGTGCCTCGATGAACCTCAGCGGTTCCGGTACGCGATTCCTCAATGGCGGCACGATCAACAACAGCGGCACCATCAACTGGAGCGGCACCGAAAACATCTCCGTCTACAACTCCGGCGTCATCAACAACCTCTCGGGCGGCCTCTTCAGCGTTACCAACGATCAGCAGATCTTCCAGCACTGCTGTTCCGCCGGCCAGGCCTTCAACAACGCCGGAACCTTCCGCAAGACGGTGGCTACCGGCACGACCTCCATCACCAGCAACGGCTTCAACAACAGCGGCACCGTCGACATCCAGAGCGGTACGTTCAACCCCAGCTCCAGCGGCACCAGCAGCGGCGTCTTCAACGCCACCGCTTCCGGGGCGTTCCTCTTCAACAACAGCACCTACACGCTGGCAACGGGGGCCACGCTCACCGGCGCCGGCAACTTCCAGATTACCGGCGGGCAGCTCAACGTCTCCGCCTCCGGCATCGTGGTCGATCACATCACTCTGAGCGGCGGCACATTGAACGTCAACAGCGGCGGCCTGATCACCACCTCGGCCACGGGTGTCATCGACTGGAGCGCCGACGCCACGCTCAGCGGCGCGGGCGCGCTCACCATCAGCGCCACCGGCACGCTCAACATCAGCGGCTCCGGTACGCGCTTCATCGACGGCGGCACGCTCAACAACAACGGCACGGTCAACTGGAGCGGCACCGAAAACATCTCCGTCGTCAACTCCGGCGTCATCAACAACAACGCCACCGGTCTGTTCAGCGTCACCAACAATCAAGTGATCTTCCAGCACTGCTGCGGCATCGGCCAGGCCTTCAACAACGCCGGCACCTTCCGCAAGACGGTAGCAACCGGAACGACCGGCATCCAGAACAACGGTTTCAACAACACCGGCACGGTCGACATCCAGAGCGGCACGTTCAATCCCAACTCCAGCGGCACGAGCAGCGGCATCTTCAATGCCACTGCCGCCGGCACATTCCTCTTCAACAACAGCACGTACACGCTCGCCTCAGGCGCCACGCTGACCGGCGCCGGCAATTTCCAGATCAGCGGCGGAACGCTCCTCGTCAACGCCACCGGAGTCACTGTCGATCACATCACGCTGAACGGCGGAACGCTGAACATCCCCGGCTCGGTCACCACCTCGGCGTCGGGCGTTGTCGACTGGACCGCCGACGCCACACTGACGGGCGCCGGCTCGCTCAACATCACCGGCGGCGGAACGCTCAACATCAATGGCGCTGGAACGCGCTTCATCGACGGCGGCACCCTGAATAACAGCGGCACGGTCAACTGGAGCGGCACCGACAACATCTCCGTCGTCGACAACGGCGTCATCAACAACCTCGGCACGGGCCTCTTCAGCGTCACCAACAATCAAGTGATCTTCCAGCACTGCTGCTCGCCTGGACAGGCCTTCAACAACGTCGGCACCTTCCGCAAGACGGTAGCAACCGGAACGACCGGCATCCAGAACAACGGTTTCAACAACAGCGGCACCGTCGACATCCAGAGCGGCACGTTCAACCCCAGCTCCAGCGGCACCAGCAGCGGCGTCTTCAACGCCACCGCTCCCGGCGCGTTCCTCTTCAACAACAACACCTACACGCTGGGCAGCGGTGCCACGCTGACCGGCGGCGGCAACTTCCAGGTCAGCGGCGGACAGCTACTGGTCAACGCCACCGGCGTGACGGTCGATCACTTGACGCTGAACGGCGGAACGCTGAACATCCCCGGCGCCGTCACCACCTCGGCAACGGGCATCGTCGACTGGACGGCCGACTCCACCATCACCGGCGCAGGCTCCCTGACCATCGCCAGCGGCGGAACCCTCAACATCAGCGGGGCCGGCACGCGCTTCCTCGACGGCGGCACTCTCAACAACGCCGGCACCGTGATCTGGACGGGCACCGACAACATCTCGGTCTTCAACAACGGCGTCATCAACAATCAGAGCGGCGGCCTGCTCCATGCGAAGAACGATCAGTTGATCTTCCAGCACTGCTGCGGGGCAGGCCAGGCGTTCCACAACGCAGGCACATTCCGCAAGACCGTGGCCACGGGAACCACCTCGATCCAGAGCAACGGATTCAACAACAGCGGCACGGTCGACATCCAGAGCGGCACGTTCAACCCCGCTTCGAGCGGCGCCAGCACGTCGGTATTCAACGTTCTCTCCGGCGCCACCATCCTCTTCAACAACAACACCTACACGCTGGGATCGGGAGCCACGCTCACCGGCGCCGGCAACGTCCAATTGAGCGGCGGACAGCTCACCGTCAACGCCACGGGAGTCACGGTCGATCACCTGATCATGAGCAGCGGCACGCTGAAGGTGACCGGCTCGATCGGGACCTCCGCAACCGGCGTCGTCGACTGGAGTGCCGACTCCGTCCTGACCGGCGCGGGATCGCTGGCCATCAACAGCGGCGGGACGCTCAACATCACCGGCGCCGGCACGCGCTTCATCGATGGCGGAACGCTCAACAACAGCGGCACCGTCAACTGGAGCGGCTCCGACAACATCTCCGTCTACAACTCCGGCGTCATCAACAATCAGGTCGGCGGAGTCTTCAGCCTTACGAACGATCAACTGATCTTTCAGCACTGCTGCTCCGCCGGCCAGGCCTTCAACAACGCCGGAACCTTCCGCAAGACTGTCGCCACCGGCACGACCACCATCCAGAACAACGGCTTCTCGAACAGCGGCACGGTCGAAGCGGACAGCGGCACAATCGCCTTCAACTCGGGATTCAGCGCCAGCGGCTCGCCGGCCTACGACTTCGGCATCGGCAGCGCCACAACCTTCGGGCGGCTGTCGTTCGCGAACGCGGTCAGCCTCACCGGTGCGCTCGTCGCCGCTCCGATCAACAGCTTCGTGCCGCAAGGCGGCCAGCAGTACACGATCATCACCTTCCCCTCCGGCTCGGCGACGTTCTCCCCGAAGACGTTGACCTTCGGCAGCTCTCCGGTGCGCTCGTTTGCCGACACCTATCCCGGCACCTCGGTCGTCCTGACCGCCAGCGGTCCGACGATCAGCACGGTCGCGCCCAACCACGGCGAGACCACCGGCGGCACGCCGATGACGATCACCGGCAGCGGCTTCGTCAACGGCGGATCGCTCGGCGTCACCTTCGGCGGCAACGCAGCCACGAGCGTCGTCTTCGTCAACTCGTCGACGGTCACCTGCGTCACTCCCGCACACATCGCCGGCGTCGTCGATGTCGTCCTGACCAACGGCGACGGCCAGCCGACGACGGCGGTCAGCAGCTACACCTTCGGCACGTTCACCGCCGACATGGCCATCACCGGCAGCGCACCGGCCACCGTCGCCAACGGCGGGTCCTTCACCTACTCCACCCTCGTCACCAACAACGGCCTGTCATCGGCATCGAACGTCGTGGCCACGATCACGTTGCCGCCGAACGTGACACTCAGCGGCTCACCGGCATCGACGCAGGGATCGTGCAGCGGCACGACGACCATCACCTGCACGATCGGCGCGCTGGCCGCCGGCAACACCGCGACGCAAACCATCAATCTGACCGCGACCAGCACCGGCAGCGCGGTCCTGCACGCCCTCGTCACGGCCACGGAGACCGATCCCATCGCCGGCAACAACTCCTCGGCCACGAGCGTCGGCGTCACCGGCAGTTCCACGCTGGTCGTCACCACAAACGCGGACTCCGGCACCGGATCGCTGCGCCAGGCCATCCTCGACGCGAACAATGCACCGGTCTGCCCCTCCCCCTGCACCATCACCTTCAACCTCCCCGGCGGACAGCAGACCATCACCCCGCCCACCTCCCTCCCGGCCGTCACCGCCGCCAACGTGACGATCGACGCCACCACCCAGCCCGGTTTTGCCGGCGTGCCGCGCGTCACGCTCGACGGCAGCGGCAACCCC
>Ga0247668_1000242_pt1 | contig 14722 bp, 6 predicted proteins | sample CNK09_metaG_FD_182737 | JGI IMG/M metagenome (GOLD analysis project Ga0247668, IMG submission 182737) | Soil microbial communities from Purdue University Martell Research Forest, Indiana, United States - CNK09 | ecosystem: Environmental > Terrestrial > Soil > Temperate forest > Bulk soil | place...
TTGCCTCATATTCTGTGGCCGGCTGCCAATCTCCCTTCCGGCCCAGAACTTCCATGTTGACTGGTCGAAGATTTCCGGCGGCGGCGGCACCAGCACTAACGGACAGTTCAGCCTGAGCGGGACCGCCGGCCAAGATGATGCCGGCGCAACGATGAACGGTGGCGGTTACTCCCTGGCCGCTGGCTTCTGGAGCTTCGCGTCCGTCGTGGAGACGCCCGGTGCGCCGCTGCTTTCCATCCAGTTCTCCGGCGGCAATGCCATCATTTCGTGGGCGGCGGACAAGGGATCGGGATTCAATTTGCAGGAAGCAACGAGTCTGAACTCTCCCGCGCAGTGGGGGCCTTCCGGCGCGACGTTGTCCACGAACGGCAACACAATCAGCGCGACGGTTCTCCACAGCACCGGTTTGAAATTCTTCCGCCTGCAGAAGCCGTAATGAGGCCAAGGCCAGGCTTCAACTAATGCACGCCATCGCGCTGCTGGAACAAATTCACGCCGGGATCCGAATAAATCGCGCGATAATGAAGCGCCCTGGCTTCGACTTTGCGAATTGTACCGATTAGCGCTGCGCGGGTGAGCCGGTGCGCCGACGCGAGGCGGTATATATGCGGTGCGCCACGCGCCAGCAAAAGCCCAATTCATCCAGCCGGCGACGTTGGTGCGCTGGGAGCTTGCCGTGCTGGTGGAGGACTCGCTGGTGGCGGGCCCACGCGCCCAGCGGCATGTTCTCCGCCCACATGGCCGGCACTTGGCAATGTCCGAAGCGTTGCTTGAAGTTGCGGAGTTCACGGAATCGTTCCTCCCAACTCTTTCGCGGAGGCATCGGGTTGCCCACCCAGTCGAAGCCGAGTTCGTCAAGGAGTCGCCGCTGGTTCGGGGCCAGTGTGCCGCGCTGGTGGCGCTTCCGCTGAAGAGCCACCCAATTGCCCAGGGCCGGGTTGGGCTGCCATCCTTGCGGTACCTTGCAGGAGCCGAACTGCTGTTGGAAGGCGCGCAGTTCGCCGTAACGCCGCTGCCAATGACTTTGAACGGGGTGCCACTCGACGCCGAGCGCCTCCAACTGTTTGCGCTCCGCGGCCGGCATCGCTCGCCGCTTGCGTTGCCAGCCAAGCCAGGCGCCGAGCCCCGGCTTCGCCTCCCGGCTGGGCACTTTGCCAAATCCGTAGCGCCGCTGGTAGGCTTGCAATTCGGCCAGGCGCGTTTGCCAGTGGCTATCCTTGGGCGCCCAATCAAAGCCCAGCTTGTCCAGCAACTGTTTCTGCCCGGGCGAGAGGGGCGTGCCTTCGCGCCCAGGATGGTGCCATCTTCCCCGCTGTTTGGTTACCCACCGGCCCAGCGCCGCCGTGCGCCCCGCCTGCGGCGCCTCGCAGTGTCCATGAACCCGCCGGAATTCGCAAAGTTCGGCATAGCGTTGCTGCCACTGGGTTTCATACGGACGCCAATCAAACCCGAGGCGCTCCAGCAAGTGACGCCGTCGGGGACTCAGGCGTCCAGCCGCGCTGCGCTGGCGACGAACCCAACGAGCCAGGCGCGCGCTTCCGGTCCCGCGGGATGGGGCGTTGCAATGGCCGTGTCGGCGCTTAAAATCCGCGAGTGAACAGAACCCAACCACGAACGCTAGATCCCACCCGAAGTTAAAGTGCAGACGTAAAAGCTCCTTGAGCCGCTCGACGCGCAACCGGTGGAAATCCCGCCGCGTTTGAGCGCACCACCGCCCTAACCCGGGGTCCCGCAAATACTTGACCGGCACGCGAGTATGACCGTGACGTTGGCGGAAAGCCTTCAGTCGCAGCCCCCACCGGCGTACTAGACGCGCTGAAAGTTTAATGGGGGCGTTGTCCACGCATTCGAATCCGGGCTAAATATGTTCAAGTTAAGGCTATCGTTACCCCCTCTGCTTTGCGCGGCAAGTTCAAAAACTTACAGCCAACCGGACCCATCAAACGCGCCTTGACCATCGGCAAACTGGGACAGATGCGTATTTGGCCGCCTTTGCCCAAACCGCTGGAATGCGGATAGTAACGTTCGATGCGGGCTTCTCCCGGTTCAAAGACCTCGACCTTTGGGTCTTAACCTGAGAGCACCGCCAGTTGATCATCTGACATGTCACGGCTCGGATCTCACCAAACGCCTGTCAATATTGGTGCTATAGAATTTCGGGCGCTCCGCAAAATTGGCGGTTCCGTGACTTGGTGAAACATCATTCGCGTCCAACGGAAGTCAACCGTAAACAACGGAAAGATCGACCATGAATGAAAATTCAAAATCCGAACCCCGAAATCCGAAAACAAGCTCAATTACCAAATGACCAATGCTCAAAACCGGAGCGGCGCCGTTTCGAGTCTTTCTCCATTACTCATTCAAATTTGTTTCGGATTTCAAGCTTCGAGTTTCTGAACGGCTCTCTTCGGACAAGCGAAAAATACCCAGTACTGGGTATCGCGATTACCGGGCGCCGGGAATATTCACACCACTCTTCAAATGGCAAATTCAATCCGATGAAACTGCTCATCGCCGATGATAATCCCGCTATCCGGGCTTTGGTACGGCAATTGTGCGCCGGCCTCGCTCACGAGGTGCGAGACTGCTGCAATGGCGCCGAGGCCGTCGCTCTCTTCGAGGAGTTCCGGCCGGATTGGACGCTGATGGATCTGATGATGCCGGAAATGGACGGTCTGACCGCGACGACTCAGATCAAAGCGCGCAATCCCAACGCACGCGTCGCCATCATTACGGAATTGCGCAGCCCGGAATATCGCGAAGCGGCGCTCCAGGCCGGAGCCTTTGCCTTCATGCTCAAGGAGAATCTTCACTTGCTGCCGAAGCTTCTTGCCAACCCTTCCTTTCAAATCAGTCAGTTCCCTGTGGGAGGCCAAGGACAGGACTGACACGACTGACACTTCGGGAAAAACTGGCGAAAAATTCCACATAGAGCTTTGCTCATGTTCATTTTCACACCTATTGCCGGTGTCTTTTTTCCAGGAGTCAACGACCCTGTTTGCCTCCCCTCAGTTTCGTTCCCCGGGTGTCCTTTAATTTGAGTTGACTCGCCCGAAAGACATAAGACGATTGGTTTTTGACTGCGGGATTCCTTGTATTTAGGTTCTCAGAGCAGCAGTCAATATTGAACCAGACGGCATGTCGCGAAGTGAGCCTAATTCCGGTTCGAATGCTCGGGCTGGCGCCCAGTTTCGCACTACCCGCTGGAGCGCAGTCAGGGCGGCAGTTGACAGTGCGGCGCCGGCAGCACCGGAGGCATTGGAGAAACTCTGCCGGACGTATTGGTTTCCTCTCTATGCCTATGTGCGCCGTCGTGGCTATGACGTTCATGACGCGCAGGACCTGACTCAGGAATTCTTCGCCCGGTTCCTGGAGAAGAAATATCTAAGGCGCGCCGATCAAGATCGAGGCAAGTTCCGCTCTTTCCTCCTCACTTCGTTAAAGAATTTTTTGGCGAACGAATGGGACCGCGCCAGGGCCGAAAAGCGCGGTGGCAACTGCGCCATTGTCTCGCTGGATGACACTGCCGAGGCGCGCTACGGCGGGGAAGCGTCGTCAGATCTTCCGCCGGACAAGATTTTCGAGCGGCGCTGGGCGCTAGCCTTGCTCGAAGAGGCGCTCCAACGACTTGCTCAGGAATCCGCTGCCAGTGGGAAGGCAAAGCAGTTCGAGCTGCTCCGGCCCTTTTTGTCCGGAGAAACCAGTGGAGCCCGCTACGACGGGCCGGCTGCGCAGTTAGGCCTGACGACCAACGCCGTCAGCGTGGCGGTCCACCGATTGCGCACCCGCTATCGCGAACTCGTCCGGGAGGAAGTCGCCCATACCATTCTGAACCCAGCGGAGATCGATGAGGAGATGCGCTTTCTGTTGGTGGCGATTGGAGGGGGGGAGTGAGCGGCGAGCAGTGTTCAGTGTTTAGTATCAGTAATCAGTTTTGCGTGTTGCGTATTCCGTATGTTAGACAAAGCGATTCGTCGTTCTGTCAGGTTCGACTGAATACTGATTACTGATTACTGATTACTGATTACTGAATACTTTCCCTCCACTGCAATTTCACCAAATCAGCGCGCAGGGCGGCGGCGGACGGGTAACGTTTGAGAGGATTGACTTCGCAGGCTTTGGCGATGATTGGGCATAACTCCAGCAGCGCCGTGTCAGGGGGATTCTGCATGGACGTCGGCAGCGTCGGAAATTGATCCTGATGCAGGCCCATGGCTGCAGCGTAAATCACTTTGCCCAGGCTATAAACGTCGGCTGCCGGTTCGCCCGGTCCTTCCGGGGCGAGGTAGCCCTCGGTGCCGATGTAGGTCACTCCTTTGCCTCCAGGGGTAATCGTAGTGACCAACCCGATATCGGCGAACTTGGGCGCCCCGTTCACAAAAATGATATTTGAAGGTTTGATGTCGCGGTGAATTAATTTCTGCTGGTGCAAATACTCCAGCGCCTCACACAGCCGCAAGCAAATCTCCACGCATTCGCCCACCGGCAGACGACCGCGCCGCTCGATTGTACTGGCAAGGCTCTTGGCCGAATAGGTAGCCGGGTCGATCCGTTGTCCCTGCTGTTCGTCATCCCCGGCCTCCATGATGTAAAAGAAGTGCCCCGCCCCCTCGTCACGCCCGACAAACAAAATATTCACGAATCCCGCGTGCATGCGCGAAATCGGCATAAATTTTTCCACGCCGCGAAACTCACGCTCAAACGGACCGCTAGTCGGGAAGAGATTGCGATAGACGATCTTGACCGCCGCGTAAAGGCCGATATCGTTGCGAGCCAGCCAGACTTCCCCGTAAGCGCCCCGCCCAATCCGGCGCAGCAGTTGATGATTAGGAATAGGCGGCGGCAAATCGGAAGGCGTCGCCGAACCGTGCCGCGTTTCGGGTTCCAAGGCGAAGGCCAAATCGGCAACCTCGCTCCCACCCTGAACGGGGATGTGGGCTCTCGCAGGTTCGGTTCGTGTTACAATATCGCTCTCCACCGCGGGCTGCCTGGATTTCTGGGCGAAGGCAACCACGCCCCAAAGCCAGGCAAACGGCGCCTGCGCGCCTGCCAGCACGCTCCAGCAAAACCAGACCTGCCCCCGATAAAACAAAACTAACGCAAGCGCGGTGATGGCGGCAATCACGCCTGCAGCCAACCCCAGTGAGGCCAACGGCCGGAGCAGCCCAAAGCCGTATCCGCACAACAATCCGCAAATGATCAGGGCCAACACCTCCCCTGTCTTCGACCAGCGCGTCAGCCAATCACCGCGCACCAGATTCAAATAGCTCGTCGCGACCAACTCGATGCCCGCTGCTTCAACTCCGCCAAAGCGACTGTAGGGCGTGGGAGAAACATCCGTTTCCTCCCGGACATGCAACATGTCCGGTTTACCACCAATGAACACGACTTTGTCCCGAAAGAACCCGGGCGCCTGATTGGTCGCTAAATAATAACTCATCTCGGTCACCCAATTTTTTGAGCCGTAGTAGCGCAGCCATCGCTCGGTCATTCGGACGGCGGGGTTGTGTGTCACGGGTGCATCCATTAGCGCTGCCGCCGCCCAGGGAAGGCTTGGATCATCATCAGTGCCCTGATAGTGGCGTCGGATCAACGAACCGGTTCCGCGATCTGCTTTGGCGATTCCCCAGTTCGTGGTGCAGAAAAGGTGATTATTTTCAGAAAAAATTGGCCGAATGGTCTGCTCCCCGACCAGACCAGGAACGCGCAGGGGACCACGATCCGCCCCGAGCACAACTTTGCCGTGATCGTGAATGGCCTTGGCGAAATCCTCGTCCGCTCCAAGTGAGGTTTGTTCAGAAAAAAACATATCGAAAACCACCAGAGGGCACTGATCCAACCGCAGCCGTTCGAGCAAGCGTGCGTGCAGTCCGCGATCCCACTTTTGATATGTCTGGCTCATTTCGCGATTAGAGGACTCATCCAACTGGAGCAACACCACATTGTTCGCCGGCAGATCCGGCCGCCAAACCGTCGGCAGGTCGTAACTCAAATAAACCCACTCTTCACTCCCAGGCCAGGCCCATAGACCCAAGCCGACCAGGACGCAACAAAGCGCGCAGAGCGTCCCTCCCGGCCAGTTCTGAGCGAGTCTGGCGATAAGCTTTTTCATTTGGGTCGGCCAAGGGCCATCCAGATGGCCGAGTTAATCAATTCGCCCAACGGCTTACAAGAATGGACCGACACGTTCTCCCGCCCGGATATTTCACACTTCGCATGAACGGCAGCACCTGTAGTGGCGTCTCGGCAGAACGCCGCCAACTTCCACTGCTACAAATGCGGCCTTCTGACGAGACGCCGCTACAGGGCATGGAGAGATTCGGGCTAGTAATGTCCCAGCCCAAATCCTGTAGAAGCTTATTGAAGGCGAAAACCGTAAGGTTGAAGCTTGGCAAAACATGACAAAACGAGTTGAACTGACGAAGAGCACCCGATGATTAAGCTGCGCTCCATTGGCAAACTGGCAGTCATGGGCATCCTTGGCTATTCGTCCATTCCGACGTGGGCGCAGCCGACGAATGCGCCGGCGCTCGCTCCCGGGCAGGTGATGGTTCTGTCGATTGAACCAGCCGGCCGTGTCCAATTCTCCCGTGCAGGAGCCCAGCCGCCCGCCTGGGACCCGTCTTATGTGGGCCAATTACTTCGACCAGGCGACCGGGTCAAAGTGCAAAAGGATGGCCGGCTATTGCTGCGGCTCTCCAATCAAAGCACGGCCTGGGTCGGAGAAAATACCGACCTGCAAATTCCAGCCGAAGTCAAGGAGCGTAGCAGCCTAATGATTTTCCTGGGCCGCATTTTCTTGTTTGACCGCGATCGCGCGGGAGAACACACCATCCGCTCGCTGACTGCCTCGACCGCCGTGCGTGGCACTGAATTCATCGTCGAAGTCGATGCGGCGGATCGAATGACGGTGAGCGTGCTTGATGGCGAAGTGGCACTCAGCAACGCGCAAGGGGAAATCCAGTTGCGTAGCCGCGAACAAGGCCGGGCCGAACCGGGCCAAAAGCCGCTCCCAACAGCCCGGATCGACGCCGTCAATAACCTCATCCAGTGGTGCCTCTACTATCCCGCCGTGCTCGATCTCGACGAACTGCAACTCTCACCGCAAGAACAAGCCGCACTGACTAATTCCCTCACCGCTTATCGCCAGGGCAACTTGCTCGCTGCCCTGGCCAGCTATCCTACCCAACGCCAGCCCGCTTCCGACAGCGAGCGCGTTTACCTCGCTGCACTGCTCTTGTCTGTCGGGAATGTGGAGGAAGCTGAGAAACGGTTAAACCAATTGAACAACCTAAGCGCGCTAAATGGAGCGCTAGCGGATGCCTTACGCAAATTGGTTGCCGCCGTCAAAGGGCCATCATCCGAGTCGGCAATCGCAAATCGCAAATCGCAAATCGCAAATTCAACCGCTTTACTGGCCGAATCTTATTCCGAACAAGCACAGGCTCATCTTCCTGAGGCGCTTCGACTCGCGCGTCAGGCTGCGGCCAAGTCGCCAAACTTCAGCTTCGCCAGGTCGCGCGTGGCCGAATTGGAGTTCGGTCGTGGCCGAACCGCCGCCGCCCTTGAAGCCGTCGAAAAGAGTCTCCAACTCGCCCCGCGCAATCCGGAGGCCCTGACCATGAAAGGCTTCCTGCTCGCTGCCCAAAACCGGGTGACCGAAGCCATCCCTTACTTCGAACAAGCCATCGCCATCGACGGCTCGCTCGGCAACGCCTGGCTCGGACGCGGCCTCTGCAAAATCCGCCAGGGCCACGCCGAAGCCGGTCGCCAGGACCTGCAAATCGCCGCCTCCGTCGAACCGCAGCGATCGCTCCTGCGCAGCTACCTCAGCAAAGCCTACGACAACGCCGGCGACACCCGCCGCGCCAACCACGAAATTGAACTCGCCAAGGCGTTGGACTCGCGCGACCCGACAGCCTGGCTCTACTCAGCGCTGATGCGTCGTGAGCAAAACGAGATTAACGCTGCGGTGCGGGAATTGGAAGAATCGATCGAGCGCAACGACAATCGCGCCATCTATCGCTCACAGTTGTTGCTCGACCAGGACCGGGCGGTGCGCAGTTCCAGTCTCGCCACGCTTTACCAGAGCGCCGGAATGGGCGAGGCCAGCGTGCGCGAAGCCGCCAAAGCCGTGAGCGATGATTACGGCAATTATTCCGCCCACCTGTTTTTGTCCGACAGCTTCAACGCCTTGCGCGATCCGACCCGCTTCAACCTGCGGTACGAGACCCCGTGGTTCAACGAATTGTTGCTGGCCAATTTGCTCTCGCCCGTCGGCGGCACGCCACTCTCGCAAAACATCTCCCAACAGGAATACTCCCGGCTCTTTGAGCAGAACCGCATCGGTTTGAGCAGCGACACCGAATACCGCAGCGACGGCCAAGTGCGTGAGTTGGCTTCGCAATTCGGCCGGATCGGGCCGACCGCGTGGGCCTTAGACCTCGATTATCAGCACAACGACGGTGTGCGCCCAAATAACAAATTGGACCGCATCGAGTGGTACACCACTTTTAAACACCAATTAACTGCCCAAGACTCGGTGATGCTTCTGGCGAAATATCAGCCGGAGTATCATTCCGGCGATAATTTCCAGTATTTCGCACTCACTCAGGCGGTGGTTATTCCGCAGGTTTTCTGCTTAGTCGGCCCACAGAGCACGAACCTGGTAACGCTCGGCGTTAGCAGCAATCTCACCTCTACCTTCAAGCCGGCTTTCAAGTTCGACGAGGAACAAAGCCCGAATCTGGTGGGCGCATATCATCGGGAATGGGCGCCGGGGATGCACACCCTGTTGTTGGGCGGCCGCCTGGTTAACGTGCAACACCTCGGCGATCGCCAGGTGCCGCTGTTGGTTCAGAATACCAATGCCTGCGGATTGTTTGTCACTTCTCAGAATTTTGATGTTCAGTATCGAAGTGAATTTGAGATTTATACGGCGGAATTGAACCAGATCGCCCAAACGGAGCGTCACGCCCTGGTTTTGGGCAGCCGGTTTCAGATCGGCGATTTTCAAACTCAAAACCTGCTGAATACCGCAAACTCACCCGCCTTTGCGCCGATTGATCGGGACGTGAAAGCTGATTTCCGCCGCCTCTCGTTCTATGGATATGATACATGGAACGTCGTGGACCATCTGTCGCTCACGGCCGGAATATCCTATGATGACGTGACCTTTCCGCAGAACCATCGGCAGATCCCGATCACAGAGGGCAGCAGCACGCGCGCCCGAATCAATCCCAAGGCGGCTCTGGTATGGAGTCCTCTCCCGGATGTCACGATGCGCGGTGTTTATACTCGATCGCTTGGAGGCGTTAGCTTCGATGAAAGCTATCGCCTGGAACCAACGCAATTGGCCGGATTCAGCCAGTCCTTCCGAACGCTTCTTTCGGAATCGGTCGCAGGCTCGGTGTCCGCCCCAACTTACGAGACCTTTGGCGCTGCGCTCGATTTGAAATTCAAAACCCGCACCTATGCCGGCTTCCAAGGGGAAATCCTGCGAGAACGAGTTGACAGGAGTATTGGCATCTTTGACGCCGATGTCGCGCCGGCAACAGTATCATCCACGCCGCAGACGTTGAGATATTCCGAGAAATCAGCGGGAGTCGTGATAAATCAACTCCTGGCGGACGAATGGTCGCTTGCAGCCCAGTACAAATTTACACGCTCGGAACTGAACTCTGCGTTTCCAGCGCTGGCGACTGCTGCCAACACGCTGACTGTTTCCTCGCAGAGCGCCGATTTGCACCAATTCAACGTCAATGCATTGTTCAATCACCCGTCTGGGGTTTTTGCCCGCGCCGAGTCACAGTGGTATTGGCAACAAAACGCCGGCTCCGCCCGGAGCCTGGGAGATTCGTCCTTCGATCAGGTCAATCTTTACCTTGGGTATCGATTCCCGCGTCAGCGAGCCGAGGTCACGTTAGGCGTCCTGAACGTGGGAGGCGGCGATTATCATTTGAATCCGCTCAATGCGCAGCCCGAACTGCCGCGCGAGAGAACCTATCTCGCTCGGTTGCGGTTCAGGTTTTGAAAAGGGCGATATATCGTAGCAGCCGACGTCAGGAGGCTCTGATCTCTCGGAGTGCTGGAAAGTGAGCCTCCTGACGTCGGCTGCTACGAGAATGGAATTTTGAATCCGCTGAATCCGCCGGAAGTTGAACTTTCGGCTTGTAAACAGACGCAAATATGTTAAAAACTTTGTTACAGTTCCGGAACCCTGCGACATGCCACCGTGCCCGATTTGCCGCGGAGAAGGTTGCCACAATGAAACGACCAGGACCCGCCATGACCTGCTTCGACAAGAAGCCATTCACCGCCCTCGCGGTTGTTGTATCGCTGGTTCTGGCGCCCGGCTTGTTCGCTCAAACTTCCCCAGCCACGCTGCCGGACTTGAAATTGTCCAAGGAGGGTGACGTCTATGCGATGGCGCAGCAGGCCGATGGCAAGCTCATCATCGGCGGTTCGTTCGCCTCGGTGGATGGTATTCCCAGAGCCAATCTGGCGCGACTGAATCCCGATGGCAGCCTGGACGTGACGTGGAGTCCGGCGGCGAACAGTACTGTGTACGCGCTGGCCATCAGCGGCCAAGATCTCTACATCGGCGGCGCATTTCTAACCATTGGCGGCCAGTCGCGAACCGGCCTTGCACGGGTAAGCCTCACCAACGGTCAAGTCGATCCGAACTGGGCGCCTTCAACAACGACGGCAGGCAACGCTGTGTATGCCATCCTGGTCGATGGGACGAGTGTTTATGCCGGTGGCAGTTTTGTCGTGATGGGACACACCAATTTGGTCCGATTGACCGCGACCATTCCGGCGCTGTCGGACACGTGGAATCCCGCGCCAAACGGGGAGGTTTGGGCTCTCGCCTCTGGTCGCACAAACGTGTTTGTCGGAGGCACCTTCACTCAGATTGGCCAGCGGGAAAGACATCGTTTGGCCAAAATACCTACGGTCGGGGATGGCACCGCCGACCCCGTGTGGGACCCCAGTGTGCATCCCGAGGTCACGAATGCGGACAACTTCATTAAGGTCCAGCAGATCATTCCAGACCACGATTCACTATTTATCCGCGGCTCTTTTAGCATCGTAGGAACCAATGCAATTGCCATTGGGATCGCGAAGATCAGCGCGCTGGATTCCGGCCTCGCCGATCCGGTCTGGCAGAATTTTCTGCCTTTTGCGGGCACGGTGGAGTCTTTGGCCCTAAGCGGAACCAACCTGTTCGTGGAAAGGTTTTGGGACGGGCCACATTTTTTGATGAGGCTCAGCAGTATCTCTGGCCAGCCATTAACAAACGCCGTCGCCTACCCAAACGCCTTGTGCCGAGTGATGTTGGCCTCGACCAACGATACCGCGCTCTATTTGGGCGGCGCCTTCAATCAGGTCAATGGCGAGTTCTCAATGGGAGTGGCCAGAATTGACCAGATCTCCGGCGTTCGCGATCCATCCTACGCGCAAGTGGAAAACCCGGGACAAATCTCTGCCATCGCTCGCCAGCCCGATGGCAAGTTTCTGGTTGGCGGCGATTTCCTGCGCGCCGGAAGCCTCCTTCGCCAGAACCTGGCTCGGGTCAATACCGACGGCACGTTGGATGTGGGGTGGGCTCCCGACCCAAATGCCACTGTCAGGGCGCTGGCGCTTGATGGAACTAACATCTTTATTGGGGGTGAATTTTATAGCATCGGTCACCAGACACGATATGGGTTGGCAAAATTGACGACGGCGAGTGACATCCCAGATCCGGACTGGAAGCCTTACGCTGTCCATCCAGTCATCGTCCAGGAATATACGCATATCTGGAGCCTGGCGCTTTCTGGAACAAATCTCTATTTCTCCGGCGACTTCGTCTCCGTCAATGGTCTGGCCAGAAGCAATGTGGCCAAGATCAGCACGGTGGGCACCGGAATAGTTGACGCGGCGTGGAGCCCCAATCTTAGCGGCCGCGTCGACACGATGGCGGTCAGCGGCCCAAATTTATTCGTCGGCGGGGAAATCTTGAATATTGGTGGCCAGACCTATACCAACCTGGCCAAACTGAGCCTCGGCGGAAGCGGTGCGGTCGATCCGGTTTGGAACCCGCGAATTGCTTATCGCACCAACGCGATCCCCGGCTATCCCCAGGGGGTCACAACCCTGGCGGCCGACGGCACCAACCTCTTCGTCGGCGGCGTGTTTGATGCCGTGGGCGGACAACCGCGCAACGGCTTGGCCAAGGTCAGCACTTTGGGCACCGGCGCGGTGGATTTGACCTGGAACCCGGCGCCAACAAATTTTTTCGTCCCACCGGCAAGCTATTACCCAGTCAGCATCGCCGGTCTCTCTGTGGCGGGCACAAATCTTTATGTCGCGGGTTCGTTCGTCTGGATTGGCGGACAATACGCGTCGCTCGCGAAGCTAAGCACCCTTGGCACTGGCCTGGCTGTGGCCTCCTGGCAGCATCCGGGGATCTCCGCTGGACCCATGCAAGCCGTCGGTGCCGATCTCTACGCCGGTGGCTCTTTTTTTGATGCCAGCGGATTTCCGCATTCCGGTCTTATTTTTCTACCGATTGCCGATCCGCCAGTCATATTTCAAAGTCCGAATTCGTTGCTCGTCCTCACGAGAAATCCGAACGACGGCCCGGAAGTCGCGTATTTTCGCATTACGGACATCAGCGGTGGAATGCTCTTTCAGAATGACGGCATCACGCCTGTCAACGTCAACGATTTTATCACCGTAGCACAAGGCAGCGCCGGATTGACCTTCGTCGCCAACGGGCCAAAAGGGTCGGTCACGGCTGTTTCATCTTTGAACGGCACGCCAGCCGGAGCAGGGACAGCGGCCACCACCTTCAGCTTTGGAGGATCGCAGGCGCCGGTCTTTAGTTTCAGCAGGACGCAATATTCGGTTAACGAAGGCGCCGCACTCGTTGTCCTAACAGTATTAAAACTGACGCCCGGCTCGGGGACGGTGAGTTTCAGCCTGCAGGCCGGTTCGGCGACCCCTTACGATTCGCAAGCTCAAACGGGTGATTACCAGTCTCTGACCGCCAGTCCCTTGACCTTCAGCAGTTCGGACACCAACCAGACCATCAGTATTTTCATTTATGATGATACGCTTAGCGAAGGAGACGAGACTTTCACCGTCACCTTGACTGGGGCCAGTCACGGCGGGCGCATTGCCTATCCCGGAGTGGCGACCGTCACCATTCTAGATGACGAATGTCCGGGACCGCCGGGTTCGTTCACAAACATAGTGGCTCCGAGTTCGGTGCCGGCGATTTCGAGCGGTCTGCGCGTCGATATTCAGGGAGCGACCGAGGGCCAATGGCGGTTGGCCGGAGATCCCTATTGGCGTGACGGTGGCACAACCGCGGTCGGGCTGAGCGCCGGCTACTATCAAGTAATTTTTAAATCGGTTTTCGGGTTTCAGGAGCCAGGGCTGGTGACGGTGCAACTCGATGCTGGAACGACCAATGCCATCATCGGCTTGTACTCGGGCAATTCCAGCCAGCAATTTGGCATCTTATCTGTGACCATTTCACCGGACGTTGTCGCCACCAATGGCGCCAAATGGAAGGTGCCGGGGGGCGATTGGCACATCAGCGGGGAAAACGTCTCCCTAAGCGCCGGGGCTTACGCCGTGGAATTCAGCGCGGTCACGAACTGGCTCGCCCCCGGGCTGACAACGATCCTGGTTGGGGCAAACCAGAATAATATTCGGCCAGTGGCCTACCAAACCAATAGCGGCGCCGGCGCACTCACACCCCAGGTGCTCGATTTCGCAGCGGTTACTAGCCCGCCCTACGAATTCAACGGACTCATCGAGACCGATCTGGGGTTTGGAAGTGGTGTTGTGGTCAAACCGCGGGTGGTTTTGACGGCGGCCCACGTGCTCTTCGATGACGTCGTGCTGAGTTACAGCAAGGCGGCGACTTGGTTTCTGCAAAAGCAACGCGGCTCTTACGAACCGCAAGGCCAGACGGCCAGGGGTTGGTACATTTTCGAGGGTTACGCGGCGCAACGGGCCAGTGACAACAGCCCTGGAACATCGAGCACTGCTTCGCAAAACCTGGACGCTGCGGCCCTGTATTTTGTTGAAATCAATCAACCGATTTCCGATCCCAACCTTCCGGGGCGAGGCGGCGCAGGCGGTTTTTTGGCCTCGGATGCCATGCCGAATCCATGGCTGACCGGTGGAGGGTTGAAGATGTTAGTTGGCTACCCCTTGGAAGGTGTCGCCGAAACCAATTGGGGCAAAATGCACGCGACCGCTCCGGCCAATCTCAATTTTGCCAATGTGAACCTCGGCGTCTATAGCACCAGCGGCCTCAAGAGCTATCCGGGCAATAGTGGCGGTCCGCTTTATGTTCAGGCGGACGGACAGTATTATCCGGCTGGAATTTACCTGGGTGGCGGCTCGAAGTCTTTGGTGCGGGCCATCGACAAGGACGTGGTCTGCCTAATCAATCTGGCGGAAATTACCGCCAATGGCGGCGGTAACTTCACCAGCGGCGGCGTTTCACTTTGGTCGCCCGGGGTGACCGTTGGCGCCTTTAGCGGCGGACTGATCTCGGCCAGCCTGGGCCCGGCGGATGCCATCCGGGCAGGAGCCCTCTGGCGGGTCAATCGCGGCGGCGGAGACGTTAGCGATTGGTTCACGAACGGTTCTCAAGTCGTCACGGAAGGCAACGGAACCTATCCGATTGAGTTCAACTCGATTGCAGGATTTCTCGCTC
>Ga0247668_1000243_pt1 | contig 14712 bp, 8 predicted proteins | sample CNK09_metaG_FD_182737 | JGI IMG/M metagenome (GOLD analysis project Ga0247668, IMG submission 182737) | Soil microbial communities from Purdue University Martell Research Forest, Indiana, United States - CNK09 | ecosystem: Environmental > Terrestrial > Soil > Temperate forest > Bulk soil | place...
GCGCATCGACGTCCTGCCGCACCGTCTCATACCGCGATGCCTCGGCCTGTTGTTTGAGGTCGCGGGTGCGCGCAAGGTTGATGTGGACGGCCACGGAGCCCGGCTTCAGCTTCTCCGCCATCTCGTAAAGATGGATGGCCTCGTCATACATCCCCTGGTCCGCGTAGCGCCTCGCCAGCGTCACGAGGTCATCGGCATCGATGGGGATGCTCGACTCCGCGGCAACCGTGCGGAAGCGCGTTCGAGCTGGAGTAGCGACCGGGGTTTCGGCCATGGCGAGCGAATATTATGGCCGAATGCTTCGGGCCGCCGCATTGGCGTTGATTCTGGCCGTGCCGCAGTTCCAACCTGCGCTGCCCGGTTACGACTTTTCCTTCCCGCGCGATCACGGCTCCCACGATGAGTACAAAACCGAATGGTGGTACTACACCGGCCACCTGGAGACGGACGAGGGGAAGCGCTACGGATTCGAGCTGACCTTCTTCCGCGTCGGCGTCGTGCCGCCGGGAGAAACTCCGAAGACACGCTGGGATCTGCGCAATCTATCGCTCGCGCACTTCGCGATCACCGACGTCGCATCCAACGAATTCCGATACTACGAAAAACTCAACCGCTCCTCGCCGTTCACAGCAGGCGCCGCGGCGGGGACGCTCGATGTCTTCAACGAAGGCTGGCGCGCCGTCACCCTAGCCGATGGCTCGTGGCACCTCACCGCGTACAGCGGGAAGGACGCCATCGATCTCGTGATGACGTCGCGCAAGACCCCTGCGATTCACGGGGAGAACGGCGTGAGCATCAAGGCGGAAGGGACCGGCTACGCCACTCACTACTACTCGATGTCGCGCCTGGAGCTGCACGGCCGCGTGAACGGTGCAAACTGCCACGGCCAGGCCTGGATGGACCACGAGTTCGGCAGCTCCGCGTTGCGCGAGAGCCAGCAGGGGTGGGACTGGTTTTCCGTCCAACTCGACAACGACGCCGAGCTGATGCTCTACCAGATCCGCCGCAAGGACGGCACTCCCGACACCCCCTCGTCCGGCTCCCTGATCAGCAGCGAAGGCAACGTCATCCACCTCCGCCGCGACCAGATGCTGATCACCCCCCTCGGCAAGTGGCATTCGTCAAAATCCGGCGCGACCTATCCGATGGGCTGGCGCATCGCCATCCCATCCTTCGGAATCGCTCTCGTCCTGCAACCGGTGATGAAGGACCAGGAGCTCGTCACGCGCAGCTCGACGCGGGTGACGTACTGGGAGGGGGCGGTGGATGTAGCCGGGTCGTTCGGCAATGTGGCGGTGAACGGGCGGGGGTACGTGGAGATGACGGGGTATGAGAGGGCGTTTCGGACGCCGTGATCGTTTCGGTTGCGTCTGCCAACGAACCACGGCCACGACATGCGGAGTGAGCTCCGTTCAGGAAGCTTTGCGACCGATCAGTTCGCGGGATCTCGCTCACGACGAAGTGCTTCTCGGAGCCGTCCTTTACACCTATGACGAAAGCGATGTGACTCTTCGTGTGGTGCGCGGCTTGTCGACAGATCTCGTCTTCAGCGATCCCTGCTCTACGTTCAACGGTCGGGCATTCGTCTTTTTCGCTCCGGACCGCTTCGAACCTCAAGAGTCAAAGCGCAGTGGTTGGGTGACTGCTCGAATTGGCGGAACCGGCTTTCTCAGCCAATCTTTGGTTGATCCATTCCCATCGGAGCTATGGACACGACTGAAGTGGTTTGACAATCCTTCAGATCCATTCCGATGATCGCGAACAGATGGAACCGAAGTCGCGCACTTCGAAATTCTGCGTGGCCCGAGGCGGAACAGCGCACCCGATGCGTTGTACCGACATCCAATGGTTTTCCGTTGGGTCGGTAAGAAAGACGGTTGCTCCAGACCGAACACGCTATCGGTCGGGCCACAGGCGAGCATGACGATCTGGACATCGATCCGTTCAGGACTGACTAGCACAACGACGCCTGGTTGTTGGATCACAGCCCCCAGTCGCGAGCAAGCGCGCGTGGATCAATCCTACGGCGTGTAGAGTTTTCCCATCTATTGCCCACGAAGTTGTGCAATTTGGTCGGATCAACCCCGCCTTCCTTCCCTTCGTGAGCGAAATCGGTGACGATCTCTGCGAACTATATCGCCGCGACATTGCTGCGATGAACGCTATGCGTGATTGCGAATTGGAAGGCGCCGTCCAAGTCGGCGTCGCGAACCGGGAAGTCATTAAGCTCGCGAGGAATTGGTGCGCGCATCTCGAAGTGTTTGGTTCGGGCGCACTGCTCGCGGAAGCGACGGGCCTTCCGATTGGCCTCGGCACCTTCGGTTGTAAGCATGCGAAGCGCGGCAGCAGTACGGCAATGGATCTGCGTTTCGTCGCGCTTGACTTTTATGACGACAATTGCGTCGGTTGCCCGCACCGGCAGCCGATCCGCTTCCCCAACCTTTCACAGCTCGTCGGCGAGCGCGATCGCCTTCAGGCGGAACGCGTGCAGTCGGTCGAGAGAGAGTGTGAGCGGCAGGCCGCGCTCTACAGGGAGCGTCAGAGGCGCCGAGCCGATGTGCGTCGCTTGGCGGACTCGCCCCGCGCCGGCATCATCGACCTCATCGAAGAACTCGATCGCGCGTACGACGCAGTTACTCATGAAACGCTCGCCAAGCTCGCTGCAACTGTTCCTGACGAAATCGACTCCTCGATTCGCAGTCTTCTGTACGACCTGATCGAGTCGGGTGGCGACGGTCGTACGCACGCGGCGCTGGATGCACTCATTCCCGCCGAAAAGGACAGAAAGAAGCTCACTCGTGCGGCACTTGCCGCGCTCGCTAGACATGAGGGCACACATATCGCCGCGGAGATCGTCGCCGCGCAGCTAGACGACTCGTTCGCGGATCAGATCGACGTAGCCTTACCCGCGATCTTCGAAACAGCGAGTCCGATCCGCGAGCCGCTTGCGCGACAGGTGGAGCCGAGGTTCGAAGCGCTGGACCGCGCACTTGCCCTCTACCCTGCGCAATGCGAGCGGATGCTCGACGTGCTGCTGCGCTCCGAATCTGAGCGTAGTCGCAAGATCGCCGCCGGATGTATCGAACACTTGGTGCACATCGATTCCGAGCTCGGACGACGACTCGCATTCGTCCTGATCGACTCGCTCATGCTGCCCGAAGGCGAGTTTGGTGAAATTGACTGAGCTCGCCGTGCCGCCATTCGGGCGCTAGCCGAGGCGTTCAAGGCAGCACCCGATGATCTCGATCCGATCTTGCAGAACGCATATTCGAATAGATGGACCCTCGCGCCGATTCTCGACGTCTACGCTCGCGTCTGCGAAGACCCAACCCGCTATGGCGCCGGCTCCGCCGCATCCGGACCAGCAATCCGTAAGGCATTCGGACGCTTGCTTGCAGCGATATCCGACCCGGAGCTCGATCGCGAGCAGCTGTTTACGTTCATGTGTTTCGTTCAGCACGAAGCCAAGGCGCATCCGGATGTTCTGGTCGAGAAGGCCGAGGCGCTCATTGGAACGGTTGCCTTGTTGATCGCCTCGAACCCCGACGTGTCGCGGAGACATCCCTTGCTTCAGGCGATCATCCGCGATCTGCCTGCGGTCGTCAGAGTCGCTACCGACGCGGCGCCGGACCAGCTCCTTCCGCTTCTCGTGGATCTCTTCGATAAGACGCCTCCGCAAGAGGGCGAGTTGCGCGCGAGTCTCCTGGACATGCTCGTCGGTGCGGCGAAGCATCGGCGGGTCGTCGCTGACATTCTTCCGCAGGTTTATCGCGGCCTGCTCGATCAGTCTTTTTGGGTGCGAGCGTGCGCTGCTCGCGCTTACGGTGTGATCGCGGAGTTCGGTGTCGACGACCTCCCTCCACTCGTCCACGAATGCTTCGCGAATCTCGCCGCAGATCAGTACATCGCCGTTCACAACGCCTTCGCTGACGTTTTAACACGAGTGCATCTGCCGAACGCATTTCGACCTCGAATCGTATGGAGTCTCGGCGTTCTGATTTCAGGATATGCCGCAGCGAAGCACGACGATCAATACACGCGACGCCTCATCGAGGCATTCTGCGTTCAGCACGAAGGCGTGCTCAGAAGGGATGAAATCGCCGACCTGTTATCCGTCGCCGAAGTGATGGTGCCCGAGGAAGCAGCGCAGAGTGTGCTGGCGATGCGCTGGAAGTTGCATGCGAATTCGGACTGGATCGCGACCGCCGCCAGAGTTGCTGCGCTCGACGGCTTATCCACATACAGTCGGCGAGACCTGCTCACAGAGGTGATGCGGCGGAAGCCTGCCGTCGCCGTCGCCCACATCGACGCTCTCCGCCGTGCCGTGCTGTTGCGAGTGCAGGAGATCCCGATGCCTCGGCTGCGCGACGACGAGGATTTCGTCGACCTGGTCGTCGAGAAGATGATGCAGGCCGGAGAGTGGGCTGAGGCGCTTCGCGTCCTGACGGAAGTCAAAGCACTCTATGCGACATCGACGTACATGACCCGCCGACTCATCCTGACGTCGCGGCAGAAGGCGGCGGTTGAGATTGAAACCACAATGGAAACCGATGTGCGGCTACAACTTGCGAAGGAATGGCTACAGGATCATGGGGAGCCGAAGCTCGACCTCGACGACGTAATCCGCGCGCGACTCAACAGCATCGCTGCATTTGCAGAAGGCCTTGGATGCGGTCACATTGAGCTTTTGAAGCTTGCTGCGGCGTTGAAGGCGATGAGCTTGGAGATCGCCGATGCAGCGATTCGGCAGGAGTATGTAAACCTCGCCCGAATCATTGATGCGTTCGCGTTCCTGATCCGCTGGCGCGAAGCGACGCGCACGGCCTCGGAAGATGGCGATCCGTATCGACGAGCTGCAATCGAGGCTGCGAAGGACGTGGCGAAAACGGAGAGCCGTTTCAACGTGGCCGGTCTGACGGAACACATTCGTTCGATTCAAGATATCGACGAAATACCTGCTCTCTTCCGTCAAGCGCTCGCGATCGCATTGCCTGTTCCGTTCAGCAAGACGGTCCACTATCCGTCGATGCCTCCGATCGACGAGTATCCGCGAAGCAAGGTCGTTGAGCGTCCCAAGGTCATGATCGCTTTCGCTCGATTCGAACTGGAAAACAAACCTGTTTCGGAAGCGCAAGTGGTTGCGCCGAACCGGCTCCACGACTTGGACCTCGAGGTCACCGTCTCAGACTGGCCCGCGACCGCCGAGAGGCTGGTCATCGACGTCCTGTCGAAGGAGCCCCAGGCCACCTACACCTTCCCCACGTTCAAGTTCCCACGCCCACAGGGCGATGCACCGTTCCAATTGAGAGGCAAAGACCGACTTGTTCTCCATGTGGCGCACTCGCTGCTCGCGGCACCGCTGGAGTTCACTTACCGCGCGTATTTCGAGCCGGAAGCGAGAGATGTGCGGGTATCCGTCGAGGGACAGAGACTCCTCCAAGTGTATGCCTATGATCCGAAGGCCGAACCCCAAACGGGTCATGAAGGCATCGATCGTAAGCTCTTCGACATCCGGAATACCGTCCGACGCGTCACGGGGTCTGATGCCGAAACTGAAAGCTTCATGCGTCTCATGGTGTCCCTCGGTTCGATCGCGTGGCGCAACCTGTTCCAAGGCGGGAAGTGGTCCGAGAAGCGGTTTCAGTCAGAGCTTGCGGTCCGGCTTCGCGCTGATACGCGCATTTGCACCGAGCTAGAAGAACATCCACACGTTGGGGGAGGCATCACGGATCTGTCGTTCCGACGAATTCGTGTGGAGTTGAAAGTCGAGCGACATCACGCAGTGGTTGCTTCGGGCGCGCAGGCGTACGCGAATCAAACTTCGCAGTACGTTGCTGGCAGCGACCGCAGGACTGGTGTCATCTGCATTCTCGACAACTCACCGAAGAAGAGAGCGCCCGGCGTCCTCGAGAATGATGTGGACCTGTTGCTCGTTGAGCCGCCCGGCGGTTCGGGCGTGCCGATCGTTCTCGGAGTTGTCATCCTTCGAGTGAATCTGAAAGTGCCGAGCGCATTCTCAAGTTGATCAATTAGTGTGTGCGGCGCCTCGCTATACCTGCAACGGCCCGATATGACACGAAGAAATGATGACGGCGAGTACGTTCTAAACGCTCGCCCCTCGGAAGTCGCCATATCTCCGCTACGAGAGTGTGATCGGCATTCCTATTCCGATGAGCCCCCCTTCACCGTGCGCGGTCCCTCTCCACGAGCACGCGTCGCAGAATCTTGCCGGATGGGGAGCGCGGAATCTGATCGATGACCTCGATCTGCCGCACCCTTTTGTACCGGGCCACCCGGTCGGCGACGTACGTCATGATGTCTTCCAGGGTCGATTCATCCTTGAGGACGACAAATGCCTTCGGCACCTGACCCGCTTCTTCGTCCGCCAGCGGAACGACCGCGGCGTCGGCGATACAGGGATGGGCGAGCAGCACCGCCTCCAGCTCCGCGGGCGCGATCTGCATGCCTTTGTACTTGATCAGCTCCTTCACGCGGTCGACGACGAAGAAGCACCCGCTCTGGTCTGCTGATCCGATGTCGCCGGTGTGCAGCCAGCCCTCTCGATCGATCATCGCCGCCGTGGCATCGGGATTGTTCAGATAGCCCTTCATCACTTGCGGGCCGCGTACACAGATCTCCCCCTCCTGGCCCGGGCCGAGCTCGGCGCCGGTGGTCAGGTTCACGATCTTCGATTCCGTGTTCGGCAAGGGGGCGCCGATGCCGTTGGCATGGCTGCCGCGCGTGCTGTGCGTAGCCGGGGAAGTCTCGGTCATGCCGTAACCCTGCGTGATGGTGCAGCCAAGCCGCGCGCCGGCCGTCTGCGCGATGTGCTCGCTGAGCGGCGCCGCGCCGGAGAAGAGCGTCCGCAATGCCGTCAAGTCATAGTCGTCGACCATGGGGTTCTTCGTCAGCGCCAGCATGATCGGCGGCACGATGTAGCCGTAGGTAACGCGGTATTTCTCGAGAGCCTGCAGGCACTCCTTCAGATCGAAGCGCGGCATGGTCACCATTGTGGCGCCGACGTGCAGGCCCATGTTCATGATCACGACCATGCCGTAGATGTGAAAGAAGGGGAGGAAAGCGAGCGTCGTGTCGGCTTCGCTCACATCGAAGATGCTGGCGCATTGAAGAACGTTCGCCACCAGGTTGCGATGGGTGAGCATCACACCCTTCGGCAGACCGGTCGTCCCGCTGGAGTAAGGAAGGGCCACGACGTCATTTGCCGGATCGATGGCCACGCTCGGAACGTCGCCGTCCGATGCCAGCAGATCGTCGAAGGAATCGCCGAAGACCAGGACATCGCGGAGGTTGTTCTCGCCCGCGGTCTGCATTGCATTGTCGAGAAAGGCCGGAGTGGTGAGCAAGTACCGCGCACGCGCGTCGGCGAGCTGACGGCTCAGCTCCGGGACGGTGTACGCGGGATTGATCGTCGTGACGATGCCGCCGAGCAGCGAGACCGCGTGAAATCCGATGGCGTACTCCGGGAGGTTCGGACTGTAGATGGCAAATACGTCGCCTTTGCGCAGTCCCCGTTGCCAGAGGCCGGCTGCCGCCCGCCGCACGGACTCCGCCCATCCACGATACGTGAGCGTTCTACCGGTCGGCGCGTCGATGAGCGCCGGTTTCTCGCCGCGCCGCGCCGCGTTCTCCATCAGGAACGGAGTGAGCGCGACCTCTGGAATCTCCAGCGGACTTTCGGGTGCACGGAAAATCATGGCGCGTTTGCGCAACTCTACAGCTTGGACGCGATTTTTGGTCCTGTTAGGCAGGTCAAACCCGCAGCGCCGCTCCTAATGCCGCCCGGCGGGCAGCAGCTCCGGAACATGGCCAATTTAGCAGCGGATCGTGATGAGCTTGCCCGGCGCACGATGTGCAAAGAAACCGGCATGAGTGAAGACTCGCATCTCGCCTTAGCCCGCGCCAGCTATGCGGCCTACATTGCCAAGGATCGCGCGGCGCTCGAAACGCTGATCGCCGATGACTTCCATTTCACGAGCCCGCTCGATAATCACCTCAGCCGAAGGACCTATTTCGAGCGCTGCTGGCCGAACAGCGAATGGCTGGAGGCGTTCGATTTCATCCATCTCGTGCCGGATGGTGATCGTGTGTTCGTGACGTATGAGGCACGAGCGGTAGACGGCCGGCGATTTCGCAACACCGAGATTCTGACCTTTCGCGGTGGTCAGATCATCGATGTCGAGGTGTACTTCGGGTGGTCGATTCCCCACGAAGCAACGGCCGGAGGGTTTGTCGACAAGCCCTAGGCCGGCACGGCCGGCAACGCTGGTTGCCCAAGGCTCGGCCACCATCTTCGCTCTATCGTTCGGCCGCACAGACTCCGAAAGCGGGAGAATGCACCGCTTTGTTGGCGGCTGTTATGTGTGATCGATGGGTCTCCTGCCCTGCGCGCGTCGCGCGCGTTCCGCGAAGACGACTTCTTCAAGTCACGAAGAGCCGGCTCGTTCGGTGTTCTACAATCCTTGGAGTGCGTTCAAAGGCACATCGTCGGTGGTCATCGCCAAGCGTGCCGACCCTCGGTGACAAAATGAAGGCCCGTGCGACGTAAGGAACGAGTCATAACCACGATTTCTATCGAAGAGGCTCAGGCGAAGCTGCCGGATTTGATCCACCGCCTTCAATCGGGCGATGAGCTCGTCATCACCGAGAACAATCAGCCGGTGGCTCGGCTTGTCCACACGGCAGCTGAACCGCTGCAGAAGCCTCGCCAACCGGGAATCCTCCGAGGATCGGTGGTGTACATGGCCCCGGACTTCGACGCGCCCCTGGAGGACTTCAGGGACTACATGGAATGAGAGTATTGCTCGATACCCACGCGGTGATTTGGTGGGTCGATCAGGACAGGCTCCTGTTATGGAGTCGCCCGCATCTGGTGACAGTCGATTTCATGCGATCTGACCGTCTGGGAACCGGCAACGAAGGATAGCGATCGATCCGGAATGGTGAGCTTTCTCGTCAATGGAACCAGGTTTCTCGTTCCCGCAACCAGGCTTCTGGTCCCACGGGACCAGGTTTCTCGTTCCCGGGAACCAGGTTTCTCGTTCCTGCAACCAGGTTTCTGGTCCAGAGGGACCAGGTTTCTCGTTCCCGCAACGAGCTTTCTGATCCCCAAGGACCAGGTTTCTCGTTCCCCGGACCAGGTTTCTCGTTCCCCGGACCAGGTTTCTCGTTCCCCGGACCAGGTTTCTCGTTCCCCGGACCAGGTTTCTCGTTCCCCGGACCAGGTTTCTCGTTCCCCGAACCAGTTCTTTGGTTCGGGAGAACGAGCTTTCTCGTTCGTCAAAATGAGATAACCGACTGATTTTGTGAGATTTGCTGATCACAGCCCCGGTTTGCAGTAACGGAGCGTCCTTCCGACCTCGAGTTACCAGCAAATTCCGGAAACAAGACTACTCACCGGCAACCGGTCACCGACGACTCGCCGCGCTGGTTCGTCCGTTCTAAACGCTCGCCCGTCGCAGCCGCCGAATCTCCGCCACCAACTGGTCCCGCGCACTCTTTCCCTTTTGAACGCATGCCGCGACCTTCGACTGTAACTCCCGCCGATCGTCGGCGGAGATCTCTTTCGACGTCAGGACGAGGATGGGGATGCGGGCAGTGGACGGGTGGTCCTTGAGCAGGCCGGCCACTTCGAAGCCGCTCATGCCGGGCATCATCAGGTCGAGGATGATCACGTCGGGGGTGTTCGCTTTGGCGGCGGCGAAACCGGCTTCGCCGTTGAAAGCGCTCTCGATGGTGTAGCCGAGGTGGGTCAGCTCTTCGTCGAGGAGCTCGTGGAGGGAGGTGTCGTCGTCGATCAGGAGGAGGCGGATCTTCGACTGATCGGTGGTGGTCAATTGGCGGACGCGGTCAAGGAGGCGGTCGCGGTCGACCGGCTTGACGAAATAGTCGTCGGCGCCGAGGGCTACGCCGAGGTCGCGCTCGTCGACGCGGGAGATGATCACGACGGGGATGTCGCGCGTGGCGGCGTTGCTTTTCAACGTCTTCAGGACCTCCCAGCCGTCGACGCCGGGGAGGACGAGATCGAGCGTGATGGCGATCGGGCGGGCCTCGTTGGCGAGACGGATGGCCTCTTCGCCGTGGCGGGCGCGAACGGAGAGGTAGCCGGCGGAGGCGAGGGCGGTGGAGATCAGCTCGTAGGCGTGCGCATCGTCCTCGACGACCAGCACGCGCTCCTGGCGCTGCTCGGCGGGCAGCAGCTCCGGGATGCGGCTCACCACCGCGGCGCGCGAATACACAGGCAGCGTGAAGGAGAAGGTGCTCCCCTTCCCCGGTGTGCTGTCGACGCGCACCCAACCACCCTGGAGCTGCACGAACTTTTTGACCAGGGCCAGCCCCAGGCCGGTGCCGCCGAACTCGCGGCGCGCGGTGCCGTCGATCTGCCGGAACTCTTCGAAGATGACCTCGTGATTCTTCGGATCGATGCCGATGCCCTGATCGCGCACGGAGATGGTGATCGTGCCGTCGTCCGGCCCTTCACCGAGGTGCATGGCCGTGATCTCGATCGGCGATTCCGGCGGCGAGAACTTCATGGCGTTCGACAGCAGGTTGTAGAGGATCTGCTTGAATTTGGCGAGGTCGGTCTCGATCGGTGGGAGAGCGGGATCGGCCTGGATGACGAACGACGGCATCTTCGTCCGCCCCATCCCGCGCATGACGGTGCAGACGCTTTCGATGACCGGCCGGACCGCGAAACGCTCGGCATAGACCTCCATCTTGCCGGCCTCTATTTTCGAAAGGTCGAGGATGTCGTTGATGATGCCGAGGAGGTGCTGGCCGGACGTCAGGATGTGGCGGAGAAAGCCGATGTGTTTCGGATCGAGCGTGTCGCCGAGCCGCTCGATCAGGATCTCGGAGAAACCGATGATGGAGTTCATCGGCGTCCGCAGCTCGTGGCTCATGTTGGCCAGGAACTGGCTCTTGAGCCGGTCGGCCTCCTGGATGCGGCGGCTGGCTTCCTCCAGCTCGTTGCCTCGCCGCTGCAGCTCCTCCGTGAGACGGGTCAGCTCGGCCAGCTCGCGCGCCTGTTCGATTTCGAGCTCGCGGATCTGCAATCGCTTCTGTTGCAGGTTGGCGATACCGGCCAGGAAGAAGAACGATGCTCCGAACAGAAACAGCATGCGCACGAGAGCGAGAACCATCACCGCATTGACGAACGTTGCGTGCCCCATCGCCACCAGCACGGCGACGTACGCAATCGTGTTGGCGAGGCTGACGACATACGACGCCTTCTTGCCGACAGCGAAGGCCGTCGGGGCGGCGGTGGCGAGATACCAGATGAACCACGGGCTTGCCGCGCCTCCGGACGCATAGACGCAGAGGGTAACCAGGAAGATATCGGTGCCGATCCAGATCGGGTTGAGGATCCGCCGGTCAATGCCGCTGCGGAAAAGCGCGTACATCACGGCGGCACACACGAACGAAATCAGCCAGATGGCCAGCCCGGCCCGCATGTTGAGAACAAAGACACCGAGCGCGTGGCCGGCCAGAGCGGTCAGGAACGCCGCCGTGGAGACGAGCGGATGGCTCTTCTGCACAGCGAGATCGAAGCGAAGAACGCTCTCGCGATCAGATGGCATGGGGATGGAGAAGTGTACGCCCGGAACTACTTCGTCGGGAGTAGCACGGCCTGCGAAGGCGGCGTCTGATCCAGCGTGACGCCATCGAGCGTGATCCCGAGGAAGGCGATACACATCTCGTCCGTGGTCTGTTCGCCCCAGGAAACAGCCTTGGGCGGGATATTCGGATTGCGCCAGTTGCCTTCCGAATTATCGTAGCTGGCTTCGAGGGAGAGCTTCGTTCCGTAGGGAATCGTCAGCGGCTGGCTGAACATGTACATGCCCTGCCAGTTGAAATCCCAATCATCGACATTGATCAGGCACTTCTGCTCGCCACCCGGCATCGTGGCCATCACGTTCATCTTCCGTCCGAGGAGATGCATGTGCGGGGCGATGAGATAGAGGTGCACCGGCCAGCCTGCCGTTGCCAACGCGGTCACTTTGTAATCCGGGTCGTTCGGCGGAATGGTGAAGGTCTGGTTGATCAGCGGCAGGATGTAGACGAGCTGTTGCGGCTTCTTCTTCGCGAAGTAGATGCCGATCTGCGTCTGATCGGGAATGGTCTTGATGCCGTGGGGGTGATAGTGGACCTGCAGCACGACTCGCGACTGCGCCGGCAGCGACAAGGCAACGTTCTCCGGCAGCATCGAAGGACGCGCTCCCGGCGCCCATCCGCCCAGCGTTGCCGCGCCGAGGCTCGAAATCGTGAAACCGGGGCCGCCGAAGCACGTGTATCCCGCTCCGGCCGCGTCATCGTCCAGCTTCTGCGAAGCGCCGGTGGTGTCGACGTAAGCGATGACGTGGTGCACCGTCTGGCGGTCGCCGGGTTTGATGTCGATCGCCGAAACGTAGGTGTCGCTCGGCAGCGCTGTCGGAATCGGGAAACAGCGATACGTGTCCCCGGTAACCGGCGGCGTATACGTCTCGGGATACGAGAGGACGAGATCGGGCTGCCCGAGAGCCCAGCCACCGTCGAAGTTCTTCACGGGAGGCAGATCGGCTAGGTTTCCTTCGGGCGCGCCGTTGTCGACCCACTTCGAGATCAGGTCGATCTCGTCCTGGGAGAGAACGCGCGCGTCCGCGAAGTCACCGCAGGCAGGCGTGGCCTTCCATGGCGGCATCTGCCGCGTCTGGGTCATGTACTTGATCGCGTCGACGTGCGGGGCGGCGTCGGCGTACGTCATGAGCGAGAACGGCGCGATGTCGCCGGGGTGATGACACGACTGGCAACGGTTCTGGAAGAGGCGGACTACCTCCTTGCTGAACGTCGGTCCGCCCACAACGGCCGGAGGGAGTGCAGGATGGATGACCGCTCGCTGGCGCGCGGCGACGAACGCGAGAACGAAGGCTGAGGCGATGACGATCCGGCGCATATGAGCTGAAGGGGAAGATCATACGCCCTTATGCATGGCCAGTTCTTTCAAACGCCGACGGAACTACTGATTCACTCCGCTCTGCTGTTTTTGTCTCGTCACGCCTAGATCGAGCACCCCCGCGTCGTAGGCGACTTTCCCATCGACGATGGTCATGACGCTCGTCGTCGCCGGCAACGCCTCAGCAGGCACATGGAAGATATCCTGCGACAGGATGGCCAGATCGGCCAGCTTTCCGGGCGCGATGGTCCCCTTGTCCTTTTCCATCAGCTCCGCGAACGCCGCGCCGCGCGTGTACGCGTCAACCGCCTCTTCCCGCGTGATGGCCTCGGCGGCGTTGCCCGGAGCGGTCGTGGCCAGCATGATGTTCAGCCCCGGGTTCATCGGACCGTCGGAGCCGATGGCGATGGGGATGCCGGCTTTGAGCAGCGACTTGACCGGCATGTACGCGCCAGCGGGATAGGCCGTTTTGGCGACGAAATGCGTCGGGTTGATGACAACGACGACGCCGAGATCCTTTGCCGCCGGGATGAGATCGGGCTGCAGGCCGTCGCCGTGCTCGATACGCAACCGTTTCTTGCGCCACTCCTCGGCCGGCCCGGCCGCGCGCATGGCATCGAGGACGGCCGCCGCGGTCCGGTCGCCGGCCACATGAAGCAGCGTCTGCTCATTCGAGTCAAAGGCTTCCTTCATGATGACCTTGAGCTCGTCAGGCGAGAAGTTGAGCCTGCCCGTGTTCTCGCCGCCGCCCGGGTATGGCCGGCGTACGGCCGCTCCCTTCTCGACCGGTGTGCCGTCGAGAATCCACTTCGTTCCGCTGATCATCGCCAACGGGCGTTCCTTGTCGGCCACGGGCAGGTCGCGGCCTTCCGTCACGCGGCCGTTTTCCGTCATCGGAAAACGGATCATGCGGATGCGGATGGGAGCGGGGCCGTGGCGCTCCACCTTCTCGTAACGCGCCAGAGAAAGGGGCGACATGTTCTGGATGGAGGTGATGCCGAAGGCCAGTGCCTGGGTGGAGTAGCTCTTCAACGAGTCGATGGCCTCATCGTCTGAGACGCTATCCGCCAGGCGCCGCCAGGCGTTCCAGCCGGCATACTCGAACATTTTCCCGGTGAGGTGCTTGCTGGCGTCGCGCTCATACCAGCCGCCCGGAGGATCGACGGCGTTATCGCGAATGTGGAGCGCGTCCATTGCCGCGGTACTGAAAATCAGCCCATGTCCGGTCCACGACTGGAGCACCACTTTGCGGTTTCCGGATACTTTGTCGAGCACGCGAGCATTGACCGAGGGATCCGCGAGAAGCGTGGGGCCGATCGTGCCGTAGATCCAGGCGTCGCCTGAAGTTTCCTCGGTTCCGTTCACGAGCCCGGCGCTCGTCAATGCCCACGTCGGGTCGGGGTCCAACGACAACGCCAGGCCTTCCGGACGCGATCCCTGATGCGTGTGCGCGTCGTTGAAGCCTGGAACGACGACACGGCCTTCGGCGTCGATTCGCTTCGTGCCGTCGCCGGCCAATGCCAGGACCTCGGCGTTTGTCCCCACTGCGACGATCCGGTTGCCGCGGATGGCCAACGCTTCCGCCGACCGGTGTGCCGGGTCGGCGGTGAACACTTTGGCGTGATGAATGATCAGGTCGGGCGCGTTGTCGGCGAAGACAAGAATGGGAAACACGAAAACGACCGCGGCGAGCAGCGCACGTTTCATGATGGACCTCCGGAGGCCCGAAAGTTTATCGCGATTGGAGGCTCAGATGTTATCGA
>Ga0247668_1000245_pt1 | contig 14501 bp, 12 predicted proteins | sample CNK09_metaG_FD_182737 | JGI IMG/M metagenome (GOLD analysis project Ga0247668, IMG submission 182737) | Soil microbial communities from Purdue University Martell Research Forest, Indiana, United States - CNK09 | ecosystem: Environmental > Terrestrial > Soil > Temperate forest > Bulk soil...
GGACGCGTTAGCCATCGGTTTTACTCCTTCTCATGGTAGGGTTTTTCCGCCAAATAAAACTGCAGGCGATTCTCAATCTGCGTTTTCTGATCTTCTCCGCCGGCAGCCGACGCTAATTTCAACGCTTTTTCGCCGGCGGCCACGGCTTCCTTGAACCGGCCCGCCTCGGCATAGGCTGCAGCCAGAGTGTCGAGATAGCCCGGAGCGGAGTAGCGGCTCAGTTCGGTGGCACGCTCGGCCAACTGCACGGCTCCCGTGCCATCTCTGAATCGGGCGTCGCCGCTGGTCGCCATGATCCAGGCCAGTTTGTCCAGTGGTTCCGGTGATTGCGGATCGACTCGAAGAGCGACCCGGTAGCGGGCGATGGACTCGGCGGTCTTGCCCTGTTTGCCCAGGGCCATGGCCAGATTGAGATGCGCTTTGAGATAGCCCGGCTTAAGCGCAATGGCGGTGACGAAGTGCTCCTCGGCTTCCGCAAGCTGTCCCTCCCGGGCGAACATAATCCCGAGATTGTTATGGACCTCCGCTTCTTTCGGCGAGATGCGCAACACGGCCGTCAAGTGCGCAATCGCCTCAGTGGTTTTGCCCTCCTCGCCCAAATCGAGGGCAAGATTAAAATGAGGCTGTGGGAAATTCGGGTTCAGGCGGATGGCTTCCGCGAACTCGCGCTTCGCTTCGGCGGTGCGTCCGTTGACCGAGAGCGCCATCCCCAGATTATTGTGGGCGATGGGGTTGCAGGTCGTGCACCGGAGGGCGTGTCTAAACAGCGTCGTTCCGTCATGCCAGTATTGCAACTGCTGGCTGGTGAACCAACCGCAGACCGCCAGCGCCAGACCCACGCCGGCGCATTTGATCGGCCGCGCGAACGTCCACGCGGCGGGCCAGTCTCCCAATCCCCATGTGAACGCGACAAACATCCCAATCAACGGCAGATACGTATAACGATCCGCCATCGCCTGCGCGCCGACCTGGACCAGTCCGATCACTGGAACCAGCGTGCCCAGATACCAAAGCCAGCCGACGATCAGCGCAGGCTGATGTTTCCTCAGTCGCGCGGCAACGATACTAACAGTCACCAACACCAATCCCGAGCAAACCGCTCCAAGCACCGGGATATGGCTTGGCATCGGATAAAGCACGGCTAAATCGACTGGCCAAATCGTCTTCCATAAATAGCCACCGTAAGCCGCCACGGCATTGGCCAGGCGCATCGGAACCGAGACGATATCGAGAGATTTAATCGCTCCTCCCTTGTGTTGCGCCCAAACGGTCATCAGACAGGACACTGCGGATAATGCGAAGAACGGCGATTTTTCCACGAGCAGTTTCGCCCAGGCTTTCCGCGAATTTGCGGCGGGATGAATGCCTCCGATCGCGGGCGCATTGAATCGGCCCAACGGCCAGAAATCGAGCAGCAGCAAAACGAACGGCAGCGTCACTAACATAGGCTTGGCCATCAACCCAAGCGCAAAAAGCAAAAGGGCAACGGCGTAACGCTTCCCATCGGGCCGCTCTACATAGCGAGCGTAAGCCCAGATGGTTGCAATCCAGAAAAGCGCGCTCAAGAGATCCTTGCGCTCAGAAACCCAGGCGACCGATTCCACGTGCAGCGGATGCCAGGCAAAAAGCGCCGCGACCACGGCACTGCGCCACGCCCCCTTTGTCAGCCTGTTCAACAGGAGAAACAGCAGCACGCTATTGAGCGTGTGCAGCAGGACATTCATCAAGTGGTGCCCGCCTGCAAACATCCCGAAGAGGGAGCAGTCGGCCATGTGGGACAGCCAAACGACGGGATGCCAATTGCTCGCGTGAGTCGTGCTCAAAGCCCAGGTCGCTCCGTCAACCGTCAAACCCTGTTGCACCCACGGATTTTCCGTTACATAAAGCCCGTCATCGAAATTGACAAAGTCGCAATAAACGGCCGGCCAGAAGAGCGCGAACGTGAACACGCCGAGCCAGAGGCTGATGAAGAAGACGGCGCGGCTGGTCATGCGCGGAAATCGGCCTGGGACGACGGAGCAAGAGGACTAATGTCCAATGACCAATGTCCAATGTCCAATGACCAATGACCAAACCCCAATGACCAATGATCGAGTTCCGTCCGGCGCGCTCCCGCTCCTGGAACTTGGACATTGGTCATTGGGCATTCATTGGACATTGGACATTGGTCATTGGTCATTGACACGCCCTCCCCATCGTAGCAACTGCTGCGCCAATTTGTCCCTACGGACTACGACCACTCACCACTGACTCAGGGCCACTGACTACTTACTACTGACTAGACAAATCGCCTGATCGAGCGCGTCATTTTTGAACCATGCCGGCACGCATTGATTGCAGGCTTCAGAAAATGAGTTAGGGCCTGAAAGGGAATTCCCTTCAGGCCCTCAAGTTGTTACCCGTTAGGGGTTAGAGCGTATGGCCTTCGGTGGACATGGTGCAGGAAGGCTTCGTGTCCACATTGGCAATGGTGTAGGTGCCGCTGGCGGGACAACCGGGTTTGGCACTGATGTAGAGGGTGGTGCCGAAGAGGTCGGTGTCGGCCGGGGAACTCGCGGCCGTCTTGTGCGCTTCCAGGGCCCAGGTGGCCTTGGCGCCTTCGATCTGTTTGAGATTGGCAATGCACGCGCTCTTTTGGCTGGAAGTGCGGGCTTTGACGAAATTAGGAATGGCGATGGCGGCCAGCAAGGCGATGATGGCCACGACGATCATGATTTCGACCAGGGTGAACCCCGAGTTTTTGACTGTTTGGATCTTCATTTTGTTTTTCTTTCTTACACGCCGGTGTGAACAGAGCAAAAGCAGGTTTAGTTATTATTTATTATTATTTGTTCACGGAATTGCTTTTGCAGACCGTTATGTTGCTTCAAACATCGACATGAAAGACCCGATCTGAATCGCATTTGGGATGCGGGAATTACGACACGATTTCCAGGGGATTCCCCTAGTGCTTTTGTAAGCGAAAATAGGCCGGAGCGCTGTGGAAGAGTTGGACACAGTGACTCATTCCTGGACACGGCGTTCCGTCCGCGGTTTCGCACTCTTACTCTTACTCTTAATCTTAATCTTAATCCTAATCTTACTCACCGACTGAGAGGATTAAGATTAAGATTAAGATTAGGATTAGGAGAAGCGCCCTCCCCCTCCCGATGGCGCACGAGTTGCTGTGCAAGGCATTCAGGCTTGGGATAAAAGCCGTGGTTAACCAAATGAATGCAGTGAAAATCAGCGCGCGGAAGCACGCCGCCCGGTCCGGTGGATTCTCGATTATCGAGGCGCTTGTGGCGATGGGCATCGTAGGCATCGTTATTGTGTCGCTTTACGCTGCCTTGACCATGGGGTTTCGCGGGGTTGAAATGGGCCGCGAAGACATGCGCGCCACCCAAATCATGGTCCGGAAAATGGATCAATTCCGCCTCTACAGTTGGGACCAAATTACAAACAGTAGCTGCATTCCCAGCACGTTTTATGAGCCCTTCAATCCGGAGAACGCCACGCCGACTAACAGCGGGCCGCTGATTTATAGCGGAACAGTCACGATCAGCGCGTTCGGAGACGGGAGCGTGAGTTACAGCAATGACATGAGGCAGGTCACCATCCAGATCAACTGGACCTCGCAATCGGGGCTGGCTCGGACGCGGTCCTTGACCAGTTACCAGGCCCGGTATGGTTTGCAGAACTATGTTTTTTAAATTCAAAACTGATCAGGTGCGGAGCGCGGCTGTCCTCAGCCGCAGCAGCCCCGCATCGTTGAGAGGAGCCTCACGTGACCAAGGTACGCGCTGCGGCTGGGGACAGGCGCGCTCCGCAGGTGAGGAATCGACGAAGTTTGCGACGAGGTTTGCGACAAAGGTGTCGAACTCACGCTCGGGGATCACCCTGGTGGAGCAACTGATCGGGATGGGGGTCGGGGCTATAGTGATTGTGGCGGTTTGCAATTTCGCCCTCTTTAACGCCCGCAGTTTTGTTGGGTTGGCCAGCTATGCGAAGTTCGACACCGCCAATCGCGCGGCCACTGACCAGATGACTAAAGATTTTCGGATGGTGTTTGCGCTCACCAATTACACGTCCAATATGATCATCCTGGCGGACTACGACGGCACGCCTCTCACTTACAGATATAATCCGACCAACCAAACTCTGAAGCGAATTAAAGGCACCACCACCAACCTCTTGCTGACGGAATGCCGGCGGTTCAGCTTCATCATGAACATGCGCAACATGACCAATGGCACGTTCGACTACTTTCCGACAACCAATACGTGGGAGTGCAAGGCCATCACGGCCAATTGGTGCTGCTCGCGCACCATTCTCGGAAAGACCAACGATGATATGCCCCAAAGTGAAACCATCGTAACCCGCAACTAACCAGGCATGAGACTCTCTTATTCCAGAAAACTATCCGAGGCCGGCGGCCATCTCATCTTCATGACTATTATCACCGCCGCCGTCATCGGCGTCGCGCTGATCGCCTACCTGAACGTGATTACCACCCAGAATAATTTCAACGCCCGTTCGCAGGTCTGGAATCTCTGCATGCCGATCGTGGAAGCCGGTCTTGAAGAGGGCCTGGCCCATATCAACAATCCCGGCGTGACCAACTTCGCCGCCCAGGGATGGACCTGGAATGCCTCGGGCAGCGCTTTTACCAAACAGCGCACCATTGGAACCTCGTATTACATCGCCAATATTCAGACCAATGTCGCCAACGGCCCATCCATTACCTGCACGGGGTGGGTCGTCGCTCCGGTCACCGTGGCCAGAGGACGCAACCCGTTAGCCGCAAACATGCCCGCACCCGGCGTCTCCTATATTTCCCGAACGGTAAAGGTCTCGACCGCCAGGCTTCCGCAGTTGAGCAAGGCCATCGTGGTCAAGAACAATATCAATTTCAATGGGAACAATGCTCTCATTGACAGTTATAATAGCGCGGGTGGAGCGTATAAATTTAGTGCGGCGAGTGGCGATAAGGGGGACGTTACCGCAGACAATGATGCGATTGGAAACGATGTGAGCGGAAATGCCTCAATTAAGGGCCACCTGGCGACCGGGCCGAAGGCTACTTTGAAGATGGGGCCGAATTCGGTCGTCGGCAGCGCCGCCTGGTACGCCGGAGGCAACAAGGGCATCCAAGCTGGGTGGTTCCGAAAAGACGCGAACGTGGCCATCCCCGATGTTCAGAACCCGTGGACGTTTGGGACGGGCACCAATGCCAACAGCACCGCGGGCGGCAGCTACAAATGGACGCTGGGAGCCGGGAATTATGAGATCAACGGCAATGCCACCGTGGCCAGCACCGAAATCGTCTATCTCACGGGTACTGCCAAACTCTGGATCAAGGGAGATTTCACGTTAAACGGAAAGATCAAAGTGCAGGGTGCCAATCAAAAGCTGACGATTTATCTCTCCGGCAACGGAACTCTTGGGGGCAACCTGGATAGTAAAATCGACCCGACGGATTTGATCATCTACGGTCTGCCGACCTGCACGACATTAAAAATCACCAGCGGCAGCGATCTGGAAGCCGTCATTTACGCGCCCGAAGCGGATCTGAGCCTGATCGGCACCGCCGAGTTCATGGGCTCACTTACCGTTAATTCACTGGCGATGGGCGGCAACACCGGCATTCATTACGATGAAAACCTGGCCAATTATCCCGTCTATCTCGGCTATGTGATTAGCTCGTGGCAGGAACTTTAGGGGATAGCGACGCTGCGTCTCGATGAGGTCCGCTAAGTTGCGTGCGGCATTGAAGAGAAGATAATGCTCCAAGGGTACTCCGCAGCCTGCATCGAAAGCTTCTGGATTCCTCCGATGCCCCAGGCACGCCCGGCTGATCGCTGCGGAAATCAATTGGCCGTGGATCTCGCGAAAGGTTCTCGAGAGGTTCCGAAAAAGCCAGCCGATCAATCGCTTGCTGATGGTGCTTCGGGCGCGATTCTCGTCGAGTGCTGCCAATAACATCCGGTGTTGCCGGGCGCGAACCGCGGGCGATTTCCCGGACGAATTTGGCCGCTTCTGTTTTCGGAGATCGATCTTTTTCATGCAAGAGCAGAGCATACCATGTTCGATACACTGAATTGCGCCGCAACGAAGCTTGGCGGGAACAGCGACAAGGGTCCGAGCAGCACATACACAAACGAAAAAGGTGCCAAGCTGGAAACTAGTCGCGCATCGGGGAAATCCCCCATAGCAGTGATCGGTGAATTCGACAGGAACAACACCCGACAGCGAAATTGACCGATCAACGAGCCTCGTGTAGCCTCCGAAACAATGAATTCACAGGAACGCGCCTTCCAGGAGTTCGCCGAATTCGCTGCCAAACTCAAGGGCGACGAGAAAAGCGAAGCGCAGACGTTCCTTTTCCATCTGCTCGAAGCCTTCAACTGACGAAACAAAGCATCCTCACGGCGGCGAACTCACAGCGTGCCTTGTTGAACCTTCCTGCGATTGCTGAGTTCACTGCCACAACATCGCTGAAGGACGGCATGGCTGCGCCGGGACCTGCCAAGCCCCAAGCTATTCCCAAAAAGCAAGGGCTAGCCGACATTCAAGCGGCTCGCGATGGACTTGAAGCGTTTACAGGGAGTGAGACAGCCAAAGCCGTGGCAATTGTCCTTGCAGAATTGAAAGCGTTGGCCGCCGATCCTCTTTCGGCAGCGCGTGTCTCGCGCGAGAATTTCTATAAGACTGGGATCTCGCTGTTTGAAGCAGAAACGTGCCCGTTTTGCGACAACACGTGGGACTTGGACACGCTGCGAACAAAAGTTCAAAAAAAGCGCGACCACCTCGAAGAATTGTCACGAAAAAGGAAGGAGGTTGAGAAGCAGCTTCTACCATTGACGGCGAATCTCCGACAATTACAGGGCATCATTGACCCACTGCTCCGACATGCTGCCGTGGCAAGGCCCGTCATAAATCTGCAAGCCGTGATGGATTTCGTTTCGGGCTGCAAAACATCGGTTCAGAATCTGACTAACTTCCATTCGTTGAACGACGTGATCGCCGTTCTACAGAATTTCGGTGCAGTTCCGCGGACTGTTTTGGACGAGATCGGGAATTTGGAAGAGCATGTTGCCGCATTGCCCGAAGCGACAAAACAAGATGCCGCCAGAGAGTTCCTGACTATTGCTCAGGAGCGACTTGAAGTTTGGCGCGAATCCAAACGAGCGGAGCGAGCTAACCGTACGAAGGGGATCCAAGCCAGCCAGTTGTTGGACACTTACGTCAAAGTGAGCGACGAACTTCTTGCTGGCCTCTACGCTGAGGTCGAGAAACATTTTTCCGGTCTTTACTCAACGATTAATCGTGACGACGAGAAGGAGTTTTCAGCGAAGTTGATTCCTTCAATGGGGAAATTGGGTTTTAATGTCGATTTTTACGGTCGTGGATTTTTTCCTCCTGGGGCTTACCATAGCGAAGGGCACCAAGATGGTATGGGCCTATGTTTATATTTGGCTCTAATGCGCCACCTTCAGGGCGACGGCTTTACTTTCGCAGTCCTCGACGACGTGCTCATGTCAGTAGATAGCGGGCATCGGCGCGAAGTTTGTGCGCTGCTGAAAAAGGAATTTCCGAACACGCAATTCATCCTTACAACGCATGATCCAATTTGGTTACGGCACATGAAAACCGAAGGTTTAATTAGCGGACGGGGAGCCGTTCAATTCCGAGCATGGGACGTAGATTTCGGACCAACTCAATGGGACGACCGGGATGTATGGACGGAGATTAAAGATTATTTGACGCGAAACGACGTACGATCTGCCGCGGCTCTGTTGCGTCATTACCTTGAACATATTTCTGTCGAATTATGCCATAAACTTCGAGCACCGGTGGAGTTTCGAGCCGACGCTCAATTTCAGCTTGGTGAGCTTCTTCCAGCGGCGGTCAACCATTTACGGAGGATATATGCGCGCGCAAAGGAAGCCGCGAACTCTTGGAATCAAAAAGATGTCGTCGTTGCGATTGCAGAGCGTACGATGAAGTTGCGGATTCGGCTAGGCAATCGAATGTAGAACAGTGGCAGGTAAACGCCGCAGTCCATTATAATTCGTGGGACAATTTGACCAAAGAGGATTTTTCCCCGGTAGTTGAGGCGTTTTGCAAACTCCTTTCATCCTTCAACTGTGCCGATTGTGGCGCGCTCCTTCGTGTTACGCCAGAACGCGAAACAGCCGACGCACTTCGCTGTGACTGCAACAAGACCAACCTAAATTTGCGAAAGAAGACCGTTTAAAGTCAGTAATCTTGATTTGGATCTCCGGCGATCCCACGCAGTGAAGCCGAATCTTTTCCGTTCACGATGCGGCCGCACCTCTGCTCGATAAAGATACGGGAATCGCCACGCGCTCGCCGACGTTGCAGCGGAGGCGTGCCGTTGGAGATTGACAAGGCCGCCAACAGATCTCCAGCAGCGGCGCAGTAGATGCTCCCATGAAAATAGGCCCGAGTCGCGTAAATGCCACCGTTGATAATGACCGTTGGACGACTGCATCGGACGAGCCGCCGGAATTGTATTGATTATTCCCGCCGTCATCATGTCGCGATTGATCAGATAAAGGCTTCCCCTGTTTCCCGCCCGCTGAGCATCAGATGTGGAAAAAGACCCCGGCTGATCTGGTATCAGGAGCAGCCCGCCCAACCTCTCCACGACCCCTTCAATGTCCGAAAGCTTTCAACTACGCTAAGCCATCAGTTTTTCTAAAACAGAAGGGTCGATCGGCCGTGTGTAAATGCGTATTTCTCGCAAAATCTCTTCTCCGTGGACCTCGCCGACAACTCTTAAATCCTCGTCCCATTCCGGTTCGACGCTCCATGCGCGCTTCAATGCGATATGGAAGATGTCCTCGCAACATTTTGGTTGGTCTGGCGCATACAAGCCTGGCACGCAGTCAGGCCATCGCTGTATGCCAACGGTTAGAATCGAGGCCGTTCGGCTAGGGACCAGAAGCAAGGTTGCGGACACGGTGAAATCACTTCTGAATGCCTTGGGGAGTACCTCATCATCTTCGTCGTAATCGATCTCGCTCCCCAAAAACATTTGCACTTCATCGACCTGGCGCAGCAACGATTCGAGAGCGACCGCTGTGAGATACTCTCCATCTCGAATAGCGACTGGCAATTCCGACATTTCTCCGCCACAAAGAAGAACGACTGGAGTTGCTTCCAGTTTCTGTTCCCCCGGCACGTTTGCAGATGCGATGAGTTTTCCTTGCTCTGTCGCCCATCCCCGTAGGATTTCAGCTGGAACACTCGGTATCGCATCGTTGCGGGTGACGGATTCTGTTTCTCCGCGAAGGACACCGGCGATCTCGTGAAGTGAGTCTGCCCGGAAGCCACCCACCGTCACAACCCCTGCGGTGTAGTAACGGATGCCCGGGCAGATACACGCACGCCCGTAACTTTCGCTGGTCGTTGAATCCCGCAACTCACGGAGATTTTGGAGCAGCGACTTGAAGTACGGGACTTGCCACTGCATTCCATTGCCGGTGCGTTCGATGAGCTTCTCCGCTGGTTCCGTAAGCCAGTCATTGGCTGAAACTGCGATCTCTCCTTTTCCGTTTTCATCGGCTTCTATCTTGACGTCCATGGCGGGTGAAATCTGCGAGATCATTTCACGGAGCGAAGCCAGACGTTTTTTGTCCCCGAATTTTCCGCGAAAGAGGAGTCCATCCGGTTCATCGACTAGCGTGCGTAGTGCGATCGAAATACGCGTACCAGGTTCCGCAAGCGTCTCAGTTGGGGAGGGCTTGCGAAGGATCGGTCGCACACGAAGACCTTTCTGGAACTCCAACGTATTCGTATCAGAAACGGCCGCATCGTACCGTCGGCTGGTGACGGTGACGCGGTCTCCGAGCATGAAAACAGAGAAAAAACCGATTCCAAAACGTCCGGTCGTCTTTAACCCCTTCGAGAGCAGCCCAGGAAATTCTTGCCGCAACAACGCGCTGCGCCAAAATGACCGCCCGAAATCCAGCAATGGTCCGGTGAGCACACGAGGCGACATTCCGATGCCGTTGTCTTCGAAGTCCAACCAGTCCGTACCTTCTGTGCGACGCAAGCGAACCGTTATCGTTCCCCGTTCCAAATGAAGGTCGCGCATTGTCCGCAACGCGCGGATCGCATCGGCCGCATTCTGAATCATTTCTCGAACAGGCGCGGCGAGGTCCGAACCATACAGTCGCTGTCCTCCGACAAGTTCTACCAGTGAAGGAACGTCCGAGACTCGCAATTCGGTATTTACGGGTTTCCAACCTTTCGTCACAATCAATTCCGCTATGGCCTGCGGTGACTTTGCCCCTTTCACCGCTGTAGCGACGAAGGGCGGCAGTCCATGGCGATCGAGCGCGCCATGCACGGCCCGCAGTTCATCGTCAATAGCCGCCAGCATCTCATACCCGAGCCACCAAGCCTCGGCTTCAGTAATGGTGAACGGGCTGCCCGCGCTGTATACCAAAAAATTCTTCTCCAGTGATGGTTTGCCAAGTTTCGTCTGGAACGCCCAGTGGACATCGGAGTTCGCGTTCGGTCGAAGAAGGGTGCGCAAGAATCGGGGGGCGCGTCGATGGTCGATGTGTGCGACATCAGCGGCGCGGAGTAGGCATGCAATCTTCAGCGGATTCACGAACCACGCGGAAGGAACGTTCGGGCCAGCATTCACACGAAGTTGCAGATTTTGCAACTCGGATACTGGCCACCAATGACTCGATGCAATCTCGCCGATTATATTTCCATACGCTTCCCTCAACTCACTGTCTTGAATCAAGAGATCGCGGGTTCCATTTGGTGTCGGCCATTCAATTAACGGCAGCTCGCTTGCACGAAGCGCATGGGTCTCGCGCAAAACGTCCGAGAGGGCCGCTCGTCCGATTTCGTCAGGGGGCCGATCCAACTGCTTTGGGTCGATTGGCTCACCGGTCGCGGTAAGCAGACGACTCGCGACCGCATCTCGCCACTCCGGCATGCGTCGCACTTCGTCGAGGCCTCCGGGATACGCAGCAAGAGACATTGCAGAATCGTGGAGCAATACTGCCGCGCCAAATACGAAGGCTTCTGCTGGGTTTAAAGGATAACTTTCTCCGGCAATTAAGCTGGCTGTCTCCCATAATGCATCGAGATGACTTATGTCGTGAACGGTGAGCCCCGGAATATCGCGGGGAATTAAGGAGACGAGATGGGCGGCGCGTGATCGGATGCTGAATAGACATTCGCGCAGCAAGTTGAGAGAGTCATCCTCCACCTCAAAGTCTGAATTGCCAAAACTTCCGCGCCAGAGGCTCGTCTTTTCAAAGCTGAACACGTTATTATGTATATAGTGCCGCGCCCATCTCCACAAGCACACAGCCAACGCGTCGGAGTCAGTCTCGGAATCAGGCTATGGTATTGGCATATTTCTGAGTTGAGAGAACCAGACCATCGCAGCCGATGGTGGTCCATTGGCCGGTTGCATTTTCCCCGAGCCGCCTTTGTGACTTGACCCCATCATTGTGGGGCATGCGAAATGAATCGGGTGCAACACGCATCAGCAACGCACTGGAATTGCTCTGTGAGGCAGTCCGGTTTCCGTAGCAATCAGGGTCGCGTCTAAAAACTCAAATACGGTCGCAAGTCGGCAGCAGCCAGGCATGAGGGCGTTTGGCCCCGCAAACGCGCGACTTGTCCCGTGGGTCACGTCTGCAATACGCTCCGCCGTATGGTACAACCCGGAGATAGTGGCTTCGCCTGGAACATTGTGATTGTTGAGGTTCTGGCGGTCGCGGCAGTCGTTGCCGCTTTCGAGGGCAGACGCCGTTTCAGGAAACGGCAGCAGGAGGAGCGCGACGAACGGCCGCCTCAGTCGGAAAAGGTGCTGCGCCCGGCGGGCTACTCGGCCAATCGTCGGATATTTGATTTATCGGACCGTCTGTTGTTCGCTCTCCTGGAAGCGTGCGCAGGGGCTGTCGTTTTTGGGCTCCTGTGCATAGCTCTTTATCCCCTTGCCGTGAATTTGGTGCTCGGCCGCATCAGCTTTGCCCAATTGTGGGCGGCGCCGATCTGTTATTTGTGGCCCCAGGCTCTGGGTATGTCGACGCTGGCGCTCCTATTGACAATATGGCGGTTTTCGGTGGCATCAAAGCTTGATCAGGAACTGCGCAATTGGCGTTTCGGGATGAGAGGAGAGCAGGCAGTGGCTGAGAAGCTGGCTTCCCCTGACGTCTCGCGGGCCGGCTACATTGTGTTTCACGACTTACCCGGTGATGGGGCTTGGAACATCGATCACGTGGTCGTCGGACCGGGAGGGGTCTTCGTCCTGGAAACCAAAACCAGACCGCGGAGGGCGGCTACCCGCAATCAAGAAGAGCAGACGGTAACCTTTGACGGGCGCACGCTGCAATTTCCCTGGTGCGATGATCCAAAGGCAGCAAAGCAGGCTGAGCGGAACGCTAAATGGGTTCAGAAGTTAATTACGGACTTTGCGCCAAACGACATCCTCGTGCAACCTGTGATCGTTGTGCCGGGATGGTACGTGGAAACGCTGGGGAATTATCCCGTGAAAGCGATGAACGCCAAGTATCTCGTTGGATACCTGGCGGGGAGCAAACCGCGTTTTTCCGCAGAGCAACTGCGCCCCATCATTCGGCGGATTGATGAGCGGTGCCGGGACTTGGAGTTCTGAAGAGTGCTTCGCGACAACTTTGTTCGGGCTCCGAATTCGCTCGCCAGTCTCAAATCTCCGGGATGAAACCTTTTGGGAATCGATTCGTCTATTTCTTCAGCTCCTTTTTTGGTGGAAGCTGAACTAACTCCCATGATGGGAGAGATTTCACCGGCGAAGGGGCCTATGGAAAGGGGAAAGCCGATTTTGGTTGTATATACCAACAGGCGATTTGGTAAAAGCGGGGTGCTCGCCAGTTCTTACGGGGGGCACCCCTCGCCTTTTCCCATCCGTGAAATCCTGAAATCCGTGGTTTGAATTTCTGGTTTCTCCTTTCCCCTTTGTTTTCAGCGACGCTTTCGCTCGTTTCCTAAAACCCTGATCAGGACCGTGACACTGTGACCGTTGGATGTGAACCTAAAACCACAAGAAACCCCAATGTTTATGGGTTGTGACCGTGTGACATTCAAATCGGCCTGGGGCGAGGGGAAGGGGAAAAGCTGACCCGCTGCGACGGCGCGACAGCGCGGCGAGAGGCTAACGGCTGAAGCCCGCGGTGAGGGAACGAGGCGGGGAGACGCGGAGATGCCAGACACTGCCCTCTGCTCTCTACTCTCTGACCGCTGACGTCCGATCTCTTTCTGCTTTCTGCTTTCTGCTTTCTACTTTCTTCCGGCTGCTCCCTGCTCTCTTCCGACATTAACGCCAACTTACGGCTCCTAACGTTTTTGCTAACGGCAAAAAGCGCACAAAACTCAATGAAATATAGGGTACTAACGGGTTAACGCTTTTTTGGGGAGTGGGGTCCCCTCAGACCTCTGCCCTCTGCTCTCTGCTCTCTTCGAGGCTAAAGGCGGCGGAAATGTTAACGTTGTTAACGATGTTAAGGTTTATGTTAACGTTCCGATTGCTAGAAACCCCAATGTTTACGCGGGTTGTTAACGTTGTTAACGTTCAAAAGCTGTTTTCCAGGCTGCGTCGGGGGGAAAGACCTGGAGGCCGCGAGGCGCGGAGATGGTGAGGCACGGAGACGCGGCGATCGGGACCGTTTCGGATTTCGTGTATTTGGTGTCTTTCGTGGTTCCTCTCCCGTCGGTTTCTGCTTTCTGCTTTCTGCTTTCTGCTTTGTCCCCCGTTTGGGACGGCCTGGGACGGCGTTGGGACGCCTTTGGGACGGCTCGAAAAAGCCAGAAACATCAATGATTGCAAGGCTTGGGACGGTGGGACGGCTCAGAGAGGGGGTGTATGGGTGTCGCTCAAAATCTTAATCTTAATCTTAATCGTAATCTTACTCTTTCTCCACCTGCCTGTGCTATCCGCGCCTTTCGCGGCTTTCCGCTTCTTTCCGTGCACCAAAATTATCTGAAACCCTCCGAAAAAATCGCACCTATTCAAACCTAAGCGCACTTACTCCAACCTAATCAAGCCTTAAAATATATTGGCCAGCTTCGGCGTGGCCAAGAAAAATCCGGAGCTATGCGAATCTATCCGAACCTACCCTCCGAACCTTAAACTGTTTTGGCGGCAATCGTGGCTCGTCCGTTACCGAGTCCCCCACACTGCGATGGATAGGGGAATCATATTGCGAAGCACCGTGGCAAAAGAGTATTCTCCCGGCACCGAGGACGAAGCACCCTCGGCGATTTTAAAACTATATGAAAAATTCATTTTCCCAGGCCCTTTCCCGGCGAAACTTCCTCGCAATTTCCGGCGCGATTCCCGGCGCCATCGCAGCGCACGTTTCCCTCAGTGCGTCGGCTGCTGAACCGGCCACGACTGAACCTGCGGGAGCGAAAAGGCATTCCCTCGGCCTGGAACTCTACTCCGTGCGAGGCGAGTTGGGGCACGACCTGCCTAACACCCA
>Ga0247668_1000246_pt1 | contig 14471 bp, 13 predicted proteins | sample CNK09_metaG_FD_182737 | JGI IMG/M metagenome (GOLD analysis project Ga0247668, IMG submission 182737) | Soil microbial communities from Purdue University Martell Research Forest, Indiana, United States - CNK09 | ecosystem: Environmental > Terrestrial > Soil > Temperate forest > Bulk soil...
TGCTGCTTAATATTCACCTCTATGCCGAGCAAGGACCTGATGCCTACGCGCGCGCCATCACGCCACTGCTTAAAACGGTCGCCCAAAGGGGCCTGCAACTCTCGATTGAAAACACGCCGCTGACCGGCCCGGCGGATTTCAACCAACTGTTCGCGGCGCTCCGGCGGCTGGACGCAGTTCCGCTCGGGAATGTCGGGATGTGTCTCGACGTTGGCCACGCAAATCTTTATGGGTGGACACGCCACGACTATTTGAAGTACATCGACCAACTGGACCCAGAAGTTCCGATCAACCACCTCCATTTCCACGAGAATTATGGCGACTACGATAGCCATCTGCCGCTTTTCACCGGGCCGGCAGCCACGGATTGGTCGGGCATTATCGGCGTGATTCAGCGCCTGAAGCAGCGCCACTATTCCGGCTCGGTTATCCTCGAACAGTGGCCCCATCCCGCCTGGCTGCTCAGACAAGCCCGAGACAAGTTGCTCGATTGCGCCGCACGGTAATGAATTGGTGGCCAATCACGCGTTGCCTCACCTCATGATCCCTCTTGGTTTCCGCGCCGAACGCAGTAAGTTTCCAGCGTGACGTGTGACATCAAATCCTTGACCAGAGAAGAGTTGGAGGTCCGGTTTAAAGACTGGGGGCAGCCAGCTTATCGAGTCGGCCAACTGCTCGCCTGGCTTTATGTCCACCGGGTGGCGGATTTTGGGATGATGACAAATCTGCCGAAATCGCTGCGCGAAAGACTGGGTCAGAATTTTGCTCTGCACGCGATGGAGTTGGTCCATAAACAGGGCGCTCGCGACACCACCCAAAAATTTCTTTGGCGCTTGAGCGATCGGTCGCTCATCGAAAGCGTTCTCATCCCGGCCAACCCGGCACTCTACGGCGAGGCCAGCGACCGCCACACGCTTTGCGTCTCCACCCAGGTCGGCTGCGCCTACGGCTGCAAATTTTGCGCCAGCGGCCTGGAAGGCTGGAAGCGGAACCTCCACGCTGACGAAATCATCGAACAAGTTCTGGCTGTCGAACGGGAGGAAGTCCGGGAGGAAGAAAGTCCAAAGTCCAAAGTCCAAAGTCAAAGGAAGAAGTTGATTGAGGATGAGTTGATAGTTGATAGCCAGAACCATCAACTCGAACACAATCAACCATCAACCTGCCCACGCACCACGGACCACGCAACGCGCACCACGCACCACGAATCCCCTCCTCGCCTCGTCAACAACCTCGTCATCATGGGCATGGGCGAACCGCTGGCCAATTACGACAACCTGCTCAAAGCGCTGAAGATTCTCAATGCGCCCTGGGGCGGCGGCATCGGCGCGCGCAAGATCACGGTTTCCACCAGCGGCCTGGTGCCGCAAATCCGCAAGCTCGCCGAGGAGCCGTTGCAATTCCGCCTCGCCATTTCCCTGCATGGCGCCACGGACGAAACGCGCAACAAGATCATGCCCATCAACCGCAAATACCCGTTAAGCGAACTGGTCGCCGCCTGCGAGTATTATCAGCGGAAGAAGGAGAGGATGATTACGCTCGAATACATCTTGATCGCCGGAGTGAACGACCATCTCGATCAGACCAAGCCGCTCGCCAATCTGGCCCATCGGCTGCGCGCGAAAGTGAATTTGATTCCCTACAATCAGGTCGAAGGCCTGTCGTGGGAGCGGCCCAGCGAACCGGTCCAGGAACAATTTCTGGCCGCGTTGGAAAATCAGAAGGTCGTCGCCACCTTGCGTCGAGAAAAAGGTCACGACATCGACGCCGCCTGCGGGCAGTTGCGCTTGAAAACAGAGCGTGCGCTTACAGGCGCGGATGATTGAAACTCAACTCCGCTTTGGTTGAAGAGTGCTGACGCGCGTGGGATGAGAACCAGGGCCGCAAAAGCTCAGTTCATTTCTCCCTCGACGCTCTGTAAAAGATACAGTAGTTTAACCTCGTGCAAAAAAAAATCGCCAGAATCTTCAAACGAATAAAAGATGTGCCCGGCCTGAGCGAGGACGAAAAGCATCTCTTCGCGCGAAGTCTCGCCGCCACGCCGGACGAGCGGTGGCGACTGCACGAGAGTTTTCTCCGCTCGCACGACTTATTCACGCGATCATCCAGGAGAAAATTCGGTTTCAAGTAGCCGGCATGAGCGCCGCCATCCTCCAAGGAGTGCCGGCGACCACCCTCGACACCGATCTTTGGATAGATCTCCCTCCGCGCCGGTACATCAAGATGCTTAATCTTTCCCTTCGATTGGGGGCTGAAGTTAGGAGCAATACCGTTGTTGACTTGAGTGACGGTTCCACGGTCAATTTCATCTATGAAGTGCATGGGCTCCACAGCTTTGCCTACGAATTTCGACGCGCCAAGAAGGTGAAGTGGCTGGGTACGGAAGTGGCGGTGCTTCCTCTGGAGGCTCTTAACCTACTGGCATGATCGCCCTGCTTGATTACGGCTCCGGCAACTTGCGCAGCGTCGAAAAGGCGCTGCGAAAAGTCGGCGCGGACGTGAAGCTCGTCACCGGTCCTGACGGAATGAAGGACGCTCGTGCCGTGGTCTTGCCCGGTGTCGGCGCCTTCGATGACTGTATCACGTCCATGCAAAAGCAAGAGTTGCTGGGCGGAGTGCGCGACTTCATCGCCTCTGGGCGGCCGTTCCTGGGCATTTGCGTCGGCTACCAGGCGCTGTTCGATAAGAGCGAAGAGTTCAACAGTTGCGCCGCCGGCCTGGGCGTTTTCAAAGGCAAAGTGGTGCGCTTTCCCGAACAGCCGGGGCTAAAAATTCCCCAAATTGGATGGAATCAGATCGAGCTGGCGCAGCCCGAGTGCCCACTCTTTCGCGGCATCGCTAACGACAGCTATGTCTATTTCGTCCACAGTTTCTTCCCGCAACCGGAAGACGCGGCTATCGTCGCCACCCGCACCACCTACGGCGGAACTTTTGCCTCATCCATTTGGCGCGACAATGTTTTTGCCACGCAATTTCACCCCGAAAAAAGCCAGGACATCGGACTGAAGCTGCTTCGCAATTTCGTCGATCTAGCTGGAGCTGGTTGAGTGCCGAACACGCCGTTTTTAACGCAGAGGTCGCAAAGGACCGCGGAGCGACTCGAAATGACAGAATGATTGCCTGATAAAATGATAAGAAATAAAATTATCATTCTGTCAGTTCACTATTTGTCATCCTAATTCCTGAAATCTCGTTGGTCGCGGCTCCGCAGCCCTGTGTCCTTGTTTCGTTCTTCTTTGATTGGTGTATCCATGAAACAGGACTCACTCGATACCAGATGGCATAGAGCGCGGGCAGGAAGGCCAGCGTCAAAACCGTGCCAACGGCTGTGCCTCCGATCAGCACATAAGCCATTGAGCCCCAGAACACTGAATGCGTGAGCGGAATAAAGGCCAGCACTGCGGCCAGTGCGGTCAGAATGACGGGTCGCGACCGTTGAACAGTGGCCTCGATGATTGAACGATATGAATCAAGGCCATCTGCTTGATTGGAATGAATCTGGCCGATCAAAATAAGCGTGTTCCGCATCAAGATGCCCGACAGACCGATCAGACCGAGAATCGCGTTAAATCCAAAAGGTTGATGAAAAATCAGCAGGGCCGGCACCGCACCGATCAGTCCGAGTGGGCCGGTCAGCATTACCATCCACATGGCCGAGAAAGAGCGCACCTGGATGATGATAACCGCCAACATGAATAGGAGCATGATGGGGAAAAGCGGGGCCAGGGCCGAGTTGGCTTTCCCTGCTTCTTCGATCGAGCCTGCCATCTCGATGCGATAGTTTTCTGGCAGTGCCTTTCGGAGCGGAGCGAGGTTGGCCCAAATCCCGGAAGATACATCCGGCGGTTGAGTTGTTTCGATATTGTCGCCGCGCACGGTGATGGTGGGAACGCGGTCGCGCCGCTTGATGAGTGGATCTTCCGGTTGGATTTCGACCCGTCCGATCTGGCTTAACGGAATTGGTTTTCCATTCCGGGTTGTGAGTGTGAAATTTTCCAGCTTGGTTGGATCTAATCGCTCAGGTCCGGCACTTCTCGCGACAACATTTACCGCGCGAATGTTCTCACGAACCTGGGTGATCGTTTGACCGTTTAGGAGAAACTGCAACTGCTGCGCCGCCTCTTCGGGAGACAGCCCGATGAGTTGCAATCGCTCTTGATCCAAAACGAAATGCAACTTGGGAACGCGTTCGCCCCAATCCACATTCACAGTGCGCATGTTCGGATCGTTGCGCATGATTTCTTCAACACTGCGGGCGATGTCCCTAACTTTTGTCCGATCAGGTCCCATCACCCGAAAAGCAACGGGAAAGGGAGAGTAGGGTCCAAACACTAACTGCGTTGCGCGAATTCTCGCTTCCGGTGCGAGGCCATCCGCAGCCGCCTGGCGCAGGCGCAATTTGAGATGATCCCTTGCCTTCGCATCCGGCGTCAAAACCACAATCTTGGCAAAGGATGGATCGGGCAATTCCGGGTTGTAGGAAAAGAAAAACCGTGGCGCGCCCGCTCCGATATAGGAGGTCACGATTTTCGATTCGGGTTGCTCGGACAGCCAGTGTTCGATTTTCTTTGCCGTTGCGCTGGTGGTCTCAATGCTGGTCCCCAACGGGAGCTGGACTTCGACCAACAATTCAGGCCGATCAGAGTTTGGGAAAAACTGTTTCTTCACGACAGCCATGCCGCCGCCCGCCAGAAGAAACGCTCCCACAACAATCCCAGCCACCGTATATTTTTTCCTAACGCACCCTGTTATGAAACGGCGAAGGCGCTGGTATCCCGGAGTCGCATAGATTCCAGCGTGGCCTCCCTTCACGGTTTTGATCTCGGGAAGAAGTTTTACCCCCAGATACGGCGTGAAAGCCACAGCGACGATCCACGAGGCGATCAAGGAGAAGCCCACAATCCAGAAAATATTTCCGGCATATTCTCCCGCAGTCGAACGAGCAAAGCCCACCGGCAAAAATCCGATTACGGTTACCATCGTCCCGGCGAGCATGGGCGCTGCGGTGTGACTCCAGGCATAAGCCGCGGCTTGGATGCGGTCCACTCCCTCCTCCATCTTCACCACCATGGTTTCGATGGCGATGATGGCGTCGTCCACGAGAAGACCCAGCGAGATGATGAGCGCTCCCAAAGTGATTCGATCAAAAACTCGCTCCGTAACCATCATGATCACGAACACCGCGCCCAACGTCAGCGGGATTGCCGCCACTACTACGATTCCAACCCTCCATCCCAGGCTGAGCAAGCTGACCAGCATCACGACACCGACCGCCATCGCGAACTTGATCATGAATTCGTTTACCGCCGAGCTGATGTTGACAGCCTGATCGGTGATTTTTTTCAGGCTGACTCCCAACGGCAGGCTGGAGGAAATTTTTTCGCTTTCCGCTCGCAGGGCATCGCCTAGATCCAGCCCGTTCCAGCCCTCTTTCATGACAACACTCAGCAACAAGGAAGACTCTCCATTGTGCCGAATGACAAAAGTTGCCGGATCTTCGTAGCCTCTCGTGACATTCGCGATGTCAGACAGCTTGAAGCTTTGCTTCCCAGCGATGATCGGAGTATCGCGGATTTTATCTATGTCGGTGTATGCCCCGTCGAGCCGGACAAAAACCTGCGCGCCATCTGAATCAACCGATCCTGCGGGAGTCACCGCATTCTGTCGCGCGAGAGCAGAGAAGATTTCCGCTGGCGAGATGCCTAGCATCGTCAGTCGCGAATAGGAAAACTCGACAAAGATTCTCTCCTGCTGTTCGCCCACGATGTCCACCTTCTTGACTCCCCGCACGTGGAGAAATCTCTGCCGGAATTCTTCGGCGACGCGGGTTAGTTTGCGGAGCGGAAGACCGGGAGCTTCCACCGAGTAAAGTGCGAACGAAACATCCGAATACTCGTCGTTAACGAAAGGCCCAATCGCGCCTTGCGGCAATTTGCGCGCCTCATCGCCCAGTTTCTTTCGTGCCTGGTAAAACTGGTCGGGAACTTCTTTGGGTGGAGTTTTGTCAATGAGTTGCAGCGTCATCAACGCCAGCCCCGGTCGCGTCATGGTTTCGACCCGATCATACCAGCGCAGCTCCTGAAGTCTTTTCTCCAGCGGCTCGGCTACGAGGTCCTGCATTTCTTGCGCGGTCGCTCCGGGCCAGACCGCAGTCACCGTGAGAACTTTGATCGTGAATGAGGGGTCTTCCGCCCGGCCCAAATGAAAATAGGCATAGATGCCCGCACATGCCGAAGCGAAGATAAAGAACAACGTGATAGCGCGTTCCCTCACCGCCAGAGCGGAAAGATTAAAACTTCGCATCGGACACCTCCTCTTTTGACAGGTTAACGACTTGCCCTTCGTGGAGCAGATGCGCCCCAAGCGCGACCACCTTTTCACCGGCAGCAACTCCGTGAGACACGACGACTGCTTCCTGACCGATTGAAGCAATGGTGACGGAGCGGAATTTCACTTCGCACTTGTCGTCCACGATCCAGACGCCCGGCCCGCTACCGCGATCATAGACAGCCCCGACGGGCAATTGGACGGACTGGGTGTCGGAGTTTTGTTTGGCCACTAATTCAATGGTGACTGTCGAGCCGAGCGGCGCAGAAGCGGCTTCGCCTTCGAGCACATAGCGCGCTTCAAAGGTTCGGCTTGCCGGATCAGCCGCATCGGAGAGTTGCCGCAGTCTGGCCTGATACTTTCGAGCCTGTCCGTATAGTCGGGCCGAGGCGGTCGTTCCCAAATCAGGCCGCACTCCCTCGGGCAGGTTGATCAAGGCTTCTCGCGGCCCATCATGCGCCAACTGGATCACGGTTTGCCCTGCCGCCACGACCTGCCCCGGCTCGCTCAACGTCCGAACAATCACTCCGTCGGCATCAGCCAATAAGACAGCATACTCGCTGGAGTTATTACTCACTCTGGCCTGAGCCTCCGCCGCGTCCAACTGTGCCTTCGTGCTGTCCAGCGCCGCTCTGGCCTGATCATACTCCTGACGCGATACTGCGCCTGATCCGACCAGCTTAGCGAAGCGCGCTTCATCCGCTTTGGCTTGTATGTACTTGGCTCGAGCCGCCTCGACGTTCGCTTGTTGCGCAGCGAGCGAGAGATTGAGGTCCGCGGAATCAAGCCGCATGAGGATCTGACCTTTCTGGACGCGCTCTCCCATATTGACGGATCGCTCCAGAATTTTTCCTCCGACTCGAAACCCCAAATCGCTTTGCACTCGAGCTTCCACCACCCCGGTGAAGGTTCTCTTCTTCGGGGACCCCGCTTGCGTCTCAAAAATCTCCACCCTTGGAGACTGCAGGCGCGGATCTCTCACGGCCGGCTTGGAAGACCAGCCGGCCATCAAGGCCACAGCCAGCCCTCCTGCAAGCAGGCCTATGATCATCAACGGCCATCGATAATTTTTCACAAAGCTCACTTCATCTGCGGCCAGTGCGTTTGCGGGTTTGGGAGCTTTCTGTGGCGTCGGCGATTCCTGATGCGGATTGACCGTTGGTTGCTCCGTGACGGGCGTGTTCACCTGTCCGCCCAGTTGAAATTGTTTGCGGAAACTTTTGTCGAACATACCGGCGGGAACGAAGCGGCGCATTCGGCTCAGGGCGACACCTTTTCCAACCGGATAACGCAGCCGCGGCGACTTCGCGGTCAATGCGCTCCAAACCGCTTCCGCCACCATTCGAGGATCGTCTCCGTGTTCGATGTTTTGCTGAACCGCGTCGGTCAAACGTTTTCGTTCATCCGCGTAAACTTCGAGAGCGACCTTCGCGAATTTGGAGTTCCCCTTGATTTTAGTCTTCGTATAGGCCGGTTCAACCAGCAGCGCGCGCACTCCAAACCGCCTGATCTCGTGATCCAGCGTCTCGGTATATCCTTCGACTGCATGTTTGCTCGCGGCGTAGATTCCCAAATACGGCGCGGGCAGAAAGCCCAGCACAGAACTGATGTTGACGATTCGCCCATCGCCCTGTTGCCGCATTCCCGGCAGGATGGCGTTCGTTACGCGCAACACGCCGAAGAGATTGGTTTCAAATTGTTGCCGGGCTTCCCCCACACTGGTTTCTTCCAGTGCACCCATCAATGAATAACCGGCGTTATTGACCAGGTATTGAATCGGCCCCGCCTTCCGCACAATGCTTTCAACCGCTTCCTTGACGCTGGAGTCGTCCGTCACATCCATGCGGACTATTTCAACGCCGGAAATGGGATTGGCGGACTGCGGGTTGCGTACCGTGCCGAACACCCGCGCTCCTCGCTCTGCGAGTAACTGCGCGATCTCCCGGCCGATGCCAGAAGTAACTCCGGTGACCAACGTGGTTTTATTTTTTAATGTAGTGTGCATATACACATGTAGGTTTTTAGCTTTTCGCCTTCGGAGGCATTCAGGTTTTATTTGTTTTTGTTCAGGGCCAACGCTGCCGTTTCGAGATCAGAAAGAATGGCCGACCACCGTTTTTCACCGAGTGTTTTGACCGCAGCACATTGAGCGGATTTCCAGGCCGGCGCAAGTTTCTCAATCTGTTTTCGACCTTTGGTCGTAATTGCCAGTTCCACACGGTTGCCGCGCCCGCCGCCGCTGACCTGCACTAAACCATCTCGCTGCAAGGGCCGGAGATTCCGTACCAGTGTCGTACGGTCCATTCCCAGCCAATCACTTAATTCCGCCATGTTCCAACTCGCCTTTGCTTGCAAGGATGACAAAATCGAGCCCTGAGTGGGACGGATTCCATGCCGCCGCATTTCAGAGTCATAGAACTGCGTCACCGCCCGCGTCACCCGACGCAGATTGAAGCACAGGCAGTTTTCCACCGCCGACATGTCCAGTTCGTTCGTCATAGTGTGTATATGCACTACTGGAACAGAATTGTCAACTGTGATTTTGGATTTTTTTTGTCGCGGCCAAAACGCGTGTCTTCCCTTATCTTCATCAGTTTTGAGTTCACCGGCAAGTGAGGGCGCAAATATGGGAAGAATACCCCATTCCCACGCTCGCGGACCAATTGCACCCTGCACCGCGGCAGATTCAAGACCGGAGCGCGGACTTTCCAGTCCGCAGCAACGTGAAACAAAACGAGACTCACAGAATTCTATACAAATGTCCTGACCGCCGCGATTCATTCGTCATATAAGAGAATGGACGACAGGCAACCAATAAAAAGAAACGAAAAATATGGCCACACAAAAGAAATCCAAGGCATCCAAGAAAAGCAAAACCGCTCCCAGCATCGTCTGGTTTGAAATCCCGGCGGATAATCCCGAACGCGCGAAAAAGTTTTATGCCGGCTTATTCGGTTGGAAGATCAACAAATTTCCCGGGATGAATGACTACTGGCACATCGACACCGGCGGCCCGGACGCGTCACCCGACGGCGGCTTGATGGCGCGCAAGCAACCGGGCCAGACCATCACCAATTATGTCAATGTCGAGTCCGTGGACAAAGCCGCCGCCAAAGTCGAGAAACTCGGCGGCAAAATCTGCATGGGCAAAACAGCCGTGCCGCAGATGGGCTACTTCGTTCTGTGCCTGGATCCTGAGAACAACATGTTCGCCCTCTGGGAAAGAACCCAGACTGCGAAATAAACACCAAACCAATCAACTTATGCTTATCATACTCACCACCACGGTTCTCGCGATACTCTATGGCCTGGCCTGGCACGATCGCCCGGCCAGAGAACGGCGATTCGAACGCCGCTCCAAAGAGCAATGATGAAGGAGTCGTTTTCCCTGCTAACAAACCAGCAACAACAAACCAAACAAACACGGAACGGCAATGACAAATCCACCCAAAACCACCCTCGTTCAACCCTATTTGCTCTTTGGCGGCCGCTGCGAAGAAGCGCTCGAATTCTACCGCACTGCGCTTGGCGCGCAGGTGGACTTTCTCATGCGCTACAAGGAAAGTCCAGAACCGCCACCGCCAGGCAGACTCCCGGCAGGCTTTGAAAACAAGGTCATGCACACCACTTTCCACATCGGCGGAACCACCCTCATGGCATCCGATGGCTGTGAAGAAAATGCGAAGTTCGACGGCTTCTCACTTTCCCTCGCCGTCCCGACCGAAGCCGAGGCTGACCGTGCCTTCGCCGCGCTCTCTGTCGGCGGCAAGGTTCAAATGCCGCTGGGCAAGACCTTCTGGTCGCCGCGGTTCGGCATGGTCACCGATCGCTTTGGCATTGGCTGGATGGTCAGTGTGCCGGCGGAGAAGCCATAGCATCACCAAAGGCTGAGGGGTGGGACAATTCAGTTGCGATGGTTTTCAGATTCATTCCCATTGTCGCCATATCCTGGCTCTTGGCTGCTGAACGGCCCGCGCAGCCGACGGATCCCGGTTCGCCATCATCGAAATCGCCACACGCCAGGGATACGCGTCTGACGATGTCCGGATCACAGCTAGGCATCGCCTGGAGGTTCCTCTACGGCCACTTGGGCGTCAACGCCGAACAGTTCATGCCTCAACTGCGAGAACTCGAAGACCCTACACCATCGTCGCCCGGGTTGAGTTCATGAGGCAAAAGATGCTTAACTCGAAAGTGAATTCAGGCTGGTCCCGTTCGAGATAGATCGTGCTGGAGATTTCCAGACCCGAAGCGGTGTGCAAGGCGGTGAGTTTGATTCTCGCCGCCCGTTGCGCTTGCATCCATCAGGATGATGTCGTTGCGCATGTGCCTTTGTTCGGCGCGTTTTTTCGTGCGCTGGTCGAGCACGGTGAGGGTGGCATTGCTGGTGTTCAACATTACCACGAGGACCCGATTGCTGATGGTGAGCGTGGTGGACAGGTTTCTGCGCCGAGCAAAGTCGAGGCTGGACTTTTTTTCCAGTGAATAATCGTCCAGCCAGACCGCGGCCGGGCCGTGACCAATCAGCCGTGGTTGAATGGCCGCCACGCCTTCGGGCACGACAAACCGCGACTGAAGACGGCGCCAGTCGGTGGCTGTGCGAAGCGAACGCGCCCCATACAACCAATCGATGGCCCGGCCCTGCGCCTCACAGGTCGCAACACAAACCGCGGTACTGCCGCCTCCATCGCCAGCGAGTTTCACCCGTGCTTCCAGTTCGAAAACTTCCCCGGGTTGAACGCCGAGGCGCTGCGCAGGTTCGATACTCCAATCGTTTACCCCGTGATGTTCGATGCGCGCACAACTTTGCCCGAGTGTTAGGTTTGACGATCCACCACGAGCGTCCAGACCTTGGCCTCACGTGTCCAGAGTGGCCGCCAGCCCTCCAGCCCAGACTCGAAACCGCCATTGGTGATAGCGCCTTCTTGCCCGGCAGAGGTGAAGGGAGCGCCCAGGGCGGCGGACAGACCGAATAAAATCAAAAAGGTCGTAACGCAATTCATAAGCAACTCCGCACAGATCCCGGTTTTAATAACAGATGCGTTACACGCCGCCATTGACCTGGATCAACGAACCAATCGCCCACTGCTGGGAGCGCTGGCGTCTCACCGGCAAGTTTGCAGTTTCGACCTCAGGAAACGCGCCGGCGAGACGCCAGCGCTCCCAGCGGGCATCCTAATGAGAATTGCTGGCAGCTATTGCAGCTATTCTGAACCTTGGCTGATCGGCGGCAATTGGTTAGCCTTCGCTCGGGTAAAGCGGTTTAGCTCTTTCGACCATGATCCGTAAGCTTATCTGCATCAATTCACTGGCCATCGTTGCGCTGGCGGCAGTCTTCCTCGTTTTCCCGTCGGTTCGCGCCGTTCTTGATATTCAGGACCCGGCCCTCCGCCACCCAGGAATGCCTAAGGTCGCTTGGAGACTCTACCGCAACCTGACACCACGCTATGCCCCTTGGGCCAGCGAAAGGGTCGCACGCGGCCGCGCCGAGGGGCTCTCTACCAGCAACATCTCGGGAACCGAATGGCCGCTTTTTGGCTCCGTATTTTATCTGTGGGGGATTGAGAACCTCCAGACCGCCTGGGACGGCGGCGACCGTACGACGGCCATGGAGCCCAAGGCTTATGCGAAGGATGCTGTCATCGCCGCCTCGGAATTGGTGATTGATCCGAAGCACGCCTCATGGGTGAAAAAGCATTGGGGCCAAGATTACCTGCATCGGGAGAATGTATTCTACCGGATGCTGGTGATCGCGGCTCTCACCAGCCGAGAGAAACTTCTCCACGATGGCGCTCACACCGACATGCTGCGCGACCAGGTGGAAACGTTTGCCAAGGAACTGGATGCTTCAAAAACGGGGCTTCTCGATGATTATCCCGGGGAGTGTTACCCGGGTGATGTCATGGCCTCCCTCATGTGCATCCAACGGGCAGACGCTATTCTGGGCACCGACCATTCCACGTTCATCAAACGAGCTTTGCGCGGCTTTACTGGAGCGCGGGCTACGCGGCACCAGTTGCCGCCTTATTCAGCAAGTGCGGTCACCGGCTTGCCGACTTCGGATGCGCGGGGCTGTGCGAATTCCTATATGTGCCTGACCTCGCCGGAACTCTGGCCTGTCCAGGCGAAGCAATGGTATGCGCTCTATGACAAGTTCTTTTGGCAGGAGCGCATCTTGGCAGTCGGTTACCGCGAGTTTCCCAAAGACGTGCCTCATTCTGACTGGACGATGGATGTGGACGCGGGACCTGTCGTGGCTGGTCATGGCGTCGCCGCAAGTGCCTTTGGGGTGGGAGCCGCGCGAAAGAATGGTCGCTTTGATCGAGCCTATCCTTTGGCAGCGGAGATGTTAGCCACCATCGGGGAACTTCCCAATGGCGTCCTGGCGGTGCCGCGGCTTCTCTCGAACTTGAGTGATGCGCCGATGCTCGGAGAGGCTGCCATCCTTTGGCAGTTGAGCATCCAACCGGAGAAAGGATTTCCCCTGAAGTCAGGCGGCGGCATCCCCCTATACGTTTTTATCGTGCTTGCGCTCGTTTTTATCGCCGGCGTATGGACCATCCTCTGTGCCAGTTGGGCCTTCAGGGAGGCACGACGAGGGTCTGAGCCGGATGTCCGGGCGCCAAAATCCCAGATTACCGCCTGGGCTTGTTTGAGCATCGGCTCTGCTGCGACGTTTTGGTTTGGTCATACTCTGGTGGGCATCGTGATGCTGTTGGCGGCGGTCATGCTGCCAATCACCAAGAGACGAAAGGCGCCACAAGGGGTGGAAGATTGGCCGGAAGCGACGGTTACCGCTGCTGCGCAGCCTCGCGACAAAGAGGGTCCCTAATGCTACCTCAATCACCGAGTGAGGTTCTCACTCAATTTTCGCCATGCCGCCATCGAGCTGGCCAGAAGCTCGCGGGCATCGCCGCCGATGCCATAGCATTGGAGGCCGATCGGGCCCTTGTAGCCAAGGTCCTTGAGCGTTTTGAGCAGTGCGCCCACGTCGAATGATCCTTTATCCAGAGGCTGAATGTAGTGGGACCATCCCGGCTCCTCGTCGAAATTATCAGCGCCGTTGATCGACACCGCCCAGAGCCGCGGCATGGCTTGCTTCAGCAGGGATTTGTAGTCGCGACTCTTGTCCACGCGCAGCCAGTGGCAAAGGTTGAACATCACGCCGACGTTGGAGCGATCCACTTTCTCCGCGACTCGCTCCGAGTCTTCGATTCGCTCGATCCAGGAGCCTTGATGCGGATAGAGCAGTAATTGCGCGCCGGAATCTTTCGCCAGCTCGGACATTTCGCGGAGAATTTGCACGGCATGCGGATCGACCGACGGGTCGGAAGACTTCATCCCGTTTACGAGCAGGCAGAATTGCACATGCCGGCCCTTGACCAATGCCAGCACCTCTTTGAAACGAGCGGCATCGCAGGGCTTTTTGTCCGGCCCGACCTCGACGACCATGGTGATTTGAAAGAGCTTTAACCCCGACTCATCAAGCGTCTTGAGCCGCTCGGCGATCTGGTCCAGCCAAATATGGCCAACACCATCATAGCCGAGTTCCTTGAGCATGACCGCCTGCTGCTCGTAAGAACGCTTCTTCGCGTCATGCCAGTCGATGCAAAATGGGAAGAAGGGATAAGGCTTCGGCTTAGCCGCATTAACGAAGGCCGGCCAAAACAGCCAGGCCGCAACTAAGCTCAAGATGAATTTTGTCTTCATAAGCGATTCCGCACCAATGCCGAGGCCCTAAATTAATCGGGCCGCATCGAACCGCCATTGACCTGAGTCAAAGCGGTGGTGTGTTCGCCGTTTGACTGGGGTTGTCGTGCCGCGTCAAAGCTAGGAAACCGCAACTTGGCGATTAAAGTCGTGAATTCGTGCCTTGCCAAATCCGTGTTTATCCGTGCTTATCCGTGGTGTCTTATGAATGATGAAACCAAAAGCCAGCAACATCCCAAACACATTTGGCCGTGGTTCGTTCTGGCGGCGGTGGTGCTGGGAATCATCCTGTTCGTCGTCTGGGTCTGGGTTGCCGTCCAGAAGGTCAAGTGGCAAAAAGCCAACACTCTGCAAGGGTCGTCCTCCGTTTTTACGCCTCGCGACATCGCAGTTCGACGACGCTGACCGAGCGGGCCGGGAAGCGCCACTTGAGGGGA
>Ga0247668_1000247_pt1 | contig 14413 bp, 9 predicted proteins | sample CNK09_metaG_FD_182737 | JGI IMG/M metagenome (GOLD analysis project Ga0247668, IMG submission 182737) | Soil microbial communities from Purdue University Martell Research Forest, Indiana, United States - CNK09 | ecosystem: Environmental > Terrestrial > Soil > Temperate forest > Bulk soil | place...
GCCTTCGAGCGCTCTTGGACCAGCGTCGGTAAATCGCTCATATCTCGTAAAGCGCCCCCTCATCCGCCTTCGGCACCTTCTCCCCCAGCTGAAAAGCGCTGGGGGAGAAGGGTCTCGACGAGGTACAGGTTGCCGACGATTCCAGTGAGAGTGTGAGAAATGCGGCCTACTCTCCGCCCCTATGCGTCACGACGCGCACCGCGTGCTTCACCGCGCAACTCCAATCGTGCAGCCGCGATTCGAGAGCAATGTCGAACTCCGCCTGCTGAAACTCCTCGACCGGCCGGGCATACGAAAGGAATCGCGACCGGCTGAGGACGAGCTGCGATTGGTGGCACTCGATGGCGGCCCGCTTCCGGGCAATCTCCTCGGCGCTGAGCTCGAGACGAAAGGCCATGCGGCCGCGCGGTGCACGGCCGTGAATCAGGTAGGTGACGACGTTGCGTCCCTTTGCCGCGCCGTGCGCCAGCCAGGAGATGGCGCGATGGTCGGAATGAAGATCGAAGGCCGACGGGAGCACGAGCGTCGACGGTGAAAAGGCCTCGATGATGGCCGCCAGCGCACCGCGCACGCGAAGGTCGCCGGCCCGGACCATCCGGAGCAGCATCCTGTCCGGATAGCCGAGAAAAATCGCCGAAGAGGGGGGAACACCGAGCGCGGCCAGGCCGCGGCGTGACTCCTCGCGCCGCAGCGCTCCCCATTCGGCGCGGTCGGCGTCGCTGACCCGTAGTTTCTTTTTCAGATAGCGCAACGGCCATGGATTGTTGTCGCCGTCGGTGACGAAGACGACGCGTACCTCGCCGCCGGCGGCGACGGCACGCTGCAGCAGACCGCCGGTGGCGATCGATTCGTCGTCCGGATGCGGCGCGATCACGAGCGTCCGGTCGAGTGCCAGTGCCATCAGAAGTCGAGGTCCTGCAGGTGGAAGGGGGAGAAGCCGCGCGCATAGGCGGGAGCCCAGAGGCAGGCCATCCCTTCCGGATGCGCGGCGGTGAAGACGTGCGGGCCTGCGGCCAACTGCCGCGGGCCGCGGTACGGCGTGCCGTCGAGCATGCCACCGGCCTCCCCTCGCTTCGTCAGAATCACGTAATCGCCCGGTACGCCGATGGTGAATGATCCATTGGGCCGGAGCCACTGCCCCGAGGCCCGCAGCCGGCCGAGATCGATGAAGTACGTGTGCATGAAAACGCGGGCACGCTCGGGCCACTGCGTTCCATCCGCCTGTGCCACGTGGCAACGTGTTCTCACCAGATCCTCCGGAACCGTGTCCGCGATGAGCCCGCGAGCGATGGCATTGCGGGTGATGAACTCCAGGATGAAGTAGTACGGCCTGCGCCGGTAGATCATCTCTCCCTTGTAATCCATCACCATGTCGGCCGGAGTCGTCAGCCGCAGGAGCTGATTCTCCATCGTAATGAACTCGCGGGTCCGGTTCGTCAGCCAGGCCGCGTAGTAACCGACGCCGATGAGGCAGACCAGCGACAGCGCGCACAGGATCATCACGAAATGCTTGCGCCGCACCAGCGCCGCCACGGAAAAGATGGCCAGGAACGGAAAGAAGGGGAGGTAGTCGCGCGGCGAGATCAGGATCCAGAAGCCGCCGAGCGTGAGGATGAAGATGCCGGTGGCCACGGCGAAGAGGAAGCGCCAGGTCGTCGTTGTCCCCCGATAGCGCCACGCCACGCGTACGAGGATGATGATCAGCGGGACGTAGAGCAGGCGCGGAATCCAGACGGCGAGCGGGGAGCGGGTGAGCGCGACCAGCCCGTTGAAGCGGAAAACGCAGTAGACGAAGTCGCTCCACGCGCCGCGGGCCACGAAGTAGGCCACGATGAGCGCCGGCACGATGACCAGACCGGCGAGGACGACGGCGATGTCCATCGCCCGGATGGCCGGCCGTTCCCTGCCGCGGATCCGGGCCGCCCAGGTGAGCGCTCCGGCGGCCGCGAAGGAGAGAAGCAGCAGCGAGGTTTTCAGCGAGACCGAGAGCGCGCAGCCGAGGAGGATGCCGCCGAGAAAGAGCTGCAGGGAGTGCAATCTCCCGCTCCTGGATGAGGCGTCGAAGAGGATCAGCAGCGCCAGCATCCAGAACGCGTTCCAGAGATTGTCGGTGCGGAACTCGAGCGACTTCAGAAAGAACGGCGGGAAGACGTTGAGCAGCAGCGTGGCCCAGATGGCGACGCGCGTGTCGTACAGCCGCCGTGCCAGCGTGAAGGCCGCGAACGTGATGACGAGCCAGAGGATGACCATCGGAGCCCGCATGAAGAGCAGGACGTCCGGCCGTTCGCCCAGGAATCGGAGCAGTTGAGCCGAGGCCATGTGAAAGAGGGGAGCGTGGTTATCGAAGAGATCGCGATACTGCAGCAGCCCGGCCGTCCATCCCCAGGTCACGTGCAGATGCTGCGGCTCGTCGGAGTCGAACCGGTAGTGGAAGAAGGCGATGCCACGCATGACCAGCGTCACGCCCGCGATGGCGATGGCCAGGAATCGTTCCGAACGCGGCAACGCCTGCGGTCGGGAGTCGGGAGTCGGGAGCCGGATCTCGCGTTCGATTCCGGCCTCCGATTCCGCTTCCAAAATCGTCATGGTCAATTCGGGCCGGAGTGTACCCTCTCGACACCTGACGCCACCGTGAATAGAATCGCGCGCTCCCCTGTTCTTCAGGGCCGCATCCCGACTCGCCGTTGTAGCTCAGTTGGCAGAGCAGCTGATTCGTAATCAGCAGGTCGCCGGTTCAAATCCGGCCAACGGCTCCATTCGAATCAACAGGTTACGATGAGAAGAGCAGCCCTCGGGTCGCTCTTACTTATTTGAAAGCATCTCTGACGGTAACACGGCACTATTTACGCCCAGTCTGGGACAGTTCACGCTCAGAGCCTTCAGCCGCTCTTCCTGACGCACCAAGTACGAAGAGGATCACCGGGTTTTGGGTAGCTGCTAGCCTAAGCCACCACGAAGGATTCACCTCTCCCTCGCTCCTCCAGAGCCGACCGGTGGTTGAGGTGTATCACAACGTTCGAACGCCGAAGCGTTCTGAGAAATCTCGCCCACGAGCCGTTCGTTGTGTCGGGTAAATGTCCACCGATCCCATGCCTGTCTCGTGGTTCGCATGGTGGGGACGGCGCGACGCCGAGTTTCGCGCGCTCAGCGGCGTTCAATTTCCGGCCGCGTTGCACTTTGAGATCGAAGTGGATCGGCGTGACTTGATCGAAATATTGAGCTTCCCGGTTTTTCCGGGTCAATCGCCAACATCCAGAATCTTTCCAAGCTCCTCGTTACCGGCAGAGACGGATAGCCGGCGTGAGTAGATTTAAACTCGGAAGTGGGTGAGAATAGTTCGGTCCAATCCGTCAAAACAAGCAAAGGAGACCCGGATGAAGATCATCGGTGCGGTTATCGCTGCCCTCTGCCTGCTTAGTGCGTCCTGCAAGAATGAGACGACGCCAAATGAGACTAACACGACGACAAGCACGGCCGCAACGATCACGGAAACGGCCGCCGCGCGTCGTCCCACGGCGATGGCGGCGTTCACCGCGGCGACGGAGCTCACCGTCAGCTTCGTTGGATTAAACGTTTTCGTGCTCGGGAACGGTGTTGAGCGTGCCACCGTCCTACGTGCAGGAGGTGGTCATCACCAGCAAATCATCTTTCCTCAAGCCATGGAGACGACGCTGAAGGCGATGTTCTCAGGCGTCACGTGCAGCGGCGGCAGGTGCTTTGTGCCGTTCGACGGCCGTGCATTTCGTGTCGTCGACGCGAGTGGCAGCCCTTCAACGACTCCGTTCGTCCAGTCGAAAGATTTCAAATTAATCGTCACACATCTCGCGAAAGTGCCGGGCGTGGGCAACGCTTTTAACCAGGCGAACATCAACTCCGACGTTTTTGACAAACCGAAGAAAGGAAAGTTCATCGCAGGTTTTTTCGAGCTCTCCGGAGGCAGCGTTGACGATGTGATCCCATTCACGTGTACCGCGCACTTCGACGGCCAGGCGCCGTCGGGCCAGCAGTTCCCGAGAGTCGTCAAGGTCAAATTCCCGCTGTCCTCAAGCGCGAAGCTACAGGTATTCGAAGGAGGAACGTCGGGCTGGGTCGACGTCGTGACACTGACGACACTGCCGTCACCGCTGTTTTTCACGGTCGACAACAACGTTTCCGGCGCAGCGTCCCACTTTGGTAATTATGCGGGGGTGAGCAAGAGCGGAGTGCATTTGCCCGATGTCAAACCGGACGACCCGAAATGTATCGAAGGATCCGGCGACGTAGCGGGATGCTCCGACTCACAGTGGCCATAAGGCGTCCTCGAGGCAATCTCATGAAAACACTCACGGGCGTGTTCGTTTTTGTGGTCGCCATCGCAACTGTTGCTGCCGCACAAGACGGCTGCAAAACGGATTTGCGGCGGTTGCTTTACGCGCATGTGCCGGCCCGGATCATCGTCCAGCCGCTATTCCGATTCGGCTCGCCGCCGGAATCGAAAGAGCTGGACCTTTTCGAGCACAGGCCCTGGATCGCGACGCCGGTCGGTCCTGATGGTGCAGTAGTCATCGACAGCGATTTGCCGACGGAGAAGCTGCGCGAACTCTTCAGCAAGTCGTTGCGCTACGTTCGCATCGAGGAGGATCCGTATATCAGAGCAGACTGCCGTCGCAGGTGTCGTGTCCTACCGAATGATGAGGTATTTAAGAAGTCCAACAAGCATTGGTGGTTCGACAGAATCCATGCACCGGAAGCGTGGGCTCATGGTCACGGTGACCGCTCGATTGTCGCCGCTGTTATCGACAGCGGCATCTGGAGCAGCCACACCGATCTGCAAAGGAATGTGTTCGTGACGTCTTGCGATTTCGACGTAGAGGTCGATGGCAAGAAGGTCACGTGCAAGGCAGGTGACTCGGGATACAACTCCATCACCGGCGATTGCGCCTCGACGGCGCTTTCGGACCATGGCACGGAGGTCGCCGGTATCATCGGGGCCGTTGGCGACAATGGCGAAGGAGTGACTGGTGTCAATTGGGCCGTTACCATGCTCCCGGTGACACTGCTTGACAAAGGCGATGGTGCCTGCGCATCGCGGGCCGTGAAAGCTCTCGAATTCGTGCGCAAGTTTAACGATGGGAAGCGACCGCGGGTTCGTGTCGTGAATCTCAGTTGGAGCATGGATGACAAGTCCGACACGCTTGAGCAGGAACTTCGGCGGGTTGCGGATGAGAACATCGTCATCGTCGCGTCGGCAGGAAACCGTGCGCGAGACATCGACGGGGCGCCGTCCTTTCCAGCCAGCTACACGTCGATTCCGACGCTTATCGCCGTTTCCTCCAGCACCCGCCACCGCTTCATGCTCCCCGAGAGCAACTACGGCAGGTTGTCGGTCCAAATCGCGGCACCGGGCGAGGATATTCACACGACCGCATTCCAGTTGGAGCCGTTCCTCGATTTCTCCCAAACGTCCGCTGCTGCACCGTTCGTCACGGGCGCCATCGCCCTGCTCGCGTCGCAATGTCCCGACATGAGCGGAAAGGAATTGCGTGACCTCGTTCTCGATCACTCGGACACGCTTCTCCGTCTCCGTTTCCGACGGCATGTGAGCCACGGCCGGTATCTAAATCTCAAGAAGGCATCTGATGCATGCGAGGCATGGAAGCGGAGGAGAAACGCGCCATAATGAGTACTTGGCGCTGGCTACGTGTTCTCGCCGCTACGAGCGGTCTTGTGATCGCCGTCGTGCTGGCGTGGCCACTCTTCACAGAGAGCGTCCGCGCCTGGGCTCTTGATCGCGAAGCGGCGGCTGTTCTCTCCCGACCATTCGCTGGCCGTCTGCATGGGGTGGCTTATGTGCCGCATGCGGCGAACCGTGGCAAAGCGGATGAGAACGACCTGCGGCTGCGGGCCGAAGCGATTCGTGTTTTGCAAACGAGTGCTTCAGCATCTCTACGCGGGCGTGCGTTGCTGCTGACCGGGCACGCCGCCGCAGCAGCGGACGAGCTCGAGCGGGCCGCGCGAGACGGTGGGGCTGTGGCGTTTTCGGATCTCGCCGCCGCCAGAGTCGAGGAAGCGGACGAGTTGCGGAGCGCGGAGCCGGCGCTCGCGGGTGTGGTCGCGGCGCGGCAGGCTATCTCCGCCGCACCCAATCTTGCGTCTGCACACTTCAATCTTGCGCTAGCACTCGATCGGATCGGATTGACAAACGAGTCAGCGGATGCTTTTGCGCAGGCAGCTTCCTTGGAAGTCAGCTCTGCATGGGCGGCTGAAGCGCTATCTCGTTCGCACCTAGAACAAGAAACGGTAAGAGTTGCGATGAATTGGACGACTGCTGAGCGCCGTCTGAGGGACACCAGTAATCCGGCGACACAGCATGCGATCGTCGCCTCGAATGTCCCGATGGCGCGGCGCTATGCCGAGGGACCGTACCTCATTTACTGGGCGGAGGCTCGCGTAGCCGGGCGGTACGATGTCGCGCGCACCGCGCTCGCCTTCGCCCGAGTCGTCGCCGCGGCGCTTAGTGAGGTCACTGGCGACCGTCTTTGCAATGACGCAGTCGCGGCGATCGACCATGCCGAAGCCGCCGGCGACTCGACTGCGATCTCGCTCGCGCGTGCACATCTCGTCTATCGTGACGGACGGCTGGCGCGCAGTCGTCACGACGACGCGCGTGCAATCTCGCTGCTCGCCAACGCTGCCGAAGGATTGGCCGCGGGGAACAGCCCGTTGCAGTACGTCGCGCGCTATCAGATCGTCGGCGCGGATTACGAGCAGGCCCACATCGACGAGGCGCTGGCGCAACTTTCCTCGATCGACTCCGCAACGTTATTGACGCGGGGATACCGTGTGCTGGCGGCGCAACTCGGATGGGCGCGCGGGATTTGTCTCCTTGTCCGTGGCGAGTATGGCGAAGCCTTCGACCTGTTCGACGAATCCCATCGTCTCGCCGTTACGACCCACGACGACGATCTCGCCGCGACGCTCGACTCGTTGGCAGCGCAGGCGCTCGAATATCTCGGTGACCGTGACGAGGCATCGAATCGCCGCGCGCGTGCGCTGCGGCTCAATGCCGTCGTTCATAACGACTTTCGGAAGGCCGTGACCCTAGCAGCGGCTGCCAATTCAAGACTCGCTGCGCGCAACTGGGCTGTGGCAAGCGCGCTGCTCGACTACGCGCTGCCGTTGGCGCAAGCGGCACGCGATTCTGTCGTGACGGCGCAAGTCCTTGCAGAACGCAGCGTAGCGCGCGACGAGCTGGGTGACCATGTTGGGGCCGCTCACGATCGCTCGGCCGCGTCGTTGTCGGCGCGCCAGGTCGCTGCGCTGGACGTTCGTAATCGGCTGCTCGGCGTCGTTGACATCGCCGAGGGTGTTGCGCATCGCAACTCGTCGTACTTCAGCCGCGTGATCGATCAGCAAAAGCGAACTGGTCAAACCTCACTATTGCCGCGTCTCTTCTGCGAGCGTGCACACACCCGTGGTGCGCAGAACGACCGAGCCGGCGAGATATCGGACTTACGCGCAGGCCTCGACGTCGTGGCGGCATGGGAACGTTCGATCCGCACGCCCGAGCAGCGTGCGGCCGTTACGGTCTGGGGGGAGGCGATGCGGCGCGACCTCATCGCGCTTGAGCTCACAGAGCGCAACGTTGCTGCTGCGTTCGCTGACGCAGACGCGCGACCTACGCGACAGTCTGACGCATTGCGGACCGTTCGTACGGCGCTCGCGCCGGATGCCGCCGTCGTGGAATTCGTTCGCACCGGCGATAAGCTTGTCGCCTTTGTCGTCAGAAACGACGCCGCGGTGGCCCTCACGCTACCGGCGAGCGCGTCACGAATCGCAGCCGCCGTGCGCGCGCTTCGGAACGCAAGGGATACCGGTTTTAATTCAGCCGCAGCAGAGCTGTACGGCCTGGTGTTTGCTTCGATTCGACCTCATCTGGAACGCGTGGGGACGATAGCCTTCGTCCCCGACCACGACCTCACCGGCGTCTCGCTAGGCGGCATGCTTGATGACCGGCGTGGCCGCTACGTTGCCGAGGATTTCATTGTTGTTCATGCACCGACAGCCATGGCTGCTATTCAGGCGTCGCGCGAAACACTCCACCGGAGCGGGGACAGCGTCGTCGTTCTTGGTGCGAGCGAGTTCAACCACGCGCGGTATCCGGATCTTGAACAACTGTCTAACGCCGTTGCAGAGGTTCGGAATATCTCCGCGATCTGGCGCCAGCCGCTTCTCCTAACCGGCGCACAGGTGACGATGGAGACGGTAAGACGCGAATTGCCACGAGCCAGCGTTATCCACTTTGCGGGTCACATCGTCGGTCACGGCACGAACTCGCGCCTCGTCTTCGGGGCCGATGGTTTGCCCGGACGCGAGATTGCGCGGATGCCGCTCAAGGCGACGCGTGTAGTCGTCCTCGCAGCCTGCCGGGGCTCCGCGAGTAATGACACTCCCGTGATGTACGCGGACGTCGGCGGCGCGTTTCTTGCCGCGGGGGTGCCCGTAGTGATCGCGAGCGCGAACGACGTCGATGATGCCGAGGCGCCGCGTACGATGGTCCGACTGCACAGGTTCCTGCGCGACGACGACGACGCCGCAGCAGCACTCCGCCACACCATCCTTTTCGAGCGCATGACTGAACAGCGCCTTCCGTTGTCGCTGAGATTTCTCGCCCTCGGCGGCACGAAATGGCTGGTCGAGCAGGAGTCTCGCTCTCGCTTCGATCACTTCCGGACCGACCGTGCCACTTCGGGCGAAGCGTCCGAGGTCATTCCGTACGTCGTGGCGCACTGAAAGAGAATGTTGCCATCGCAATGAAGGTAGAGGAGAGGCACGGGTTACGCCGTTGCCCAGTGGCGTAGCAGCAACGTCACTTCAGGATATTCGTCGAAGGCAGTTGGTGTCATCGCACTGAGGCTGCCTCGGGATCGGGAGAGAGTCAAGTTTTTTCCGCCAGCGCAAAGGGACGGAAACGACAATCTGATGAATGTATTGACGGAGCCAAGCGCAGCTGCTTCGAAGACCACGATTGTAATCATTCAAGGTTCGGAATGCGTGGTGCCGAGCGAGCGGCCCTGGTTGATCCGCCGCACGCTCACCGCGAAAGCCATCCCCCATCGACCGCGAGCGTCGTGCCGTGCACGTACGCGGCGGCGGGGGAGGCGAGGAACACGACGGCGCCTTTCAGATCGTCCGGGGTGCCCCAGCGGCCGGAGGGGATGCGGGCGAGGATCTCGCGGCTGCGCGTTGGGTCGTCGCGAAGGGCCTGGGTGTTGTCGGTGGCCATGTATCCGGGGGCGATGGCGTTCACGTTGATGCCGAGCGGCGCTAGTTCGTTGGCAAGGGCGCGGGTCAGGCCGAGCAGGGCGCTCTTCGCGGCGGTGTAGGCGGCGACGCGAATCCCACCCTGGAACGACAACATCGAGGCGATGTTGATGATCTTTCCGCCGCTTTTCCGGGCGACGAGCTCTCTCGCGAATCTTCGGCTCAGGGCGAATGCGGAGCGAAGGTTTACCTCGAGGACCGAGTCCCAATCTTCGTCGCTGTAGTCGAGAACTGGAGCGCGACGGATGATCCCGGCGTTGTTGACGAGGATGTCCGCGCGGCCGAATCCGGCCAGCACCGCCTCGATGATTGTGTCTGATGCGGTTCGATCCGCGAGATCGGCGTTGATGGTGAGCGCGCGGCGGCCGAGGGCCTGGACTGCCCGTTCGGTCTCGCGCATGTTGCCGCGTGCGACGAGCGCAACGTCGGCACCCGCTTCCGCCAGCCCGATCGCCATTGCGGCGCCCAATCCTCGGGAGGCACCGGTCACGATGGCGACCTGCCCGTCGAGGCGGAAGGGGCTATTCATGCGATCCGCTCAGCGTTCATTCCGAGGCGTCCGAGATCGAGCCCGAGGTATTCGCGGGCGTTGAAGTACGAGACATCCTGAGCGAGTGCCCCTAACAGATTCCGGTCATCGGGGAGGAGGCCGCTGCGAACGTCGTTGCCGAGGAGGTTGCATACCAGCCGGCGGAAGTACTCGTGGCGCGAGTAGGAGAGAAAGCTCCGTGAATCAGTGACCATGCCGACGAAACGGGAGAAGAGGGCCATGTTCGACAGCGCGCGGATCTGCGCCTCCATCCCGTCTTTCTGATCGAGGAACCACCACGCGGGTCCGTACTGCATCTTCCCGGGCACGGAGCCGTCCTGGAAGTTGCCGATCATGGTGGCGAAGAGCTCGTTGTCGCGCGGATTCATGTTGTAGAGGATGGTGCGGGCGAGTTGATTGGTCTCGTCGAGGCGATCGAGGAAACGCGCCAGGGGGCGCGCCATGTCGAAGTCGCCGACCGAGTCGAGACCGGAGTCGGCACCGAGGGTGCGGCGCATTCGCGAATTGGTGTTGCGCAACGCGCCGAGGTGGTACTGCTGGACCCAGCCGCGGGCGTGATCCATCAACGCGAAACGATGAAGAAGGGCTGCTTTGTAGCGCCACCCTTCGTCGATCCTCACCGGCTTGCCGGACCGCAGAGTGGCGAACGTGGCAGCGATCTCCGCATCGTTCCAGTCGTCGGCGTAGATGCGCTCGAGACCGTGATCCGAGGCGCGGCAGCCGGCATCGTGAAATGCGGCGTGACGTTGTTCGAGCGCATCGAACAACTGATCAATCGTTGCGATCGAGATTCCGGCAGCGCCTTCGAGCCGATCGAGCCAGGCGTTCAATGACGGCAGATCGTCGATTGCCAGCGCCGCATCGGGACGCCATGTGGGAACGACTCGCGTATCCGGATCGGTGCGTTGCGCGAGGGCGTTGTGGTGCTCCAGCGAGTCGGCCGGATCGTCGGTCGTGCAGACGACGGCGACACGAAACTGGCGCAGCAATCCCTGCGTCGAGAAGTCCGGGCGTTGCAGAAGCTCGTTGCAGTGGTCGTAGATCGCGCGCGCGGTTCGCTCCGACAGCAGCTCGGTCACGCCGAACGGCCGCTTCAGCTCGAGATGCGTCCAGTGGTACAGCGGATTGCGCAACGTGGCTGGAACAGTGCGTGCCCACGCTTCGAACTTTTCCTGATCGGATGCGTCGCCGGTGCAGAAGCGTTCGGCGACTCCGTTCGCTCGCATGGCCCGCCACTTGTAGTGATCGCCGTCGAGCCAGATCTCGGTGAGAGAACGAAACCGATGATCGGCGGCGATCTGCGCCACAGGCAGATGGCAGTGATAGTCGATGATCGGAAGATCGGCGACGTAGCGGTGATAGAGGTCGCGGGCGACGTCCGTCTCCAGCAGGAAGTCTTCGTGAATGAACGGTGTCATGCTTTGAATGGCTCGAACTTCGGCGCAAGTAGATGGTGGAAGGCGAAGGCGATCAGATAGGCGAAGGCACAGATCGCGAAGAGGATGGCGTAGCCGGCGGTGACGTTGCCGAGCGCGTGATAGCGGTCGAGAATGCGTCCGCAGATCCAGGGGAAGAGGATGCCGCCGATCGATCCGGCCATGCCGCCGAGGCCGATGATGGTTCCTACGTCTTTCTTGGCGAACATGTCCGAGACGGTGGTGTAGAGATTCGCCGACCATGCCTGATGGGCGGAAGCGACCAGGCCGATGATGAGCACCGCCGGCCAGTTGCCTACGCGTGTCGCGGCCAGGATCGGCAGCACGCAGAGCGCGAAGAGGAACATTCCCGTCTTGCGTGCGCGTGTGACGCTCCAGCCGTGACGGCTCAGGTAGCCGGTCACCCACCCGCCGGCGATGCTGAGCACCGTCACGATCGCGTAGATCGTCACCAGGTGCACCCAGCTCTTCTTGATATTCAGACCGCGCGTGGCGTTGAAGTAATCCGGTAGCCAGATCAGGAAGAACCACCAGACAGGATCGGTCATGAATTTCGCCACGATGAATGACCATGTCTGCCGGTAACGCAGCGAATGAATCCAGCCCATCGGCACGCCGCCGGCGCCGGCTTCGTCCACATCGCTTCGGATCAGTTCCAGCTCCGAGGCGGAAACGTTCTTCCGCCGTTCGGGGATCTCGTACAGCCGGAACCAGAACGGTAGCCAGATCAACCCCGCGATCCCGGCGAAGATGAACGCCCATCGCCAGCCGAGGGCGTAGGCGATGACGGGAATGGTTGCCGGCGCGATGATGGCGCCGACGTTCGCGCCGGCATTGAAGATGGCCGTGGCGAAGGCGCGCTCGCGTTTCGGGAACCAGAGCGCCACGGCCTTGATGGCGGAGGGGAAGTTGCCCCCCTCGCTGATGCCGAGCGCCACGCGGGCGATGAAGAATCCGTTCACTGAGCCGACCAGCGCGTGCGACATGGCGGCCAGGCTCCAGGCGAAGATCGAGACCGCGTAACCGATCTTCGTGCCGTAGCGGTCGACGAACCAGCCGAAGGCGAGCAGTCCCACGGCGTACGCACCTTGAAACGCGGAGTTGACCAGTCCGAACTGCTCGTTCGTCCATCCGAGGTCGTGGTCTAGCAGCTCCTTGATCAGTGCCAGGATCTGGCGGTCGATGTAGTTGACCGTCGTTGCGAAGAAGAGCAGCGCGCAGACGATCCAGCGGACGTTCGTCATGCGCGGCTGCGCAGCCGCGGAAGCGACACTCATCTCAAGCCACCGTCTCCAGCGCACGCCAGACACGGCCGGCAGGGAACTCGTAGGCACCGAGCGACTCCGGGCGGATCGAGATGCTGTATCCCGGCCGGAGCGGAGCGATGTAGTGCGCGTCGCGAACGACGCATGGATCGACAAAGTGCTCGTGGAGGTGGTCGACGTATTCGCACATCCGGTTCTCCAGGCTGCCGCTCACGGCGATGTAGTCGAAGATGGCGATGTGCTGCACGTACTCGCAAAGTCCCACGCCGCCGGCATGCGGGCAGACCGGCACGCCGAACTTCGCGGCCATCAGCAGGACGGCCAGGACCTCGTTGACGCCGCCCATCCGGCAACTGTCCACCTGCAGGAATTGGATCGCCTTCGCCTGCAGGAACTGCTTGAAGAGGACGCGGTTCTGGCAGACCTCGCCTGTGGCGACGCCGATCGGGGCGATGGCCCGCGCGATGGTGGCGTGGCCCAGCACGTCGTCGGGGCTGGTCGGTTCCTCGATCCACCACGGGTCGAACCGGGCCAGCTCCCTGACCTGCCGGATGGCCTCACCGACATCCCAGCACTGATTGGCGTCCATCATGAGACGGCGTTCGCTGCCGATCTCCTCGCGCATGAGCGCGGCGCGCTTCACGTTGTCTTCGAGGTTTAACCCGACTTTCATCTTGAAGGCGGTCCACCCCTCGTCAATCGCAGAGCGGCACAGGCGCCGGACCTTCTCGTCGGGATAGCCGAGCCAGCTCGTGGAGGTCGTGTAGGCCGGATAGCCGTCGCGCCGCATCTCGGCTTCGCGCGCGGCTTTCCCCGATTGCTGCGTTCGCAACATCGCCAGCGCTTCCTCGGGCGTGATGACGTCGGTGATGTATGTGAAGTCGATGGCGGCGACGATCTGCTCCGGCGTCAGGTCGGCCAGCAGCTTCCACATCGGCTTCCCTTCGCGTTTCGCCCACAGATCCCACACGGCGTTGATCAGTGCGCCGGTGGCCATGTGCAGGATGCCCTTCTCCGGCCCCAGCCATCGAAGCTGATTGTCGACCGTCAAGTCGCGATAGAAGCCGCGCAGATTGCCGAGGATGTCGTTGAGACGGCGCCCGACGACGTGATGCTCGAGAGCGTGGACGGCGGCGACGCAGATCTCGTTGCCGCGGCCGTTCGTGAACGTCAACCCGTCGCCGGTGAGGCCGCTATCGGTCAGCAGCGTGACGTACGTCGCCGAATAGTCGCCGCGATTCAGGGCATCCGATCCATCCAGGTCAAAGGACGTGGGGAACCGGATGTCACGCACGAGGATCCCGGTGATCTTCATTGATTCACCCCGCTGGCCAGGAATCCGCCATCCACGGCTAGCACTTCGCCGTTGACGAAGCTGGCGGTCTCGGAGGCAAGGAAGACGCACGCTCCGGCCAGCTCCTCGACGCGGCCGAACCGTTTCAACGGCGTGCGCAGCCGGAATTCCTTGCCGCGCTCCGTGCCATCGAGGAGCGTGGCGTTGAGCGCGGTGCGGAAAACTCCTGGCGCGATGGCGTTCACGTTCACGCCGCGCGCCCCCCACTCGACGGCAAGCGCGCGCGTCAACCCGGCAACGCCGGCTTTGCTGGCCGTATAGGCAGCCACTTCGAAGAGCCCGACGAAAGACGCCAGCGAGGCAATGTTGATGATTCGTCCGTAGCCGCGCTCGAGCATGTGCCGTCCGAAGACCTGGCAGGAGCGCCAGGTTCCGGTTAGATTCGTATCGATGATCGACGCCCATTCCTCATCGCTCACGTCGATCGTCGGCGTTCGCTTCGTGATGCCCGCGCAGTTGACGAGGATGTCGACGTGCGCGAGGTCGGTGATGACCTTCTGCAGAG
>Ga0247668_1000248_pt1 | contig 14374 bp, 28 predicted proteins | sample CNK09_metaG_FD_182737 | JGI IMG/M metagenome (GOLD analysis project Ga0247668, IMG submission 182737) | Soil microbial communities from Purdue University Martell Research Forest, Indiana, United States - CNK09 | ecosystem: Environmental > Terrestrial > Soil > Temperate forest > Bulk soil...
GTACTACGAATATCTAGGAAAGCAACCATTGCGGCTTCTTTCCGTAATCCTTTTCGTCTTGTCGATGGGTGTCGTTTACGGCATCCTATCGATTGGGCTAGTATGGTATCCATTCCTACTGGTACTAATTGTACTTGTACCCTGGACCATTTACATTGTGGTCCTGGCTACATACAGACCTAGGATTACCTGGGAATCACACGAGCAGGTTAAGACCGCTGGTGAATTTATGCTCCACTCATCGGTGGATATCCTCATCCCGGTATGCGGTGAGGATCTGAGGATTATCGAGAATACCATTCGATGCGTCACGGCTATAAAGTGGCCGGGTCGTTTGAGGATTTACGTTCTCGATGACGGCGGTTCTCAAGGCGTTAAGAAACTGGCTGCGAAGTATGCAGCTAACTACCGCATTAGGTCTGATCGCCCGGCACACAGGAAATCAGGAAATCTTAACTACGGACTATCGCACAGTGATGCAGAATTCGTTGTCGTATTTGATGCTGACTTTGCCCCAGCTCCCGATTTCCTGCTTGAGCTAATGCCGTACATGCTTTACGAGAACGTCGGAATCGTACAGTCAACACAGTATTTCGACGTGAAAATGCGAGAAACGCGGAACTGGATTCAGCAGCTATCCGGTTCCATGCAGGATATGTTTTTCTGCTGGGCTCAGCCTGCTAGGAACACAGCGGATGCTTCGATGTGTGTCGGTACCAATGTGATTTACCGGCGCACGGCGCTTGATGCTATTGGTGGATTTCCACGAGTTGACGCAGGCGGGGAAGATATCGTTACCGGACTGGATATGTATTCGGCTGGGTTCCGCACGATTTATGTTCCGCTGAATCTGGCTAAGGGTGTATGCCCCGATAACTTTGCTTCGGCAGTGGGTCAGCAATACCGCTGGGCGTTGTCAACCTTGAAGTTGTTCATTGGCAAGAATCCTTACAGCAAAGCGCTTAGGGATGCACCGCTAGACGTAGGCCAGAAGATTGTTTTCTGGTCTGGGGCATTGTATTATGCTCAGTCGATTCTGGTGCTTGTCATTGCGGTGGTACCTAGCATTATCATGCTATGGTTCTATCCGTACCTGGTTGGCATCGGTAACTATCTGCCAATTGCCCCGGCTCTGGTAGGCATGTTTGCATTGCCGCTGATTATCCGGGGATGGCGACCGGCCACGTTGCGAATAATCGTGGTTTATTCGGTAGCTCACCTACTTGCAGCAATAGACACGTTCCGGGTAAATAGCGTTAGCTGGATTGCTAGCGGCGCATCTGCAAGTTCTGAGAGTGTGGCGCGTCGAGCAGGCTGGACGGTCCGAAGCTGGGTTATCATTTCTCAGGTAGTAACGTGGGCCGGTATTATCCACGGCTTGCCTATTTATAGCTGGGCGACCTATTGGCCCGCCGTGGTCTTGACTACTTTTCAGACGGTGGTTCTATTTCCGTTGCTGCTACCCAATTATGGCATCGTAGCTCAGCCTGCCTTGCTACCTCATTTCTTGCGCAATCGTTACAGGGCGTGGAAATGGCAAAGGTAAGACGTTATTCACTACTGCTGCTAACACTCATCACAATTCCAATATTGATCGCATCATTTATAGGAGGCAATATGACTAACTGGTCTGATGAATTTGACGGTCCCGCTGGGACACCGCCTGACACAACCGCATGGACGTTCGTGGATAATCAGCCGCCCGGTGGTGGCAATAACGAACTTGAGTATTACATCCCAGAAGGTTCTGCACTCGACGGTCAGGGAAGACTGGCTATTACCGCTAGGCGAGACAAGGGAACCTATTCCGCGTGGTATGGTCCGTCCCAGTTTACCAGTGGAAAGATCTGGACTCGTGGCAAGGTCGCTTTTAAGTATGGCCATGTTGAAGTCAGGGCTCAGATTCCGCAAGCAGGGTCGCCGGGCGCATGGCCCGCTATCTGGATGATGGGCGAAGATCTGCCCGATGTTGGCTGGCCTAAATGTGGCGAGATTGACATTATGGAATCGTTTGGAATCCAGGGTTCTAAGGTGACTTTCAGCTCAGCATTGCATACGCCTACAGATAACCCCGCGCAGAACTACACGCTGCCCGCTACCAATGACCTTACCCAGTATCACAATTTTGCGCTGGACTGGCAGCCTACCGTATTGTCGTTCAGCGTCGATGGGCATACTTACTGGACCGTTCATAAGTCCGATTTCAGGACATGGCCGTTTGATAAGCCGTTCTTCCTGATTCTGAATTATGCGGTAGGCGGGCAGATGGGCGGGAATATTCCTGCTGATGCCCCGCTGCCTTATGTCATGAACGTGTCTTATACTAAGGTCTTCAATTCTGAGATTACCCGATGACCTCCCATCATTACAGCGGCCCGGATACTTCGGACAGGTTGGAAAGTGAAACCTGGACGGAGTACTGGGATCGCAAAATGGATGAGAGACACGGCGAGGATTGTGAATGTGCAATTCATCAAATGCGCCGAGTTCTCCGAGAGCACCTGGATAGTTGCAATTGTTCCGTTTGCTCAGCTAATCGTTATATCAAGAGCCTAGTCGAATGACGCTTTACGATGATCTGAATCAGATCGTTAGAGGATTGCCGCCTGGGCCGAAGCGATACGAGCTACATTGTCACCCCAGCGTATTGCTTAGGCTCCGGTCGGAATACTCTGACCCATCCCCCGATCCTATCTTTATGCCTTCTATGCCTCTTTACGGGAGTGCGGATATTATAGTAAGGCAAGGATATGAGCGGGGGCAGTGGCGTCTTTACGAGAATGGAATTCTGAGAAAGAGCGGGAGGTTCGTAGATTGATCTGGGGAGAGACAGGCACCCGTGAAGGTGCTACTAGATTGCAGCTCGCCTCTGTAGGATGGCTGTGGTCGAGATATGAAATTAAGTCATTGCACGATGGGGACTGCGTTGGAGTCGATGCGCAGCTTTACAGCCTTGCGCGGACATTCGGCGTTGGGGATATCGTTATTCACCCACCTACTAATCCAAAGTTCCGGGCATTCTGTGGACTAAGCGACGATGGCAAGTACATCTATCAGGGTGTCACGGTTGAGCCAACGCAAGGATACTATGTCCGAGATCGTGCAATGGTTGACGCCACCGCCGCTGTGGTAGCTTGCCCAAAGCAGAATCTTGAGCAAGGGAAAATGACAGGCGGCACCTGGTACACCATCAATTATACCCGTAGGCAGGAAAAGCCACTGGCTATTGTTTGGCCCGCTACTGGTTTTATCTCTTATGAGAACTGGGATGGGATGGTCAAGATATGAGCGATATCCAAGGTTACGGTGGCCGAGCTGGTAACCACCAGTACGCTTTTGCCCATTGCATACGGGGCATTGAATCAGCGGATGTTATCAAGAGGATTGCAGAAAGAGAAGAAAATGAAAAGGCGGAAGATGAAGAATGCGACTAGGTACTAAGGTCGGTAACGATTTCTGGATCTCAATGGGTCCGATCGGCTGGTTCATTTACTTCTTCATCTGGCGACCGATCTGGTTTTGCATCTGTCTCGTTATCTGGATTCTTATCACCATTTACAAGCTAATCGTCTGGTTCGTTCGAGGGATGGTGAATCTAGTTCGTGAACTCCGAGAAAACAAGAAAATGGGATAAGCGGTGGATGGAAATTGCGCAGCATTTTGGTACATGGTCAAAGGACCCGAGTACTAAGGTTGGCTGTGTAGTTATCGGAAGTTCTAATCAGGTTCTAACTCAGGGCTTTAACGGATTTCCTCGCGGAGCTAATGACAAGCTGGCCCGCTACCACGATCGCGCCGTAAAATACAAGTGGGTCGAGCACGCGGAACGTAACGCAATTTTCAATGCGGCACGTACCGGAACTAGTCTCATGCAGGCTACGCTTTACGTACCTTGGTTCCCTTGTGTTGAATGTTCTAGGGCTATTGCCCAGAGCGGAATTACTACGCTAGTAACTTATGACCCATCGGGATATGACGATGACTTTATGATTCGCTGGGGACAGGACTTTATAGTCAGCACCGATGTCCTCTATGAAACTAACGTTACTATCCGATACGTAGAAAAGGATTAAGAGATTGCAGGATCTAAATAAGCTAGTTGAGAATCGTCTCAGGGACGCTATTGCTACAACGTGTATGACATTGGGGATTCCTAAGTCAGACGTTTACTACAGCATTGGTGGTAACGGGCAGGTAGGGCCGCTGGTAGCTACTAATCCTGAAACTGGCGAACAGGCTTTCATGGGCTTTCAGCCAATGTGGCATATCCAGCTAGGTCTAAAGTCGGTTCTTGTCGGGCAGGACCCGATTGTAGGCGGCTTGCCTATTCCGACAGTGTGGCCGAGCCAGCAGGAGATTGAATTCCTGGTATCCACGCTTCTTGGACAGTTGCAGCAAATGCGTGACAGTCAGAATGACCTCTCGAATCTAGAGATTGGGCGCAAGTGACTAACCAGCTAAAGCCTTTGCACGGAAAGGCCGAATCTATGGCACCGGATCATCGCTACTTCGACGGTGGAGCTTATCGTGATCTTGACGAAAACAAGCTGGACTATGAGGGCTTTCTAAGCCCGGCAGTTCTTAAGCGCTATGCCGAATACATGCACAAGAACCGGAAACAGTCCGATGGCAATATGCGCGATGCCGATAACTGGCAGGCTGGGATTCCGAAGAAGGTTTACATGTCTTCAATGTGGCGTCACTTCATGGATGTGTGGACTATCCACCGTGAGGCTCTTGACAATGGCGACCTTGAGGATATGCCCGAAGAAATGCAGGAAGCACTTTGCGCACTAGCGTTCAACGTGTTCGGTTACCTATTCGAGGATTTGAAGGGGCGCTAATGTATCTATATCTTGGCGGAAAGATGGTCGGTATCCCAGGTCTGGGATTTGAGGCTTTTGATGAAGGTGCGGCTTGCTTGCGTATGCTAGGCCATATCGTATTCAACCCGGCCGATCATGACCGCGATAACGGATTCGATCCCGGTCCCGAGTACATCGGAACTTATGCAGATATTGACGCTACTGGATTTAACAGGCGCGAGGCTCTTAGGGCCGACCTGAATTGGATCATGCTTAACTCTCAGGGAATGGTGCTGGTCGATGAGAACTGGGTGACTAGTCCCGGTACGATCGCGGAGATTGCCGCGCATCAAAGCATTTTCCTGCCAGTGTGGATGTTGTCGGATTTTCTTAAGTTCGGCCGTGAAGCTCCGCAGCTTCCCGCGCTGGTTCCGTCGTGCCCAACGCGGGTAACGGTGAGGGTTGACATTGGCTGACGCTATTATCAGAGCTGAGCCTATGGGCGACGGCATCGGCTTTGTCGAGCTGATCAATTACATGGGTGATGACATTACAATCGTTAACGCAGCTAGGGTTTCATACAGCAAACGATCTGACGTAATGGATCTTAAGGCTATGAAGCTTATCGACTACCTGATGCGCAATGAACACGGCTCGCCTTTCGAGCACGTTGTGTTTCAATTCCGTGTCAGGGCTCCATTGTATGTAGTACAGCAATGGGAACGTCACCGGATCGCCAGCTATAACGAGGAAAGCGGGCGGTATATTGAACTGCGTACCGACTTTGCAATTCCGCTTAATGCTCAGCATGAAATTATTTACCGGGATGCGTACCGAGTAGCGGCAGCGACATATCAGTGGTTGCTTGAGCACGGTGAAACAAAAGAAAGGGCGCGGGCGGTTCTGCCTCTAGCGCTTTACAAGGAATTCTACGTGACCATGAATGCTAGGGCTCTGATGAATTTCCTTCATTTGCGCAACGATCCTCACGCGCAAGACGATATCAGGGCTTACGCCGCTGCCATGGAAGATATGTTTTCTAGCGTTCTGGCAATTACTGGTGAGAGCTTTAACCGACACGGACGAAAGGTACCCTAATATGCGACATGGTACATGGACTGAGACTGGGGGTGATCATAAGATGCCCCTCTTGATTATTCTCGCTGTTGTAGTAGTGGCCGCTATTGCTGGTGGCGCTGCAACAGGTCTTATCGCTGCTCTCACGGTAATGTTGTATTGGGTGGCCGGGATTATGGCTGCCGCTATCATTAGCGGTGCTGCATTTCTCATCCTTACTCGCGAACGGCGAGCCAAAAGGAATCTGGAATTTTCTCAGGCTAAGGAACTGGAACGTACGCGGTATTACGAAGAAGTCGAAGCACGCCACGCACGTAAGGCAGCTATCACGGCTCAGGCTCAGGCTAATGCCCTAGCTCCATATGCGGCACTGATTGCGCAAGCTCTCCACGGTAAGGATGAACGTCCCGAGCCCGAGCCAGCTTACCGCATGTCTGCCGAAGTTATAAAGATTGGAGATAAGGAAGTTGAGCCGCGATGACAAGAACCTAAGATCTATCCTAGCCCAGATAGCTACCGTGATAGTAGTATTTATAGCTATCGCTGTGGGGCTACTGGCCTATGCAGTACTTAGGCCGCAGCACTATGCCCCAGTTAAACTAGATCAGCACATCAAGGTTCAGGTAACTTGCCCTAGCAATAGTGATACCTGGACACCGCCTATCGTGAACGGGAAGGGATAACATGCGAGTCATTCAAGGTGCGCATTCCGGTGGAGCTGTAGTTGCGCCAGCCCCAGTCGCACAGCCTATTCGATATATCAAGTGTGATAGGGATCAGGCTTGTGACTATGCCAAGTTTGAAATTTTCACGCCCAAGGGTCCGATCTATCTGTGCGGGCACCATTACCACGTTAATGAGTGGTTCATCATGGTAAGCAAATACGTAGTTAGGAAGGTAAATGGCTAAGCACAATTACGCAACTGACCCGCCGCCCGATCTTAGTAAGCAGCCTAAGTGGTTGCAGAATTACGTTGAGGATATGCGGCGGGATCTTGTCCGCAAGGATGAAAAGATTAAGGCTTTGTCTAATTTGCACCCCGGTTCCAATGTGGTAATGGGCGGGCATCACGGCGAGCCGGATACTACGCTGCCTCCGAATTCTCGCATTTTCTTTTACGCGGGCGAAGGTCGCGACTTGCTGACTGATATGGTCGAGATTCGTTTTGATCATCAGGGTAATGGTGAGAGGCTTTACATTTCCTCTTATGGGGGTAACGGGGTACGTATTGTTCCGAGTGCTAGCAATTCCTTCTACCTCGAACTGGACAACAAGTGAGTAGCTTCTACCTACTAAGTTCGTCAGAAGGCAACGATCAGGTGCTTTACGAGGTAGACGAATTGCCCGAAGCACTGGAACATTTCTTTGGTTTGGTTAACACTGCCGAATGGGCAGAACTAAGGTGGTCATCTTGAGTGAAATTGAATTTCAGGGCTTTGGTAAAATTGCCCGGCTTCACAGAGACATTGTAGTAACTGAAAAGATCGACGGGACTAACGCCGCGATTGGCGTCAGGCTCTATTCCGTGGACCTGACTCCCGATTTTGTCCTACCCGAGCGTGACGATCGTGTCAGGTTCATCGATCGTGGCGGGCGCGACGTTAACGGAATGGTCAACTACGCGGTAGTTTACGCGCAGAGCCGGAAGCGGATCATTACTCCCGATTCTGACAACTTCGGATTCGCGGCGTGGGTTTATGCCAACGCGGAAACAATTGTTGAAGATCTGGGAGAAGGACTCCACTTCGGTGAATGGTGGGGATCTGGTATTCAGCGCGGGTACGGACTTGAAAAGGGCGATAAGCGTTTCAGTCTCTTTAATGTCAAGCGCTGGTACGAGCCTTGCCCTATCGGGCACGCAGGCGGGGAACCTTGCTTTATCCCTAAGCAGTTTAAAACTCCTAAGCTTAGCGTTGTTCCGGTTCTTTACCGTGGTCCTTTCGTCATGTCCCGTATTCAGGCAGCCCTTGTGGATCTTGATTTGTACGGTTCTTATGCCTCGCACGGTTTCTTCCGTCCAGAGGGAGTAGTCGTTTACCATACTGCTGCTAATGAACTGTTTAAGGTCACACTCGTAGGCGACGAAAAGCCGAAGTCCCAGACCTAAGTTGCATCCTGTAATCATCCATGGTAAGATGGTTACAGGCTACAACTAGAACGGAGGTTGGATGGATGAGGTAAATGCCTGATGATATGCCCAGAGGCTTTGATTACTGGGGTCCTTTCTGGTGCATGATTCTTACTATCCTTACCGTATTCGCGATACCGTGGCTGGGCGTATGGGCTTGGATTCCTCTAGGAGTTATCGGAATATTTGCTACAACGATGGCAATAGTTAGGCGGAAGATGTGAAGCTAGTAGTAAACATTGAGCCCGGCTGGATGCACGGCGTGCATAAGGTCGAGGTTGAATTGGGCGACGACTATGAAGATTACAGCCCGGAGGAACTAGAAGCGTGCATGGCAGAAATTGCCGAAGACACGTTTAACGAACAGATCTCTTACGGCTGGCACGTAGTCAATGACTAAGCAAGAAGCTGCACTCCGGTTCCAGCTAATACTGTTGGAACACGGAGCACAGCTTGACACCAGCATTGAATACTGGAAGACGACAACTTTGGAGCATGTGCTGAATGGCTACGACCGATTTGACAATTAAGGTTGATGCGCGGAACCTGCCTGCTGTTAAGGAATTTATTGTTGCCGTACATGAGATTGCGGGTACGACAAATGACCCTAATACGGAAACGAATTTGCTTGCCGCGCTGGATAAGCTTTACGGAAGGGTGCGCTAATGGGTGACAAAAGAGAGCCATTGTCTGAGGAAGCTAAGGCAGCTTACAAGCGTGCAGCCGAAGCGGTAATTGCGGCAGGCTCCGAAGAACGCGGTTCAGTTAATGAACAGATTAAGGCTGTTGTTGCGGATGCTAGGCGAGCGTGGCCATCTATTTCAGATGACGACCTGGCCAGTTTCTTTTATTCTCAGTCGATGCTTATGACCAGCCTCGCGCATATGGATGTCATGAAGCTGAGTACAGCGATTGATATTGTCTTCCGCAATTGCACCATGGCTGCTGCTGCGGTAAGCGGTGCTTACGATCTGGACGATAATGATTCACCTAAGCGAGATCTTGCCGAGCTGGCAGCCGAAGCGGAGCAGGCCCGGCAGGAAATGGAAGATGTAGACGATCGAAATACCGGAATGTTCTTGTAAGAAGGGAACGCAATGGCACGCAGAAAGAAGCTTACTTCCAACTGGCCCCCGGCTGGCTGGGAAGTGTCGTACGATTATACCTTGTGCGGCAAGCCAATCACGTCACGCAAGTTTGATTTCCGAATTGCTGACGATCCTGACAAGCGCAATCAGGGAGTTCGCTGGTTCAAGTTCGACTACCATGTGTTCAATCACAACATTGGTCGAGGATGGATTAGCGGGTTCGACCCTAATGGTGGATTCGTAGCTTACTCCGTTGATCAGATCGTAGGAGTTCGACCCCATGTAGAGGAAAAGAAGAATGACAAGAACACCCGCATCGGAATTGCTCAAGCTTTGCCAAAGCAAAGAAAGCAGCGCAGTGATAAGGGAAAGAAGCGCGGACCACGAGTCAAGGCCACGCAATCCTGACGTTGAAAAGGCGTGGATGCGATATGCTTACGCCTTTGAAGCTCTGGCCCGGCTGATCAATTCATCGCCGCCGTCGCTAGTAGTAGGCTATGCGGAAATGGAACAAACCAGAATGCAGACTATCTTGGATGCTTACAATACTTGCCAAGAGCTGCTGATGGAATACTACGAAGTTTACGACGCGGATCAGAGGGAGGCATTTGGACATGACGACTAAGGTACCCAGTAGCGTTCTCAATTGCTGGAATTGTGACAAGCGGGGGATTCCTGGTACGGGCAGTTCGTGGAAATGCCCGGAATGCGAGGTTATGTGGTGGCCGTACACAATGTCGGCTAACACTCTGCCTGATCGAATTGTTTACTGCGGCGTGGTATTGGAAGTCGTTGACTTTGAAGACCCGGCAACGCTTAGTTCACCAGCTTAATGATAGGAGCATGAAATGAGTAAAGGCCGCAGGCGTGGCTATGCAGTTGACGATACGGTCGGTGATCATATCAGGAGGATTACTGACCGTCCTGAGCGTGAGAATATGCGCACAATTCAGATCAGGATTTCCGGCCCTAAGCATTTCTTCCGCGAGCCTGACTCTGTGCATATCGTAGAATTCCGCACGGGTACTACTCAGAAAGATTACCGCAATTCGGTTCCGCTCACCACAGCAGAGCTAGAAGAATTGCGATCTACTATTACAGATTGGCTAGGCGATGACTACGGACCGAGGCCCAATGCCGAATAACAGGTATCGAACCTATTTTGAACATCTAGAAGAATTGATGGATAAGGTCGAGGATGACACGGGCGTTATCGCGCTTCCGCTTCCGCTTGTACGGGAAGCTATGACTCAGGATCAGCATCAGCTATATCATGATGCCGCATGGTCCGAGGGTTGCCCCATTTGTGATGAGGAACGGAAGTCAGAGAATGAAGATTGAGCGAGTGCAGACTAGGCATGGCGGGTTCATTGAGATTATCGTTCCCGAAGATTTTGACCTGGGTGATATTGAAATGCCCACCGGGGATGAAATGATTGCTGCGGCTATGCGGTATATGTCCAAGGTTTACCTTGACGCATCCCAGAGAATTGCGGTAGCTACGACATTTACGAATGTTGCGATGGGCAGCTATGCGGAAACACTGGATATCATGAACGATCCCGAGGCAATGGCAGCTATTAAAGAAGCTGTTGACGAGAATACTGACAATGGCGGTGGCGACAAGTGAGTATGCATGACGCAATTACCTGGATTCTTTCCACCCTAGCTGTCTGCCTAATCGTCTGCGCTTGGCTGTATGTTAAAACCGCGCCATGGCATAGGGGAAGGTAATGAGTCTTTTCGGCGGTAGGCAAGCAAGGTGCAGGCACAAGATGAAAAAGAAAGGCCGCGCCTGGCGAAAGCATGGAATCCTGACCTGTAACAAATGCGGTTATCAGGAACAGAACTACGACAGTGTAACCGGGATGAGGTAATGCCCAATGATGGGTAGAACGCACGAATTTATTGGCGGTGCTGCATGGCTTGGAGCTTTGGCAGCACTGCCTGCTTTGGCGTCTGCGGGCATAGGGGCAGTTGTAGGCGGATGGTTTATCGCTTGCCTAGCCGCGCTAGGTCCCGACATTGATCACCCGCGAGCTACGATTACCCGGCTTCTAGGCCCTATCACTCGTGGCATTAACAAGTTGCTGTTGGCGCTGGGCGTTAAGCATCGTGGGTTTACTCATAGTCTTGCCGCTACAGGAATAGTTGCGCTTGTGTTCGGTGCCTGCGTTCTTTACTGGCATCTGGTGCCATGGGTAGCGGTTGCGGTGGTGGCTGGGTGGCTGAGTCATTCGGTGATCGACGCAATTGGCAAGCAAAAGGTGCAATTCCTGTGGCCGTCTAAAGGTGGCTATTGCATGTACCTGGTTAGTGCCGGTTCTGGGATTGAGAACTACTTCATTTTTCCGCTAGCTATCCTTGTTAACGCATTTCTATTCTGGGTTGTGATTTTTTGATTCAGTACATGGCAAGTAATCTGCGAATCCTTTCGGCGGAAGTCGTGGTGCCTGATAAAGGTGTCGCTTCTTACAATGAGATGGTCGAATTCGTTCGGGATACACTTACCTCGAAGACAGTAATTCCTGTGGGTAAGGATTCCGGGGAAATAGCAGAAGGAATCGTTCAGTCGATTCTTAACCGGCTAAGGATAGGATTCTAAGTGGCGAGAGCACACAGCATTTGGATTGTTAGAGATATCGAGGATGGTTTCCGGCGTGATCCGATTGGCGCATTTACGGTAAAGCATGAACTGGTTAGCTGGCTTAAGCGCGATGATGTCGATCCGTATGGGTTGACTATCACGGTGGTCCGCGATGGTAATTTGAAGTACTCTAACGCTCATCCTCTTTTGGCGGAATGGGAAGTACTTCCGCAGACGGTATCGGCCGAGCTATTCTTGCAGCAGATTGAAGGTGGAGGATGAACGACCAAAAGCTTAACAAGTGGACGACTATTACGGTCATGCTAGTTGCTGCATTCGCAGCGGTAGTTTCCTATACCCACATTAGGGATCTGGCTATGAGTAATGGTTACGATTGGTTCACGGCCTACATCGTACCGCTGTCTGTTGACGGTCTGATCGTGGGTACTAGCTTCATGCTCGTGAGTGCGTCCCGTGCGGCTCTGAGAGCGTCTGTAGCGCGGTTTGGCTTGTGGCTAGGTATCGTGGCCACCATCGGAGCTAACGTGGCTTACGGTCTGCCTCACGGCTTTGTAGGCGCAACCGTCAGCGCGTGGCCAGCGGTCGCGTTCATCGTCGCGGTCGAAGCTTGGATGCAGCTAACAAAGCATAAAAAGAATATTAAGAAACTGGATACGGGAACTCGACCCACCCAGCGCCCGGCTAGTAGGGTGAAACCTTCAAAAAGTAATCTTAAAAACAAGGAAACTCAGGCTAGCGTTGATTTGGGCGCGGGTGGCAGCGTGGAACATCGCCCTCCTGGGCGTAGCAAGGATGGTCGAGGGCGTAAAAGCAAGGTTCAGGTCATCGGTGAGAACGAAGGTATCCCCATTTACGACGGGATTCCCAGCGCTTACCAGGTCGCCACTGCCCTAAGTTGCAACCACGCTAAGTCGGTACAGCTACGGCAGATCATGATTGACGATAACGTTGATCTTCATGCTGCTATGAACATCAGGGAATCTTGGTCCCACGGAAAGAGAAAGGAAAAAGTACATGTCGCGAGCTAAGAATGTACGTTTTAATGTAGATGCAACTCCGCAGCAGGTTGCCGGGCTAGACCCAGTAGCGCACATTGTGCGACATGTGCTGCCTTTTGCGATGTGGCCTATCGTAGCTGCCTTGGGTGTACTAATGGATATGTTCTGGTACCAGAGCTACTATGCGCTCATATTTGTGGTGGTGGCAGCAGTGATTCTTTCCGGGCTGGTATTCGTTCTGCCTCCATATGGGTTTAACTCGACATTCATTCACGGGGCGCTGACCGCTGCGGGGATGGGAACTATCCTGTTCCTTATCGATCTATTCGGCTGGACGAGCTTTAACATTTTTATGATGATTGCCGCTGTTCCTCTCATCTGCCTCACCTGGTCGGTGAGAATTGCGGTAGAAGCTAATCAGCATCGTGGTCTTAGTCACATCTTCCAGCAGGCAGGTGTGCCCGGTGCTCAGATGCAGATTCATAAGGACAAGGATAAAGTATAGGAGATTCCTTTGAAACTTCTAAGGCGACCATGGAAGGGCGCGGCTACGGTCGCGCCTATTCCTGTTTATGAAGGACCCGTTAAGCGAATCCGGCCAGCCAAGAATGTTTACGCGACTATTCAACTGCCGAGCGGTATGGGTGTTGACGACCTTACGGCTAACAAGTCCGGTGCTACGCTAATCCAGAAGATTGAAGCTGCGGCGCATTGGCCCCCTGGCACAATGACCGTGTTCCCGAATATGGACAATGCTAGGCTAGCTGATGTAATTCTTTCAGATCCTCGCATTCTTCGTAAGCCGGTACTCTGGGAAGGGCCGAGCTGGTCTAACGGCGCGTCGATTGCTGACTCTATCTCAATTGGTATGTACCAGGATGGTACTGAATGTGAGGTAGAAGTTCCAGCTACCCAGATTCAGGTAATGGGTCAGGTAGGTTCCGGTAAGTCACTGGGCGGCGCGTGGAATGCACTGGGTGAAATGATCACTAGGCATGATTGCGTTGTTTGGGGCATTGACATTAAGAAGGGATTGCAGACGCTTGGTCCTTTGGTACCTGGATTGCACAGAGTAGCTACTACGCCTGCTGACGCAATTGATTTGCTGATGGATGCGAACAACCTCATTACTCCGCGAACCGACTTTCTATCCTCTGATGGACTTGGTAAATGGTCGCGAGGTTGCGGTATCAAATACCTGGTTGTGTGGATCGAAGAAGCTCCGTACGTAATGGATGAGCTAGGATCTAAGGGTAAGAAGGTATGGCTAGAGACTGTTAAGGCAGCAAGGTCGGCCGGTATTACAATTGCGTGGTCTTTGCAGCGTGCTGGGTTTACGGAAATCTCTACGATTGCTAGGGGCCAGGCTACTAAATGGTGCTTTGGCGTACAGGATTCCCGAGAGGCTAAGTTTGGTCTGTCCGAAGTGCAGAAGGATCGTGGTTGCACGCCTGAAAAGTGGGGTCAGCGTAGGCCAGGAATGTCTTACATTGATGCACCTAACATTTACGAAGCTAAAGTCGGAATGCCGCTAAGGGCTTGGTGGTGGGGAAAGGATGACGCACTGCTTAAGGCTCACGCCGCGAATTTCCCATGGGAAGATAGGCCATATGATGATTTGATGGTTGAGTATTTCGACAAGAAAAGTCGCGGAGAAGTCGTCATTGGT
>Ga0247668_1000249_pt1 | contig 14350 bp, 14 predicted proteins | sample CNK09_metaG_FD_182737 | JGI IMG/M metagenome (GOLD analysis project Ga0247668, IMG submission 182737) | Soil microbial communities from Purdue University Martell Research Forest, Indiana, United States - CNK09 | ecosystem: Environmental > Terrestrial > Soil > Temperate forest > Bulk soil...
GGAGCTGCGGGATCTGCCCTCGGTGGACGAGCTCACGCGCTCGAGCGCTGACCCGCAGGCCGTGGCGGCCGCTCGCACGGTGCTCGCCCGGGCGCGCGAGGAGATCAGGGCCGGCGTCGACCCCGGCGACCTCGCGGCGCGCCTCGAGACGGAGCTCACCTCGGCGCGCGCACCGGCACTAAGACGCGTCCTCAACGCCACCGGCGTGATCGTGCACACGAACCTCGGCCGGGCGCCGCTCCCCGCGGGCGCGCTCGAACGGGTGCTCGAGGTCGGCCGCGGCTACTCGAACCTCGAGTACGACGTCGCCGAGGGCTCGCGCGGCTCGCGCCAGGATCACGTGACCGCGATTCTGCGCCGGCTGACCGGCGCCGAGTCGGCGATTGTCGTCAACAACAACGCCGGCGCGATGCTGCTTGCGCTCGCCGCGCTCGCCGAAGGACGCGAGGTGCTCGTCTCGCGCGGTGAGCTGATCGAGATCGGCGACGGCTTCCGCATTCCCGACGTGCTCGCGCGCTCCGGCGCGAGGCTCGTCGAGGTCGGCACGACCAACCGCACGCGCGCCGCCGACTACGAGCAGGCGGCGAACGAGACCACCGCGCTTTTGCTGCGCGTCCATCAGTCGAACTTCCGCGTCGTCGGCTTCACCGAGCAGCCGTCGCTGACCGAACTGGCCGCCGTCGCACGCCGGCACGACATCCCGCTGCTTGACGACCTCGGGTCCGGCGCGCTGCTCGACCTCTCCGACGAACCGACCGTGCAGGCGTCGCTCGCCGCGGGCGCAGATCTCGTGTGCTTCAGCGGCGACAAGCTGCTCGGCGGGCCGCAGGCGGGGATCCTCGTCGGCCGCGCCGACCTCGTCGAGCGCCTGCGCCGCCACCCGCTGCACCGCGCCTTGCGCGCGGACAAGCTCGGCCTCGCCGCGCTCGAGGGAACGCTGCTGCTCTATCTCGATCCCGCGCGCGCGCTGCGCGAGGTGCCTGTGCTGCGGATGCTGCACGAGGACGCGAGTGTCGTTCGCGCGCGCGCCGAGCGCCTCGCCAAGACGGTCGGCGGCGAGGTCGAGGAGACAGTCGCTCGTGTCGGCGGCGGCGCGCTGCCGCTTGCCGAGCTGCCGTCGTTCGCGTGCGCAGTCGAAGAACAGCTGGCGACACCGCTACGTGCACACGAGCCGCCGGTGATCGGGATCGTGCGCGACGGCCGCCTGCTGCTCGACTGCCGCACGCTCACCGACGACGAGGCCGACGAGGCCGCGGGAGCAGTTCGCGCGGTGCGTGCCGCTACGGACGCGTAACGCGAATCGTGTACGCCGACCCGTCGGTCGACAGGATCTCAAAGCGCACGCCTGCAACTTCTGCGACGCCGCCCACGTCGAAGGGCGCGTCAGCAAGCGCGCCGCAAGCGAGGACGCGGTTCGAATCGGTATCGGGATGCGCCGGCGTGATGCGAATCGGCCCCTGGCCGCTGATCGCGAACTGGTCGACGGTGTAGACCAGCACGCCGCTGCTGCAGATCTTCGCGTCGTAGCCGATCGGGCGACGAACCTCGGCGACGATGTCGGACGATCCGTTGGGAACGACGATCGCCTTCACCCCACCCGACAGCTCGACCGGCGTAACCACGACGTCACTCGTCCCCGCCGTCTTGATGCAGGCGACCTGGTTCGACTCGAGCCAGCCGAGCTTGTACCGATGCCAGGCGTTCAGCTCCTGACCGAGCCAGTTGTCGCTCATCGGATCCCAGGCACCGACCCAGCGTTCCCAGTCGGGGTACGTGCCCGACGACGTGTCGTAGAGGTCGGGAAGCCCGAACAGATGACCGGTCTCGTGCGCCAGGATCGTCCACGCATACGTCGAGTACTTCTCGACGTCGCTGCCGAACGGGACACCGAAGCGCAGTTCCTTCCCGTCGGCAATTGGCCCGTGATATCCCGCCCACGGAATCCCCGCCTCGCTCCGCGTGATCGCAGCGCCCGCGGGCGGAACGATGTAGACGAAGTCGTACTTCGAGAAATCGACGGCGGCGTCGGCCGCGGCCAGTGCGTCGGCGATGTACTTCTGGACGTCGTCGACGAGCCCGTAGCCGTTGGCGTACGCACTCGCAGCCTGTGGCATGCGGAACCACCGATCGACGGTCGCGACTTGAAGATCGAGACGCCCATACGACGCGTCCCGGTACCACTCATGTGCCGGCCCGATCATCGAGTTGGCGATGCCCGTCGTCGAGCCCGACCCGGGCGCGTCCGGGAAGTCGACGAACAGCATCAACCCGCGCGTTGTGCCCGCCGGCGGCACGAAGTACTGGGCATCGACCTGCCCCTCCCCGAAGCTCGAGAAGGAGCTCCGCGCGATGCCGCATGGTCCGCCGTCCCCACCGGTGTCGCCAACGCCTCCGCCACCCGGCCCGGGCGGGGGCGGCGCCACGCCACAGTGCACGCGCGTCTCGCCGACGCACGTGTTCGTCCCGGGGCCGCCGTCGATGCGATCCCGTCCGGCTCCGCCGTTCAGCCGGTCGTTGCCGGGACCGCCGCAGATCAGGTCGTTGCCGCCGAGACCGTTGATCGTGTCGTTGCCGCCGAGCCCCTCGATCACGTCGGCGCGCGGCGTCCCACTCAGGTGGTCGCTCTTTGCCGTGCCGACGATCGTCGCTCGCTTGCCGAAGCACGTGGGCGTTGCTGCGGTCGCCGCCGCGCCCAGTGAAACCCAGGCAAGCCCTACCGCAGTCGCAACCGTCGCGACCGTAATCATCCGACCCCCCACCGGCGGGAACACTAACGGGTACAAAAGACGACGTGGCATTGACCGTCAGCACTGCCGGGCACATCGACCACGGGAAGACGTGGCTCGTCCGCGCGCTCACGGGGAAGGACACCGACAGGCTCCCGGAGGAACAGGCGCGCGGCATCTCGATCGACCTCGGCTACGCCCCGCTCGAACTGCCGGGCGGGCGGCGGATGTCGCTCGTCGACGTGCCGGGGCACGAACGGTTCGTGCGCACGATGATCGCCGGCGCGACCGGCATCGATCTCTTCCTGCTCGTGATCGATGCGCAGGAAGGTGCGCGGCCGCAGACGCTCGAGCACCTCGCCGTGCTGCGCCTGCTCGGCGTGACGCGGGGAGTCGTCGCCGTGACAAAGTCGGACGCGGTCGACGAAGAGACACTCGAGCTTGCACTGGAGGAGGCGCGCGAACTGGTGCCCGACGCGGAGGTGATCGCCGTCTCCGCGAAGACCGGCGCAGGGCTCGACGACCTGCGCGCGGCGCTGGCGCGGGTGCCAGTAGAGGAGCGAGATGCAGACCGTGCCACGCGGTTGTACGTCGACCGCGTGTTCACGCTCCAGGGCGTCGGCACGATCGCGACCGGAACGCTCTGGTCGGGGACGATCGCAGCCGGCGACATGCTGCGTGTCGAGCCGCGTGGCAAGACGGTGCGCGTCCGCAGCGTGCAGGTGCACGACGCGCCGGTCGAGCAGGCGGAAGCGGGGCAGCGTGTCGCGGTCAATCTGCCGACGGTCGAACGACGCGACCTCACGCGCGGCGACGTGCTCGTCGAGCCGGGTCACTACCCCGTCTCCTATCGCCTCGACGTACGGCTGGAAGAGATCGCCGACGTGCCTGCGGCGGTGACCGTGCACGTCGGCACGAAAGCGGTGCCCGCGCGGGTCGCGCGCAACGGTGCGTACGCGCAACTGCGGCTCGCCGAGCCCGTCGTCGCAGCACGCGGCGACCGGGTCGTGCTGCGAACCCAAACGACGGTCGGCGGAGGCACGGTCCTGGATCCCGCTCCGCCCCGCCGGCTCGAGCCCGAACGGCTCGATGTGCTCGAGCGCGGCGATCCTGAGGAGATCGTGCGCGCGCTCGTGCACGCGCCGGTTGCGAGCCGGGACCTGCAGGCGCACGGCCTGCTCGCTCCTGCCGAGCTCGCGCGCGGCTTGACCGCGGTGCGCGCCGCGGGTGAGCACGTGTTCTCGGACGCGTGGCTCGACGAGCTGCGTGCCGGCGTGCGCGCGCGCCTCACCGCCCGCGCCGAATCGGATCCGCTCGATCCGGGCGTCCCACTCGCCGAGCTGCTGCCGCCCGAGCCGTGGGCGGCGCACGTGCTCAACCTGCTCGAGGTCGAGCGGCGCGGCGCGAAGGCCTACCTGCCGGGAGCAGCCGCCGCGCTGGGCGAACGAGCAGAGGCTGCGTCCGAGCTCGAGACGCAGCTTGCGCGCGAGGAGATCGCGAAGGTTGACGACAAGCAGCTGGCCGCGTTCCTCGAGAACGAGGGCCGTTTGCGCCGCGTCGGTGACGGCTTCGCCGTCTCGACCGCGCTCTACGACCGGGGCCGCGAGCTTCTGCCGGTGCTGGACGCGATCACGCTCGCCGCCTTCCGCGACGCGCTCGGCGTGGGCCGCCGCACTGCGCAACTCCTGCTCGAGCGCTACGACGCCGACGGGCTCACGCTGCGGCGCGGCGACGTGCGCACGCTACGGCGCGCTAGATCTTGACGACGGCGCGCTGACCCGAGCGGTCGGTGACTTCGATCGAGATTCGCACGGACCTGCTGCTCTTTCGATGCCACAGCAGCGCGCCGCTCTTGCTGAGCCGTGAGGTCGGCGTCGCAGGCTTGCCGTTGACGAGCAGCAACGCACGCACCGGTTCGTTGAACACGTAGCGCACCTGCAACAGCGCGCCGCGCGCGCGAATCGTGTCGGAGACGAGGCGGGGACGGATCCCGTCATCGAAGACGAGCAACGCGATCACCGCCGCCGCTGCTGCCAAACCGGCGGCGGCGGCGGCCGGAACCAACAGCCGCGCGTTGCGGAACGCGATCACGTTCGAGCGCGTGCGCACGACGAGCATGCGAGCGGCCTGATCGGCCAGCGCGAGTGCGTCCTCTCCGGTCTCGCCGGTCGCGACGATGTATCCCCGGCGGTCCGCGTCGACCTGCACCGGTGTGATCGTCGCGCCCGCCTCGAAGTAGAGTCCGGCGCTCAGCACGCCGGGCGACGCACGAACGTCGTCCAGCCCGGCGATCTCGGAGACCGTGCCGACCGGCAGCACCCCAGGGCTCGCGGTGAGAAACCTGATCGCGATCGGCCGCTGCACCTTCGGCGTCACGAGCTCGTCGGACACCGCGTGTCCGAGCGCCTGCGCGATCGCGACGTCGAAGAGCTCGATCCCGGTCCCGAAGCGCACGAGGTCTGCCATCTGGCCTGCCGCGATGCGCGCGGCGATCTCGACGAGACGCACGTCGTCGCCCGCCGCGATCAACTGCGGAAACGCGATGCCGTCCCGCAAGCCGAGCACCCGAACGGCGTCGTAGGCGACGTCGCGCGCGCGCTCGAGCACGCCGGCGTTGAGCGACGACGGATACATGTGGATCCACCCGACACCGAACCCCAGTCCCGGCGGCCGCAGCCGATCGGAGAGCGTCAGGAGCAACGGCTCACCGTTGCGCACGACCATGATCCCGTTCAGCTCGATCCCGTCGACGAACTCTTCGAGCATCGCCTGCCCGCTCGGCGAGAACGCGAGCGTCTCGTCCAGGCGGCGCTTGACATCGGCAGGCTCATCGATCCTGAACAGCCCGCGCTGCCCGCCCGAGTCGGCCGGCTTCAGCACCGCCGGCAGCGGAACGGTGGCGACGACGGCAGGCACGTCGGAGTCGCGGGTCAGCACCGCATGCCGCGGCTGCGGAACGCCTCCCGTCTCGAGACGCGCGCGCATCACCGTCTTGTCCGTCATCGCGCGCGCGACGTCGGCGCCGATGCCCGGCAAGCCGAGCGCGTGCGCGATCTCCGCCGCAGGCAGCACAGCGCGGTCGCTGGAGATCGCGAGCACGCCGTCGACGCCGAGCGCCCTCACTGCGGCAACGACGTTCCCGACGTCCGTGAAGTCCACGTTGATGCACACGTCGGCGATCTGGAATCCGAGCGCGTCGTGGTCGCCGTCCACTGCAATGACGCGATGGCCCGCGCTCCGTGCATAACGGATCGCCGGCAGCTGCGAAACGCTCGCGCCGAGAAAGAGAAGTGTGGCCACGCTCGCTTCCCGACGGTACTCCCGCGGGCGGGCCCCTGTGCCTGACATTCAGGTGCCAGTCAGGGAGCCGCCCGCGAGTGCGCGGTCTAGGCGAGCGAGCTCGCGACGTCCTCCAGCAGATCGAGCGCGTCCTGCAGCCCGTCTTCCATCCCGGAGTCGATGATCGCGTCGCGCGACACCTTGTTCGCCGCCTGCACGAGCAGCGTCAGTGTCGTTCGGCCGCCGGTCTCCGCGAACGTCGCGGTGTTCACCGTTCCGCCTTCCTCGTCGGACACGCCCGCAGGCAAGCCCTCGTAGACCTCGGTCGAGACGATCCGCTCGTTCGGGTCGACCTCGAGGTACTCGCCGTGGAAGCCGACTTCGAAGCCTTCGTCAGCGACCATCACGTAGCGCCACTTCCCGCCGACGCGCAGGTCGATCTCCGCAACCGTCATCTCGCCGCGGTTCGCGTGCCACCAGCGCTTGACCAGCTCGGGCGTCGTGAACGCCTTGTAGACCAGGTCCTTCGGCGCAGCGAACTCTCTCGTGATGAGGATCTGCTCATCGGTCGGAAGCGTCACCGTCGCGTTGCTGCTACTTGCCACTGTCATCTCCTTGCTCCTCCTGTTTGAGTTGGTCGAGCACGACATCGAGCAACTCGAACCGTTCCGACCACGTGCGCTCGTACTCCTTCACCCAGTCGTGGATGGGCTTGAGCGCTTCGCCGTTCAGCCGGTACAGGCGCTGACGTCCTTCGTCACGCACGTCGACCGCGCCCACCTCCCGCAGCACCCGTAGGTGCTTGGAGACCTGCGGCTGGGTGACCCCGAGCAAGCGCACGAGGTCGTTGACGGGACGCTCGCCGCCGGCGAGCGCGTCCAGGATCTGCCGCCGCCGGGGCTCGGCCACTGCGTTGAAGGCGTCTGCCGTGGTTGCTGCGCGTGCCATGCGAGGCATCATATACCTATATCGGCATATGTCAACGAACATCTGACCGCAACGTTGCAGGCGCCGGCGATCCCGTACCCGCTGCCGGATCTCCGTCGTTTCTGCGTCCAGAGAAAGCGCGGTGGCTTCCGTTCCCACGGGGAACGGCAGGCGAGCTTCCGCAAGACAAAGGAGGCGAGCTGGATGACCGTCGCAAAGTCCTTGTGGGCATCGATTCAGGGCGACCCCGTCTTCATGCGACGGGTGAACGGGTGGCTGACGATGTTCTGGCTCGCGATGATCCCGGTCTCGTTTGCCATGGGGTGGCTGAACAGCGTCGTCTACGTCTCGGCGCTCTCCCTCTGGGCGCTCGTCTCGGGCCATTGGTCTGCCTGGCAGGCGGCGCGAGTCGAGGTCGCGCAGCAACGCGAGACCGAACGGCAGCACGCCGAGCCGCTCGAGGAGAAGATCGTCGACCAGCTCGTCGCGAAGACCGACGTGGCCGCCACCGGGTGACGCCGGCCGGACCGTACGATCCCTGGCGTGAAGGTTGGACTCCTGTGGCGGGCCGAATGGGATCCGCCGGACGAAGATCCGCCCGTCGTCGAGACGTGCCGCCTGCATGTGATGTTCGCGGCGTTCTCGGCCCTCGGCGTTCACGCCGAGCCCGTCGTCTACTCGGACGAGTCGGTGGAGGCGGTGCGCGATCAGCTGCTCGCGCTCGACGGGGTGCTCGTCTGGGTGAACCCGATCGAACAGGGGCTCGACCGTTCCGCGCTCGACCCGCTGCTCCGCGACGTCGCTGCCGCCGGCGTCTGGGTCAGCGCGCACCCGGACGTGATCCTGAAGCTCGGGACGAAACAGGTGCTCGTCGACACCAGCCACATGAGCTGGAGCAGTGACGTTCACCTCTACCGCACGGTCGGAGAGCTGCGCGCAGAGTTGCCCGCACGGCTCGCCGCGCATGGACCGGTCGTCTTGAAACAGCACCGCGGCATGGGCGGCGACGGCGTCTGGAAGGTCGAGTTGGACGGCGAGGACGCGCGGGTTCTGCACGCCGCGCGCGGGAGCGTTCCGGAGGTCATGCCGCTGGAGGACTTCGTGCAGCGCTGCGAGCCGTACTTCACAGGAACGGGGCTGATGGTCGAGCAGCCGTTTGAGCCACGCCTCGGTGAAGGGATGATCCGCGTCTACCTCACGCACGACCGAGTGGTCGGCTTCGCACACCAGTACCCGAGAGGGCTGCTGCCACCGGACGAAGCGGAGGCGGTTCCGTCGGCGAAGGTCTTCGAGCTCGCATCCGCACCCGCGTACGGCGAGCTACGCGAACGGATGGAGTCGGAATGGGTGCCGCAGCTGCAGACGACGTTGCAGCTCGAGACGGACTCGCTTCCGGTGATCTGGGACGCCGACTTTCTGTACGGGCCGCGGGACGCAGCCGGGGCCGACACCTACGTCCTCTGCGAGATCAACGCGAGCTCGACGTTCGCGTTCCCGGAGCACGCGATGCCCGGCGTCGCGCAGGCGGCGATCGACCGTATGCTTGGCGCGAGCCGATGAAGATCGAGGCGACAGAGCGCGCGAAGGAATTCATCGTCGAGCACGGCGGGAACGTCTACGTCTGGTCCGACGAAGCGGGCTTCGACCACGCCTCCACCGAACCGCCCGACGCGCCGATCGAGTTCGTCACGACCGAGGCCGACGGGTTCACGTTCCACCAGGACGCCGGGATCGTCTCGCCCGACTGGTGGAACATCGAGTTCCACCACCTCCCCCGCGAGCACGTGACCGCGACGTGGGACGGCGGCACGTTCGGCCCGCCCGGCGTGCTCGGCTACGCGCCCTAGCCACGTACGATCCTCGTCTTGGAGCGGCAGGGCCCGGTGGCCCAACTGGTCTTCAAAACCAGTCCGGTGTGGCAACCCCACGCTTGCTCGGTTCGACTCCGGGGTCGCTCCGTCGCGCGGAACGCGGCGGACACTGAACGGCGGGGACGGTTGAACACCGTCCCCGCCGCCGTCCGTCGAGGACGACCGTTACCGCTCGCGGATGACCGTCTCGCGGTTCGTGCCGCCGAAGCCGCCCCAGCTCGACCAGAACATCAGGGACAGGAGGACGCCGATCGCGCCCACCACCATGAGGATGATCCCGATCGTGTGGAGGTTGAAGCTGCTGCTCGTCGACACATGAATCGCGAAGGTGATGATCGCGCCTGCAGCGATCAGGATGAGGCTGACTCCGATTCCCATCTGAATGGTCTCCTTCGTAGAAGGCTGGAATCGTTCGCTGTAGCAACGCGAGGGCGACGAAAACGGATACGCGCCGGGCCGCTCCGTTACGCGGGCTGTTCGAGCACGGAGAGGATGTTCCCGGCGGGATCCTTGAACCACGCGATGTTCGGTCCGCCGCCGCCGCGGGCGATGCCTCGGTCGTCCTGCTCCATCCCGTCGTAGCGCTCGAAGCTCACGCCGGCCGTCGCGAGATCGTCGACGGCGTGCTCGATGTCCTCGACCGGGAAGTTGAGGATCGTGAAGCTCGCCGGGGTGTGCTGCTCGCCCTTCGGATAGACGAACACCGAGCCCCCGCCGCCGAGGTGCAGCTCGAGGCCGGCCGGGTTCTCCGTCACGGTCAGCCCGAGCGTCTTCCCGTAGAACTCCTTCGCCCGGTCGAGGTCGTCGACTGAAAAGCCCGAGAATGCGTTCGTGTCCTTGAACATCAGTGACCTCCTTCTGCTGCGAACTCCGGCGCCGCGTGCGCACCGGCCGTCGCTGCGTTCACGCGCAGGAACGCGACACCGATCGCGGCCGCCGACAGCGCGAAGATCGCACCGACGACGAACGAGATGTGATACCCGCCGGTCAGCGCATCGAGGTGCGCGTGGCCTGACGCGGTCAGGCTGGCGGTCCGTGACGCTGCGACGCTCGCGAGTACAGCGAGCCCGAGCGCGCCGCCCATCATGAACGAGGTGTTCACGACGCCCGATGCGAGCCCGGATTCCTCGGGAGAGACGTCGCTCATCGCGGCAAGCAGCACCGGATTGAACGCGATGCCCGCACCGATGCCAAGCAGGATCATCCCCGGCAGCAGATCGACGAGGAAGTGACCGCCGACCGGCGCTCGGGCGAAGAGCAAGAGCGCGACCGCAGCGAGCGACAACCCAACCGCGAGCGGACGCTTGATGCCGAAGCGCATGACGATCTTCGCCGAGAACCCGAGCGACAGGAACCCCATCACGAGGTTCGTGGGCAAGAACGCGAGACCGACTCTCAGCGGCGAGTAGCCGAGCACCAGCTGCAGGTAGAGCGCGGTGAGGAAGAACGCCGCGAACATCGCGGCCGCCCAGAACACACCGACGACGTTCGCGGTCGCGAGGTTCCGCAGGCGGAAGAGCCTGAGCGGAACAAGCGGTGCCGAGACGCGCGACTCGATCGCGAGGAACACGGCGAAGATCGCGGCGGCACCTGCGAGCAGGCCGAGCGTCTCCCCCGATGTCCAGCCGTTCTGGTTGCCGTTGACGATCGCGTAGACGGCGAGCATCAGCGCGGCGGTCACGGTGACCGCGCCGCCGAAGTCGATGCGCCCGGAGACGCCCGAGCCACTCTCCGTCGGGACGAGCCTCAGCGAGAACAGCACCACGGCGACGCCGATCGGCAGGTTGATCAGAAAGATCCAGTGCCAGTTGATCGTGCCGGTGAGCACCCCGCCGAGAAGCACGCCGATGCTGCCGCCGCCCGACGCGACGAACCCGAAGACGCCCATCGCTTTCGCGCGATCGGCCGGCGAGGTGAAGAGGTTCATGATCAGCGAGAGTGAGACGGCCGACGCGACCGCGCCTCCGAGCCCTTGCACCGCGCGCGCCGCGATCAGCGTGCCCTGCGAGTCCGAGAGGCCGCACGCGGCCGACGCCAACGTGAAGAGCGTGATGCCGGCGAGGAACAACCGCCGGTGACCGAAGAGGTCGCCGAGCCTGCCGCCGAGCAGCAGGAACCCGCCGAAGGTGAGGAGGTAGGCGTTCACGACCCACGCGAGCGACGTCTCGGTGAACCCGAGGTCGGTCCTGATCGACGGCAACGCCACGTTGACGATCGTCATGTCGAGGACGATCATCAGGCTCCCGGCGCAAAGGACGTACAGGGCTAGCCAGCGCGTGCGGTCGTGCTCACTCATCGGTTCGGTCTCCTCCGTCTGGACAACTTGTGCCCGGGACCATAGCGCGTATAGTGGACAGTGTCCACATTGACCCGATGACCGACGTTCTCCCGCCTAAGCGCAGCACCTATCGCCACGGCGACCTGCGTCACGCGCTGATCGCTGCGGGGACGGAGCTTGCGCGGACGGGTGGCCCGGACGCGGTCGTCCTGCGCGAGGCGACGCGCCGGGTCGGTGTCGCGCCGAACGCCGCGTACCGGCACTTCGCGGACCGGCGCGCGCTGCTCGAGGCGGTCTGCTCTGCGTCGCAGTCGCTGCTCGCGGTCGCGATCGAGCAGGAGCTCGCGCGGGTGCGGGTCGCCGGCGATCCGGCCGACGTCGCACGCGCACGCCTGCGTGCATGCGGCACGGGCTACCTCCGCTTCGCGCAGAAGGAGCCCGGCCTCTTTCGCACCGCGTTCTCGGCCTCGCGCGATCTGGAGAAGGTCGGCGACCCCGAGCGTGCGGGCGCGAGCGGATTGTCGCCGTTGCAGCTGCTCGGCTCCGTGCTCGACGAGCTGGTCGAGGCCGGCGCACTGCCGAAGGAGCGCCGGCCCGCGGCGGAGTTCCTCGCGTGGTCCTCGGTGCACGGGCTCGCGATGCTGCTGATCGACGGGCCGCTTCGCGCGCTCGACAAGAAGAAGCGGCACGCGATCGTCGAGCGGCTGCTCGACATGGTCGAGCAGGGTCTTTAACCGCGGCTCCCAAGCGATCACATGACGTGGAAGGTGTGCGAGTCGCGGCACACCGATGCAGGCAGCACACGTGATGCGCACAGCTCCGGCCCGGGTGCGTGAATCGCAAAGGCGCTGCGCACGTCGGGCGTGAACCAGATGTGCATCATCTCGCTCCCCTGGACGAGCCGCGCGCCGGCGGGACAGGACCCGTCACCGCGAGGAGCAACTCCGCGAAGCCCGTCGTGCACGCAAACGACGTGCGAATGCCAACGTGTGATCGGACCCCCTGGCGTCGGGCCGCGCATTCCGCGGGGCATGCTGATCATCACTCCGACGAGGATCAACGGTCTGTTGGGAATGTCGGCGAAGATCAGCGTGTCCGGGTGGCGTGGATCGAGATAGCGGTGATCGCTGTGCCACGCCCGGTTCTCGGAGTGAAACCACATGACGCGCGTCTCGCCGGGCCGACGGTGCGGCCGCCGGACGTCGAAGCCGACGGCCCTGGCGATCGCCGGCTCCTGCCACACGCGTGCAGTCGCCCGCAGCTCGACGAGCAGGCGCGTTGCCGCCGCGCGCTGTGCGGGGGTGGCGAGCGCCAGGTCGGGGTACTGGCGGAGGCGCATCGCAAGACCGTGCGTGGTCCCCGGCGGCAAGAGCGGGCCGCGCTTCGGCACCGTCAGGACCGACACGGGCCGGGGCCGCGCAACCGGAGCGCGGTTCGCCGCCGGCGCGAGCCCGGTCCAGACCCAGGCGATGCCGGCGCACGTCGCGAGGAGGGTCGCGGCGGTGATCACCCGCTGCACCATCACGGTACTTCCAGGTGTGCGAAGAGATTCGAGAGCAACCGCGCGCCGATCCGCTTCTGCGCCGCATCGGCCAGGGAGAAGGCGCCGGCCGCGAACACCTTCGCACCGTTCGCCGTTTCGTAGTAGGTCATCTGCGCGGTGAACCCAGGCCCGTAGAGATCGGGGATCGAAGCGACCACTGTCGTCCCGCGCGGCGAAGACGGCGCCGTGTGGTCGATCTCGATCCCGAAGTCACCCCAGGCGACTCCGTGCGCGAGCGGCGTACCGGCGAAGAGCCACGGCGCGGCGCCCGGAACCGGCTGCATCGGGCCGCGCCGCTGGCCTTCGTCGTTGCCGCGGTACTGCACGCCGATCAACGAGGCTTCCGGCTGGCCGATGGTGCGCCACTGCGCGACGCGCTCGAGCTCGGGGCCGTGGCGCACGACCTTCCAGAAGAAGTTGTTCGCGGAGAGCCACGCCAGATTGCCGCCCCGGTCGCGAAAGCCGCGAACGATGTCGTACTCGCGCTGCGTCACGTACTCGTGGTGGCCGGGGAAGACGACGAAGTCGTACAGGCGTGCCAGGCGCGCACCCGATCCGATCTGCTCAAGGTCGGTGTCGGTCAGGTAGTCGGCGCGCACACCGTGCGCGGCGGCCCAGACCAGGAAGTGGAGGTCGTAGCGGCGGAAGTGGTTCGGCACGCCGTTATTGAGGTACGGGCGACCGAGACGCGTACGGTGCAGATGCCAGCCTGCGTACCACGTGTCTCCCCGGCCGTCACCGTTGCGGTCGTAGAAGTTGTACGCCTGCCAGGTGTTGGTCGGCAGGACGACCGCGATCCGGTTCAGGCCGAGCCGGCGAGGACGCAGCACGAACGGCGCAAATCCGACGCGGCCGTCACTCGACGTGATCCGCACGAAATAGACGCCGCTTCGCCAGTTGCCGATGCTCACCGGGACGTTGTGCGGACGATCCTGGTGCGTCCAGGGGATCGTCTGCTCCGGCCCCATGAGCGTGCCGTCCACCGAGGTGTTGCCTCGCGTCGTGATCGACGAGCCGTCCATGCGCAGGACGCCGATTCGCAACTCGGTTGCGTCGGTCGCGACCGAGATCTGCGCAAGGTCGCCAGGCGCGTAGCCGGCCGCACCGGCTGCGGCGTCGATCGTCTGCACGCGAACGACGCCACGCACCGCGGCTCCGCCGGACGACGAGACACGGACGATGTAGGTGCCAGGCGGGGTGCCTTGCGGCGGCGACCAGGTGAGGTTCGTGCTGCCGGCGCCGACCGGGACGGCGTCGTCGACGAAAACGGAGCCTTTGCGATCGGCGCGGTCGACCTCCAGGCGCGCGAAGCCCGCGCTCGGTGCCGTGTACGCGATCGTCGCCGTGTCGCGGTAGCCGTCGCCGTTCGGGCTGATGGTCGTCAGGTCGGCCCGGTCCCCCGCGAACGGCTTGGCGCCATTCCCGATCACGAGCGTCGCCTGCTCGGCGCAGATGGCTGCCGGAACGAGGATCAGGAGGAAAAGGACGGTGGCCAGAAGCTTGAGCACCAGATCACCGTACTAGACATTTACTGTCTAGTCAAGAGCTAGCTATTAATCGGTTAGCCCTAGTCTGTATAGTGCTGAGCATGGCGAAGAAGGGTGAGGTCGGAGAGCGGATCCGGGAGGCCCGGGCCGGCAAGGGCTGGAAACAGAAGCACCTGGCGGCCGAGGTCGAAGTCGAGCCGATCACCGTCTCGCGCTGGGAGCGCGGCGCCACCACCCCC
>Ga0247668_1000252_pt1 | contig 14309 bp, 12 predicted proteins | sample CNK09_metaG_FD_182737 | JGI IMG/M metagenome (GOLD analysis project Ga0247668, IMG submission 182737) | Soil microbial communities from Purdue University Martell Research Forest, Indiana, United States - CNK09 | ecosystem: Environmental > Terrestrial > Soil > Temperate forest > Bulk soil...
AGGCAGTTGGTGCAATCGTAAATCGGTGCAAGCCATTCACTTGAGGATCGCCGCTGCCATCATTGGCAAGAGTGACCACGACAATCCGGCTGATGCCGTGCTGCGGGTTGAGTTGAAGAACCAGCGGGAACTCTCGGCAGAATCCAGCCGCGCCATCAGCCGTGCGGTCTTTGCCTACTACCGCTGGCGCGAGTGGCTCGGTGATCAGCCGATGACCGATCAACTGGTTCAAGCGGTGGACTTGCAAGAGAGATTTGCGCTTCGGTACTCGCAGCGGCAGAATCGGGAGGCCGAACTTCCACCGCCCTTCACTGACGCGGAGTTAAGTGCGAAAGCCGTGCCTTCCTGGGTGGCTGATGAGGTGACGTTCTCTCCCGAATGGCTGCGTGCCTTGCAATTGGAACCGACGCCCTGGCTGCGTGCCAGGCCGGGGCACGGATCCGAGTTGGCCAATAAACTGCGCGGATGCAAGCCTCCAGCTCCAGTCTCGCGTCACGTAGGAGGAGATGAAGACAACAAGCTGAGCGGACAAAGTGAAGGGCTGCTCGCTGATACCCTGGAGTACGTCGGTGAGCAGGACCTTTTTCGCACGGCGGAATTTCATGCCGGCGAATTCGAGATCCAGGACATTAGCTCCCAATGCGTCGGGTTGCTTTGCGACCCGAAGCCGGGCGAAACGTGGTGGGATGCCTGCGCAGGCGAGGGCGGCAAGCTGTTGCACCTATCCGATTTGATGTGCAACCGCGGCCTGATTTGGGCCAGCGACCGCGCCGAATGGCGTTTGAAAAAGTTGAAGCGCCGTACTGCGCGAGCGAAGGTTTTCAATTACCGCAGCGTCCTTTGGGAAGGCGGGCCGAAACTGCCGACCAAAACCAAATTCGACGGGGTCTTGCTCGATGGACCTTGCAGCGGATTGGGCACATGGCAGCGCAACCCTCAGGCGCGCTGGACGGTTTCGCCGCAGGACGTGCGCGAACTCAGCCAGTTGCAGAGCCGCCTGCTCGCTCACGCCGCTCCAGCGGTCAAACCGGGAGGCAAACTGATTTACGCCGTCTGCACCCTCACCCGCGCCGAGACCATCGACGTGGCACGCAGCTTTGAAAGCGCATTTCCACAATTCCAGCCGCTGCCGCTGCCCAATCCATTTCTGCCGAATGCGCCCGCCTCCAATCCAGTCTGGATTTGGCCGCAGGATGATGGCGGCAATGGGATGTTCATCTGCGCATGGCGGCGCGTAAGCACAGAGAATGGAGCCGAAACCAAATAGCTCACGTAGGCGGGTCAACGCGGACTCAATGGCTCATGCAGCCAATTCTGCCAACGGCAACAATGAATCCAAGCACACTGGCCACCAACAACCACGGGCTGCCGTTGACCGCCATCAAAAGCCCGGAACCGATCAGCGCACCCATAATCAGCCAGACGGCAAACGCGTAAATTAACTTCATCCGCCGAGTGTAACCGCCTGCCCCATTCATTCAAGCGCAAATTGAAAACCCGTTTACGGCTTGCATCCGGCGCGTGGATGCCTAACGTAACTCGATGAATTCCGAGCAAAGTCACATCATTTCGGCCGAAAATGCAACTTAAACACGGCCTTCACCTCGCTTACTGCACTAATATCCACCGCGGCGAGGATTGGGCGCAGACGTTTGATTCACTGCAACGTTACACCCTGGCCGTGCGCCAGCGCGTCTGCCCGGACCAGCCCTATGCCATCGGTTTGCGCCTCAGCGATCAGGCCTCACGAGATTTAAGCGATCCGGCCACGCTGGTGGCATTTCAGAGATGGCTCGAAAACAACCAGTGCTACGTGTTTACGATCAATGGTTTTCCCTATGGACGTTTTCATGGTGCCCGGGTGAAAGAGCAAGTCTATGCGCCGGACTGGACGACGCGCGAGCGGCTTGAGTTTACGAACCGGCTCTTCGATTTGCTGGCGCAGCTCGTGCCGTCCGGGATCGAGGGGAGCGTCAGCACTGTCCCCTGTTCGTTCAAGGAATTCATCACAAGCCCGGACCAGGTCAGTGGGATGCGGGCCCATCTCTGGCAATCCGTCGAACACATCGCGCGCTTGAGCGAGCGGAGCGGCCGTAAACTGCATCTCGGCCTGGAGCCGGAACCCCTTTGTTATCTGGAAACGAGTGCGGAAACAGTTGCCTTCTTTGAGCAGATGCGCGCAGACCGCCCCCGCGATGAGCGTCTCGAAGCCCATCTTGGAGTGAATTACGACACCTGCCATCTGGCCGTCGAATTCGAGGAACCGCAGCAGGCTATCGCTCGGCTCCGTCAACACAAAATCAAAATCAGCAAAATCCATCTCAGTTCGGCCTTGAAGGTCAGGCCGGCGCCGGAAGCGCGCAAAGCCCTGGCCGCCTTTGCCGATGACATTTATTTTCACCAGGTGATTGAAAGGCGACTCGACGGTTCGCTTCAGCGTTACCGCGATCTCGATGTGGCGTTGAAGGAAAACACGAATGCCGGCGACGATCGGAACAATTCCGAATGGCGGATTCACTTTCATATCCCGCTCCATAGCCGCCCGACGCCGCTGTTCGACAATACCTCGGACCACATCCTCGGATTGCTCCAGATTCTCAAGGCGAATCCCAGCCTCTGTTCCCACCTGGAAATGGAAACCTACACCTGGGAAGTGATGCCCTCGGAAATGAAAAACCGCAGCGTGGTCGAGCAGTTGGTTTCCGAATACGAGTGGATGCTGGCGCAGTTACGGGAGTGCGGGCTTGGGCAATGACGTTTTCTCAAACCCAGACCGCTCACAGCCAACTGCGCACCCTTCTCATCCTGGGACGCGCCTCAAACCTGCCTACCGTCTGGTCGAACTGTCTGGCGGGATGGATTTTGGGCGGCGGCGTCCAACTGGGCAGGCTGATGGTTCTCTGCGCAGGGGCGACATTCCTCTACACGGGGGGGATGTATTTGAATGACGCGTTTGATGCGCAATTCGATCTGCAGCATCGGCCCGAAAGACCGATCCCTTCAGGAGCGATCCGCGCTGCAACCGTGTGGAAATGGGGACTGACTTGGCTCCTGCTCGGCTTGATCAGCCTCAGCCTGCTGGGGAAAGTCGCCACGCTTCTGGCCGTGCTTCTCTCCATCAGCATCCTGGTTTATGACGCCATCCACAAAATTTTCGCTTTTTCTCCGGTATTAATGGCGATCTGCCGGTTTTTTCTCGTCTTGCTCTCGGCGTCAGCCGCCGAAGAAGGAGGTGTGACTGGTGGCACTTCCTTGAGTGTTTGGAGCGCACTGGTTTTGGCTGCCTACATCGTGGGCCTGAGTTATTTGGCGCGTAACGAAAGCACTCATGCGCCATTGCGTTATTGGCCGTGCGTTCTGCTCGCGGCTCCCGTCGTGCTCGCGCTCGTGGTCAATCAGGGCGGATTCCAGCGACGAGGCTTTCTGTTCGGTTTCGTGTATGTCCTCTGGACGCTCATCAGCATGCGCCATGCCTTTTGGACCTCGCAACCCAACGTTGGCCGGACCGTTTCCGGTCTTCTCGCCGGCATTGTGTTGGTCGATCTTTTGGCGGTCGGAGGCGGCACGCCGGCGATTGGGATCATTTTTGCCGGTCTCTTTGTTCTGGCCCTCTTGTTCCAACGCGTCATACCGGCCACGTGATGAATGACCAATGACCAATGACCAATGACCAATGACCAACGACCAACGACCAATGACCAACGACCAATGCCTCGTAGGCCAGGTTGTTGGGTAATTGGACATTGGTAATTGGTCTTTCCTTGGTCATTGGTGATTGGACATTGGTCATTTCAGCTTCCCCTTCGGCCCGCCAACTGCTACACTTCTGCCCAATGAAAGGCATCATTTTGGCCGGGGGGGCGGGGTCCCGATTGTTTCCGCTGACCCTCGTCACCAGCAAGCAGTTGCAGCCGGTTTACGATAAACCGATGATTTATTATCCGCTCACCACTTTGATCGAGAGTGGGGTGCGAGAACTTTGTCTGATCTCCACGCCGCAGGACTTGCCGCGTTTCCGACAACTGCTCGGCGATGGCCAGGCCTGGGGTTTGACCATCGATTACCGCGAACAGGCCCGGCCAGCCGGCATTGCCCAGGCCTTCTTGATTGCCGAATCGTTTGTCGGCCCCGATGATGTGGCCCTCGTCCTCGGCGACAACATTTTCTATGGTGGCGATAGCTTTTATCGGGCCTTCACGGAATTCAAAGGTGGCGCGACCATTTTTGGCTACCATGTCCATGATCCGGAACGCTACGGCGTGGTCGAGTTCGACGCCTCCAACCGGGCGATTTCAATCGAGGAAAAACCCAAGCAGCCAAAAAGCAATTACGCTGTGCCGGGACTCTACCTCTACGATAATAAAGTGGTATCCATCGCCAAAGCGCTGAAGCCCTCCGCCCGCGGCGAACTCGAAATAACCGATGTCAATGTGGAATATCTGCGGCGCGGCCAACTGCGGGTCTGTCGCTTGACGCGCGGTTTTGCCTGGCTGGACGCCGGCACCAGCAGCAGCCTGCACGACGCCTCAGCCTACGTGCAGACGATTGAGAAACGGCAGGGCATCAAAATTGGCTGCCCCGAAGAAGCTGCTTTTCGTCGCGGATTCCTCTCGTTGCCGCAGATGGAGGCGCTCGCCGCCAAAATGCCCCAATGCGAATATCGCGATTACCTGGCCAGCGTGGTGGCCGAGGCGAAACGCTGACGATGAGGAAACGGTTGATAGCATGGGAGTTGATAGTTGATGGCCAAAAGCCATTGGCCGCATTCCGTCCATCAACCATCAACTCCCGAACCATCAACACCCCGCTCCAAACATCACGATGATCACTCTTCTCGGCGCCTCCGGCTATATCGGTCAGGCCTTCGAACAGGACCTCAAAAGACGCCAGTGGCCGTTCGAGTCGCTGGCGCGGAAGCAGGTCGATTATTCGCGCTTTGATGTCCTGCTGAAATATCTGCGCGAGCGCAAACCGGACCTGGTCGTCAATGCCGCCGGCTGTACCGGAAAGCCGAACGTGGATGCCTGTGAGACGGCGCGCGCCGATACCTTGCAAGGCAACACCCTCCTGCCGCTCACGATTGCGCAGGCCTGCCTGGCAGCCGGGATTCCCTTTGGCCACGTCTCCTCCGGCTGCATTTATTCCGGCGCTCACATCGTGGAAAAAGGCCCGGCGCGTGTCGAAAAAGACCTGACCCGTCCGGAGTTGAAGAGCCTGCCCGAAACGGCTCCCGAGGCTATTCGCGGCTTCAAGGAAACCGATGAACCGAATTTCAGTTTTCGCCAGCCGCCGTGCAGCTTTTACAGCGGCACCAAAGCGCTGGCGGAGGAAGCGATTGCGGGTTTGGGCCAGCATTATATCTGGCGCTTGCGCATCCCGTTTGATTCCTGGGACAACCCGCGCAATTACCTCACCAAAGTGCAGCGTTATCCAAAGGTCTATGACAACGTCAATTCCCTTTCCCATCGCGAGGACTTCGTGCGGGCGTGTCTGGACCTGTGGGAACGCCGCGCCCCGTTTGGCACTTACAACGTGACCAACCCGGGCTTCGTCACCACCCGGCAGGTCGTGCGGCTGATTGAAAAGATTCTCCAGCCAAAACGCAAATTTGAGTTCTGGGCCAGCGACGAGGAGTTTTACAAAGTGGCCGCCAAAACGCCCCGCTCCAACTGCGTGCTGGATGTCTCCAAACTGCTGGCCACTGGCGTCAAGCTGCGGCCGGTCGAAGAGGCCTTGCTGGCAGCGCTGAAGGATTGGAAAACAGGAAATTAAAACTCCATGAAGCTACTTCTCACGGGCGGAGCAGGATTCATCGGTTCGAACGTCCTGCAGCATATTATCAACCAGCCGCAGATCGAGCGATTGGTCAATCTCGATTGCCTGACCTACGCCGGCCATCTCGCCAATCTCGAAAAAGTTTCGCCGCACCCGAAATACGTATTCGCTCGACTGGATTTGCGCGACAAAAACGCCGTTGTCCAGGTCGTCCAGGAGCATGGCATCACCCATGTCATGCATCTGGCGGCTGAATCGCACGTCGATCGGTCCATTTCCGGGCCGGGTGATTTCATTCATACTAACATCGTTGGCACGTTCCATTTGCTGGAGGCGTGTCGAAGCGCGTGGGGACAAAACCTTTCCGGCAAACGCTTTCATCACGTCTCCACCGACGAGGTTTATGGCAGCCTGGGGCCAACCGGACACTTTACCGAAACTACGGCCTATGCGCCCAATTCGCCCTACTCCGCGAGCAAAGCCTCCAGTGATATGCTCGTGCGCGCCTATCATCATACCTACGGGCTGCCCACCGTGATTACGAACTGCTCGAATAACTACGGTCCCTACCAATTTCCCGAAAAGCTGATTCCGGTCGTTATCCAAAGTGTCATGCAGCGCAAACCAGTGCCGGTCTATGGCGACGGCATGAATGTTCGTGATTGGCTTTATGTGCGCGACCATGCCGAAGCCCTCTGGCAAGTCCTCACCCGCGGCCAGGATGGAGAAACTTACAACGTCGGCGGCCACAACGAGTGGCCGAACATCCGCATTGTCGAACTGATTTGCGATTTGATCGATGAATTGGCCCCCAAACTCAGCGGCAACTCGCGCAAGCTGATCACCTTCGTCAAAGACCGCCCCGGCCACGACCGCCGCTACGCCATCGACGCCTCGAAAATCGAACGCGACCTCGGCTGGCGCCCGGCCTACACCTTCGAAAAAGGCATTCGCGAAACCGTGCAATGGTATTTGGATAACCAGGAATGGGTGCGGACAGTAAGTGCTGACAAGACCGCAGGATAACGGCAATGCCGACTCCCTCGCTTCCGTAAGGAACGGGCAAAGCGCTGGCGAGCACGGGATTTGAATTAGCAAACAAACCGTGGCAGAGCGAAAGCGCCGGCAAAGCCGGACGCACACTCCAAACGCTACCGCGAATTTGTTCCTCGGGCGTGCATTGTCGCGAAGCGTTTGGAGTGCGCCGCCTTGCCGGCGCTTTCGCACGCCACCCTCACGCAGCTTCGGCCTAATCTCGACGCACCTGCGCTTTCCGATTTGAAAGTTGCAAGTTGAGCGTTGAACGTTTCGGAACAAGAGGGAGAAACGTTCCGAGCGTAGGGTGTTGTCCCTACCGCATCGACTCGGTTTTTCAAGGCAAATGCACCGGCTTCCTGTAGGTTTCTTTTGGAGTGTCACCGTCAAACGCGCTTCGTAACTCATCGGGGAAATCGCTCGACGCGGCAACGGGTGTTCATCTCCAGCTTGGAGAAATCGCATTTATGAAATTGGGATCCATCGGTCGCTCGTACCGCACGAGCAAATTGAGAGGTCAGTTAGGCAATCATCCAGCCAGTCCCAGCCGGATTCTCTGCCTCACGTTTACGTGCCTTCTGCCGTTGGTCGCGGCCGGAGGTAAATTGACGGTCCCCGGAGCCCATCCCGCCGATGATCCTAAAATTGATCTACAGCCGGCCCCGATCCCGCGCGAGAGCCGGCCAGCCCTGAGCTTTGCTCCCATCGTCAAAAAGGTCTCTTCGAGCGTGGTGACCATTTATTCCACTAAAAAGATCAAAGACAATGCCAGGAATCCGTTGCTCGCCGATCCGCTCCTGCGCCGGTTCTTCGGCTTGGAAGAAGACGACGAGGATTCTGCCACCCGACATCCCCACATTCACCAGGAGCAGAGTCTTGGTTCGGGGGTCATCGTCTCAGCAGATGGTTACATTCTGAGCAATTATCACGTCGTCGAAGGCGCGGATGAAGTGAAAGTCGGCCTGCCGGATGGTCGCGGCGACGTGATGGCGAAAGTGATCGGCACCGACCCGGCCACCGACGTCGCCGTCCTGAAAGTCCCGGTCACCAACCTGACCCCTGTGACCATGACCGACAGCGATAACGTACAGGTCGGCGACGTCGTGCTGGCGGCGGGCAATCCGTTCGGTGTAGGGCAGACGGTGACGATGGGGATCGTGAGCGCCCTCGGACGAGGCGGGTTTGGAGTGGTGGATTACGAGGATTTTATTCAAACCGACGCCTCGATTAATCCCGGCAACTCTGGGGGTCCGCTCATTGATACCGAGGGCCGATTGGTCGGAATCAACACTTTTATCCTGAGCGGTTCCGGAGGAAGCATGGGTATCGGTTTCGCCGTTCCCGTTAACATGGCGCGATACGTCATGGATCGCATTAACCAGGATGGAAAGGTTGTGCGCGGCTATCTCGGCGTTTATGTCCAGCCGGTCACGGCAGAGTTAGCCAAAGCCTTCAACCTCGCCGACCAAAGCGGCGCTCTGCTCGGAGGCGTTTCGCCTGGCACTCTCGCCGCCCGCGCCGGGCTCAAAGAGGGCGATGTAATTACTCGCTTCGACGGCAAGAAACTGGCCGACAGCCGCCATTTTTCAGACGCGTCCTAACACCAAGGCAGCCGTCACCTATCTTCGTGAAGGCAAGGAGATGACGACCAACGTCACCCTCGGGGAATTGACCCCCGAGCAAGCTGCCGCCCCCGGGCCGAAAAGGGGCAGCGCGACCGTAAAGGCAACTCACTCGCGCTGGAGGGTGTGGAGGTGGCCGACCTCGATTCGCGTTTGCGTTCGCAATTCGGCATCCCCGCCGAGACCGAGGGCGCGCTGGTCCTGAACGTCGCCCCGGGAACATCGGCTTACGAAGCGGGTTTGCGGGCCGGTGATATCATTCTGGAAATGAACCGCCAAAAAGTGCGCAACGCGCACGCCGCCGTCGAACTAAGCAGCAAAGTAAAGGACAGCGCGCTAATGCGCATCTGGAGCAAAAACGGCAGCCGCTTTCTCGTCGTGGCGGGCGGAAAGAAAAGATAACCCACCAAGTCCAAGCGCCGCCCGCAGTGAATCCCAACGGGATTCCGCGACAAAGCCCAGGCCAAAGACAAAGTAGCCGCCGACGTTAGTTGGCGCTGACTTTCCCGAACACAGAGTGCGCCGATTAACGTCGGCGGCTAGGCTATATAGAGTTTGTCAATAGCCCTGGCCACGGTTGGCATGAAGTGCTTGAAGTGCCCGCCGAATTGACTTACATCACGTCGAGCATATATTTGGGACGTGAATGTGACCTTGCCAAAAGATTCACACGCGGAAGGCCTACGCGACGGTCGCTTGGCGAAAGCTCCGGAGGAGCGCCATGTTTATAGTGATGGCGTTGCGAGAGAACCAAGCTCCGTCAGGAGCGACATGTCCCGGTCAATCCCGTTCACCTATGGCACATGCCGCTCCTGACGGAGCTTTGAAAGAGCGTGTGGGGCGGCGATCTATAATCATGTCGCTCCTACGGAGCTGCCGCGGCCCAGCTACAGTATGAGTATCCGAGCTAAGTGACCGTACGGATCGACTATGGAAAAATCCCCACCTTCTATTGCAAACCTCGAGCAGTTGGAGGAACTGCTGAGCGAACCGCCTGATGCCGTCGTGACGGCACTTTCGCGACTGGAGGGAGACATTATTCTGGTAGGGGTCGGCGGCAAGATGGGGCCGTCTTTAGCCCGCATGGCCAAACGCGCCTCGGACGCCGCCGGCGTCTCTCGCCGAATTATCGGGGTGTCCCGCTTCAGCGATCCACAGCAGGAATTGCAATTCCGCCCGCACGGAGTCGAAACGATTCGCGCTGATTTACTCGACGAATCTCAGTTCCCCAAACTCCCCGATGCACCCAATGTCATTTTCATGACCGGGATGAAATTTGGTTCTTCTGGTCAGGAAGCGATGACGTGGGCGATGAACACGCACCTGCCGTCTCTCGTCTGCCGGCGATATCCGCGCAGCCGGATCGTCGTATTTTCGACCGGGAATGTTTACGGGCTAACCGCAGTCGCCAGCGGCGGTTCTCGGGAGACGGATCAGCCAAACCCAATCGGCGAATACGCCATGAGTTGCCTGGGGCGTGAACGTGTTTGCGAATATTTCAGTCGTTCCGTTGGCACGGCCATGGCCTTTCTCCGCATTAATTATGCGTCCGAATTGCGCTACGGCGTCTTGATGGATCTGGCGTGGCAGGTGTGGCTGGGCGATGTCATCGATTTGGCCATGGGCCATTTGAATACGATCTGGCTCGCCGACGCCAACGCAATGGCATTGCAAGCCTTCGGGCATGTGGCGTCCCCGCCGCTAGTGCTCAATGTGACCGGACCCGAACTATTGAGCGTTAAAGAAATCTGCGAGCAATTCGGGCAATTGATGAAGAAGACTGTGGCCTTCAAAGGCGTCGAAAGTGCGACCGCCCTTTTGAGCAATGCGCAACAGGCATTTAAACGTTTTGGCCTCCCCCGCACTTCGGCCGAACAAATGATCCACTGGACCGCCGACTGGGTGTTGCGCAATCAACCCACTCTCGGCAAACCAACCCATTTCGAATCCCGCACTGGACAATACTAATTCCATTTTGCTTTCAACGTGAGACTAACCGTACAACGAATGACTAATTCCTAAACCATAATGACTAAAGAATGAGTAATCCCAAATGCCAAACGCCGAAAACACGACCTCCATTGGGCATTCATCATTGGGGTTTATTTAGTCATTATGGTTTAGGAATTAGTCATTCACCATGCCGCGATTCAACGATTTAACGCTTCAACAATGCCCACCCCCGCCTTCCACAAAATCCTCCACCGCGGCATCGTCATCCCCGCCTGCCCGCTCGCCCTGACGGCGGCGCGTAAGTTGGACGAGCGGCGGCAACGCGCATTGTTCCGCTACTACGCCGCGGCCGGCGCTGGTGGATTGGCCGTCGGAGTTCACACAACCCAATTCGCCATCCGGGATCCCAAAATCGGTCTCTTTCAGCCGGTGCTCGAATTGGCGGCGGAAGAAATGACCCGCGCCTCTCGGGCCAAATCCGAACCGCTGGTGCGAATCGCGGGTGTGTGCGGCCCGACCACCCAGGCACTGCGAGAAGCCTCTCTGCTCCGGGAACTTGGATATGATGCAGCCCTCCTGAGTCTGGCCGCCTTGCAGACTGCCGGCGACCAGCAGTTGCTTGCTCATTGCCGTGCCGTCGCGGAAGTCATGCCTCTCATCGGATTTTACCTGCAACCCTCCGTCGGCGGCCGGGTGTTGCCTTTTTCGTTTTGGCGCCGCTTTGTCGAGATTGAAAATGTCGTCGCGATCAAAATCGCCCCTTTCAATCGCTACCAAACCATTGATGTGGTGCGGGCCGTGGCGGAAAGCGGCCGAAGCGACATCGCGCTTTATACCGGGAACGATGACAACATCGTGTTAGACTTAATCACCCCCTTCCGCTTTTCGCGCGATGGACAAATCGTCGAACACCGAATCGTCGGCGGTCTGCTCGGCCAGTGGTCGGTCTGGACGCACCGTGCCGTGGAATTGCTCGAAGAATGCCATCGAGCCGCCGCAAAAAGCGCCACAATCCCCAGCGAACTCCTGCAACGCAACATTGAATTGACCGACGCCAACGCCGCGATTTTCGATGCGGCGCATGGCTTTGCCGGTTGCATACCCGGCCTCCACGAAGTATTGCGCCGCCAGGGCTTGCTCTCGGGCATCTGGTGTCTGGACCCTGCGGAAGTCCTGAGTCCCGGCCAATCCGAAGAGATCGACCGGGTTTGCCGAGCTTATCCCCATCTAAACGACAACGCCTTCGTCGAAGCCCATCGCGAGGAGTGGCTGGCCTGAAATCGGGGCCGCGTGTCCGCGGGACTGCTTGCTTTCCAAAGACTCGCGACCCGGAGCCGCTTAATTCCCTTGCGGCAATTCGCCGTTTTTGTAGCTCTCCAGCGTTTTTCGGAGATTGTCCCTGGCGCTGCCATCGGCCAGCTTCACGGCCTTCTCTTGGAGCGCGATGGCTTCTTCTTTGTTGCCTTTCATGAATTGGGCGCGGGCCAAGGTGTCAATAATATTCACATCAGCGCCCTTGGCGGCCTCATTGGCGCGTTTGGCAATGGTTTCCGCCAGGTCCAGGTCTCGCTGCTCGATCGTTTTGTCTGTCAGGATGCGCCAGGCGAGGTCGTTTTGCAGCATGGCATTATCTTTCTGAGCCTGGCTCAAGGCGGCGGCAACCTTGTAGGCCGCTGCGTAGTTCTGCTGGCCAATGAGAATATTGAACCGCATCATCTGCGTCCGCTCACGCTTGTCTTCGGGCAGGATGTTCTCCGCTTCGTCCACCTTAGCATTGGCCGTTTCCCAATCCTTCTTCTGCATGGCGCGGTTCAGGTCTGCCCAAACCGTGCGCAATTTCCCGTCGGTCCGTTGCTGCTGGTCGTAATCGGCCGCCGCCTTGGTCACGTCGAATTTTGCCTCCAGCACCTCTTCGATGACCTTGTCCTTCAACTCCATCGGGTGGCCAATCCAGGCGATGACACCTTTGGTGTCCACCAGGAACGCGCTGGGAATTCCATTCCGGCCCGCCGCCGCCATCCACGTCTCTGCCATCTTGCCCTTTTCATTGTCTTTCTTATCGTCAAGCGCGACGCGATACGTCATTTTCTCTCCCATTTTTTTGATAAACGGCTCTACCAGGCTCTCGTCGCGTTCCCAGCAGTCCTGGCCAATCACGACCAGTCCCTTGTCCTTGTACCGTGCATAAGTCTCGTTCAAATGTGGAATCGAAACCCGGCAGGGCCCACACCAGGTCGCCCAGAATTCCACGATGTAGGCCTGGCCCTTTTTGAATTCCGTCACGGGCTGGCCCTGCGCCCATTTGCCTGTTTGCAATTGGGGCGCTCGATCCCCGACCTTGAGCGTCGGCTCCGCCGCTGCCACTGCCCACACCGTACCCGCTGCGAAGGCGAGCAGCGTCGCCATCCATTTTCCTGCTCCTGTTGTCATATTGAATTCCTTAAGGGGTTGTTTGTTAATCTCACCTTGTCTTTCCCATGCCACTCGACCCCGAACGGTGCGCATCGGATCACCATCACCTCGGGCCTTCCACAAGCCCGCCAAAGAACTGAAGAACTGCCACTGTCTAAGTGCTCCTACTGCAACACTGACGCAAGCCAAAAGTTGCATGGCCGATCACCTTTGGTTATGCTGCGGCCACCATGCTCTGGGTGAACCACGGACCGTGCCTTTATCCGCTGGGCGCGCGCCAGAGCGAATATTTTCATGAAGTCCGTTTCCAAATCTCCCGCTTCGTCCGGCGCCTTTTCCGCTCTGAAGTGAAATCGATGGAGCCGGACATCAGAACAGCTCAAATCGCGTTACACGAATCATGATTGCCTGCTTCATTCAATCGGTGCGACGCGGAAAAACCGGCAACCGTAGGCCGTGATGTTGGTGTCGGTATAATCAAACCGCGGGCCGGAATTGCGATTTGTTTGCACCGGCTGCCAGTCAACAAAATTGGTCGTAGCGTAGAGGACGAAACTTCGTCCCGCTGTGCCCGTTAAGTGTAGTTCGAATTTGCCGTAAGTGGGCTGGGTGGCGTTCAGAATCATTTCATTGTTGGAGCCGAGGCTGGTTTGTATCGCCACGCTCTCGATGGGCGTGGCGCTGATTGTCGAAAGCCGTGTGGCCAATGGCAACGGCATCTGTTTCGTGGACTTGGGAATCGCCAGGGCTTCGAAAATAGCCACACCGTCGCGATCCAGAACGATTCCCGTGGCCGCCCAAGCTCCATCAGGTCCGACCGTCGCCTCCCGCCCGTTGACAAAAACGCGCTCGTCGGATGGTGTGACTTTACCGGTCACCTTCACTTGCAATTGCCAAAGTTGGTCGGTTGGCACTGGATCGATCGTGAGCTGGGTTTCACTTCGGCTGACGGCCAGATTTGTTGTCGTCGAATTTCCGGCGGCATCGGTGGCGATCAACTCCAGCAAATTGGTCTTGCCCAGGAGGGGAAGATGCTCGATCCAGAATCGCCCGTGGCGCTCGACCACGCCAGCCACGGTCTTGGTTCGTCCGTCGGCAGTGATTCGCCCGGTGATTCGCGCAGTAAAGTCGTCCAGTTGGCCGCGGGCTGTGAAGGAGTTGCCGCTCAGTCGGCGACCGGGCGTCGGCCACTGGAGCGAAATCCGGGGCGGCGTTCGGTCGTTAAGGAGCCGAAACACGTAGGTGAGGTTAGTCACGACTTGATGGCCGGCCAAATCCTCGCAACGAATAACAATCGTGTTGGTGCCCGATGCCAGATCAATGTCCATGCATTCGAAGTAATTGGTCGTCGTTTCCCAGCGCACGGTGTCGAAGGAGGTCTCGGTAATATAACCCTGTTGATTCTCAAGTCGCCGGACTGAGTTGATGATGTCAAAACGAACGCTTCTCAGCGGTTTGTCGCTGGCGCCCTTGAGCTGAATCATCGGCCAGGATGTCGCCGGGTCTTTTGGT
>Ga0247668_1000253_pt1 | contig 14295 bp, 14 predicted proteins | sample CNK09_metaG_FD_182737 | JGI IMG/M metagenome (GOLD analysis project Ga0247668, IMG submission 182737) | Soil microbial communities from Purdue University Martell Research Forest, Indiana, United States - CNK09 | ecosystem: Environmental > Terrestrial > Soil > Temperate forest > Bulk soil...
CTACGAAATACTTGTGAAAGAATGCGTAAGTTACCTTCTGAATTCCGCCCCATGTAGCCACGTACAGATATGCGTCCGTGTAGCCTACGAGCAAAACACAATGCCCGCCCTCGATCTGGGTATTCGTGTTAGAAACATCCCACGGCTTACCCTGGTTAAACTGATCCATGGCAAAAGCGGGGAATTCTAGAGCCAGGTCCACAGCGCCGAATTCCGCAACAGCGTTCTTGATATCGTTCATGTTGTTGATATCGAGCTGCGCGAACGCGGCAATCTTATGACCACCGAATCCGTACTTGCGCTGATAGTTCAGGCCGTTCTGCAACGTGTCGCCCTGGTCACTATTCGGGTCAGAAGGATCAAAGCCCGTCATCTGCGAATAGGCCGCTAGAGCCTGCTGTTCACTGACAACGTAAGCCTTGCCCTGACCAAAGAAAGTCTGCTGTACCGTAATGTGCCCGTCCGCTGCGTAAACGCAATCACCGTACTGGTCATTACCCAGCATGTCATTCGGGACAAACGCAGAATAGTCAACGGTAGAAGGTGGAAGAACTCCCGCCTTAGCAAACATCCTGTAATACAGTCGAGGCTTACTGGGATCGTTCGGCTTAACGCCGGGATTGAACGAGATATTGGTCATTTTCATTTCCCTTACTTGGGTGGTCCAAAAGGTGTACGAGTATCAGGTACGTTCATGGTAGATTCCGCGATACCAACCTGACCTACGACAGGAGTTTCCAGTACAGAAGCCTTACCCCTAATAGTCGGGACAAGGCCCGCCTTGACGTTATCAACCTTGGTAACAGGGATAACTCCTGCATGAACCAGGACTCCGAAGATTCCTGCAACAATTGCCGCCGCGCCTGCAAGCTGATCGACGGTGAGATGCAGACCGAACGCAGCGGCCAGCACAACGATAATATTTCCGATAGCCGCTGATGCGGCCGGGTACTTGGCAATCAGCGTCCAGATTCCAACTACCGCATTTAGTACCTTCATTTACTTTCCTTTTCTAGGTCATCATTATATGTACGCAGCCGGTCAACCTCAGAAGCTAGTGTCCGGTTACTAACAGTCAAGTGGGCGAGCTGTGCATCAAGGGTGTAGTTTGCTTCTGTTAGCGACTGAACCCTGGATTCGAGTGCCTGTACTCGTTCCCGCAATCCTTCTACCTGCTGTTCCGATACTCGTAGAGCACTTTCGTAAATCATCTGAGCACGCTCGTAAGCTTTCTGATCAATAGCATCTCTTGCAGTTACCTCGCTAGCACGGTTAGCCCGTGCGGCACCAAGATACGCACCGACTCCAATCATTACTGCTAGTACACCTAGCAGGATTTCCACGACTAGCGACTGATTCATGTATCATCATCATCCCTATGCAGCATTTCCGGTGAGGGCGGCTCTACTTCACGAAAACGTGTACGCGAAAGCTCGGGCCATGTACTAATCAGGAAAACTGCCCCGGCAAATACAATCCAGATCAGCCCGGTAAGTCCTGCATAAGGCACGTGAGGATCGCCCTGAATCCACAAGTTGAACCATTCAAAAGCAAAAGCCACCTTGACAGTAGTCGCCCAACCGAAAGCATATCTATCGCCTCGCCTCAAGAACGCTCCGATAAGCGTAACAATTCCTGTCGCGAACCAGACATAAGCCCAGTCATGAATAGGCAGGAATAGGTCGAACCCAAGCCTGGGACTCTTGAAAAAAGTCCAGCCGTAGGCGATGTCAATAACGGTGAGGAATAGCAAGAATCCGCCACGATGCCCGATCTGGTGTACTAGTTTTCTTACTTTATTCATCGGGTGCATCATCCCTAACTTCTTTGATTTCGTCGTCTACTAGCTCGGAACTGGTGATAATATACAGCGTTTGCTTGTATGTCTTAACGTTAACTCGATTCCTAGCTCCAACAGGTTCCGGCCAGATGGTAGCGATAACCTGAACGAGGCCCATTCCCAGCCAGGACATAGACGCTACCCATCCAAATGGAAGCGCCCAGAATCCTGTTAGAATGAACGCCCAGAAGAATGACACCGACGCCGCGAATGCGTAAGGGAATCGCCTCCATTGAAGAAATGCTCCCAACAGCAGGATTACACCATCTGCCAGAAACATCACGCCAAATAGTTCATCGGGAATTCCCAGAGCGGAAGTAAAAGTTGGCTGGTAACCGGCAATCAATCCGGTCCCATAGCCAATTACGGTAACAGCAAATGCAAGAAGCAACAAACCCCTTTGCCCAACTAGATGAGGCACGCCACACAACCATCGTGCCACGGCCAAAGCCCTGTCTCTCATATAAAAACCTTCTTAAACAGAATGGGCTGTTCCCCAACGCCCCGAACATTAGTTAGGACCTAGCCACATAATGCAGATCCTCGGACAGTTGTTAAGAGCGCTGAGAGTGAGAACATCGACCCCAGACCCATTCCAGGTATTAAGCTGGATAAAGTCGCCTACGCCCAGCGCGACAATTCCTTCGAGCGAATGGGCAAAATCGATAGTCGAACCAAATCCGCCATATCGTTTCTGCTGCCGATAAAGAATAAGACCGCTGTTACCGTTTAGCCACAACGCCAGCGCATATGTGTTAGCACCGCCTGGGGTGCGGTAATCTACATTAGCCCAGACCTGATAGATACCGGGCCGCTGCGCATAGAAGTTAGTAGTTGGAGTAGTCTCCTGAACCATTCCATCGTCATCGGTATCGATTACGTTGAAGGTTACAGGATGCCAACTGTTAATAGGGCTTGACTGGTCCACAGAAGAATGAGCTACGAGCAAAGGTCGCCGCAGCAGCACGATATTCTGATCTCGAATCCGGCCATTCAGCGTTTCCGCATTTAGCTTGTCGCCTACCTTCCAAGTTTCAGGATATTTCCAACCATCCATAACTGTCCTTACTTGTAGTAGGTGAAGTGCAATGAAGCGGGCGCACTAGCAGCTCCGTACATATAACCGTAATAAGTCTTGCTCGTACTTGGGCCAGGTCCAAACGCCATCCCTGTGATAACGCCCTGCTGGAATGCCCAGCACTGCCACGAAGTAAGGTTTACCGTGTACGTTTTACCCGCAACACAGGACCCCTTCTTGATCTGATTAGTGTAGACATGGCTACTAGACCAGGTACTAGGCTTAGCTGCATAATCGTGCGATCCGATTACTGCGGTAAGACCCGAATTGTAGTAGGCGTGCGCGACCTTAAACGTAAATGTACCCGTAATCCTCGTAGCACCTGCCAAGGTAGACTCGATTGACGCGAAGTTAAAGCCGATCAGGGATCGGGTATTTCCTCGGTTGCTGTCAAATTTGCCCTGATAGGCATAGCTAGAATCATCCCATGTAGTTCCGCCCCCACCATCATACGTCCTACTATATGTAGCGCCAAACGCAGCAGTAAACTTAGTTGGCGTAGTAGTCGTCGGAGGCTTGCTCTTAGGCGGCGTTGGTGAAGAACCCGTGCTTCCCCCGGTAACCGGATTGAAAACCAAATTCAGCGCGGCGGTAGAAATAAGCCGGATAGAAAGCCTGGTTTCAGCAATGACGTTAAGGGCCGCACCTGACACCTGGAAAACGTTGGTCGTGATTACGTCGCCAGCGTTAAGCGCGAGAACAACAGAACATCCCTGATTCGTAACACTCGTAGTAGAAGCATAACCACCAGTAGCCGCGACCTCAACACCATTTACGGAAATGTGAGTAGCCCGCAAGTCCGTAGCATTAGCCGCAAATGAGGCCGTGTGCTGAATAGCATAAATACCGGGGCGCTGAATTGTCACGTTAGCAGACGGAGCAGTGAACATATTGTCCGTGTCAATTACTTCCGTGTCATAAATAATGTTAACTGCGGTGTTATTGGCGATCGACTGGTTAGCAGTTCGCGTCACAATTGTAGTAGGCGAGTAAGCCAGGAATAGCTGCGAATCCCTGATATTCCTGTTAAGCGCGTCTGCGGTAATTGTCTGACCCGCCGCCCAGGTATCAGGTACCGGGTATCCGTAAATATCCGATACGTCTTGGCTTCCTGTTGTGCCGGTCATACGCCTCGCCGCCTAGTAACTGAGAACAATGGGGTTAGTCCCGTTGCAGTAATTGTGTTGTTCGCCCCCGCGTTCTGCCAGAGCATGAATTCTACAAAGTCTCCGCTGGCCAACTGAATCAAGTTTGTCGCCGTTGCGTTAAGCGTTACAACTGCCGATCCGCAATTCTGCGAACCACCGAGATAAAAGGTCGTACCGTTAACTCTGAATGCTGCTGTTAGAATCATGGCAGCCGTAGGCGTTACGCACCTGGCCGTGCCAATACATTCATACCAGCCAGCACACCTGGCCGTTACCTTAGTGTTAGCACCCGAAGTCCACTGCGTAGCAGTATCGTCGCTCAAGGTGTCATACAAAAGCGTATCGAATCCTACCGCCGTCCAAGTGCTAGTAACCAAAGTCAGGTTAGTTGTCCGCTGCAAACCTACGGCAGGAGGATTGAGCAGCAGAAGATAAGAATCACGAATCTGAGAATTCATATTCGCGTCCGTCAAGTCTGCTACCCCATCCGTCCATGTCATAGGTGTAATGTCCGTAACCGGCATTTAATCCTCCATAATTACCAGGCGACAACGACGGTTCCGGTTGTATCCCTGCTCGAATTGTTCAGAATCCCAAACGGGATAGCGGCGGAAGTATCGTAAGTGATGTTCCATTCCTCATCGCTAATCTCATAAGACCAGCCCTCAATGTAAAGATCGAGTGTCGTAACAGCCTCAATAGTTGGCAGCCCGGAAATGTGAATGATATTCCACATTTCCTGAGTAAACAACGTAGCCCAGTTCTGCAAGAAGTGTGCCCGGATAAGAACCGAATCACAGCGCTGAACGGGATTAGCATAGAAGGCGGTAAGATACTCACCATTGTACTTAGCGTCATCCACATTGAGCTGAATGGTATCAACATCCTTATTGTAAACTCCGTGAATTGTCTGCGAAGCTAGATCATTAGAAACCTGGGTCGAGTTAGTACCCAAGCGTTTAACGTTAGCCTGGTTGATAAGCAACTGGTCGTCAGTTACTTCTGTCATGCCAACATCGACCTGCCCTGCGGTGACATTAAGCCACGCTGTAACCGCACCTTCCTTATTCTCCCGAGACTTGAATGTAACCGTGCCATTATCATCAATGAATAGGGTACCTCCATCAGTCTTGGCTGCCTGCTGAGCCGCGCTAAGCGCTGTCTGAACGTCAGGCATATGCCGGTCACAAATTACAGAACTCGTGTCTAGATCCATATCCGCAATACCGGCCCACAAGCAAATGCGTGCAATCCGTTCATCCACCGTATCGCCAGAAAAAGCCGTTGTCCCAGCTTCGTAAATATTGGCGATGGTGTCCGCGTCAACCTCGTAATCGAAAACAGCTACGTGGCTGAAAGTTCCAGACATAATGTGCTTAGTCGGGAATGCGTTAGCAATGCTGAGAGTTGTGATATCAGGAAAGATCGTGGCCGTCGTTGCCACAGAGCTTGTAGCAGTTTGCACGCCATCGACATACAACGTGGATTGCAGATTGCCGCCGTTGATCTCAACTACCGCTACTGCGAAATGCGTCTTACCATTGAAATAGTTAGTCGCGTCTGTTGCGGTCGCAATAGCCGAAGATGTCTCCGACTTTACCGAACCGTTAGCTTGCAGGTTCGATCCAGAAGTTCCCCGAATTTCCGCATAAGCGAATTCGGTTGTGCCCGAATTAGTAGGCGAAACCTTAACTGCCGTGAGCGAGCTGCTCGTGTCAGTATCGGTCGAGGCAAACCAGCACATAACCGTAATTGCATCCGTATTCGTAATCGGATTTGTCAAGGTAGTCTGCAACACAGCGCCATTATTAATGTCGCTCTTGGTTACAACCGTAGCAGATGTTCCGTCAACTGGCGGGCCTGTTCCTGATCCCCATTCCAGCGTACCACCAGCGCCCACCTGGAATAGGTGAACCCCGGCCTGCGGAATCAGTGACGAATTAGCACCTTCCGTAGTGCTGGAATCCCCCGATTCACCCAGAACATAATAGGCTACTGGGAGAGCGGCCTTGATCGATTCAAAAACAGCGGCACCAACGTTATTTGCGGCAAGTTGCTTCGACCTGTCTGTAGCGGCGACCGCCATAAGCGACAAGTCACCTTCCCAAGTCTTAGTCCATGAGTCAGTAAGACCTGTAAATAGCTCTTTCCAGTTACCGCCACGTACCCATGCTGACGCGCTTGCCGACTGTTCAAACTGCCATGCGCCCATGCGAACGGCAACAGAGCCGGGACCTGTACCAGCGGCAGGAGCAATAGCTACCCTGGCCATACTGGCAAACTTCGACTTCACATTAGAAGTGAATGCAGCGCCCGCGTAAGTTCCGACAATAACTGGGGTAGCGTTGTCAGTCATGATACCCGTAGCCGCATTACCGCTTGTGCAATATGCAGAAGTCCGCAGCGTTTCGCCACCGGGCTTAGTCCACACTGAGGTTGTCGAGCTAGTATCGAATACCACGCTCGAAAGCCAGCAGCTAGCCGAAGTGGTCGTGATGCCAGGAGTCGTATGCGCAAACTGGAATAGCGTTTCAGTAGTCTTCGTATGCGCGTTAATTGGAGTAGTCTGATGAGCACCTGAATAGGTTGTCATCATAGCCAGCCAGTGTTTCCCGGTCTGGTTAATACTCCATTCGGTAACTAGGCCGATATCATCCTGCTTAAGAATCTTCCACCAGCCGGTAGCCTTTCCCCGCAGGTCGGTGATTGTTTCAAAGAGCGTCCAAGTACCATCGGGAGCTGTAAACGTGGGCTGAGCACCGGCATAAAGCCAAACAATAGCCAAGTCCCCGACGTTAGTTTCCGGCTGAATTGTCAGGTGCGTTTTGGTTCCGCCCCTATTAACTCGATCAGAAGTAAAACCTGTGACCGCGATGGCCGCTACGGCAGGAGCAACGATAGTATCGTTAGCGATAGCTAGCCTAGCGCTGTACGCAGCAGCAGGTGAAGTTGCCGTAACCGAAATGGTTGCATAAGAAGTGGTAAGAGTAGTAGAAGTCCCGCTACTTTCGGAAATGAATTGCCCCGTCTTGTCATACCAAAGGATACGACCAGACACCTTAAAGGTAATGCCCGTACCGGCAGCATCACACTTAACCTTGACACTCCCGGTGTACTGAGTACTCGGGTTAACGTACATGGGCAGATCATCATCGGCAGACCTCGATGAGAAATCTCCGGTGATAACCCTGTTATTCGCAGTGGCCAGGACGCCCGTATTCCAGATCAATGAAGTAGTCTGACCCGCTGGAAAATCGACAGTATCCAAGTCCAGTGCGCCCTGCTCGACGGCAAAGAAGTCGTCATCAGTTACCGCCGACTGATCATCGCTCAGCATATTAATCGTGTCAGTTGGGACGCGAGGGTAACGCGCCCGGAACCGAACGGGCACATCAATATCGATCAGGCCGAAATAAGGCAGGTCGGCCCTGTCGTTGTTAAAAGTTCCTAGTGAGTTGTCAAGGTAGATTTGCTTTGACCCCGATGATACGTCATCGAAAATAAGCTGGCGACGCCTAGAAATATTGATACCCTGGCTCGCCTCGACGTAACTGGAAAGATCGGTCCACGACTTGCCGTCATCGCTGTTGAAAAAGTTTGCTTCAAAAATCGTGTCAGGTCGCACCATAAGGGCCATCTTTAATTCTCCAATTTGCCTCACATACAGAAACGGCGGTGACTCACCAAGGGCTAGTGTCCTTAGCGAGATCACCGCCGCGTCCATTTGTATTAATTCCAGGGCACACTTCCCCCATGTCGTTCAAAATTTGCCAAGCCCTCAGATACAGCCTTGGAAATTTCACGGTCGGTGCTGAGTGCGCCACGTACATTGACATTGACGATAAGGGTACCTCCACCGCCAAGACCGCCGCCAAGACCGCCGCCAGGAACGATAGATTCCCCGCCTCGAAGATTAACCAGTTCAGGTCCATTCTCTCCAACGATAGCCCAACCGGACGGTGCGCTATCCGTTCCCGTAGCGAACGCGGGAATCTTAGACTTCGGCACCTTGAGCCAGGCAACTGCCTCACGAGCAAGAGACTTACCTAGTCGCCGCATTAGTGCGTGAAGCGATGCTTCCTGCGACTTAAGTCCCTTAGCAACGTTAATACCGTAAACGGTGAACGCCGCAGCGTTTCCGAAACTGGTAGCCGTAGCATTAATAGCGGCTGCCGTCTTATTGACAGATGAAATCGTACCAGCCGTTGCGCCCACAAGCGCAGCAGCATATGCGTAACCTTGTTCAGGTCCCATATCGATAATCTGCCGGATAACGCCAGCACTAACACCGCGCTTCTTAAGCTTGGTGATCATGGCAGCAAAAGCCTTAAGCTTACTCAGCCTATTAGCAAATCCGCCCGCAATACCAAGCCCTGAATTCAGGTCTACGTTAGACAAAGCGGCAAATCCGACAGCGCCGGATTTAACCGTGCTAGCGTATCCCTGCGCCGCAGCGAAGTTCTTCTTCAACGTTGCTAGCTGATTAGCAGCATCGATCATTGCCTTAGTCTGCCGGTTAATCGTGGCATCCATACCCCTAGCGGTCGAGCCGCGATAATACTTCGAGATATCCTTAAGGAATGTGATCTGAGCGCTATGCAGTTTTGCAACTGTCAAAAGGTCGCCATGAATGTACTTGAGGTACAAGGAAATACCAGCATTAATTTCAGCCGATGGTGTTCCCTTGGCATAAGCCGTCCAGCCACCGTTAGGCACAACAGTTTCGCCGCCGTTAAACAGAACCATTTCAGGTCCTTGCTCACCAACAACGGCCCAGCCCCTTGCAGCGCCGCCCGTTCCCTTAGCATATCCGTGACCAGATCCAAGGCCACCGCCGCCACTCATAAGTGTCGGGCCATAAACGTGCTTTGCGTAATTGATAGCGGCAGCTACATTGGCGAGCGGGTCATATATGTTATTACTTGTACCCGCTACATGATAAGCAGCAAAAGTGCTACCAATGGTCTGCAATAGGCCCCTCGAAGGATCTCCCCGCTGAGCATTAATGTCAGTAAGATTTATAGCATTGGGATTTCCTCCCGATTCTGTGGCAATCTGGCGCAATACCTGACCTGCCAAAGAAGCTGGCAATCCGTTCAATGCGAGCGCCTGCAAAACAACGCCCATCCACTGACCTACGCCGCCTCCACCGCCCCCAACAAGGTGAGCGAAGAAACTGCCAATCTTTCCAGCGATATTACCAAGAGCCTTCATAGCCTTAGCTGGCAGATGAGAAAGAGCAACTAGGCCCTTACCAACAATTGAACCCAGAGCTTCCGGCAAACCGCCGAAAATCTTCCCGATAAACTTAGTTGGGTTAGCGTTGAGAATTCCTCGCATAAGACCGCCGATAAGGTGGCCACCAATTCCCGCCATAACTGTTGACGGAGAATGAATTCCGAAGAAGTTCTTAACAGCATTGACGATCGGGTCAACCAGATTAGTCTTAACCCAGCTTCCGATATTCTTCAATGCCTGCAAGATACCATTAAGCAATCCACCAATAACTTGCTTCCCAGTATTAATCAGCAAGCTGCCCAAGCTTCCGATAGCACTCAAGATCTTACCTGGAACTGTACGGAAGAAAGCGACTACGCTACCCCAGACGGACACAATTGTATTCCACATTCTTGTCAGGCTTCCCTGCAAGAAGGAACGCATTGCATTCCAGATCTGGATGAACATATTACGAATGCTATTCCACGCTGCACCCCAACGCCCAGTTACGAGATTTAGAGCTGTGGTGAATAGACCGACGATAATGTCCCAGCCGATTTTAATGACGGTTCGGATTAGCGCCCATGCCTGCTGCGCGACCAGTTTAATAACCGCCCAGGCAACCTGCCAAATTAGTGTTACTGCACCAACCCCTGCCTGGAAAGCCGTTTTGATAACGATCCATCCTGCCTGAATTGCAGCAGTAATGACTGTCCAAGCTCCTTGGAAAATAGACTTCACAATTGGCCAGATGGCACCCCAAAGTCCCAGAATGATTGTCTTACCAGTCTGGAAAATAAGAATGAGCGCACCCATGAATCCCTGGAAAGCGATAACAATGCCATTCCAGATGGTCGCAGCAATTTCCTTGACCTTCATCCAGACGCCGGTCCAAACGGCAATAACCGCTTCACCGTTAGCAGCCCACCACGCATCGAAATTCGTGGTAATGAAGTTCTTGATATTATTGAAAATACCAATAACGAAATTGTAACCCGCGATGAAAGGCCCAGTAATAGTCGTCCAGAAAGAACTAAGGATTCCTGCCCCGGTCGAAGTTGTTTCCTTTAGGTTGCCCCAAACATTGTCCCATACCGCTTCAATATCGTGACCGATATTAATGAAGAAGTTTCGAGCTGCGTCGAGGCCGATAGATACCGCGTGAGGTAGCCCGCCAATCAGCCAGGCAGTAACACGAGTAAGCGAACCTACTGCTCCCATCACAAAGCCAGGGATTTTAAGCAGGAATGCTAGGACGCTTCCCATGCCCTTAATCATACCTGGGTGATCCGTAAAGGCCGTAGCCATACCGTTAATACCATTAGCAATTGCGTTAACAATGCCTGGAATCTGCGGGGCGAATCCCTGTAGGAACTGCCCAAACGACGAAGCAAGACTCTTAACCGATCCTACTACAGCCGGTGAACCAAGAGACTGTGCGAGAATTGTACCTACCTGCTGGAATGGTCCAGAGATAGTCTTCTCTGCGGCAGCGAATACGGGAGTAAGCGACCCAAGAGTGGTATTAGCAGCCCTGAAAATGACAGACATTACCGGAGCGAATGAAGCACCGATAGTTGCGAGGCTTTTCTTGGCATTAGTTGCAAGATTCTTGAATGCGTCCTGAGCTGCAAGAGTCTGCCTGCTCATAGGCGGGCCAAGTTCATCGACCTTATCCTGAGCGCCTACCTTTGCTGCACGAGCACTTGCCAGCGCGGCCTGAGCCGATGCTAGCTGAGCCGTCGTAGCCTTTCCGCTTTTCTGCAAATCGTTAAGCTTTGCCTGATCAGCGATAACCCTGAGCGATGCAGCGTGCAATGCGTCATTTGCCGCAGCCGCATCCTTGGGATTACTCTGCCCGGCACCTAGACCGCCAGCAATACCTAGACCCGCGAGTCCAGCACCGCCAGCGCCCAGAAGGGCACCGCCGACACCTGTACCGATGAATGGCAGCGCAGCCGCAGTAGCAGCCGCACCCACCGGGCTAGTCAAAGCCTCAATAACACCAGCACTAGCGCCAGAACCGACACCCGCGACACCTGCGAAAGGTCCAGAGAATGCACCGCCACCGCTTCCACTGCCGAAAGCACGAGAAAGAATGTTCTGATTAGCGTTAGTCTTAACCTTGACCGTAGCGGTAGCAGTTTTTCCGTTGACCTTATCCAGCGCAGCGTTAATTCGGAAAATACCCAGCAGCGTATTATCGAGTCCCTGTAGCTCAACGCCTGGACGAGCCAGGTACTTGTTAAGCTTGTCAAGGCGGATATCGATTGCAAGAAGCTTAGCCTTTGCCGCATTGTCGTTTGCGTCAATAGCGAATTCTGCACGCCTTTTGTTCAGCGCGTCAGCTTCCGCCTTTACCTTGTCCATTGTGATAGTGGCAGAACCGGCATCGGCATCAATAGGCACAGTAACAGGCTTGGACAGATCCTTCTTCTTGAGAGCGATCTTATCCATAATGCCTGAGACTGAGTTATCTCCCTTAGTGAAGAAACGAAGGACTACGTTAGCTTGTGTGCTCATCCCAGCTTCTCCCTTGCTAGATCCTCAGCCCATTTGGCCATTTGCTTTTCCATGTCAACCCGCGTATCGCGCCAAGCCCACGTCATATAAGGACGCTTAGGCGTGGATGTCCAGCGCCTTTCGTTATCTGCTGTCTGACTTGGGTAGTTAAGCGGGTGACGAATTCCGCCCTGAAATGCGCGGGACTGTGGCGCAATACGACTTTCGGTCTGCACGGATACATTGTTTCCCTCGACATGCACACGAGTAGCGCGAGGCATTCGAGTTGACCAAACGCTGGAATAGAGGCGAGCGGCCTTAGCGGTGAATTCTGCACCAGCCGCAATGTATTCGGTTAGGGATTTCATTTCGTCTTCTTCGCCTCTCGTCGCTGAATATCAACCTGGTGAGTCATCCCGAAGAAGACGTTAGCGGGAAGCTCCCAGATATCCAGCATATTGACTCCGAATATCGACCAGATATCGGCCGCGTAACTCAGAACCTGGGCTTCTAGCCCACCCTTCTTTAGGGGCCATTCTCGCTCTCTTTTGGGTCGCCACTGTCGTCCGCGTCTTCTTCTGCGATAGCCAGTTCCTTAAGCTCCTGCTCGGTCGGCTCCATCGTGAACTTAGTGAAGTCCAGATCTACATCAGCAAACGGGACATTAATCTTATCCCGCTTGTGCAGCACGTAGATAAGAGCCGCAAGAGCCTCGGGATCGCCCTCATCGCCAGCTTCGGCAAAAGCCTTCTGGCCCATACCTGTCAGCTTCTTAATCACTCGCAGTTCCTTAAGAGTCATTGACTCGAAAAGCCATTCATGATCAATGTCGCAATTCAGGCAATCCCTGATTGTTACTAGAGGCATACCCTCATAGTCCTTTCTGGTGCTTACAGTGTCGTGTCCGTACTGATAATGTGAATCTGGATAGGCGGGTTAGTTGTGTCGTCCGGGTCATAAACCATGAACTCTCCCGAGACAGATACAAGGCCGGGACCTGAAACGGTGGCCGGTGCCTTAGTAATCTTTACGGTCGGAATATGAATTTCCAGCGTGTAGGGAGTAGCACCTTCAATGAAGTTCGGGCTAACCGACTTAATATGTAGCCCGGTAGTAGTACCTGCCCGGAAAGCAGCCTGAAATTCTGATTCGTTGTACTCAGCTTCAAACGTTCCGGTAATACCCGTGAAATCAACCTGGAACTGTTCCTTCTTAGTTCCCGCATTCCCTAGTCCGTACCGCTCAGTTGACAGTGTGTTCTTACCCGCGAGGGAAAGCTTACTGACCACTGATGTTACCGGAGTACCACCTGATACCGTGGTCTTACCCGCAGCAGTGCTGTAGGTTCCGCCCAGTTCAAACAGGCTCACATGACCGAAGTTATACAGCGAGTTGTTCGCAATATACGTAGCTGCGGAAAGGGCTGGGGTAGTTGCTTCGTTCCATGCGTCAACAGTGAACGACAGCAACGTGTTAGCATTGTCCTCAAAAGCAATTTCCCAATCGGTAATCTTGCAACCGTTGTAGTTGAACGGCTGGACGGTACCCGTAATAGGTTCTGGCTTACCAAGCTGGGTCGAGAACGACTTACCTCGCAAACCACCAGGAGTGAAATATCCCTCAAAAGCAAGAGTACCGGAAGGTACAACCGCAAGAGTCTGAGTAGAGCCCAGAACGTGCTGCATCCACCAGGACATTCCCTTAAACATCCAAGGCAGTTCAACCTTGCCTGTTGCAGACCTTCGGGAAATACCCACCTGGTTAATAGACTTGAAGGTCTTAGTCGCCCGGATTCCTTCACCTTCTAGATAGGTCGGGTCGAAAGCCAGTTCAGCGGAGTTAAATGTGAAGAAGTGGTCTGGTGCAAGAACTGTACCAACTGTTGTTTCAGTTTTGGTACCTAGCTGGGCATCAAGCCCTGATCCAGTTGGCATTACTCATCACTCTTTTCAGTCTTGTTGTCGCCACTCTTAGCACGAGCGCGGGGCGTAGGCTTAGAATCGCCGTCAGCCCAGTTTTCCTCGGGCCATGTAACGGAGTCAGCCAGGTCGTCGGGAACTACGATTTGATCGCCAGTTTCGACATAACCAAAATCCTGACCACCGACAACGACCGAAACCGGACTCTGGTGGCCGATATAACGCTTAAGCATTATGTATATCCTTTACGATAGATTGGCGCGAACAGTAATAACGAATTGCATTTGTACCACTGCGCCACCAGGTACATTCATTGATCGTGTATCGACAACATCCGAAACCAGTGCATTCCAAGTATCGAGCGTGCCAGGATGAAAGCCAAGATTAGTAGATACGTTATCAATAACGCTTACTGCCAAGGCTCGCGCTGCTGCAATTGTGGTAGTCTTTCCGACCGCCACGCAGTTGATGCGCAATTCTTCTTCACGAATCTTGCCGCCCAGACCCTTGTAAACCTGGGTCATATCAGCGGCGTCAACCGGACCAGCATCTTCGCCAGTTTCCAATGGCGACTCTGCCCCGATTACTACA
>Ga0247668_1000254_pt1 | contig 14294 bp, 11 predicted proteins | sample CNK09_metaG_FD_182737 | JGI IMG/M metagenome (GOLD analysis project Ga0247668, IMG submission 182737) | Soil microbial communities from Purdue University Martell Research Forest, Indiana, United States - CNK09 | ecosystem: Environmental > Terrestrial > Soil > Temperate forest > Bulk soil...
GATGCGTCTCCCCGTCCGCTCGTTGCGTTTCCCCGTCCGCTCGTTGCGTTTCCCCGTCCGCTCGTTGCGTTTCCCCGTCCGCTCGATGCGTTTCCCCGTCCGCTCGATGCGTTTCCCCGTCCGCCAGCAGATTCACCGCCCGCGCTGGAAGAGGCACGGCTCCACCTGGAAGAGGAGCGGCTCAACCTGCGAGAGGAACGGACCAACCTGGGAGAGGAACGGCGCACACCTGGAGAGGCGCGGCACAACCTGGAAGAGGCACCGCGCCCGCTGGAAGAGCACAGAACGAACTGGAGGAGGCACCGCGCGCGCTGGGAGAGGCACCGTCACGACATGCTGTGATCCCATTGATTTTGGCAATCCCACACCAAAACAGAAAAATAACCGTGACTTTTATGACACGCGAGCATAACGTGTGCTCCGGAGGGATCTTCCATGAAATGGCTCCCGGTCCTGCTGTTCCTTGCCACCTCCGCGTTTGCGGCCTCCCCAACGTCAACCAACAACGACGATACCTGTGACGTGAAGGTGGGCCCGGCGGCCACGCTTCTCCTGCCTTATTTCGAGGTCGACGTCAGCGGCACGACGGGACAGACGACGCTCTTCACGGTCACGAACGTCGTCCGTTATCCCCAGATCGCGCACGTCACGCTCTGGACGGACTACGGGTATCCGGTGATGACGTTCAACGAGTACCTCACCGGCTACGACGTTCAGGCGATCAACCTGGCCGACGTTCTGATCCGCGGCATCGTGGCGCCGCCCAGCGGCACCACGTCAACGACGAAGCCCGGTCAGCTTTCCACGGGCACCAACCCCAACCTCCGCTCGCCACTCGATTGCGGGACCAACCCCGGAACGTTCCCGCAGAGCATCATCGGCGCGATCCGGACAGCGCTCACGCTGGGCACGTTCTCGGCGAGCTCGTGCAGCCAGATCGGAGGCGTCCACGCCAACGCCATCGGCTACGCCACGGTCGACCTGGTGGCGAGCTGCACGGCGCGGGCGCCCTCCGATCCGCTCTACTACGAAACCGACCTTCTCTTCGACAACGTCCTGATCGGCGACTACCAGCAGATCGGGCCGCATCCGTCCGGCCTGCCGGCGAGTAGCTTCGATGCCGGCGGCAATCCGATGGTCCACCTCCGGGCTGTGCCCGAGGGAGGAGGTGCGGGATCGAACGTCGGCACGGCCTTGCCGTACACCTTTTACGACCGCTACACGCCGGTGCCCAGGCGGACTTTCGATCGCCGCCAACCGCTTCCCTCCACCTATGCATCGCGCTTCATCCAGGGAGGAACGAACGCGTTCAGCACGAATCTCAGCATCTGGCGCGAGGGGTTCGGCGCCGGCAGTTGCGCCGATGCCAAAGCGTCGGGGGCGATGGTCGTTGGGGAGATTGTCCGCTTCGACGAGCACGAAAATCCCTTCACCGTCGCAGCTCCCTTGAACTGCACCTGCTTCACACCCCCCCCGACCCTCCCGGTAACCTCTTCGTTCTCATCGGCCGATCCCCTCTACCCCGCGTTGACCACTCCCGACGTCGGCGGCTGGTTTTACCTGAACCTCGACAACGGCGGCAGCACCACGTACTCGGTAACCAAGGACGTTGGCGGGGCACCGGGACCGACGAACGTCCGGACCGTTCTCTCGCCGGCGGGATCGACGACGACCATCGGCCCCCGTCCAAGCCAGAACTGGGTGACGGTGACGATGTTCGGCAACCTCGGCACGAGTCACATGACCGCGGAGTTCGACGCGGCATCGCTCGGTAACGGCTGTTCGCCCGCCGCCTTCCCAAGCTCCATGGTGCCCATCGGCCCGGCCGGTGGCGTCTTCGTCTGTCCGCCGGGCACGACCCTTACCAACGGATCGAGCACGCAATGCACCGGCACGAACGTCAACCCGATCCCATGAAGACGGCACGGCTGCTGTTCGCCTCGCTCCTTCTCTGCGGCAGCGCCCTTGCGGCTGTGCCATCGTCGATCAACAACGACGACAGTTGCGATGTGAAGGTCGGTCCCGCGGCCACGCTGCTGCTGCCGTACTTCGAGGTCAACACGAATCCGACGGTACAGGGTCAGACGACACTCTTCACCATCACCAATGTCACCCGCTACCCGCAGATCGCCCACGTCACCATCTGGACCGACTGGTCCTTTCCGGTGCTCAGTTTCAACCTCTTCCTCACCGGCTACGACGTACAGGCCATCAACCTCTACGACGTCATCGTGCGCGGCGTCATCGCGCCGCCGAGCGGCACTACGCCGGCCACATCGCCAGGTGCGTTGTCGGCCGCGGGCGGCAATCTTCGGGCGACGCTCGACTGCGGCAGCAATCCGGCGGTGCTGCCGGGCAGCATCATCACGGCGGTGCGCACTTCGCTGACCACCGGCGTCTACAACCCCGGCAGTCCAGGCAACGCATGCAGTACGGCCGGCGGCGTTCATGCCAACGCCATCGGCTACGCCACCATCGACGTCGTGGCAAACTGCACGAACCTTCTGCCGACCAATCCGGCCTACTACACGACCGACCTCCTCTTCGACAACGTGCTGATCGGCGACTACCAGCAGCTCGGCGGCAGTCCGTCCGGTACCGGAGCGGCAAGCGTGCTCGACGCGGCCGGCAACCCGATGGTGCACATCCGCGCGGTCCCCGAGGGGGGTGGCGCAGGGGCGAATGTACCGACCGGGCTCCCCTACACGTTTTACGACCGCTACACACCCGTGGCCACACGGACGTTCGATCGTCGTCAGCCGCTGCCGTCTACCTTTGCCGTCCGTTACATCCAGGGTGGCACCGGCGCGTTTGCGACGAACTACACGATCTGGCGGGAAGGTCTGACCGGCCCCGGCGCGTCGTGCGCTTCGCACATCAACAACGCCTCCATCGCCCTCGGCGAGTTCATTCGCTTCGACGAGCACGAGAACCCGACCGCATTCTCCTTCAGCCCGATCTGTGTGCCCTGCGGGCCTTCAGCTCCCACGCTGCCGGTAGCCTCCTCGACGAACACCACCAGCTCCGCCTTTCCATTCCTAGTTGGAAAGGACGTTGGCGGTTGGATGTACATGAACCTCAACAACGGTGGCTCACCCAAGTACTCGGTCACGAACCACGCGGGCGGAACGACCACCTCGACCCCGACCGTGTTCGGCACTCCGCGCGCCAGCCAGAACTGGGTGACGGCAACGATGTTCGGCAACGCCGGCGGTAACCGGATGACCGCGGAATTCGATGCCGCGCCGCTCGGAAACGGCTGCACGCCGGCCGCGGCCCTCAACGGAGGGTTCTCATCAGGTCCCCCGATCGGACCCGGAGGGGGCGTCTTCGTCTGTCCGCCGGGAACGACGATGACGGACGGCACGACCACTCTGTGCACCGGCACGAACGTCAATCCGAATCCATGAAAACCGCGCTGTTGCTGGTCGCCTCGCTCCTCCTCTGCATCGCTGCAACGGCGGCGACGCCGTCGTCGATCAACAACGACGACAGTTGCGATGTGAAGGTCGGCCCCGCGGCCACGCTGCTGCTGCCGTACTTCGAGGTTGACCCCAACCCGACGGTGCCGGGCCGGACCACGCTGTTCACCGTCACGAACGTCACCCGCTACCCGCAGATCGCGCACGTCACGATCTGGACCGACTGGGCCTTTCCGGTGCTCTCCTTCAACCTCTTCCTCACCGGCTACGACGTACAGGCCATCAACCTCTACGACGTCATCGTGCGCGGCGTCATCGCGCCGCCGAGCGGAACCACGCCTGCCACGACACCAGGCACGCTGTCAGCCGCAGGCGGCAATCTGCGACCCACGCTCGACTGCGCCAGCAATCCAGCGTTGCTGCCGGCAAGCATCACCGCGGCCGTGCGCGCCGCGTTGACCACCGGCGTATTCATCCCCGGCGGCGGAGCCGCATCATGCTCCACCACCGGCGGCGTCCATCAAAACGCCATCGGTTACGCCACCATCGACGTCGTGGCGAATTGCACGAACCTCCTGCCCACCAATCCGTCCTACTACACGACCGATCTGCTCTTCGACAATGTGCTGATCGGTGACTACCAGCAGCTCGGTGGCAGTCCGGCCGGCGGCGGAGCGGCAAGCGTGCTTGACGCGGCCGGCAACCCGATGGTGCACATCCGCGCGGTCCCAGAGGGGGGTGGCGCAGGGGCGAATGTACCGACGGCGCTTCCCTACACGTTTTACGACCGTTACACACCATCGGCCACACGGACGTTCGATCGTCGTCAGCCGCTGCCGTCTACCTTTGCCGTCCGTTACATCCAGGGTGGCACCGGCGCGTTCGCTACGAACTACACGATCTGGCGGGAAGGTCTGACCGGACCCGGCGCATCGTGCGCATCGCACGTCAACAACAGCTACATTGCCATCAGCGAGCGCATTCGCTTCGACGAGCACGAGAACCCGACCACATTCGTCTTCACCCCGATCTGTGCGCCTTGCACGCCTACACCTCCGAATCTGCCAGCAACGTCCTCCACGAACACCGCCAGCTACACCTTTCCGTCCATCGTGGGAACGGATGTTGCCGGTTGGATGTACCTGAACCTGAACAACGGTGGATCACCCGTCTACTCGGTCACGAACCATGCAGGCGGAACGACCACCTCGGCCCCGACCGTGTTCGGCACTCCACGCGCCAGCCAGAACTGGGTCACGACAACGATGTTCGGCAACGCCGGCGGCAGCCGGATGACCGCGGAATTCGACGCCGCACCGCTCGGCAACGGCTGCACGCCGGCCGCGCCCATCAACGGAGTGATCACGTCAAGTCCGCCGATCGGGCCCGGCGGCGGCGTTTTCCTCTGTCCGCCCGGCACGACGCTCACGAATGGCACAACGGCGTTATGCGCCGGCACGAACGTCAATCCGAATCCATGAAAACCGCGCTGTTGCTCGTCGCCTCGCTTCTCCTCTGCACTGCTGCATCGGCGGCGACGCCGTCGTCGATCAACAACGACGACAGTTGCGATGTGAAGGTCGGTCCGGCGGCCACGCTGCTGCTGCCGTACTTCGAGGTCAACACGGACCCGATTGTGCAGGGTCAGACGACGCTGTTCACCGTCACGAACGTCACCCGCTACCCGCAGATCGCGCATGTGACGCTCTGGACCGACTGGGCCTTTCCGGTGCTCAGCTTCAACCTGTTCCTGACGGGGTATGACGTACAGGCCATCAATCTCTACGACGTCATCGTCCGCGGCGTCATCGCACCGCCGAGCGGCACCCCGCCCGCCACGACGCCGGGCGCTCTGTCGGCCGCGGGCGGCAATCTGCGACCCACGCTCGATTGCGCCAGCAATCCGTCGTTGCTGCCGGCAAGCATCCTCACGGCGATCCGGACCGCGCTGACCACCGGCGTCTTCAACCCCGGCGGCACAGTCAGAGCGTGCACCACCGCCGGCGGCGTGCATGCGAATGCCATCGGCTACGCCACCATCGACGTGGTGGCGAATTGCACGAACCTCCTGCCGTCCGATCCGACCTACTACCTTACCGATCTGCTTTTCGACAACGTCTTGATCGGCGACTACCAGCAGCTCGGCGGCAGCCCCGCCGGCACCGGAGCGGCAAGCGCGTTCGACGCGGCCGGCAACCCGATGGTGCATATCCGCGCGGTCCCCGAGGGGGGTGGTGCGGGGGCGAATGTACCGACCGGGCTACCCTACACGTTTTACGACCGCTACACGCCGGCGGCGACACGGACGATGGACCGCCGTCAGCCGCTGCCCTCGACCTTTGCCGCCCGCTTCATCCAGGGTGGTACCAGCGCGTTTGCAACGAACCTCACGATCTGGCGGGAAGGGCTCACGGGAGCCGGCGCGTCCTGCGCATCGAACATCAACAACGCCTCCATGGGCATCCGCGAGTTCATTCGCTTCGACGAGCACGAGAACCCGACCGCATTCGGCTGCTGTCCGCCCTGCTGTCTCGGTCCTTTTCCTCCGACTCTGCCGACAGCCTCCTTAACGAACACCGCCAGCTCCACCTTTCCGGTGATCGTGGGAACGGACGTTGGTGGTTGGATGTACATGAACCTCAACAACGGTGGGGGACAGGTCTACTCGGTCACGAACCACGCGGGCGGAACGACCACCTCTGGCCCGACCGTGTTCGGCACTCCGCGCGCGAGCCAGAACTGGGTAACCACAACGATGTTCGGGAACGCCGGCGGTAACCGGATGACCGCGGAATTCGACGCCGCACCGCTGGGAAACGGCTGCACGCCGGCCGCGCCCATCAACGGGGTGTTCTTTTTGGCGCCGGGTCCCCCGATCGGACCCGGCGTCTTCGTCTGTCCGCCCGGTACGACGCTCACGGACGGCACGACAACGTTATGCACCGGCACGAACGTCAATCCGAACCCATGAAAACCGCGCTGTTGTTGGTCGCCTCGCTGCTCCTCTGCACCTCGGCATGGGCCGCTGTTCCATCGTCGATCAACAATGACGACAGTTGCGACATCAAGGTCGGTCCGGCGGCCACGTTGCTGCTGCCGTACTTCGAGGTCGACCCCAACCCGAAGGTGCAGGGTCAAACGACGCTGTTCACCATCACCAATGTCACCCGCTACCCCCAGATCGCGCATGTGACGCTCTGGACCGACTGGGCCTTTCCGGTGCTCAGCTTCAACCTGTTCCTCACCGGATATGACGTGCAAGCCATCAACCTCTACGACGTCATCGTCCGCGGCGTCATCGCGCCGCCGAGCGGCACCACGCCCGCCACGACGCCGGGCGTCCTGTCGGCCCCGGGCGGCAATCTGCGGACGGCGCTCGACTGCGCCAGCAATCCGTCGTTGCTGCCGGCAAGCCTCATCAATGCGTTACGCAGCGCGTTGACCACGGGCGTTTTCAACCCCGGCGGCGCGGTCAAAGCGTGCAGCACCGCCGGCGGCGTCCATGCGAACGCCATGGGCTACGCCACCATTGACGTCGTCGCGAATTGCACGAACCTCCTGCCCACCGATCCGGCCTACTACACGACCGACCTGCTCTTCGACAATGTCTTGATCGGTGACTACCAGCAGATCGGCGCAAACCCGGCGGGCACTGGACTCCGGAGCACGTTTGACGCGGCTGGCAATCCGATGGTCCACATTCGCGCCACACCGGAAGGCGGAAGCGCAGGCTCAAACGTACCTACCGGTCTGCCGTACACGTTCTACGACCGCTACACACCCGCGTTCATGCGAACGATCGACCGCCGCCAGCCGCTCCCATCGAGCTTTGCGGCTCGCTACATCCAGGGTGGCCTTGGGGCGTTGGCGACGAACTTGACGATCTGGCGGGAAGGGCACGACGTATCGGGTGCGTCCTGCGCTTCGTTCCTCAACAACGGCCCGATGGACACTGGCGAGCTGGTTCGCTTCGACGAACACGAGAACCCGTCTGCCTATGGTTGCTCGGTAGGCAGCCCGGAGGGTTGCAACTCCTACCCCTATCTTTCCGCGACGTCAGCCACGGCATCGGCTTCCTACGTCTATCCGCCGTTTTATGGCTCGGATGCCGGCGGCTGGATGTATCTGAATCTGAACAACGGCGGCGATCGCAGGTACTCATCGCAGGCGAACCTCGCGCCAACGGGCTCGACGACCACGGCCGGTCCCCGGCCAAGCCAGAACTGGGTCACGATTTCGCTGTTCGGCACCGTCGCGGGAAGCAGAATGACCGCCGAGATGGATGCCGCACCGCTCGGCAACGGCTGCTCGCCTGCGGCATTTCAATTGTTTGAAGGCATTTATTCGCGCTCACCCGCGCCAGGGAAACCGCCGCTCGGCCCGGCCGGCGGCGTGTTTGTCTGTCCGCCCGGCACGACGCTCACAGACGGCACAACCACACTGTGCGCCGGCACGAACGTCAATCCGAATCCATGAAGACACTGCGCCTGTTGGTGGCCTCGCTCCTCCTCTGCGGCACAGCGCTCGCTTCGTCGCCCTCCTCGATCAACAACGACGACAGTTGCGACATCAAGGTCGGTCCCGCGGCCACGCTGCTCCTGCCGTACTTCCAGGTCGACGTAGCCGGGACGACGGGACAGACGACGCTCTTTACGATCACGAACGTGACGCGTTACCCACAGATCGCGCATGTCACGCTCTGGACGGATTGGGCCTATCCAGTACTGACGTTCAATCTGTTTCTCACCGGCTACGACGTGCAGGCCATCAACCTCGCCGACGTACTCATCCGAGGAACGGTCGCGCCACCGGGCGGTACCACGTCCAATACAGCGCCGGGCGTGCTGTCAGCGGCAGCCGGCAACTTGCGATCGACACTCGATTGCGCGAACAATCCCGCGGTTCTGCCCACGAGCGTCAGGAACGCGGTGCTCAGCGCGTTGACCATCGGAGTTTTCAATCCCGGCGGCGGCGCTCCCGCCTGCAGCACTGTAGGAAGCCTCCACGCGAATGCAATCGGCTACGCGACCATCGACGTCGTCGCGAATTGCACAAACCGCATGCCGTCCGATCCGGCCTACTACACGACGGATCTGCTCTTCGACAACGTCCTGGTCGGTGACTACCAGCAGATCGGCTCGTCTCCGGCGGGCGCCGGCACTTCGAACGCGTTCGATGCCGCGGGCAATCCGATGGTCCACATCCGCGCGATGCCGGAGGGCGGTGGTGCGGGGGTAGCCATCCCGACAGGGCTGTCCTACACGTTCTACGACCGCTTCACCCCCTCGCCCACCCGGACGATCGACCGGCGCCAACCTCTGCCATCAACGTTTGCGGTCAGGTTCATCCAGAGAGGCGCTTCCGGCTTCGCCACCAACCTGACGATCTGGCGCGAAGGCATCGACACGGGAAAGTGCTCAACATACCTCAACAATCCGTACATGTCGTTCGCGGAGATCATCCGATTTGACGAGCACGAGAACGTGTTTGTCCATGTCTGTAGTCCTTACCAGGAGCCTCAGGAACCGTGTGCTCAATGGCTCCAGCCAACCTCCCTGACCAACTCCGTCGCCAGTTCCAATGCCAGTCCATACCCACCCTTGGTAGGACCTGACGTCGGCGGTTGGTTCTACCTCAATCTGAATAACGGCGGCAGCTTGACCTACTCCGTCACACAGGCCGACGGCTCGGTACCGACAAATGCCAAGACGATTCTTGCGCCTGTTGGGTCGACGACGACGGTCGGCCCGCGCCCAAGCCAGAACTGGGTAACCGTGACGTTGTTCGGTAACCTCGGCGGCAACCGTATGACGGCGGAGCTCGACGCTGCACCGCTCGGTAACGGTTGCTCGCCCGCCGCATTCCTCTCAGGCGACAACAGGCCCATCGGCCCCGCCGGCGGCGTCTTCGTCTGTCCGCCCGGGACGACGCTGACAGACGGCACGACCACGCTCTGCACGGGGACGAACGTCAACCCGAAGCCATGAAGACAACGGCTTCACAGTCACGTTTGATTTGGGACATTGGACTCGTCTGCCGGCGAGTGCGCGGCTCCACGCTCAGCAAATCGAAAGTCAATATGACACAGACACCTCTTGTCTGTGCCGAATCCGGAGTCTTCCTGAGCACGACGCAGTCGGTAGCAGCGCCGCCCACCAGCAGGCCTTTTCTGAGCTCGAAGTCCAGCACATCGCGGGTCCAGGACTCATCGGCCCCACGAATCTCGCCTCCCTCCAGATGGACCTTCGTTCCGTTGCGGGTGATGGTGACGTCCTCTTCAACGTTCCGGTCCGGTTTTCCGGGGACGCTGACCAGCAGGCGGAACGTGCCTCGGAACTCGTTCGGCCTGCTTCGCTCGACGATCGACAGCGTCCCCGATGCCGAGGCGCAGCCCAGCTCCACCCATCGTTCGATGTTCCAGTTGCCGGGCATGACTCGTAGATATTCATCGAGGAATTGATCCGCCGGAACCGGCTCCGCGCTCACCGTCTGTGTGTATTGCAGCCGTACTCCGGTATCGAAGGAGACGTCGAACACTCTGACCGCGAGGTTCTCCTCGTTCTTGCATTTGACGGCCCCGATGACCCTGCCGTGCTCCTCGTTGATCTCGCCGGTCGACTGCGTGATCCCGAAGCCTTTGCTCGCGCCCGATGCCAGCAGGAAGCTATGTACGAACGAGTGCTTGCCCGACCCTTCGAACGTCAGGCAGACGCCTCGGATTTTTTCTGATCCGTGATACTCGTTCTGCAGGATGCTCGTCAGCACCGCGTCCGAAACCGGCAGATTGGTGATGATCACGTCGACGATTCCGCAGGACAGATCGCCGATGCCATCGACGCTCAATTCCTGCACGTCCGCCGGCCACGCCTCACGTTTGCGCCCGTAGATGTGGTGGAGCGTGGTGACCTTTCCATCGAGCGAGAGCGTGCCCTTCACGGTGCCGTCGTCGGAGGCAGCGATCGGGTTGCTCGCGGCGACCGTCTTGTGTTTCCCCGCCTCCGCCGCTCGCACGCCCGGCACCACGAACATAAGACAGACGAGTGACATCGCCACCGGGATCAAGCGATCAGAAGGAATCTTCATATCCACCGCTCTCAGTAACCGCGGAACACCCACGTCCTGAAAATGTACTCCGCCACGCCGCGGATGATGTAAATGGCCAGCAGGAGCAGCAGCGGCGACCAGTCGATGCCGGCGGTCTTGTGCGGCGGCAGAATGCGCCGGAACGGGCGCAGGAACGGGTGCGTCATCCGCGAGAAGATGTCGTTGAGCTGGTTGAGGATCATGTACGCCGACTTGTGGCGCCAGCGGAACGATGTCTGCGAGGCGAAGAAGAGAATCCAGGAGATGATCACCCAGACCAGGACGATCCACTCGATCACCTGCAGAATGATCAGAAAGGCGTTGAAGAACGGCACCACGATTCCCATCTAGCCTCGGCTCCCGAAGATGGCGCGGCCGACGCGGACGATCGTCGATCCTTCCTCGATCGCGGCCTCGAAATCTTCGCTCATCCCCATCGACAGATGCTCGAGTCCGAGCGCATCGCGCATCGACCGGAGCTCCCGGAAGTATGGACGCGACTCCTCGGGAGTGCCAATCGGGGGGAGGGCCATCAATCCGATGACGCGCAGCGAGGCCAGCGCGGCTGCCTGCCTGGCCACCGCGTCGACTTCAGCCCGTTCGATGCCGCTCTTCTGCGGCTCATCGCCGATATTGACCTGCAGCATCACATCCTGGCGCTTGCCGTGAGCCTCCGCGGCGCGCGCCAGCTTCTCGGCGAGGTCGAGCGAGTCGACGGCCTGAATGATGTCGAACAGCCTGACGGCATCCCTGGCCTTGTTCGTCTGAAGATGCCCGATGAGGTGCCAGCGTGCCGCACCGCGCACGAGAGGCTTCTTCTCACGCGCTTCCTGCACCCTGTTCTCCCCCACCTCGGTGATTCCGGCGTCGATCGCATCATCGATGAATGAGGCCGGGAAGGTCTTCGAGACCGCCACGAGGGTCACCTCGCCGCGCGTGCGTCCCGAGCGCGCGCAGGCGCGGGCGATCCGCTCTTCGACGGCGGCGACGTTTTCACGAATCGTCACGGCGACGCTCGATCCATCGATCATTCGGCATGCGCGCGGCCCGGTCGAGCGCGGCATTGGCCAACCGGTCGGCATCCTTGTTTCCCGCGCGCAGCGTGTGGCGGATTTTGAATTTCGGGAAATGGCGCGCCATCGACTTGGCCCGCTCGTACAACGGCACGAGGTTCGGATGTTTGACGCGGTACTTGCCGAGCATCTGCTGCACGAGCAGCAGCGAGTCGGAGACGATCTCCACATCCGTGGCACCCTCGGATTTTGCCGTCGCCAGCGCCTCGAGCAGGCCGGCGTACTCGGCGACGTTGTTCGTCGTCGTGCCGAGGAAGCCCGAGATCTCGATGATCTCGCCGTCTTCCCTGCGCATGAAGACGCCGTAGGATGCCGGGCCGGGATTGCCGCGGCAAGCGCCGTCGACGAAAGCGGTGATCTTCAGGATGGGGGCGTCTCCAGGTAGAGGATACGGCTGCAGCCTTCGCAGTGCACGAGATCGCCGCGCTTGAGCTGCTGCAGGACGGCAGGGCGGACGCGGGTACGGCATCCGTTGCAGGAGTCGGCCACGACCCGTGCGATGGCGACGTTCTGCCGCTGCTTGAAGATGCGGTGAAACTCGCGGCGCAGGCGCTCGGGAACCGTCGACTCGATCGTGACGGCGCGGGCCTTGAGCGCCTCGACCTCGACGCGCAGATCGCCCAGGGAGTGCTGCCAGGCGGCATGCTCCGCGTCCCAGCGCGACTTGAGATCGGCGCTGCCGGCGGCCAGATCGTCGTTCTGCTTCTGCAAGCCGTCGATCTCGGTCATGGTCTTGAGCGTCGAGTCCTCGAGCTCCTTCACATGCTTGCGCGTGGCGTCGATCTCTTTCCACGCCGCCGCGTACTGCTGCTGGTTCTTCACCTGCATGAGCTGTCCCTGATATTTCTTCAGGAGCTCCTGCTGGTCTGTCAGCTCGCCGTCGACGCGCCGCCGTTCCCGTGAGAGCTGCTCGATCTGCGCTTGCAGCCTCTCCATTTCGGCATTGACGTTCTGCCACTCGCGGTCGACGGCCGCGAACGACTCCGGCTTGTCCGTCAGTTGTTTTTCGCGATCTCCGAGCTGCGACAGGACTGTTTGCAACTCCCAAAGCTTTTCAACGTCCTGATTCAACCATTCCTCCAAAAACGAAAAAGGCGTTCCGGTGATGGAACGCCTGTGCGGTGTGAGAATGCGGCACCGGTTCGATCGAGCATCGTCCCGGGCATGGCGAACGACTCCCCTGCCGGCCCGCGCCGGCGGCTGAGTCGATCGTTCGTCAGGTTTGGGCTTGCGCGCATCGTTTCCTGGTGGGTCCACCAGGATTCGAACCTGGGACCTGCCGGTTATGAGCCGGTAGCTCTAACCGCTGAGCTATGGACCCGGACGCGCGATTCTAACAAAAGGGTCGGCGATGTCGAAGGATTTCCATGATCGGGGCCGGAAACGCGAATGGTTGTCGGTACTCGGCGTTGTCGGTCATCGGGTTATCGGTTGTCGGTTATCAGGAACCGACCACTGACAACCGATAACCGACAACCCGGTTCTCCAACCACCCACCGACCCACCGGTTCAACGAATTTCCACGTGGTCGCCGATCTTCATCGAATAGCGCATGGCCACGATCTTGCCGGTGGCGGTATGCGTGTTCGTGGTCAGAATGCCGACCTCGCCGAGGACCTGGTACGGCTGGCCGGGCTCGAAATTCTCGCGATAGACGGTGAGGAAGTCGCCCGGCTGGATCTGGTCGGCCTGGCCGAGGTTCACCTCGACGAGCAGACCTTCACCCAGCGCCGTGTCCCAACCGCCCTGCGCACCGACGATGTAACCATGGCGCTTCCCGCTGGACGGATCGCAGAAGGCCGGCATGTTCGGAACGCGCGCCAGCGGGATCGGGATCTGCGGCAGCGGCTTGAGCCGCGCGCCGATATGAATGTCCGCGCACGCCTGCGTGATGATGCCGCGCGCCTGATGATCGTCCGTGCAGAGAACGCGGATCTGCCCGCAATACGCGTACTGCCGCCCGACGACCTCGGTGTGCTTGCCCGGATGGGTCACCAGATCGCCGCTTTCGACGACGATGTAGGTCTCGCCGGCGACCAGGCCGCTCGCCGCCCCGCCGGTGAGCAGGACCAGATCGCCCGTCCCGCCGGAGATGTCCTGCCTGATCGCCCCGCGGTCATAGCGCATCTCGGAGTCTTCCCACGCCATGATCGAATTCGGCATCGGCTCCGACGGATCGCCGATGTATCCGAAGCAGTAAACATCCGCCTCCGTGCCGAGAGGGATCGGGTTACGCGACCCGCCAACCGCGTCGGCCGCCGTCACGAATCCCTCGCGGGCGTCCGCGGCAGGTGTGAAGCCCTGCTCGCTCGCGGTGGCGGTGGTCGTGTCGGTCACCAGGGCTGGTGCGGTGGCTCCGGTGCCGGTGGTGCTCGCGGCGGCGATCGGCTGCGCGGCCTCCGCGTCGATCAGGAGCACGTCGCCGGGATAGATCCAGTGCGCGTCCGTGATCCAGGTGTTCGACTCCCAGAGCTGCGGCCACATGTAGGCATTCTTGAAGAACTGCTGGGCCAGGCCCCAAAGCGTGTCGCCAGCCTTGATCGTGTAGGTTTTGGAGCCAGCCGGCCAGGTGGCCGGGTCAGGAGGGTTGTAAGCCGTCCAATGGTCGCCAACGCGATGGAGCTCTCGCGGGGGATGTGACGATGACTTCTTCGCCGCCCCGAAAAGAGGGAAAGCGACCACAAGCAGGAGAACGGGAACCACCCTACGCACACTG
>Ga0247668_1000255_pt1 | contig 14265 bp, 10 predicted proteins | sample CNK09_metaG_FD_182737 | JGI IMG/M metagenome (GOLD analysis project Ga0247668, IMG submission 182737) | Soil microbial communities from Purdue University Martell Research Forest, Indiana, United States - CNK09 | ecosystem: Environmental > Terrestrial > Soil > Temperate forest > Bulk soil...
TTCGCGCGCGCCCTCGACATTTGGCGGATCGGCAGCCAGCATCCGCAGGCAGGTGCTGGCATTCGTGATGATACCCGACAGCGGCTGATTGACCTCGTGCGCAATCGACGCCGTCAAGGCTCCGAGACTCGTGACCCTGGTCACGTGCGCGAGTTCCGATCGAACTTTGCTGAGCACTTGTTCCGAGCGCCGGCGCTCCGTCACGTCCTGAACCGCCCCGATATACTCAAGGCCGCCGTCCGGGGCGCGAATGCCATGGGCGACAATGTGAAGATGCTTCACGGAGCCGTCCGGCATCACCAGACGGCATTCGTAATCCAGATCCTTCCCATCTGCTGCCAGGACGATCGCCTGTCGCACCAGCGCAACGTCCTCAGGATGAACGCGCTCCAGGATCATTTGCAGGGTGACCTTGGTTGAGACGTCATACGCGAAAATGCGGAACGTCTCGTCGGACCAGAAATGTTCATCCGCGGAAACGTCCCAGCCAAAACTGCCTGTCAGGCTCAATTTCTGAGCCTCGGCCAGATAGGCCTCGTTCCTTCGCAGTTTTTCTTCCGACTGTTTGCGCTCCGTGATGTCACGCAAATAGCCGGTGAAGGAGGGCGGCCCGTCGGAAGGAATGCGGGTAATCGCGAGCTCCACGGGAAATTCGCTGCCATCGGCACGCAGCGCCGTCATCTCGATGCGCCGGCCCATGACGGGCGCCTCGCCCGTGGCGAAGTAGTGCGCCAGCCCCCGCCGGTGCCTTTCCCGAAATGTCGGCGGGATGATGACATCGGCAAGCTGCCTGCCCATGACTTCGCCCCGGCGGTAACCGAAGGTGCGCTCCGCGGCGGGATTGAATTCCGTGATGCAGCCTTCGTGATCGATCGTCACAATACAGTCGAGCGCGGAGTTAAGGATCGCCGCCTTGCGCGCCTCGCTTCGGTTCAGTTCTCTCTCCTCCTGACGCAGCCTTTCCTCCACCAGCGTGCGTTCGGCAATTTCCCTTTTTAGTTCTTCGTTGGCAGCGGCAAGTTCGGCCGTTCTTTGCGCAACACGTTGATCGAGTTCGCCGGCGACACGCTTCTGTTCGTTCAGGAGACGCGCCTCTTGCAGGCCGATCGCAGCCTGATTGGCCGCGACACTCAAAAGAAGCCGCTCGGTCTGCCCGGGGAAGTCCGCGCGGTGCGAACCTGCCACAATGATCCCGATTTCACCTTGCAGGCCCAGCCAAAGCGGCACGATCGAAATGTCTCCGTCTCCGATGGAGTTCCGCACCAGCGGCGGCCATTTCTGTGGATCGTCTCCCAGCAAGCGGTTCAGCGTCTCGCCGATCTCTTGCGATTGCGCCGGCAGTTTGCACGATGGTGTTGCGCGAACCATCTCGACAGGCGTGGCACCCACCGGATCCTTCAATCGCACATAGATGAAATCCAGACGGAGCATACCCAGGAGCACGTCGAGCAAGGTGCGAATTATCTGGGAAGGGTCGCCGCCACTCCATATGGCGGGAAGAGCAAGAAGGCTCACCAGATCGTTCATGCAACGCTGAAGGCGTTTGATCTCCTCGGCGGGCTGTTCGAACTGTGCGTCCATATCAGAATGCCGTTGAAGGTGGTGCAGCCTGTCCGCCTCGCCGTTCGCGAAGCTCCCGCAGGAACTCCTCCGGTGGCACGAAGAATGGATTCTGCTGAAGGATGCCGCCGATGATGATCATCGGATGCGTGCGCATGATGTCGATCACGATGTCGCCTCCGAATTTCGCGAGATCGTATACGCAGATGACCGCGTCATCGTGCCGGCGCCACACATCATTTACCCGCGACTCGAACTCGACGAGATTGTCGATGTGCGACCGGCCTTCGGCCGCCCAGTCCATGTTGCAGACAATGCGGCTGAGCGAAAACCCTCCCCCGGCGTTGCCGCTGGCCAGCGACTCGAAAGCCTCCAGCATCCGGTCCTGATCGAAATGGCCGTCGCGAAGATATGTCTCCGTGTTGATGCGAAGCTCGAATTGCCCGCTCTCTCGGGCCGCCGCCGCATCGATCCCTGCCGCCGTCAGACGTTGCAGATGCGCGCAACATTGCCCCGGATTGACGACGTGAACCGCTTTGTCGCCGCACACGAACCCGTCCTTTATGAACGGAAGCAACACGCGATAGCTTTCCTCTTCGCTATTGAAAAATGCGCAGACGTGGCGAACGTCCCTCAGCTCCGAGCCGGCAAAGTGAATAGGTGTCACGGCCGTCTTCATGCCTATCGTCCCCCATGCGACCCTCAGGATGCGCCGCCCGGCAAGCGGGCGTCCATCATACTTTGGTGTCGGTCGGCAGCGAGACGCAGACTCCGAGACAGACGCCCACTCAATGCCGGACGTTCGGCATGAGCCGTTCCGTCAATGGGCTACAAACCGGGGGCTACCGTCAGAAGTCCGGCTTCGCGGCCTTGGGAACGTCGGAATCCTTGTTGCTGTAATATTCGTGGGGATTTTCGGCGCAGACGCCTTCGGGTATCGGGTTGGCGTCCGGCACATAGGTCAGGGTCGCGGTCCAGGGCGTGGTGAAGACGCCCTCATCTTCGATCGTGATCTGAAGCTGCAGGAACTTCCTTCCCTGGTAATCCTTCCAGACATCGCCGTTGAACAGCCAGTTCTCTTTTCTGTTCCTTTCGATCGCGTCTTTCACCTCGTCATAATCGCGGATCCTGAACCGTTCCACGATGTGCAACTTTCCGGTGTAGGGCGTGCCGAACAGGTCGAGCATCGCATAGGGGCGGTCGGTCTTGACGCCGACGGTGTCGATTACGAGGGTGTCGCCCTCATAATGGCCGACCGAATCTCCGTACCAGGACGGCTTCAGGGGTGAGGGATGGGATGCGTTCATGCGCACCCGGCGCACTTCATGATCGCCGCTGTACAGCATTGTGATCTTGTCTGGTTGCTGGATTAGCTGCACCTGAAACTGCTTGTAAATGAACGGCACCGGAAACGGCCAACACTGGTTCGAAGGATTGGGAAATGTAATGCCGGCAAGCGACATCTCGCCAAATCGTTTCACCACGTCGGCTGCCCAAGGTTGCAGGATCGGGCTTCTGTAATCCCCGACGAGCTGGTCGTAATCGCTGATGCCGACGGTGCTGGGCGGCAACGCCGCTGAACCGGTTAAGCCGGCGGGCCGCTGTTCGGCCCAGCGGGACAGATTGGTTATAGGACCAGGGCCCGATGCCGGGGGCTCGAACCAGGGAAAGGCGGGATGATTCCATACGCCGGAAAAATCCGGAATCGAGGCGGCGCTCTGCGTTTCACCGCCGGCCGGAGCGGCAGCCAAAGGCGTTAGCCCCACAGCGAGAATTGCAGCCACCATCGTCACTGCCACAAATAGAAGGAGATTCCGCCGCATTATTGGTCATCCCGTTCATGAGCATTGCCGTCCCCGATCAGGCGAGGGTCGTAGGGCATTTTACGCAAATGTCGCGACCGACGCGAGTGGCGTTCAATTTGGGCCCAGCGTTTTTGTTTAGTGGGAGGGCAATCTACAGACCGGTTTTTGGCGGGATTGATATGCATCAAAGCATCGGTGGGCATTGTGCACTAGAGAAATCAGCTCAAATGCGCATCTGCGCGGAACGAGGAACCGGTCGATGAAACGCATGCTGACTGCCGTATTGGCCCTATCGCTGTTGAACAGCGCCGCCGTTTTGGCGCAGCCCAACAATTCGAGCCGCAACGATCAGAGCGACAATCGCAACGATCGGAAAGACGACCGCGACCAGAACCGCCAAGGTCCCAGCCGCGGACGCTATCCGGATAACAGGAACGATTCCGCCTTCCAGGACTTGCGCAACAACCGCGGCTTCCGCGTGGCCACGCCACGTTGGTCGCGCGGAGACCGCGTGCCGGACCAATATCGGCAAAACCAATATGTCGTCAGCGATTGGCAGCAGCACGGGCTGCGACGGCCGCCACGCAACTATCATTGGGTGCGCGACGACAACAATGATTTCTTCCTCGCGCTGATCACCACCGGAGTCATCGCTGAGACGGTCTATCGTGACGACCGCGACGAACTTTGGCGGCAGCGCTATTCACGCCCCTATACCTATAATGACGACGTTTATTACCAGGAGTGCCACGACAGGCCCGATCCTGCCGGCGTTATCGTCGGGGCATTGATCGGAGGCCTGCTCGGGAACGCCGCCGGCAGCGGGCGCACCGGTTCAACACTTGCCGGGGTGATTGTCGGTGGCGCAGTCGGTGCCGCGTTGACCAGCAATCTCGACTGTGAAGACCGCAGTTACGCGTACCGGACTTACTATGACGGTTTCAATGCCGGCCGCCCCAACGCCGTCTATCGTTGGAGTAATCCGCGCAACGACCATCGCGGCGAGTTTCGTGTCGTCGACTATTACAATGATCCGGCGGGATTTCGCTGTTCCAACTATAGCCAGACGATCTACATCCAGGGCCGCCCGCAGGAAGCGCGTGGGCACGCCTGCCGTCAGCCGGACGGCACGTGGGCAATCGTAAGCTAGCAGTACGGGTGGCCATAGAGCCGTGAAAATAAGCCGCCCAGCCGCGCGAGCGAAACGCCGTGCCATGCGTGGATGTCGCAAATAGTTCAAAAACCGAAGCGGCGCGCCCAGGCGCCGGTTGGCCGAGGAAATCAGCAAAACGCGCACCGTCCGATCGTACATCTGCCGATATTGAACAATAACGCTCAGTTCCAGCCACGCCGGCTTCAGCTGTGGCGCTGGCGCCTCTCTCTCGCGAAGTAATTTTCGCGAACGAAGCAGAATTCGCAGAATCCATTTTAACGCTCCGCGGTTTTGTGTTTACATAACCGCAGTCCTATGCCGCAGGTGGAAATCATGCGGAGTCGAGCGGCGATAATGATCGGGGTGGCGTTCCTAAGTGGGAGCGCGTTTGCTCAGACGCCTGGTGCCCTTGTAGCAACCGAAGCAAGCTCACTGATCTTCCCCTTCGCTACGCCACAATTGCCAATCTCGCAATTGGAAAGCTTCGGCGCGGTGAGAACGTATGGTTCAGCCTACGATTATTATTTCGGCAACGGCTTCAAAGCCCAGATCCAAAGTTTGACCTTTGCCAGTGTGAGCGACCGGTTGGGCGGTCTTGCCGCCGGCGGGAATTTCGCGTCGACGCGGATGCTTTTGAAGGGAATGTACGAATTCAGCGACGGCGGTTGGCATGTGATGCCGTTTATTGGCGTCGGCCTTGGCGTTGCCAACCTGAACGGACAAGTTCTTGGCGTCAACGCTGATGATTGGGCGACGACATATCAGTTGAGCGGCGGTGTGGCGCTCGGCTTCACCGAGAAGCTCATGGGCAATTTTGAATACCGCTGGACCGATGGATCGAAGGCCACTTTTTCGCTGGCCGGAATCCCGACAAACGTTGACATGGGCCACCACGATTTCGTGCTCGGCATCAACTACAAATATTGAGCACGCAGGCTGCGAGGCTGTGTCCTCGTGCGGGAGCTTCGTTGCGCCCTCCGCGATAGAAAAGCCCCGCGAAGATTTAACTTCAGCGGGGCTAAGGTAGGGTGCTCTCATGCGAACTAAGAGCGTTATGAGGCTATTTCAGCTTTGTACCAGCTCTATACCTGGAATATGTATTCCACGATAACTCCAAGGCCCACGCTTTGCACGGTTGATGGATATCGCTGACGAGGCTGTTGGTGCGCGTCCCAAAGCATGGACCGGAGTGGAAAAAATCCCCGCCGGAGGAACCGGCGGGGATTGAGCAAATATCAGATAATGCGATATCAGATAGAGAGTGCCTGAAGCCTTACTAACTTTACTGGCCACCAAACATGTCGTTCATCACGGCCGACGTTGCGTCGCAGGCGTGATTGAGACAAGGCAACTCAAACCCAGCTTCGAGTGTCCTCAGCAGCGAATAATGATCATAGGGGGTGGCACTGACGTGGCCGTTCGGGGCGTAATTCGTCTCGACCAGCATGACGACGTGGTTGGGCGAATTTGAAAAATCGTTTTCGTCCCAGACAACGACGATGGCGTTCCGTCCTTTCTGCCAAGCCTTGGACGACTTGATGCCCGTCACAAGTTTCTTCACCTCGGCGTCACCCTCGGACATGAGCAAAGCGCTTTCCGCCGGCGTCGCCGAGGAACAGATCGGCGGGCCGCCGGCAACAAAGCCATGCATGTCATGGCACTGATTGGGCACGATGAACGCAAAGTTCGGTGCGTTACCCGATTGCAGATCGGCCCAAAGGCCGTCCGGACCGTCGAAATCGGTGATACGGCCAAGGCTCAGATTGGGATTGTCGCCGATCTGGATGTTCTGGAAATAGGCGAAGGGATTGTGCTTCACGGCATAGAGCTTCTGGATCGGCCCGGGCGCGAAGTCCGCCACCGGGCTCAGATTGGAGAATGCCCCGTCCGAATAGTTGATGCCATCTGCGCCTGGCACGACGATCGGAAGGCTTTCTTGATACGACTTCCAGGATTTCTTCTTGGCCACCAGTTGGTCCGCGATCGACTTCGGAGTGTAGAACGTCGACGGGTAATCATAGAGCGCGCAATTAAACGGAGTCGGAGTTCCGCTGATGGTGACTTGGCCGTTGCATTGGCTTGACGATGTTGCCGTCTGAACGACCGCGTTGTCGCGGCCTGCGCTTGCGATGGGGTTGACTGCATTGTTGCAGCCTGAGCTGCCGGGCGCGTTATCGACACAGCCGCCATCGTTCCAATTCGGCCAAAAATCGTTGGAAACGCCGAAATTGGAACCACCGGTGACTTCAAGATAGTTAGGGGCGCTTGGATGACCGACCGCGAAGTAGCTGGTCGCCTGATTGGCAACGCCGGCGTAGGAATTGATGAATGGGGCGCTCGCGCTTCCGATGATGTTGGTGTTGGTCTCGTTTTCCATCATGATGAAAAACACATGATCGAGCTTACCGAACGTGCCGCGCGGCGTTTGGCGTTCCGCCGCATCGGCCGTGACGGTTGCTACTGCGGCAACAGCCGCGAGAGCAACGAGATATCTCTTGATCATTTCGACTCCCCTTCAAGAATTTCATCGAGGAGTCTTCGTTAATTAGCATGGATGACAGTCATGCTACCGTAATGTGAATTTCGATCTTACGCGGATTACAAATTGGAAATCAGATTTCACAAGCGATGGAACTCATTTCTCCAACACATCGAAATTCAAGATATTCGCGAGAGAGCAATTCCACCGACGTTGGGCTATTAAGAACAGTATTGTGAAAGTTTAATCCGCACCGTCGCCCAAATGAAACAATCGCTGCGTAGTTGAGACGGGCTGATTTCAAACACCAACTTCCGACGATTAGGCGCACGTGTTTGGAGCGAATCGTTCAAAACCGCCATGGGACCGGCATATGGAACGGTTTATCGCGGAGTCGCTTACGTGAAATAACCCGCCGCTCCAATCCTTCGATTGGAAGGCCTCATCAGTAAGGAAAAAGGGCGCGCAACATTGAGGAATTCTGCGTTCACTGCGATCGATACGCGTGAATAGACCTGCGCAGCACCACTCCGCCCCGGCCAAAGACAGTCATAGCGGCAACGTCATAGCATCACCGCAATCCGCGGGGCCGGTCTTCCCGGCTCGAACGGTTCGCACAATATAGCCAGTCCCCGTTTCGCGCGGAATACGTGTAAGATGCCGGCGCTTTTCGGAGGGCACTACGATCCGTTCCCATTCCGCACCTATTGTCGTGGCAACGTCTTTTCCGCCGGCAATATCGCGGGTGAACGCGGGTCGGCCGATGGAGAATTACGACCGGCTTTGCGTCGAGTCTTGGATCGCTTCCGGTTTGCGGATTCTCGCCATCAACACGCCCGAAGAAATTCCACATCTGGCTGCGCGCTACAGCGGCGTTGAATTTGTGCCTGTAGCGCGGACGGCTGAAGCTCTCTTCAGGCGCAACACACCCTTCATCGCGGATATGATGTCGGTCCTCGCTGCCCAATCCGAGCCGGTTCTCGGCATCGTCAATTGCGACCTCCTCTTCGAGCCGTTGCCGGCGTGGGAAAGCCTGGAGACATTCGTATCGCGTAAGACGGTCGTCACCGGTCAGCGCCTCGATGTAAGAACTGCACTATTATCTTCCGGGCTTCGATTATTTCTTCTTCGATCACGCGGCGGCCGATGCTTTGGCAAAAAGCACCCTGCCCTTCAGTATGGGACTGCCCTGGTGGGATTATTGGTGCCCGCTGCATCTGGCACTGCACGGCTATGAATTGCGCAATGTCACGCACCCGGCGGTGTTACATCTCGCGCATGAATCACGGACCAACGCGCACACCGCAACCTGGCGCTGGCTGGCAGTCGAATTCGCACGCAGCATGGTATTGGAATCGGACAGGGCCGCTTCCGCACCCGCAGGTTGGGAGAAGCTTATCGCCCATTGCCATGTGCTCGGTGAGGCAACCGAGGCGGAAATCAACATCGGCGCACGCGACGAGGAGATCATCCGCCTCTCCGAGCTTTGCGTTCCGATTATCGGAGGTACCAGCATCCGGCTTGGCGATGCGTCATCTCTTCCAGCCCGAGACACCTCCATGCCGAAGGCGTTTTTCGCCGATATTCCAAACCGCATCACGGCCGGACGCGCCCTTCACCAGGCACTGTGGGAAGAAAATCAGAACCGGCTGGATGCCGCGCACACGCTTTACCGCGTCGCGCTCGAAAACGCACCCCAGGACCCCGGCGTCCTTTCGAACTGCGGAAATTTTCTCTTCCGCCGGGGCGATATGGACCGTGCTGCGATCCTTCTGGGCAAGGCGGTCGAATTGGCACCCGATTCCGCCTGGTTGCTCAACTGTCTCGGCTCGGCCCTCGGGCAATTGGGCCGCGACGACGAGGCGATCGCCTGTTTCGAGCGGGCCCTCGCAGCTGATCCCCTTGACGGTGCGAGCTATTACAATCTGGCGGTCGCCCTCCAGCCGGCCCGCCGCCATGGCGAGATCGTCCGCCGCCTGGAAGCCAAGCTGCGCGATACACCGGATTTTCCCAATGGCCTTATCTGGCTCGGCCGCATTCGCGAAGCCATGCCGGCCGAAGGATGAGATGATTCGCCTTCTCTCGGCTCCGATTAGTCTCCTAAAACGTCTCGTCCACGCTCGCTTTCGCCCCTGCCCACCCTTGAGTTGAACACCGCTTGCCCTTACCCTTGCGGCCGCTCGCGGGGTGGGCCCGCTTAGGAGGAGCTGGACTCCCATGACCAATTTTCGCCGTCTGTTGAAATATTCCTGTTTCGCGCTCGCGCTGGTGCCGTTTGCGGCGTCCGCCGAGACCGCGCTCGTCTACGTCACCAACAGCGCCGGGGACCACGTCGACGTGATCAATCCCCTGACCAACAAGGTGGTGCAGCAATTTCCGATCGTCGGCGCGCACGGGGTCAATTTTTCTCCCGACGGCTCGAAGGTCTATATCAGCAACGAAGCAACCAGCACGCTCGACGTTTTCGAACAGAAGACCGGGAAGCTGTTGAAGAAGATCACGCTTTCGAACCATCCCAACAATATCGCGGTGACGAATGATGGCCGCATCGTGGTCGGCATCGCGCGCGGCACGGGCGCGCTCGACATCATCGATCCGGTGAAGTTGGAGGTCAAAAAGACGATCCCGACCCATGGCCGGCTGCACAATTGCTATACCAGCAAGGACAGCAGCTATGCGATCTGCGGCTCGGTCCAGACCGGCGTCTTCACCGCCTTCGACATGAAGACCGAGACCATCGCCTGGGAGCACAAATTCGATCATGGCGTGCGCCCGATGACGATCGAATCCAATGCGGACGGCTCGCCGAAGCGCGTCTACGTCCAGCTCGCAGCCTTCGATGGCTTCGCGGTCCTGGACTTCAAGACCCATGAGGAAGTCGCGCGCATCAAGCTGCCCGACCTCAAAACGGGCGTAGACATGGACCCCGGCCGCGAAGACGCACCCTCGCACGGTATCGGCGTGTCGCCGGACGGCAAGACACTGTGGGTGACGAGCATCCCGCAAAACGCGGCGTTCACCTATGACCTGACGACGCCCATTACGAATGCCTCGAAGCCGGTCGACACCATCAAGCTGCCCGACCTGCAAATTCCGGGTCGGCAATTGGGCGGTGCGGTGGCGAACTGGGTCACCTTCACGCCCGACGGGCAGGTCTACATCGCCAATTCGGGGCTTCGCTCTGTGACGGCGATCAATATGCAGACCAAGAAGTGGGTGACGGTGGGAGTGGGTGAAGTGCCCAAGCGCATCAACACACTGATCCTGCACTGAGGCCAAGTCGGGACACCGATAGCAACGGGCCGGGGTGGAAACCCCGGCCCGTTTGCATTTCAGCGGCTCTGGCTTATTTCACGCCGACCCATTGCATCAGGATCTTGTAGTCCGGGTCGTCCTTGGATGCGAATTGACGACCGCCGGAATGGAACAGGTCCCCACCGGCTTCCGGGGCCAGCGGATGAATCAAGAGGCGACTCTCCGGCCGGTTGGCGGGTGTGACCAGCCTAGCGATCGACGTGTACATCTTGCTCAACTGGTCTTCGTTCCAAGCCGTCTGGCCCGGTGCGAGTTCCTCCAGATGCAGGAAGTTGTTGGCGCCCGTGTGGCAGACGACGCAGGGCGAATGGCCAGGGCGCTGCTTCATGAAGATCGGCGCAACCTTGGTCTTGAAGAACTCGTAATCGAGCCCTGCCACAGGCGCGGGCGCAGCCTGCGCGGCACCGGTTGCGACTGCGCCAACTCCCAATGCGGCTACGGCCGCAAGCACGATGGTCAGGCGAGCTGACATTCAATCCTCCCTCTCTTTTGACAGATATTGAGGACAATTTAGCAGAACGCTTTCGCTCTGGCGACGCCCCTTGAGGACCGGTTTTGCGCACCGCCAACGATCTGATAATTTGCCGCCAGGAGGAACCATGCCCCAAACCTACCAATTGCACGTCAACGGGGAAGTTCGCGAAGTCACCGCTGAGGGAGACACGCCGCTTCTTTACGTCCTCAAGAACGATTTCGAGCTATCGGGCGCGAAGTTCGGCTGTGGCCTGGCCCAATGCGGCGCCTGCACGGTGATTGTGGACGGTGCCGCGGTCCGCTCCTGCCGCACCGAAATCCGCAGCGTGGGAACCCGCAACGTCACCACGCTCGAGGGTATCGGCACGGAGGAGAAACCCCACCCCCTCCAGGCCGCTTTCATCGCCGAACAGGCAATGCAATGCGGCTATTGCATCAACGGCATGATCATGTCGGCCAAGGCGCTGCTCGACCGAAACCCCCATCCCGCCGAGGCGCAGGTGCGCGAGGCGCTGGCCGGAAATCTCTGCCGCTGCGGCAGCCATAACCGCATTGTCCGCGCGATCCTCCGCGCTTCCAAGGAGGTCGCGACATGAACGGGCCGGATCTCACACGCCGCCAATTCGGCGCCGCCCTCGGCGGGCTGGTGATCGCGTTCAGCATGGCGCCCCGTCTTAGCGAGGCGGCGGAATCGGCCGCGCGGCTTCCCGGTACGCTGGAAGCCAACCGGCGCCTCGATGCCTGGCTGCGCGTCGATGAGGGCGGCACGGTGACCGTGTTCACCGGCCGCGTCGAGCTCGGTCAGGGCGCCACCACCGCGCTCGCGCAGATCGTCGCCGAGGAGATGGATATCGCCTTCATCCGGATACGGATGATTCCGGTGGACACGCTGCGCTCGCCCAACGAAGGCGTCACCGCCGGCAGCAATTCCATTGAGGTCGGCGGTGCGGCGTTGCGTTCGGCCGCCGCCGAGGCCCGCGCAATCCTGATAGACCTCGCCTCCCAGCGCCTAGGTGTAGCGCCCGGGCAATTGATCGCCGATGACGGGCTCATTTTCACCAAGGATGGCGCCAAGAAGACGAGCTATTGGGAACTGGCGGGCGAAAATCCGCTCGCCCGCGAAGCAACCAACAGTGCGCCTCCCAAACCGCCGAAGGACCACAAGATCGTCGGCCAGCCGGTGCAGCGCCTCGACATCGCCGACAAGGTGATGGGCCGTCCGGTCTTCATCCAGGATCTGCGCCTGCCCGGAATGACCTATGGCCGCGTGGTACGGCCCGCGAGCTATGGCGCGGAGCTGACACGGCTTGACGATTCCGCGGTGCGCAAGATGCCCGGAATTATTTCGGTGGTGCGCGACGGGCGTTTCATCGGCGTTGTCGCAGAGCGTGAGGAACAAGCCATCGCAGCGCGCGCCGCTCTCGCGAAAGCCGCAGTATGGCGCGTCCCGGCCAGCCAGCCGGAGCCTGCAAACGTCCACGATTATCTAAAGACACGGCCAAATATCGACACCAAGACGGTGAACGAAAAGACGGGCACAGCCTCCCCTTCCGTGAAGACGGTGGAAGCAACCTATCGCAAGCCCTATCTCGCGCATGCCTCCATCGGGCCGTCCTGCGGCATTGCGGGTTTCGTCGATGAGCGGTTGACCGTCTGGTCGCACACGCAAGGCCCTTATCCCCTGCGCGCGGACATCGCCAAGGCAACCGGCATGGCTCCCGAGAAGGTGCGTGTGATCCACGCGCCGGGCGCGGGCTGCTACGGCCACAACGGCGCGGACGACGCCGCACTCGATGCCGCGTTGCTGTCGCTCAACACCAATGGCCGCCTCGTCAAACTGCAATGGATGCGTGACGACGAATTCGGCTGGGAGCCGTTCGGCTCGGCCATGACCATGTCGGCGCGCGCAGGCCTATCGGCCGATGGCAGCATCGTCGATTGGCAATATGACGTGTGGAGCTGCACCCACAATATGCGCCCGGGCAACCGGCAGGGCGTGAATCTGCTGGGTGCGTGGCATCTCGCCAAACCGCTGGAACGCGCGGTGCCTGCGGAAGCGCCTTTGCCCGCAGGCGGTGGAGACCGCAACGCCGTACCGGTTTATGATTTCCCCAATCAGAAGATCATCGATCATTTCATTCCCGATATGCCGCTGCGCGTGTCGGCGCTGCGCACGCTTGGCGCGTTCGGCAATCTGTTCGCGCTCGAATCCTTCATGGACGAAGTGGCCGATGCAGCAGGCGCCGATCCGGTCGCGTTCCGCCTGAAGCATCTGAAGGACGAACGCGGCCGAGCCGTGTTGCAAGCCGTGGCTGAAAAGGCAGGTTGGAAGCCCGGCGCGAAAAGCGACGGCACGCGCGGCAGAGGCGTTGCCTTCTCGCGCTACGAAACGACAAAAACCTATGTCGCCGTCATTGCCGATGTCGTGGTGGACCGCGCCAGCGGCATGGTGCGCGTGGAGCGCGTCACCGCGGCGGCCGATGCCGGCCAGACCATCAATCCCGACGGGCTGAGAAATCAGATCGAAGGCGGTATCATCCAGGGCACGAGCTGGACGCTGAAAGAGCAGGTCGGCTTCGACAAGGAGCACATCACCTCGCGTGACTGGGTGAGCTATCCGATCCTGACCTTCCCCGAAGTGCCGGCGGTGGATGTCGTGCTGATCGATCACCCGGAATTGCCCGCCCTCGGTGCCGGTGAAGCCTCGCAAGGTCCAATTTCAGCGGCGATCGCCAATGCCATCCGTCATGCGACCGGCGCGCGCCTGCGCGATCTTCCCTTCTCTCCGGATCGGGTGAAGGCAGCAATCGCCCGCGGGTGACGACGAGGCGAAATCAGCGCGTCGTTAACGCCGCGCCACGGCATTCTGCCGTGGTCACAAGATGCGTGATCTTTAAGCGTAGGACGATTGGGCGGTATCGGTCTTGTTCAACAGATTTGCCGAAGCGCCGTAAGATTGCGCCGCGAGCTGTCCAAACATGCCCAGCGTGTTGAAATCGGACTGCGCCTGCTTCGCAAGCGAATTGAGGAAATTTCCGACTTCGTCGGTCGTTGCCGATCCGTCGCGGTTGCTGTCGATCTTGGCAAACAGCGCCAAGGGATCGGCTGAGCTCACGCCTTGTGCGCTTGTCGAATTGCCGGCAGCGAAAGCGGCGGACAACTCATCCGGCGAGACCTTGCCGTCCTCGTTGGTATCGAGGGCGCTGAAGATTTGCGCGGTGATGTCCGAAGACGAATTCGTGCCCGCCGCTCCCTCTTCCTGACCACCGTGATGATGGTGGTGATGATGCCCGGCAGGCTTCGCCTGGGAAACGTCGGCCGCCAATTGCTGCTCGGAAATGCCGGCAGAACCGTTCTGGCCGCCGTTGTTTTGGTTCAAAGCGGAATACAACGCATCGGCTTGGGCCTGTGTGCCGCCCTTGCTCGCGATGTAGTTCTCCATTTCCGCTTGGCTGACGGTGCCATCGCCATTGGCATCC
>Ga0247668_1000256_pt1 | contig 14191 bp, 9 predicted proteins | sample CNK09_metaG_FD_182737 | JGI IMG/M metagenome (GOLD analysis project Ga0247668, IMG submission 182737) | Soil microbial communities from Purdue University Martell Research Forest, Indiana, United States - CNK09 | ecosystem: Environmental > Terrestrial > Soil > Temperate forest > Bulk soil | place...
GAAAGACACGCAGCATTTCCGCCAGGACTTCCTTCTGTTTCGTATTGTCTTGGGCGAACGTGGCGGCACCGAACGTCCGTGCCACCAAAAACGAGATCACGAGGGTGAGTGTTCGGTGCATCCTGAGCGTTGCTGTCAAACAGTTCATGGGCAACGGAAAAACGAATTTCGCCGCAGCCACCCTTAACCGGACAGCGTCGATGCGGCAAACGAATTCGGCGATACCGGCGACACCACCTCCTCTATTTCTTGACGGCAGTGTGGCGGGGCGTTAGCTTTTGGCAAAGTATGGCTCTGGAAATTATCATCGAATATTGCAGCGTTTGAAACTATGAGCCGCATGCCGTCGGTCTGGCGGAAAAGCTGTTGCGGCTGAAACAGGACATTCGTTCTCTGACCTTGGTGCCGGCAGGCGGAGGGGTGTTCGAGGTGAGCGTCAATGGCCAAAAGATCTATTCGAAGAAGGAAACCGGGCAGTTCCCCGATCCGGGCGCGATTCTCAAAGCCGTTCGGGCGAAACTCTAGTCCTTCTCAACGGTTGTCTCCACACAGCGACAGCGCGTTCACGTTGATCGAACTGCTTGTGGTCATCGCCGTCACCGCCATTCTCGCCTCTTTCCTGCTCCCCTCGCTGGCGCGAGCCAAAGAGAAAGCCCGGCGCACTAATTGCGTGAACAACTTGAGGCAAATCGTGATTGCCTGCCGGTTCTTTGCGCTCGATCGGGACGGTTACTTTCCCTGGCACACTGATCCGAGCGAGGGCGGAACGTATGGGACGGCGGCAGGTCAGGGCTGGCGCAATTGCCAGGCGATTTCCAATGAAATCGCGAAGCCTCGAATGTTGCGCTGTCCGAGCGATGCGGCCTCGAAGCCGACCGCGTTTGACTGGTCGGACCACGCCGATGGCTTTGCCAATTCCGCCAATCAGAACAACGCGTTGAGCTACTTCATAGGTCTGGATGGCTATGAACAAATTCCGGTAACGCTGGTCGCTGGCGATCGAAATATTGCAGGCTCCGTCCCGGCCCTTTGCGAAAGCGTTTGTCCCAGCCCGGGAGTGGCCGCTCGAGATTTGAATAAGCAAATCAACTTAGTGGCTTGGACGAACGGAGTTCACCGTTTTCAAGGAAATGTGGCTCTTTCAGACACGAGCGTGCAAAAGGTCAACACCTCCGATTTGCGGCTGCTGGCCGTGGAAGCCCTGGCAGCGATCAAAGCTGGCACGGAACGGGCCCCCAATGGGGCACTGCCGGATAACCATGTTTTGTTTCCACGGTAAGCGGGTTTGATTTGCCTCGCGGCCTATCCCTGAATTAGCATGACCTTAGATGCGACTTCTGGATCGCTATTTGTTGCGCGAACTATTGACCCCCTTTGGCTATTGCCTGGGCGGCATTTTGCTGTTTTGGATTTCATTCGATCTTTTTTCCGAGCTCGGAGAGTTCCAGCGAGATCGACTGAATGCCCTCGACGTGATCAAGTATTACGTCGTGCAGTTGCCGGAAATGCTGGTATTTCCGTTGCTGCCCGTGGTGCTGCTGCTGGCGTTGCTTTACGCGCTGACCAACCACGCCCGTTACCATGAGCTGACCGCCATGCGCGCGGCCGGCATCAGCCTCGGGCGGTTGTCGCTGCCGTACGTCGGGGTCGGCCTCTTGCTCAGCCTGGCTTCCGCCGTGATGAATGAGTTCTGGGTGCCCGAAAGCGCCGGAGCGGCGCAACGCATTCTAACACGACACATCACACCCGCCGCGCCGGGGCCGCAACGATACTGGGAACACGATGTCGTTTTCAACAATGGCCGCGAAAGGCGGGAATGGGCGATTGCGGATTACAATATGGCCAGCCATCAAATGGTCCGTCCCTTTGTTGCCTGCAATCTGCCGGATGGCACCCGCCGCGAGATTTACGCCGAGCGAGGAGACCGCGTCAACGGTGTCTGGGTGTTCACCAACGCGCAGGTCCTGATCTATCCTCCGATGCGCGGCGCGGCGCCGAAGGCCCCTTACCAGACCAATCTGCTGGCGCTGCCGGAATTCTCGGAGACTCCTGAAGACATCCAGATTGAAATAAAAATCAATCGAACCCGCAATTTCAAGCAAGTCCACAATGCCCGGCTGTCGAAGCAGGAAATCATTGAGTATGGACGGCTTCATCCCGGCGACTCACCGAAGGGCGCGATGCTGGAGACCCAATTGCAGGGCCAATTCGCGCTGCCATGGACGTGTTTAGTGGTGGTGCTCGTCGCTTTGCCGTTTGGCGCAGCTTCCGGGCGGCGCAATGTCTATGTGGGCGTCGCTAGCAGCCTGATTATCTGCTTTGCCTATTTTGTTGTGGCACAAGTGTCTGTCGCCCTGGGCTGCCGGGGATTTCTCACACCCCTGGTGGCCGGTTGGGCGCCGAATGTGTTATTTGGGTTGGGAGGCGCTGGATTGACCTGGCGCGTGCGGTGAGAGGTGAGGCGTGGCAGGACGAGTATGTGTGTGAGTAAGAGACGGGACGGGGCTTGGTCGGACCGGTCGGACGAGTCGGACAGGATGGTGAGACACACGGACAACGATTCAACGACTCACAAAATCAGTGATACTCCTGCAACGCCTTGACGGAATAACCGCTCTTCTTCAGCGCGGCAATGCCGAGGGCGGCGGCTTTGGCGCCGCTTAAGGTGGTCATGATCGGAGTGCCGGTATAGACGGCCGTGGTGCGAATTTTCATTTCATCGGCGCGCGGGCTTTGGCCGGCGGGCGTGTTGATGACAAGCTGGATTTCCCGATTTTTGAGGAGGTCCACGGTGTTAGGACGGCCTTCGCTGACCTTGAGGACGCGCTGCACCTTCAACCCGGCCTTTTCCAGGACCAGGGCCGTGCCGGCCGTGGCAATTAATTCAAAACCGAGATTGGTAAAAAGCTGAGCCACTGCCGCCACCTCTTTCTTATGGGCATCGCTGACGCTGATAAAGACCCGGCCACTCATTGGCAGCGGGCCACCAGCGGCGATTTGTGATTTGGCGTAGGCAATGCCCAGGTCCGAATCCAGGCCCATCACTTCGCCTGTCGAGCGCATTTCCGGCGAGAGCAGGATGTCCTGCCCGTGAAATCGGCTGAAGGGAAACACCGATTCCTTGACCGCCCAATTTTTGGGCCAGATTTCCTCGGTAAACCCGAGTTGGCACAAGGTCTTGCCGGCCATGACTTTGGCCGCGAGTTTGGCCAACGGCACTCCGATGGCTTTGCTCACGAACGGCACCGTCCGCGAAGCGCGCGGGTTGACTTCCAGAACATAGACCTGGTCGCCCTTGACGGCATATTGCACATTCATCAGCCCGATCACCTGCAGTTCCTGCGCCATGGCGTGCGTGTATTTGCGAATGATGCTAATGACCTTCGGCGAAAGCGTGTGCGGCGGCAATACCATCGCCGCATCGCCGGAGTGCACGCCGGCGAATTCGATGTGTTCGAGCATGCCTCCGATGACGCTAGTGCCCTCGCCAGGTTGCTGGAATCGGCCGACATCGGCGATGCAATCGACATCGACTTCGGTGGCGTCTTCCAGAAATTTATCGACCAGCACCGGGCGCTTGGGCGAGGCTTCGACGGCGAAGCGCATGTAGTGCGTGAGTTCACTGTCTGAATACACGATCTGCATGGCGCGGCCACCGAGGACGAAGGAGGGCCGCACCAGCACAGGGTAGCCCAACGTGTGCGCCGCTTCCAAAGCTTCGGCCTCATTGGTAGCCAGGCCATTCGGCGGCTGGGGGATGTCCAGCTTGCGAAGCATGGCGGCGAAAAGCTTCCGGTCCTCTGCAATTTCAATGCTCTGCGGCGAGGTGCCGATAATATTGACGCCATTTTTTTGCAACCCGAGCGCGAGATTGAGTGGAGTTTGGCCGCCGAATTGGGCGATGGCGCCCCAGCACTTCTCCCGTTCGTAAATGTGCAGCACGTCTTCGAGGGTGAGCGGCTCGAAAAACAATTTGTCGCTAGTGTCGTAATCGGTCGAGACCGTCTCAGGATTGGAGTTGACCATCAGCGTCTCGAACCCGTCTTCCTTCAGGGCAAAGGCGGCATGGACGCAGCAGTAATCAAACTCGATACCCTGCCCAATCCGATTCGGGCCGCCTCCAAGAATCATCACCTTCTTTGTGTCGGAGGGGCGCACCTCATCGTCGCCACGGTCGTAAGTGGAATAATAATAAGGCGTATAGGCCTCGAATTCCGCCGCGCAAGTATCGACGAGCCGATAACTGGGCACCAGGCCCAGCCGTTTCCGCTCGGCCCGGACCGCCTCCTCGGTTTGGCCCGTGAGGTGAGCGATCTGGCGGTCGGAGAACCCAAGCGATTTGGCTTTGGCTAAAAGTTCAGGATTCATGCTCGTACGCGCACGCGAATTTCAATAGAGAAAAGTTAAAAGGAAAAACCTCCCGATGTCGAGGCAGAATCGCCTGTGCGTGGCGGCAAAGTCGCCAGAGCATGTACCTGAAATTTCGTGGCAGCACGGACCTCCAATCGAGTGGAAGTCCGCGCGCAATCCCGAAGGGATTGATAAATCAGCCCAGGGTTGCGAGGAACGAGCTACCCTGGGTAAATGGCCAAAAGTCTAATCAACCCTGATAAGGGTTGAATCAATCCCACACGTAACGCTCGTCAAACTCGATTTCATACCGTCGAAGCAGTTGACGGAATTCATCCTGAAACGAGATGTTTCGGTGGTGTTCTTCTTGGCCTACGATATAAGTGCGCACCGCCTCGATTTGCGAAAAGCCAATCGAGAATATTCCGTAACCGTTCTGCCATGCGAAATTTTGCATCGCTGGACTTTTGGTTTTCAGCCACAGTGAAGAGCCGCGCTTGGATTCCTTCACCATTTCCGCTGCGTTGCATGTGCGCGAGAGCGTACTCAGTATGTGAACATGATCTTCCGCTCCGCCCACAATGATTGGGAGGCAATCAAGGTTGTTGAGAATCCCGCCGAGATACCGGTGCAATTCCTCTCGCAGCGGTATGTCGCGAAAGAATGCGGCGCGTTCTTTGGTAGAGAATACTGTATGCACCAGAACCTTTGACAGAGATTGCGACATGATTTTGAGCATGGGACAGAGGTGGGATTGATTCAACCCCTTTCAGGGTTGAATTCATGGGGCGTCATTTACCCAGGGTAGCTCGTTCCTCGCAACCCTGGGCTGATTTATGCAATCCCTTTGGGATGAGGGCGATTTATGAAGGTCGAAACTAACGCTTCACCAACTTCAAAGCAATCTCCTGAACATAGTTGGGCGACGACAGGCTCAGGTCGCCGGATTCGTGGGTGATGTTTTCCGATTGAGCCACCTCGCCAGAAACAGGATTGATCCAGTCGGCATGGTATTGTCCGGCGGGAACTTGGAGCGCCAACGTCACGCGGTCGCCACCGAACAGGTAAATGGCATATTGTCGGCCGGTTTCCGCTAATACACGCGCATGCGCTTTTTCGGGCAGGCCGCTTTTGATGACGGAGTTATCAGGCCGCATTTTGATGAAATCAAAGCTGTTGATGAATTGGGCCAGCGCCTTCATTTGTTTGCGAAATCCAAGGTTGCCGCCGCCGGGTTGTTTGACCGGATAGGCAAAAGTCCCATCCTCGAAACCGGGGCTGAAGGAGTAATCGAGATTGTTGTAGAGGCCGCCACCCGCCAGGATAAAGTCCCATGCCTCCATGCGGTAATGGGTGTCGTTGGTCCCCTTGAAGCCGGTTTCGTTATCGCCGATCACTTTGTTGAGCGGATAATTCATCGCGACTGTGTCAGGCGGAGAAGCGTAGTGGAAATTGAAGATGGAAACCGCCGGGTGGGGTTCGGTGATTTTCTTTTTGCCGTTGGCCACGTTCTGGGAAATCAGATGCCGATGGGGAAAAAGCTTTTCCGTCTCAACAATCACATCGACGATGTGATGCTGCCATTCGATGGTTACGCCGCCAAAATAGGGTTCGTTGCAAATCTCGTAGTAGAGATTGTCAAATTCTTTCAACTCCGTGACAAGTTTGCGGACCATGCCTTCGTGAACTGCGAGCAAGCCACCGTTTTTGGCCAGCGTATAAACATTCGTGCGAGGCACATCACCGACGCCATTGACATTGTTGGCGTTGTTCTGGGGGCTCAGTTTCCACTGTGACTCGTCGTAAAACGGGCAAAACAGATTCATTTCCACGATCACGCCCTTCCGGGACGCCTGGGTCATAAAATCCTTCAACCGCTCAAAATAATCGTCATTCCATCGGGTCAAATCGAATTTGTTTCCCCCGTTTGGATATCCGGGGCTGGAGCTTCTGGACCACGGGCAAATGAACCTGCCTTTTGCCGGTGCCAAGGTGTTGCCGCTGATATTGAAGGACCCCGACGGCTCCACGTAAGCGCCGGTGAACGTTCGCGTCAGGTTGAGGCCATCCGCCTGAAGGGTGTTCAGGTATTTTGAATAATTAAAATCGAGGTTCAAAACGGCGCCGTAGTGCTCACCCGAAGTGACCAGCACGGTTGGTTTGTCCCGGAAAAGGAAATAATGCGGATTGTCAGGATGCAGCGCCAGCGGCGTGGTTGCCGCCGAGGCAAGGCCGCAGGAGGAGAGAAGCAAGGGGATTATCCAGTGAGTGCTGAAATGGTAGTTTGCCATGGGGCGAGATTGTTGCCTTCGCCCGGCCCGGTCAATGCGGAAGCAGCCAACGCATCTCCCTCTCGCATTGGAACATGAGAGGGAGGCAGAAGGACCAGTGTGTTTGTGCCTGGCTGAGGAGTCGCACGCCGGGAATTGAAAACTGAGAATTGCAAATTAAAAATTGCAAAATGCTCGTCGCGGCCCAACCGGCTTTGCCTCGAGATTCCTGAAGGTTTCCGGAGTGTATCGAAGCCATACACGCGGCCCTTAGTTCCAAGACAGTTTCCAGTGTCCACAGGACATGTCCTGCACAGGACACTCGCACGCTGATTACGAGAATCGTCAATTAAATCAATGGTTTTGCGATGTTTCAAACCGCCCCGAGCGTTGGCCGCCGGGGCTGGCGCACCAGTTGCTAATAGGAATCCACGATTGAATAGGAAAAACAGGCAAATATGAAAATTAAACTCTCACCTTCCTTGCGGCTTCGCCGAAAACTTGCTGGGTTCTCGCTGATCGAGGCCACGATTGGCATGGGAATCATTGGCACGGTTGTCGGCGCCATGTTGTCGGGCATCGCCAACGGCACGTTCACGATGCGCATGGCGCGGGAAAACCTGCGCGCGACACAAATCATGCTCGAGAAGGTCGAGACGATTCGCCTCTATAGCTGGGACCAGATTAACTCGAATGGGTTTATTCCCACCAGCTTCACCAATTTGTATGATCCGCAAGGCGCGCCAAACGTGGGATTGACCTACAACGGCACGATGACGATTGCTCCCGCCCCGATCGGCTCCTCCTACAGCAACGACATGAAAATGATCACGGTGCACCTCTCCTGGCAGACAAGCGGTCTGCAGCGCGACCGGCAGTTTACATCCTATATTTCCCGCAATGGACTTCAAGATTACATCTACTGAAACCGCCGCGAACCGACGCCGCTCCGCGTTCACCCTGATCGAGACTCTTTTCACGGTGGGGGTGACCTCGCTGAGCCTGCTGGCGCTGGCTGCGTTTTTTCTTTTCAGCACGCACAGTTTTGCGACGCTGTTCAATTACGTCGATCTGGACGACAACAATCGCATCGCCATGGACCAGATCACCCGCGACGTGCGTCAATGTAATTGCGTCAAATCCTACTCGTCGAACAGCCTCGTGCTGACGGACTCGGACCTGGCCGACTTGTCCTATGATTACAGCCCATCGGCTCGCACGTTAACGCGCACCAAAAGCGGAGTATCGCAGGTGGTTCTGAAGGAATGCGATCGGCTATCTTTTGACATCGGCCAGCGTAATCCGATCGGCGCCACGTATAATGTATTCCCCGCGGCCACGGCCGCGACCGCCAAAGTGATCAACGTCTTCTGGATGTGTTCACGTACTATTTTCGGCTACAAGGAAGATTCCGAAAGTGTTCAAACCGCACGGATTGTTATTCGAAAGCAAGGTACATGAAAATACTCCCGTCAAAACTCAATGGCACCAGGGGCAGCACCCTGTTCATCATCCTCATCATCACCGGCCTGGTCGGTTTCACCTTGGCGGCTTACCTGACATTGCTCCGCAGCCAGAATACCTCCACCATGCGATCCCAGGCTTGGAATTCAACCGTCCCGGTTGTCGAGGCCGGCGTTGAGGACGCGCTCACTCACCTGAACAATCATGGCACGACCAATCTCAACTGCGATGGTTGGACGCAAAGCGGGACGATCTATTATAAGCAGTGGGCGGTGGGCGGGAATATGTACTTTGTTACCATTTCCAATTTCATTGCGGGTGCAACGAACAACTTTCCGGTCGTCGAATCGAGAGGCTATGTCGATCTGCCGATCATGGCTTCAACGGCGGCTGGCCAGTGTTTCCTGGCCAGCGTCCCTGGTGGCGCCACCACTGGTACCAACACGCTCGGGCGTGGAGTCCGGTGCGGAACGAGACCGGAATACCTCTTTGCGAAAGGCGTCGTCGCCAAAGGCCAAATCGATCTCAACGGCAACAATGTGACCTCCGACAGCTTTGATTCTACCGACCCGGCTCATAACACCGGCGGCCTTTACGATGCAGCCAAACGCAAAGCCGGGGGCGACGTCGCGACCAATTCCGGATTGACCAATTCCCTGAGCGTCGGCAATGCAAATGTGTGGGGACACGTCTCGACCGGTCCCGGCGGCAGTGTCAAGATCGGCCCGAACGGCTCGGTTGGCGATATGGCCTGGCATCTGGCGAGTACTAACGGCATCGAACCGGGCTTTTCCACCGATGACATGAACGTCGATTTTCCCGATGTGAAGGCACCGTTCGCGGGAGGAGCATTTGGTATTGGCGGTGGCCCTGATTACACGCTGAACGGCGGGAACTACCAAGCGGCTAGTCTCTCGGTCAGTGGCTCGCATAAAGTAATGATCACCGGCAATGTCGTTTTATACGTGACTGGTAACGTCAGTCTTTCTGGTCAGGCATCAATCGAGATTGCCTCGGGCGCCTCTCTCAAACTCTACGTTGGCGGGGCTAGCGCCTCCCTCAGCGGCAATGGGGTGATTAACGACACTGGCAATGCCTTCAACTTCTCATACTACGGTTTGCCAGCCAACACCAGCTTGAGCCTGGGGGGCAACTCATCGTTTGTGGGCACCATTTACGCTCCTAGTGCTGCTTTCGCCATGAATGGCGGCGGCGCCGGTACTTATTTCGATTTTACCGGCGCGAGCATCAGCAAGACCGTGCAGTTCAACGGCCATTTTAACTTCCACTACGACGAAGCGCTCGGCAAAATGGGTCCGCCTCGCGGTTTCGTCGTTACCTCCTGGAACGAGATGACTCCGGACGAAGTGAAGACACTGCCTGCTGGACTCACTCTCACCTTACAGTAGAAACATCTTCCCGCCTGAGGTCTCGCTGGGCCTCGGGCGGGCGGTTTTCCCCCACCCAGCTCCCCGCCGGGAATGTCTCGGCCTGGACCACGCCCGCGACTAATGCCGAGTGTGGCCACAGTTAAAATCGATCCAGAATGAATACTGCATCATAAAAAGAAAGGTCCCCTCATGAAAACCCTGCCCAAACAGGTCCACAACACAGTGTTAGTAGTTCCGCTTTGCCTGCTGGCTTGCACACCGTCTCTCTTCGCGCAAGCCACCATCGCAAAGATTCCTGGTTTGGGCGGTTCGGTGACTGAAGCAACCGCCATGAACAATGGCGGGATGGTGGCGGGGTTTTCACGGACTGCTGGTGACGCCGATCAGCATGCTTTTCTCTTCAATGGGAGCGCGCTCTATGATTTGGGCGGATCTTTCAGCCTCGCCTCCTGCGTTAATTCCAATGGATTAGTCAGTGGCGACTCCTACACCACGGATACTTTCGAGAATCACGCTGCCTTGTTCGCGCCCGGTGGAATCACCGACTTGGGGACGCTCGGCGGATCGTTCAGCAGCACCGCAGCCATGAATGATTCGGGACAAGTCGTGGGAAGTTCTTACTTGCCTGGCGACGTGGGCCCTCATGCATTTCTCTATAGCGCAGGGACAATGACCGATCTAATCGGGCTGGGTGGCTCGTACAGTTCTGCCTTCGGCATCAACGCCGCCGGACAGGTCGTGGGAGAATCGTACACGACCAATGATCTCGCCCTGCACGCCTTCCTGGGCAGCACGGGATTGACGATTGACCTGGGCACCCTCGGTGGGCCTTCCAGTTCAGCCAAATTCGTCAATAGCCTGGGCCAGGCGGCGGGCGACGCCGACACTGCGAACTTTCAGACCCATGCTTTCTTCTACGACGCGGCCGGAATGCACGACGTCGGGACGTTGGGCGGGACCTTCAGTACGGCTTACGGACTGAATGACTTCGGCCAGCTCATTGGCGATGCCGCCACCGGAAGCGATGCCACCACTCATGCCTTTCTCTACCAGGGCGGGGTCCTCACCGACCTTGGCACGCTGGGCGGAAGTTTCAGCACGGCGGCCGCGATTAACAACCGCGGCCAAATCGTGGGAGCCGCAGCCGGCGCCAATGGACGGACGCTGCCGTTCGTTTGGAGCAACGGAACGATGACCGATATTAACAATCTTTTGCCACCAAATTCAGGATGGGTTCTTCAATCCGCCGCCTTGATCAACGACGCCGGTCAAATTGTTGGCACCGGCTTCTTAAACGGCGCCTTCAATTGGTTCCTGCTGACTCCCGCGTCCAACCAGCCGCCCCTGGCCAAAGCCGGCCCGGCGCAAACGCTCCAGTGCCCCGCCGTAGCGCTGCTCGATGGCAGCGGCTCCAGCGACCCCGACGGAGACGCACTCACCTACGTGTGGCGTGAAAACGAAACTGTCCTGGCCAGTAGTGCCACTGCCTCCGTGTCGCTTCCGGTCGGCACCCATTCCATCGTGCTCACCGTGACCGATCCGCACGGAGCTACCTCTCAGGACACAGTCTTGGTTACCGTTGTCGATACGACAGTCCCGGTCATCGCCTGCGCCAATTCAGTCACCCTCTCGGCGGATGCGAATTGCCAGGCGCTGGTGCCGGACTTCCTCGCGGGAGTCATCGCAAGTGACAACTGCACGCCCGTCTCTCAACTCACGAAGACTCAAAGTCCTGCCGCCGGAACCACCGTCAGTCCAGGCGCGTATGTCATCACGGTCACCGTCAGCGATGCGGCCGGAAACAGCAGCGCCTGCACCGCTACTCTGACGGTGGTTGATGCGACACCGCCCATGGTAAGCTGCCCCGCTGCGGTCACGAACTTAGCCGATGTCACCGGCCGGGCGGCGGTGCCGAACTTCCTCACCACCGTAGTCGCCAGCGACAATTGCACGCCCAGTGCGCAGTTGACCAAAACACAAAGTCCGGCAGCAGGAACGCCTCTCGGCCTTGGCGCTCACCCCATCACTCTTTCCGTCACCGACACCTCGGGTAATGCCAGCACCTGCAACGTTGTTTTCACGGTCACAGATAAGACTCCGCCCACGGTCACCGGTCCTCCACCAAGAACCGCCTCTGCTGACAGTAACTGCCAGGCGACCGTGCCGAATTTCCTGGCCGACCTGAGTGCGACGGATAACTGCACCCTCCCGAGCGACTTGGTTAAGATCCAAACGCCAGCCGCAGGAACACTGGCCGACCTTGGCGTCCACGCAGTCACGATCAGCGTCACGGATGCTTCGGGAAACACGAGCACCTGCGGCACGACGTTCACCGTGGCGGACACCACCCCGCCAGCGTTGACTTGTCCTGCTGCGGTGACCGCCTCGGCGGATGGCGCTTGCCAGGCGGCAGTGCCGAACTTTCTCGCTGGCGTGACCGCCAGCGATAGTTGCACGCCCTTGGCGCAGCTCCTCAAGACACAAAGTCCGACGGCTGGTACGCTGGTCGGAGTAGGGCCGCACGTTGTCACCGTCACGGTCACGGATGCCGCCGGCAATGCGAACACCTGCACCACTACTTTCACCGTCGCCGACACCACCCCGCCAGCCGTGAGTTGTCCTGCTCCGGCGACTGCTTCGGCTGATGGCAATTGCCAGGCGACGGTGCCGAATTTTCTCGCGAACCTGATTGCCAGCGATTCGTGTTCTTCAGCCGCCCAACTGGTCAAAACGCAAACCCCGGCTGCCGGGACACTGGTCGGACGCGGAGTTTATCCGATCACGATCACGGTCACCGATGCTTCGGGAAATGTTAGCACCTGCACGACCACGTTCACCGTGGCGGATACAACCGCGCCGGTAATTTCTTCAGTGGCTGCCAGCCCAAATGTGCTGGCTTCGGCAGACGGCTTATTTGTCCCGGTCACCGTTTCCGTGGCTAAGTCAGACAATTGCGATCCGTCTCCCGTCGCCCGAATCATCTCAGTCACAAGCAATGAGCCTGTGACCGGACCCGGTGACAAGACCTCTCCGGACTGGGTGATTACGGGCAACCTGACGGCGAACCTCCGCGCCGAGCGCGCCCAAAAAGGCAACGGACGAATCTACACGATCACCGTCCAGTGCACCGACGCTTCGGGCAACAGTTCCACCGGTGTGACGACGGTCTTTGTCCCGCGAAAGTAAGGGCAAGGGGACCGGACGGTCTTTTCCGCGAATCGTCCCATTAACACTCCGCTTCAGCGGAGTGAAAATTGAACCGCTGGAGCTCTAAACTGCTTCAGCGGTTTACTTCTTGACTGGTTCGGGAGCGCTGCGCTTGGGAAGCAGCGCTACGCCGACTTGTCCATACGCTGGTCGCAGCCGCCGCCTCCAACCGGACCGCGCCTCCAATTCGCCAAGAATTTTGTTTGACTTCAAGGGCGGTCGCGCCAAACATCTGCGCGAGAGCGGATTCATGTTATCCACAAGACGTGAGTCGAGATCCCTAATCAGAAGCAACTATCAATTAACTTAGTATATCCATGAAAAACATTCGATCCTTGTCTTTCGTCCTCGTTGGCCTCGTGGTGTCCACGGGCGTGGTTGCTGGTCAGACCACGATTACCAATATTCCAAGTCTTGGCGGGTCTGTGCAGCAGGCCACTGCCCTCAACAAGAGCGGCATAGTCGTCGGTTATTCGTACACTCTTGCCAATGCCGATCAACATGCTTTTGTTTTCAGTGGCGGCATCACCTACGACCTCGGCGGCACTTTCAGCCAGGCCAGCGGTATCAACACAGCCGGCCAAATCTGTGGTTTTTCGACTCTAACGAATACCTTGAATGACCATGCGTTTCTATTTTCCCTCGGCGGAAACATCGACCTTGGAACTCTGGGCGGTTCCGTCAGCACAGCCGCCGCAATCAACGACTCAGGCCAAGTGGCGGGCACAGCGACCCTTTCCAGCGAACTTCCCCGCGCCATTATCTATGCTGGCGGGGTCATGACCAACTTGGGTACGCTCGGCGGGGATTCCAGTTCTGCCGCTGCCCTTAATAACGCCGGACAAGTGGCGGGAGAAGCGTCCACTGCGAGCGGAGACGACCACGCCTTTCTTTTTAGCGCAGGCTCAATGCTCGATTTGGGCACGCTTGGAGGCCCTTCCAGTTCAGCAACCGCCGTCAATGCCGGCGGCCAGGTGGCGGGAGATTCTGACACCACTAATCACCAGAATCATGGATTCTTCTTCAGTGGAGGAATGATGAATGACGTGGGGACGTTCGGAGGCACGTTCAGCACTGTCAATGGCCTGAACGATTCCGGCCAGGTAATTGGCGACGCCACCTTTCCCAACGAGCTGGTCACGCACGGCTTTCTCTACAATGCAGGAGTGCTGACGGACCTTGGGTCCTTTGGCGGCGACAGTTCGGCCTTGGCCATTAATAACATTGGGCAAATTGTCGGCTTCTCTCTCGATGCAGGCGGAACGCTTCATCCGTTTCTTTGGCAATCCGGCACCATGACCGACCTGAATACACTGTTGCCGCCGAATTCAGGATGGGTCTTGCAATCTGCCAGCTTAATCAATGATGCCAGCCAGGTGGTCGGGATGGGCACCTATCAGGGCAATTCCAGTTGGTATTTGCTTTCGCTTCCGACGGCCCATCATCCGCCCATTGCTAACGCAGGCACGAACCAAACCGTCGAATGCCATGCCACAGTGACACTGGATG
>Ga0247668_1000258_pt1 | contig 14099 bp, 14 predicted proteins | sample CNK09_metaG_FD_182737 | JGI IMG/M metagenome (GOLD analysis project Ga0247668, IMG submission 182737) | Soil microbial communities from Purdue University Martell Research Forest, Indiana, United States - CNK09 | ecosystem: Environmental > Terrestrial > Soil > Temperate forest > Bulk soil...
GTCCGGCTTGCCGGCGCTTTCGCACGCCACGTTTACCAACGAGACGTAAGTTCATGGGCACAAGCGCGCATCGTTCGGCGACTTCGCTGCCCCGTGTGTCCTGGTGTGGTCATCCCTACTCGTCGGAGACGAAGCGATAATGCCCCTGATCATCGCGCTCGATCAGATGTTTGTCGGCGAGGCTGGCCAAAAACGGAAACGCCCAGCGCGGGTCTTCTACCGCCAACTTCTTGCTGCCAGCCTTGCGGCAAAGTTCCGCGGCCGAAAAATAGACGTTTGGATTGCTCTTCAAGAAGCGCAGGAGTTGATTCTCTTCGTCGCAGATGAACATGCGCCAGCTTAGTTCGGAACCGGCATTCATGGAAGGGCTTTTTGTGCGCAACCAACCTTAGCCGGCGGTGTTTAGTCATGAGGATGGACTATGCTTGCATGGAAAAATTGGTATGGCGTTAGCTTTGATTTCGAAGTATGTTGACCTATATGACACCGTCAATAAACCGGTTGTTTGTTCTGGGTGCGGTTGCAGTTTTGCTGGCCGGCGCGGCGCCAATGGTGTTGGCCGAGGCCAAACCCAACCCGTACCAGGCGATCGTCGAGCGCAACCCTTTCGGCCTCAAGCCACCGCCACCGCCAGTGGACAACACCCCGCCACCGCCCGTGATTCCGCTGGCCAAGGTGATCCTCACCGGGTTCTCGAGCGTCGCTGGACCGACCCGCGCTCTCTTGGAAATCACTGAGCAAGAGCCCGGAAAAACAGCTTCGACCCGCAGACCCATCCTCCGCGAAGGGGAACGGGACGGCACCATTGAGGTTATCTCCATCGACGTGGAAAAGAATCTGGTCAAGATCCGTAACTCTGGCAATGAGACGAATCTTTCCTTTGAAACCCCGAAGCTCGCGGCGAGTGCTCCCGGGGCACCTCCACCGCCCGCGCTTGGCGGCTTCCCCCCTCCGCCGTTTAACCCTGCCGTGCCTAACCCTAACCCTAACCCGTTGGCCGGCGCCAATGCCGCCAACCCTCCCGGAAGAGGTGTGACAATTGTCGGTGGCGGAGCGGTGCCGACGGCCACGCCTTCGACGGTTCCTGGCGGGTCGAGTGTGCCGCCGGTCCCAGCGAATCCGGGAAACTTTACCTTACCGACTGGAGCGATGCCGGCTTACAATAATCCCGGAGGTTTGAGGCAAATTCCCTCGCGCTCTTTGCGAACTGACGGCACTAAGTAGAGTCTGGCCCGGAAGCCCCGGGTTCAGATCCTTTGTCGGAAACTTTGTCGAATTCGGCCCGATAATTAAGATTCGACAAAGTTTGCGACAAAGTTCGCGCCTTTGGGACCATGCATCCGTGCAGCGCCGCCTCTGGTTCTCGGTTTTCCCTGCTTCGATCCGTCAAAGCCACGATGAGGTTCATCGAACCCGCCTGATGGCTTGTCACTTGCTCTGCTCGCCGTATGATATCATGGCGACTTTGGCCCGTGGCTGTTGGCCTTTGGCTTTCACTCAATGCCAGTGTGAATGTTTACGCTGACCCGCTGGATAATTGGACGCTTCGGCGAACTAATTCCGCCGAAACGCTCCTTGAAATCACTTATGCGAACGGCACTTTTGTCGCCGTAGGGTATAAGGGCGTAATCCTCACCTCGCCAGACGGAAAGGAGTGGACTCAGCGGAACTCGGGCGTGAGTAATGATCTGCGTCGCATCAAATTCTGTCGAGATAAGTTTTACGCATTAACAGGAGGAGACATCGCGTTGACTTCCAAAGATGGAGTAATATGGAGTGCGACCAACACGGTGGTTGCGGGATGGGGAAGTCTGACGACGATTCTCTGGACCAACGATCTTTTTGTTGCGGCGGTTTCCGCGCAGAGTATCCGAACATCAACTGATTGTGTTACATGGACGACCCGGTTCTCAACGGACCAGCCTTACGTGTTGGATGTGATCTTCGCCGGTGGGATATATGTCGCGACCGGTGGGTTCAATATCCTGGCGTCGGCTGACGGCGTAAACTGGACCAATGTCGCGCACCCGATGGCTCCTGGCAGCTTTCTTAGAGTTACATACGGACGGAACACGTTCGTCATCGTAGCATATTTTGGGGGTTCGGCTCCTAGCGTGATCATGACTTCGACTAACGGACAGGACTGGACGATGCGCGACGCAAATGCTGATTACGAGCTTGATAACATTATCTTCGCAAATGGCCGCTTCGTCGCAGTGGGTGGGCGTGGAAATATTGTCACTTCCGAAGACGCGGTCAACTGGACAGAGCGGAACTCGGGAACGGGTCAAGCCATGGCGGGCGTTACGTACGGTCGCGGCACAGTTGTGGCTGTTGGGCCGTTGGGTTTGATCCTCCAATCCGATCATTTCGGTCCTCCCTTCTTGACGGGACGTGTTGGCACTGAGCGCGACACCTTTGAGATCTCGGTCGAGAGTGAATCCGGCAGCAACTTTGCCCTGCAATCATCGTCCGACGGGGCGAATTGGTCTGACACGGCAGGTTTCACAAACGCCCCAAGCGTCGTTACCGTGGTCGAATCTTCAGCCGCTGACTCTCCGCACCGCTTTTACAGAACTATTTCGAAGCCGCCCCCGTCGGGCCCATTTGGTTCTCCGTGATCTAGGCCGCGAGCAAACAGAGTTACTCAGAATAATAGCGGTTTGCGCAGATTCTCCTTGGTTAAATTTGGACGGCAAGACCGGAGCGCGGACGGTCCCCGTCCGCAGCAGCCAGGAGTCCAGAGGATTCGCGAAAATTCTGGGGCTCTCTTCACTTCGCACGTGCTGCGGACGGGGACCGTCCGCGCTCCGGTTCTGCGGCTTGCCGCGCTGAGCTTTTCGCGTCTCTACGTTTGAAAATGCCCCACGAGAATTTACGCAAGCGGCGAGATTCCAATGGATACTGAAAGACCCTCCGACTAAGTTCATCTAAATGAATGCAACGAACTCGCAAGCAGTTATCTTTGTCATCTTGCTCTCCCTCGGCACAGTCCGCGGGCAGGATTCTGCTCTTGGAGTTTTCGAGAGCCAAGCTGACATCGGAGCCACTCGCCACGCCGGTTCCGCCGAATATGATCCTGCGCACCGCGCCTTTACGGTCACGGGAGGCGGTGATAACATGTGGTTCACGAACGACGCCTTTCACTTTGTTTGGAAAAAATTGTCCGGCGACGTGGCCCTCGCCGCCGATATTGGGTTCCCGGCCACCGGTGGCAATGCCCATCGCAAAGCGTGTCTGCTCATTCGGCAGAGCCTTGAACCCGAATCCGCCTATGCCGATGCGGTGCTGCATGGCGATGGCTTAACTTCGCTGCAATACCGCGAAACACGGAACGTGCGCACCTCCGAGATTCAATGCAACGTCTCCGCGCCAAAGCGCCTGCGCATCGAAAAGCGCGGACATTATGTTTCCATGTCAATCGCAGGCGCGGGTGAAGAACTGCATCCAGCCGGCGGCTCATTTCGCTTGAGCCTCGATGAGCCGTTCTACGTCGGGCTGGGAGTCTGCGCTCATGATAACAATACGAGCGAAAAGGCCGTATTCGCTAATTTGGAGCTGACTTCAGGTTCCGCCGTCGGCGGTCGCCGCCAACTGATTAGCGCGCTGGAAACGGTTCCGATTGCCTCGAAAGATCGGCGCGCCATTTTGACCGCGACGAACCTGCTCGAAGCGCCCAATTGGTCGCGAGATGGCGCTTCGCTCTTCTACAACAGCAAGGGGCACATTTATCGAATGCCGGCGACCGGCGGCTTGGCGCAGGTCATCGATACCGGCTTCGCGACGCGCTGCAATAACGACCACGGTCTTTCGCCGGACGGCAAGCTCCTCATCATCAGCGACCAATCCCAGGAACGGCGCTCTCTAATTTACACGTTGCCGGTCGCGGGCGGGGTGCCGCAGCGGATCACGAAACTCGGTCCATCCTACTGGCACGGCTGGTCGCCCGACGGAAAGACACTCGCGTATTGCGCCGAGCGTGATGGGGAGTTTGATATTTACACGATTCCAGTGACTGGCGGCGACGAGACACGGTTGACCACTGCGAAAGGACTGGACGATGGACCGGATTATTCCTCCGACGGCCAATTCATTTACTTCAACTCCGAGCGCGGCGGCACGATGCAAATCTGGCGAATGCGTGCTGACGGCAGTCAACAGGAGCAAGTCACGTCCGACGAATTCAATAATTGGTTTCCGCATCCCTCGCCGGACGGCAAATGGCTCGTCTTCCTCTCGTATGAGAAAGACGTGAAAGGTCATCCTGAGAACCAGGACGTGAGCTTGCGCTTGATGCCAATTGCAGGCGGCAAAATCGAAGTGCTGGCCAAGCTCTTCGGCGGCCAGGGCACGATCAATGTCCCATCATGGTCCCCCGACAGCCGCAAACTTGCATTCGTCAGCTACCAGTTTGCGGAGTGATGAGCCGGAATTTGACTCCGCCGCATTTCGCTGGTCTAACCTCACCGCGCACCTTGCATGAGCCGCGCTGAATCCCAACCGACGCGGGAAGCCGAGGCAGCAGCGCTTCCCGACGACAGCCCCTATGCCGTGCTGCGAAACCGGGACTTCCGGCTTTTTCTGATCAGCCGCTTTGTCGCTTCCTTTGGACAGCAGATGCTGACGGTCGCCGTCGGTTGGGAACTCTATGAACGGACTGATTCGGCCCTGGCGCTGGGGTTGGTCGGTCTGGCCCAGATGGTGCCGATGATTTTGTTCACCCTCCCGGCGGGGCACCTGGCGGACAATCTCAATCGAAAACAGATCATCATGGCGATGACTCTGCTGGTCGCCATTTCCAGCCTCGGATTGACGCTTGTGTCGGCGCTCAACGCGCCCGCCTTTTGGATATATTTGTGCTTATTCGTGGCGGGTTCAGCCCGAACTTTCCTGTGGCCAGCCAGTTCGTCGTTCCTGCCCCAGTTGGTTTCCCGCCAGGCGTTTCCAAGAGCCGTCACCTGGAGCAGCGGCAGCTTTCAACTCTCTTCCGTCGCGGGGCCAGCGGCGGGCGGCGCCCTGATTGCATTGACGCACAGCGCCGCCACGGTTTATGCGCTCAATGCGGCGGCGGGATTTGTTTGTCTCATGTTGATTGGCCTGGTGCGGTCGCATCACGTGGTGGCAGTGAAGGAAAAAATGTCCCTGGCCAGCCTGGGCGCCGGATTCAAATTTGTTTTTGCCAGCCGCATGATCATCGCCACCATCACGCTCGACATGTTTGCAGTCTTGCTCGGTGGCGCGACCGCCCTGCTGCCAGTCTATGCGAAGGATATACTCCACGCCGGACCGGGCGGCTTGGGTATTTTGCAGGCCGCCTTGCCCGTTGGTTCACTCGTCTCTGCGCTGATTTTAGCGCACCGGCCGCCGCTGCAAAAAGCCGGGCGCACGCTCCTTTGGGCGGTGGCGGCGTTTGGGCTGGCGACCATTGGCTTTGGCCTATCGAGGTCATTCCTGTTTTCGCTGCTGATGCTGTTCCTCTGCGGGGCCGCCGACAATATCAGCGTGGTGGTGCGGCACACGCTCGTGCAATTACTCACGCCGGATGAAAAACGCGGGCGGGTCTCCGCCGTGAACAGCCTGTTCATCGGCACTTCCAATGAACTGGGCGGATTTGAGTCCGGTTTCGTCGCCCACTGGTTCGGCCCGATTTTCTCGGTCGTTTCCGGGGGCGTCGGAACGATTCTCGTGGTCCTGGCTGTGGCGTTGATCTGGCCGGAAGTCAAAAGGTTTGGGAAATTGGATGGCGGCGGTGACGAATGAATGATGGACGAACAGCCCTGTGTGATGTTCGCCGAGCCTTGGTTTTCGGAGCCGTTTCCACAAGTCCGAATGAGGCTGCTCCGCGACACTCCCTCTGCCTTCAAAGACAAGAACGTGTTTGTCTTTGAATCAGCCCTGCAAGTGGCGTGAGCCGCTCCTGGCTGTTTGGTTGTTGTCCACGTTTAGGCGCTGTCAACGCGCCGCCAACGCCCCCAAAGCCGCTTTGGCTTTGGCGGCTGCTTCTTGGGCGCGACGCTGAATTTCCTCGGGTGAAGGAAGGGCCATCAAAACTTCGGGCGGGATGTCGCCGGCCTGGGCGAGTTTGACCAGACATTTCTGACGTTCTTTGAGCGCCTTGTCTGCATCGCGTTCTTTCGAGAAACGTGATTTGGCCTTTTCGCTTCGCTCGCGCAGCATCGAATAAATATCACCGCCAAGCAGCGCTGAGATATCGACCTTCATCTTTTCGCGATTCAGATCGGCGTCGCTGACCACATCGCCGTTGATCGGGCCGGCCTTGTATTTAGGAAACATGATGGCGGCTTCGGGGCAAACGCGCGAACAGGCAGGGCAGTTGGTCTTGCAATTATCACTGGTCTGGACCTGAATTTTTTGCTGCTCATCGACGCCGTAAACACCGAACAAGCAAAAGCTCAGGCATTGCATGCAATTGGTACAGCGATCGTAATCGATGACCGGAAACCACGGCTTCCAATCACCGTGGCGGGCGGCGTTGGTTTCGGCGCGCACGGTTTCGACCGTTTCGGCCAGGCGGGCCACGTCGAATTGGCTGATGTCGTGAAAGCGAATCGGAATCTGACCATTGGCGCCCTCGGCCTGTGGAGGCGGGCCATCGTCAAATTTTCCAAGAACGAGGAGCGCACTTCGATCGGCGGGCGCCACTTGCCCATCGGCCCCAGCGCGTGTGACGCAGAAACCTTTTTCAAGAAAAGCAGTCATGACCGCCAGGCGGTCGGCGGATTGCAGTGGCTGACTGCCCGTGCCTTCGTAAAGGACGATGCGTAGCGTGGTCTGATCCTGAAGGCTCATGATGGCAGGGCGGAGGAAATGGATGATGAATGATGGATGATGGATGAAGGCGGAGGTGTGGAATCCGCGGATGCTGTTGCCTCACCGGAAATGTCGGTGGCCGCCGCGTCGTGTGCCTGGGATTTCAGATTTGAGATTTCAGATGGTTTTTCCGACGGCGTTTCCGCTTTCCCCGCCGGCAGATTGGGTTTGACGTCCGAATCCAGCATCGCGCGAGTGACGTCCTCGGCCGACTGCGTGCGCATGTTCAACACTTCCGTGCCTTCTTGTGGCAGCGGCGCGCGCGCGGCCGCAAAGAGCCACTTGACCGCTCTTGGGTAGCAAGCTGCGATTTTGATTGCGCCACCCTCCGCCAGGCGCTTCAAGGCCGGGTCTTGCCGGGCAGACATTTCGCAGAGGTCGGCCACTGCTTCAAACGTCACGCCCGACTCGCAAAGATTTTTCAAAACCGCCGCCTTCACCTCCTTCGGGACAACCTGGGCGTAGGTGCAGTTGCAATATAATAGGCGCGTCGGACCAGCCATAATTTGGCTCATACTACACTCGATGACTGGCGCTGACAACGAATGGTTTCGATCATGCTTTTACTCTTAATCTTAATCATAATCCTACTCTTAATCTCATGCTCGCCCTTGGGATTTCGACCGACGGATTCGGATTAAGATTAGGATTAAGAGTAGGAGTACGAAAACGGGTGGTGTTCCGGAGAAATTTGCTTGCCAAGACCGATCGGTCATTCTTATCGTCGCAGCATGGAACATCCTGCGCAACTTCGGGAATATGTGCCGGTGCTGATGCTCGCGGTCGTGGCAGTCGCTTTTTCGTTTGGGGTGCTCGGCTTGTCGGTGCTGATTGGCACGCGCGGCAAACGGAATCGAACCAAGGACAGCGCCTACGAATGCGGCATGATCCCAATCGGCGAAGGCAATACGCGCCTGTCGGTGAAGTTTTATTTGGTCGCGATGCTCTTTATTCTTTTCGATATCGAAGTGGTTTTTCTGTATCCGTGGGCGGTTGTCTATAAACAGATGCTGGCTAACCCGGCCACGCGCAATTTGATCTTTGGATCGATGGTAAGTTTTCTGGGCATTCTGTTCGTGGGCTACATTTACGCACTCAAGAAGCGCGCCTTCGACTGGAAAAACTAAGCACGGCAGGCGGAACGTGTTGCGTGTTGCGTAATCATGTGACGGAACACGCAACACGGACTACGCAGCACGTAACACGTAAAAACAAATGATCACCTTCGGCACCTCCGGCTGGCGCGGCCTTATCGCGCGCGATTTCACTTTCGACAATGTGCGTCTCGCCACTCAAGGCGTCGCCATGTACCTGCGCTCCGAACTAGCCAATCCGCGATCAGCCATCTACGGGCGCGAGTCGGTAATTATCCTCGGTTACGATACCCGTTTCCTCGGACGCGAATTCTCCCTCGCCGCCGCCGAGGTGCTCGCCTATAACCAAATCACTCCGTTGCTTTGCCAGCGGGACACCCCGACACCAGTAATTAGCTACACCATTCGCAACCGCAAGGCGATTGGCGGAATCAACATGACCGCCAGCCACAACCCGGCTGAGTATCAGGGGCTCAAATTCTCGACGAGCAACGGCGCGCCTGCCACGCAAGATGTCACCAGGCAAATCGAAGCCAATATCGCCCAGTTGCAGGCCAAGGGGTGGTCGATGCAGGCAGCGGCGGTCGGGACATTCGAGTGCAAAACTTTCGATCCGCAGCCCGCCTACTTCAAACAAATACGCAAACTGGTCAATTTTGCGGCCATTCGCAAAGCGCGACTGAAGGTAGCGGTCGAACTGATGTATGGCACCGGACGCGGCTACCTGGACACGCTGCTTGAAGAAGCGGGCGCGAAGGTCACGCGTTTCCATAATGAAATTAATCCGCTCTTCGGCGGACATCATCCCGAGCCAAACGAGGAGGGCATGGGCGAGGTCAGCAAGTTTGTCCGCAGCGGCAAGGCGCAACTCGGTCTGGGACTCGACGGCGACGCCGATCGTTTTGGAATTGTCGACAAAACCGGCGTTTGGCTCACGCCCAACCAAATCCTGCCGCTGACTCTGTATCATTTGAAAAAAAATCGTGGCTGGAGCGGGGCCGCCGTCCGAAGCGTGCCGACCAGCCACCAAATTGATGCCGTGGCGGAACTGCTCGGAGTGAAAGTGCATGAAGTCCCTGTCGGGTTTAAATACATCGGAGCTTTGATGGAAAGCGAGCCGATCATTGTCGGTGGCGAAGAATCGGGCGGCTTGAGCGTCAAGGGCCACGTGCCGGAAAAAGACGGCATCCTCGCCTGCCTGCTCATGGCGGAACTGGTTGCGATGGAAAAGAAACCACTCGGCCAAATTCTCCAGCAACTGGACAAACAAACCGGCCCATTTTACACCGGCCGCATCAATGTGAGAATCCCAGCCGAGAAAAAGGAAGCCCTCTTAAAGAAGCTTGCCGGCGGCCTGGATTCTATCGGCGCCTGCAAAGTGGAAAAATTCATCACCACTGACGGCTACAAGTTCTTACTCCCAAACCGCGAGTGGGTCGCCTTCCGCGCCAGCGGCACCGAACCGCTCATCCGCTGTTACCTTGAAGCCCGCTCCGCAAGCCAACTGAAGCGTCTGCGCGCCGAGTGCGAAAAACTCCTGGCGGGCTGAGCCTGCGATTTTATTTCTTCACCGCCGCGTATCCCGCCTTCGGCTCGCCTTTGTCGTCCAGTTTGTCACACGCCCAGAGCAGGCCACGCGTGACGAGGCCGAGATAAACGGGATCGCTCATGGTGGCGTTCTGGTGGCCGAGGGTGGTCACAAAGACGCGCGTGTCGCCGTAGGTGTTCAGCCAGATGCAAACATGGTTGGTCTTGGTGTCCATGCCGTAGGCTTGCGCAAGGGGAATCATGTTTGGCCACCATTTCTCGTTCTTGTAGAGCTCGTCGCCCGCGTCGTGCCACATGGCCGGGAAATCTTTCATCACGGGATGTTCGGCCTTCAGCACTTTGACGTCGAGATCGCGGGCCTTCTCGTGGCTGAAGCTGGAGATGCCGAGAAGTTTTCGCCACTCGTCCGTCTTGCCCATGCGGTAGCTGTGCTCGGAGCAATGGAGCATGACGGCAGGAACTCCGGCGGCATGCGCGGCGGTAATGCCCTCGATGAATTTGTTGTCATCGACGTAGCCGAAACATTCGTTGTGCAGAATTACGTCGTAGCCCTGCCACCAGTTGGGCTTCTCGTAAATGGACACGCGGTTGGTGCGGTCTTTCCCTTCGTGGACGATCGTGAACTCGACGTTGGCGCGCGCGCTGATGCCGTCGGCGAGAATGTGTTTCTGATGCTCGTAGTCGTGGCAACAGCCGCCGCAGACCATGAGGGCGCGCAACGGTTTCGCATCTTCGGCGGCACGAAGCATTGGCAGGGCGCAGAGCAACAGGACGAGCGTGGAAATGGCTTTATGCATGGCGGGCATAATAAGCGCAAAACGTAAAACGTAAATCGGGAAAATCGCGGTCGCCGTTTCAGCTTGATCAATTTCCCGGAGCCGTTCAATCTTCCGGTCGTAACGTCAAACACTAACAAAGGGAAATTGACTATGATGACTCGCCGCCAAGCTCTTAAACGATCTGCTCTCCTCAGCGCCACCATTGCCGCCGGCCTCGCCTGGCCGGCGCGGCTTCAGGCCCAGCCCGCCGCTCCGGCGCCAGCCGGGCCTTTCAAGCTGCCGCCGCTGCCGTATGAATTTGACGCGCTTGAACCGCACATCGATGCCCGAACGATGGAGATTCACCACGACAAACACCACCAGGCCTACATCACCAACTTGAACAAGGCTGTTGCTGGCCATGATGACCTGGCTAAGAAAAGTGTCGAGGACCTGGTTCGCGACCTGTCGCAAGCACCGGAGGCGGTCCGTACCGCCGTGCGCAACCAGGGCGGCGGCCATTTCAATCACAGTTTGTTCTGGCAGATGATGAAAAAAGGCGGCGGCGGCGAACCGAAAGGCGCGCTTGCCTCGGCTATCGAAAAGAAATTCGGCACCTTCACCGGCTTCAAAGATGAGTTCACCAAAGCGGCCACTTCGCAATTTGGCAGCGGCTGGGCCTGGCTCACCCTGGATGGAAAAGAACTGAAAGTGGAATCCGCTCCGAATCAGGACAACCCGCTTTCCCAGGGCCGAACTCCGTTGCTCGGCATCGATGTTTGGGAGCACGCCTATTACCTCAAATACCAAAACCGGCGTCCCGAGTACATCGCCGCCTTCTTCAACGTGATTGACTGGGACTTTGTCAACCAGCGTTACGAAAAAGGGATGGGCTGAGTTCTGCGGATTGCGTCACTTTGCCAGCAATTCTCATTTTGCAACTCTGAGGCGTTTGGTGTTAGCGTGCCAGACGCCCGAAAACACGCTAAAGCGTGGACACCAAACGCTGAGAATTGCTCTCACTTTGTCGCCGGCTTGGCCAGCGCTTCGAGCTTGCCGATACGCGCATCGAGTTGAGTTTTGGCCGATTCGATACAGATTCTGCACCACCCGATAAACTTATACTTGTCGCGCGCCAATTCGGCGTACTGCAGGGCGTGCGGGTAATCTTTTTGCGACTCGTAACATTCGGAGATTCGCAGGGCCGCTTTGTATCGGTAATTCTTGGCGTCCTCGGAACTCGATGCTTCCGTCATGGCGTCGTTCACCTGGCTCAGGAAAAGCCGGTCATACTCGGCAATCGCTTCGGGATATTTCTGTTGGTCGTGCAAGGCAAGACCGGCGTCGTATTGGGCATCTCCATAGGCGAGGGTGTCAGGGTATTCCGAGCAGACTTTCCGAAAAATGGCCAGCGCTCCCGGGAAATCCTTCTTGGTGTAGGCCCTTAGGCCCCGGTCCAACAGAACCCCTGCCGAGGCCTCTCGATCCGATTTGAATTCTGAAAGAACCTTGTTCTCCCACGCTTCGATGCCGGGTTCGTCATCCAGGGCCACGAGATTTTTGATCATGAACTGATATACGGCCAGCGTCTCTTTCGCGTTTTTGGCGTGGGGCAGGACGCGGGTTAGTTCTTTGAGGGCGCTGAAGGCATCCGATTTCTCTTCGTAACCCGTCAAATAATGTTCGCGGACGTATTCAGTCGCGAATTCGACATTGGCCAGATTGGTGGGCCGCCGCCGGATCAAATCGATCTGCTTTTGGTAATAGCTCTTCCACATCTCGACGTGTTCGTCAGCCGCTTTTCGCTCGTACTTCGCGAGGGCGGCCTTCATCTCACCGCTTTCGAGCAGACGCCACGGAAGGGCTTGATCGAGTGCCTCAGCCTCATCCGGCGCGGCCTTTCGCAGCCGCGCCATTATTTGGACTGCGGCTGGATAGGCGCGTAACTCCGCAGATAATTCAAGGAAAGCGCGAAGTTGAGAGACGCGCTCTTCTTTTGATGATTGCTTGAGCGCGGCTTCGAGGCGTTCCAGAAAATCGCCCGCCATAGTTCGATAAGGAGCCGACAGGTTCGTCGCGCTCGACGACAGTTCCATTTTGGCTTGCGGATACTTGCCTTGTCCGATGAAAGCACCGGCCTTTTGAAAGCTGGACAACGCCACTTGCCAATTGGTCAGTGCCGCCGCCCCCTGGCCACTAACCATCTCGGAATGCGCTCCCACGCCCGCAGAGTCAACCGGCGCGGCTGGCGCCAGCTTTGGAAAAAGGACGGCACAAAGCGACAACAAAAACACCTGTAGAGATGAGCGCAACATGGCCCAAACCCTAACCCGACGAATGCCTCGCGTCAAGAATGGCTCTTGTGGTATCCTACGTGAGCAGAACGCAGGATAGGCAACGGAGCAAACGAACCGCCTCACCCCTCACCCCGGCCCTCTCCCCTTTGAGGGGAGAGGGAGATGTACAAGCCGCGGTATCCTAATTCACCACGAATTGCATGATCCGCATGGCGTGGCCGGCGCTACGAGTTGCGTTCGAGATTCGGAGCGTCAGCGTGTGTTCGACCGGATTGAGTTCAGTTCCGAACATCACCGTGCGGGGATACTGGAGGTTGGAGCTGAAACGATGATATAGATTTACCGATTGAACCGCCCCTCCATCCACCGTCGCATCGACCATGCCCGCGTCAGGACCGGCGATGATGTAGGCTCCGACGGCGGTGCCTGTAAACGTCATGCTCAGTTCAGCGCCCGGTTCAGTGGCGCAGAGCATTGGGACGGAGATGAACCGCGAACGTTTGCTGCCAGGCAGGTGAGGCCAGTCCGGCACAGTGAAGATCCAACCACGCTCTATATGGGCCTCTCGCGGATCGAGGAAATTGCCAGAGCCGTAACTGTAAGGATCCAGCGGTCGTTCCGGGGCTGGGTGTGCTTTCGGAGCCGCGTCTTTCGCGAGGGACTCGCTCCAGGCGCGATGGAACAACTCATCGATCATCCGGGTGCAGAGCGTGTTGCCCGATGCCGCCGGATGGACGCCGCCGTATTGCTGCCAGCTCAGAGTTCCAGCCGTTATTTCCTCGGCCACTTCCTTGGCAAGGTTGATCGTCGGGAGGGCATAATGCCGCGCGACGGCTTCGTGGGCTTCAATCGTGAGCGGGACCTGGCCTGATTGCAAGCTTTTCAACATGCCCTCGTTCACAAAATAGGTCACCACGATGTCCATATTCGGGTTCACCTGACGGGCGTGGCGGATGATTCCTTCGAGCCCACGAATGCATTCGGTCCGCGTGTGGGCGGCGTCCTGGTCATCATTCACGGCAAATTCAACAAAGAGCAAATCCACCGGATCGCCACTGAGCACATCGGTCGCGAGCCGAAATGCGCCGGTCGTCGAACACGTCGAAGCGATGCCCGCGTCGATGAATTTAAAAGCAGTGCTGGGAAAACGCCTCCGCAACAGGTCACAGACCATCGGGCGATAGCCATTCATCTCCGTAATGGAGCCGCCGATGAACGCGACGCGCCCTTTATGAAGCCGCTCGAATTGAATACGCGCATTGTTGAGGCTCCCTCGAAGTTGGACGTTATCTGCAAAAGGCGGGCCGGCTTGTTCCGCAGCGGTCGTGGAGGCCGGCGGCACGCCCGCCACTGCCAGACCGGCAGCCACGGCAAGCAGCCGACCGAAAATGGGTTTATGCCCAGACGAATTTTTCACGTGAGGGTTGTTGATCACTTCTAAAACCCGGTCAAGCACGACTCAAGCGCAAGCAGCGCCAGATTTTTTCTTTGGTGTTTGGCTGGGTTCATATTAAGAACTGGGTGATGACAAACCGACAGCACGCCGAACCCGATTCCACGGAGGCGGTGGC
>Ga0247668_1000259_pt1 | contig 14057 bp, 9 predicted proteins | sample CNK09_metaG_FD_182737 | JGI IMG/M metagenome (GOLD analysis project Ga0247668, IMG submission 182737) | Soil microbial communities from Purdue University Martell Research Forest, Indiana, United States - CNK09 | ecosystem: Environmental > Terrestrial > Soil > Temperate forest > Bulk soil | place...
CGAAGCGATTCGCAAAGCCAGCCGACAATTTGGCCGAGCAGTGATCGGGGTCGGCACCGTCCTGGATGCCCGATCCTGCAGTGCGGCGATCGCGGCCGGCGCGGAGTTCGTGGTCAGCCCCATTACGAAGCTGGAGATTCTCCAGGCCGCCCACGCCGCCGAACGCCCGGCGATGCTCGGAGCTTACACTCCGACCGAGGCACAAGCGGCCCACGAAGCCGGCGCGGATTTCATCAAGATTTTTCCCGCCGACAAATTAGGACCCGCCTATATTCGAGCACTGCGCGCCCCGTTGCCTCACCTGCGCATCGTGCCGACCGGCGGTGTGGATTTGCAGACGGCGTCCGATTTTTTGAAAGCCGGTTGTCTCGCCTTGGGAGTCGGTTCTTCCCTGTTAACATCTGAGATTCTGCGCACGTCAAATTGGCCCGAACTAGCGCGGCTTGCGAAGTCCTTCGTGGAAATCGCCATTAGGACGAAACTGGATCGACAATCGTTAGCGTAAGCCGCTGCTCGCGGACGATGTTCTCAATCTGCTCCTGCTCCAGCAGCAATGTCTTTCCGGCTTCCAAAGCGAGCACCGAAATCCCGGCGGAAGCGCAAGTTTGCAGGGTCTGTGGGCCGACGCAGGGGATGTCGAAACGCAGGTCGTGATTCTCCTTGGCCACTTTGACGGCGACTGCCTGGCCTTCTTTGCCGGCGAGTTCTCCGCCGCGGGTCAGGCAGCGATCGGTGCCTTCAAAGCCTTCGACGGCGAGAACGGTGCCGTTCTTGACCACGACGGTCTGCCCAATTTCGAGCCGCGCAATTTCTTTGGCGATGCGATAGCCGAAGGCGACATCCGACTGCTGTTCCTGGGAAAGCTTTTGGCCGAGGTGGAAACCGCGAGCAGGCATCAGCGGTTGGAGCCACGGCGTCGCTTCGATCAGTTCCACGCCATCTCGCTTCAATTCGTCGGCAATGGCCCCGAATATCGTGTGGGCGTTTTTTTCCTTGAGCTTGAAAAGCAGCGCCATCGCCCGCAAATCCGGCCGCAAGTCGAATAGGTTCTTCGGTGTCACCTGGCCCGCCATCACGCAATGATGGACATCATTGTCTGTGAAGGCTGAAATCAGCTTGGAAAGCTGGCCGACGCGGACCCAGGTGATCTTATCCACGAGTTCGGCCAATTGCGGATCGGTTTCGTTTTCAAAGGCGACGGCAACCAGCCGTTGCACGCCCATGAGGCGGGCTTGGCGCGCCAGCACCAGCGGGAGCGTGCGATTACCGGCGATGATTCCAAGACTGGTTAGTGCTGGAGGCATATTGTCCGAAATTCAACGCACCGTCAGCACCACATAATTGCGTTTGCCTTTGCGGAGCAGGAGATGTTTGCCGAAGAGCAAATCGGGGCGGGTGACGAGCCGTTGGAAATTGCTCTCGCGGATGTTGTTCAGGTAGATGCCGCCGCCTTCCAAATCTTTGCGCGCCTGGCCTTTGCTGGGGCAAAGGCCGGACTCGACTAACAGTTCAACCAGCGGAGCGCCCGTGCCATTCAGGCGGTCCGGTTCGATTTCTTTGGAAGGGACTTCGCCCACCACTTCCTTGAAGGTGTTCTCCGCGACGCCGTCGAGACCGCCGCCAAAAAGGATTTCGCTGGCCCGAATGGCGTCGGCGCAGGCGCTATCCCCGTGAATCAGGCTGGTCACCGATTTGGCCAGCATTTTGTGGGCGACACGCCCTTCGGGCTTCTCCTGATGCTGCTTTTCCAAGGCCTCGATTTCTTCCCTCGAAAGGAAGGTGAAGTACTTGAGGAAGCGGATTACATCGCGGTCGTCAGTGCGGACCCAGTATTGATAGAAGCGATAGACGCTGGTCTTTTTGGGGTCGATCCAAACGGCGCCTTCGACCGTCTTGCCCACTTTCTCGCCGGCGGCGTTAGTAATGAGCGGCAACGTGAGGCCATAGGCGGTGCGGCTGAGTTTCTTCCGGCAGAGGTCGATGCCCGCAGTGATGTTGCCCCACTGATCGCTGCCGCCGATTTGCAGGTCGCAGTTGAAGTCGCGGCACTGGACATAGAAGTCAAAGGCCTGGAGCAGCATGTAACTGAACTCGGTATAACTGATGCCGGCTTCGCGGTCTTCCATGCGCGCCCGGACGCTTTCCTTGGCGACCATGGCGTTGACCGTAAAATATTTCCCGATGTCGCGGAGGAAATCCAGATACTTGACCGGCTCAGTCCAGGTGGCGTTGTCGAACAGGCGGGCTGGGTTGGTCGGGCTCCCGAAATCAAGCCAGCGCTGCAATTGCTCCTTTACGCGGGCGATATTGGCGCTCAGCACTTCGCGGGTGAGCAATTGGCGCTCGGCGCTCTTACCGCTCGGATCACCGATCGAGCCGGTCGCCCCGCCCGCCAGCGCGATGGGATGGTGGCCGAATAGTTGAAAGCGCCGCAAAGCGAGCAAGGGCACGAGACTGCCGACATGCAGGCTGTCGGCGGTCGGATCGAACCCGCAATACAGCGTCATCGGCTCGGCGCTGAGCCGCTTTTTCAGTTCGATGGCGTCCGTGCAATCAGCAACCAACCCGCGCCATTCCAGTTCATCGTAAATATTCATGCCCAGACCAGTCTCGCGGCTGCGCCGCCTGCGCTCAAGATGAAATTGAGGCGCCGATGGCAAAAAGAGCGCGCCTTCATTAGTCATTCTTCATTGCTCATTGATTAGAAATGGGAAGCAAACATGCTAAATCTTTTATGTTGAAAACCAACCCGTTTGGTTCCTCGGTGATTCGGGTCCATCGGCTCTCGTGCCTGCCAACCTATGATTTCCAACCGCCGCCGAGCGAACGGTAAAGGGCGACGGCGTTGAGCAGGCGTTCGGCTTGGAATTGCAAAAGATTTTGTTGGGCCACGTAAAGGTCCTGCTGGGCGAGGAGCACCACCACGTAGTTGTCCACGCCCTGGCGATAACGCGCATTGGTCAGGTCAAAACGTTTTTGCAGCGCGTTCAACAATAACTCCTGCGCGGCAAGTTTTTCGTCGAGAATAGAGCGGACGGCCAACGCATCCGCCACCTCGCGGAAAGCATTTTGAATGGCCTTTTCGTAGTTCGCGATCTCGATTTTCTTGCTGACCTTTGAAACATCTAGTTTCGCCCGGTTGCCGCCGACATCAAAAATCGGAACGGTAATTTGCGGTGAGAAGCTCCACGTGGACGACGGGCCGGTGAATAGATCCGATAATTTTGCGCTGGCAGTGCCGGCGGCGCCGGTCAAAATAATTCGCGGGAAAAAAGCAGCCCGGGCCGCGCCAATGTCGGCGTTGGCCGCTTCCAAGGTGTGCTCAGCGGCCAGAATGTCCGGCCGGCGTTGTAAGACTTCTGAGGGAACTCCGGCAGGCAAATCGTGGAGGAGATGCTGCTCTCGAAAAGGAACTCCGGGAGGAAGATCCTTTGGCAACGGTTGTCCCACCAGCAGAACGAGGGCGTTTTCGGATTGGGCCAACAGTTCAAGATAATTGGCAGCATTGACGCGCACGGTTTGAACCTGGCCTTCGGCCGTTCGCAAATCCAATTCCGAGGCCGCACCGGCTTCGAAGCTGCGCCGATTCAATTCGTAAGCCGCTTGGACCGTTTTCAAGGTTTCGTTGGCGACGGCTTTGGCCTCGCGCAAACGCAGTTGCGTCAAATATTCTGAGGCCACTTCAGAAACGAGGGCGATTTGCACACTCTTGCGCGCTTCATCGGTCGCGAAATATTTTTCGAGCGCTTCCCTTTTTAAACTACGAATGCGGCCAAACAGGTCCGCCTCCCAGGCCGCGTCCACCTGGAGTGTATAGGTCGTGATGGCGGCACCTCCGTTGAAAGTGGTAACCGCCCCCGAAAACTTTTGGCGCACCGCGCTGGCGTCGCCTTCAACGCCGGGATAAAGTTCGGCGCGCTGAATTCGATATTGTGCTCGCGCCTGTTCGACCCGCAGCGCGGCCACGCGCAAATCGCGATTATTTTCCAACGCCAGCCGGATCAGGATTTGCAAACGCGGATCATCAAAGAACTGGCGCCAATCGAGCTCGGCTGCGGTATTCGTCCCGCTGGAGGATGAACTATTCGGCCATGAGCCATTTACCGGCGCGGACGGCCGCTCGTATTTTGGCATCATCGTGCAACCGCCCAACACGAGTGCGAGGCCAAAAATAAGAAGGCGATTGTTCTTCATATAGTCTGCTCCTTACCGCTGCTCAATGGCCCAGCGGGAGGTTCTTGTTTTGCAGCGCGGCTCAACTGCCCCTTAAAAATACGCCGGACCACCACGAAAAATACTGGAATTAGAAATATACCCAGCGCCGTGGCCGCGAACATGCCGCCAGCCACGCCGGTTCCGATGGCGTTGCGGCTGGCGGAGCCAGCCCCGGTGCTGATGACCAGCGGCGTCACGCCGAGGATGAAGGCGAACGAGGTCATGAGAATCGGCCGCAATCGCAAGTGAACGGCTTCGAGGGTTGCTTCCACCAAGCCCTTGCCTTCGGCTTGAAGATCTTTGGCATATTCGATAATCAAAATCGCGTTCTTGGTCGCAAGTCCGACAGTGGTCAAAAGTCCGACTTTAAAATACACATCATTGGGCAAGCCGCGCAGAGTCGCTGCCAACAGCGCTCCCAGAACGCCGAGCGGCACCACCAGAATTACTGCCAGCGGAATGGACCAGCTTTCGTAAAGAGCCGCCAGACAGAGAAACACCACCAGCAAAGAAATGCCGTAGAGCATCGGCGCTTGCGAGCCGGACAAACGTTCTTCGTAGGATTGCCCCGTCCACTCGAAACCGATTCCGGGAGGCAAGGTGTTGATCATCGCCTCCATTTCGTTCATGGCGTCGCCAGTGCTTTTGCCGGGAGCAGGAGCGCCCACAATTTCGTAGGCTGGAAATCCGTTGTAATTCTGCAATTGCGGCGACCCGTAAATCCATCTGACGGTGGTGAACGCAGAAAGCGGAACCATGGTACCAGTGCGATTGCGAACGTAGATGCCCTTGACGTCATCCGGCGACATCCGAAACGGGGCGTCGAGTTGAACAATCACGCGCTGAACGCGGTTGCCGTTGATGAAGTTATTGACGTAAGCCGAACCGAAACTCGTTTGCAAGGTGCTGTTGATGTCGCCCAGCCCCACGCCGAATGCGCTCGCTTTGCCCTCGTCCACGTCGATTTTAAATTGCGCGGCATCGTCGAGCCCTTGCATGCGCACGCCTACCACCAGCGGATTCTTCGACGCCATTTCCATCAATTGATCGCGCGCGGCCAACAACTTCTCGTGGCCAAGGCCGGCCAGATCCTGCAACTGCAAATCGAATCCGGTCGAGTTGCCCAGCTCCGCAATTGCCGGGGGATTGAGCGGGAAAATAATCGCGTCCTTGATCGATGAGAATTTACCAAAGGCGCGCGCAATCACCGATTGAACGGTGTGATCGGAACCTTTGCGCTGGCCCCAATCTTTGAGCCGCCCGAAGGACAGGGCCGAATTTTGGCCGCGCCCGTTGAAACTAAAACCCGCCACGGTAATGAAGCTTTCAATCTCCGGTTGTTTCAAAAAATATTCCTCCACCTCCTTCAGAACATGATCCGTCCGTTCTTGCGTCGCGCCCACCGGCAATTGAATATTGGTAATGAAATAGCCTTGGTCTTCGGCGGGCAGAAATGAGGACGGCAATTTCACATAAAAGAGGCAGACCAAACCAATGCAGAGCAGATACAACCCCATCGAACTCGGGTTGTGTTTCAGGATTCGGCCAATGGAGGATTGATAGTGGGTGGTGGATTTAGCGAAGGCGCGATTGAACCAGCCAAAGAACCCGCGCTTCTCGTGCTTGTGCCCTTTGGGAATCGGCTTCAACAAAGTCGCGCACAACGCCGGAGTCAATGACATCGCCAGGAAGATCGAGAACAACATGGACGAAACCAGCGACAACGAAAATTGCCGGTAAATGGTTCCGACCGAGCCGCTGAAAAATGCCATGGGGATAAAAACAGCCGTGAGCACCAGCGAAATTCCAATCAGCGCGCCGGTGATTTGACGCATCGCTTTGCGCGTGGCCTCCAGGGGAGAAAGTCCTTCCTCGACCATAATGCGCTCGACATTTTCCACGACGACGATGGCGTCATCGATCAGAATACCGATGGCCAGAACCATTCCGAACATCGTCAACACGTTAATGGAGAAACCAAAAGCGAGCATGGCGCCGAACGTGCCGAGAAGCGCGACCGGAACAACGATCGTTGGAATCAGGGTTGCGCGGATGTTTTGGAGAAATAAATACATCACGAGGAAGACCAAAGCGATGGCTTCGACTAGAGTCTTAATCACTTCCTCGATCGAGATTTTCACGAAGGTCGAGGTGTCCAATGGATAATCCACTCGGACACCCGGCGGAAAGAACCTGGAAAGGACTGCGACTTTCTTGCGAACAGCCTCAGCCGTGTTTAATGCGTTAGCCGAAGGGGAAAGTTTGATGGCGACGGCGGCGGAAAGGTGTCCATTGACCCGCGCTTTCGTGCCATAATTTTCCGCGCCCAGCGCAACCCGCGCCACGTCTTTTAAGAAAACGCGAGAGCCGTCGGGATTGGTGCGGAGTAAAATGTTTTCAAATTCCGGCACGGTGCGGAGGGTGCTTCGGCCCTGCATGATGACGTTGAGTTCCTGTCCGGCAACGGCAGGGTTGGCGCCGATTTGTCCAACTGGCACCTGGATATTCTGATTCTGAATTGCAGTCGTGACATCGGCGGCTGTGAGATTGAAGCTGTTCAACTTATCCGGATCGATCCAAACGCGCATCGAGTATTGAGAGCCGAACATGTTGGCTTCGCCGACGCCGGTGACGCGGCGAATGGGATCCAGCACGCTGGAGGCGATGTAGTTGCCCAGGGCGATTTCATCGAGGCTATCGTCCGTGGTGGACAACGTAAAAAACATCATGAAATTCCGCGTGGCTTTTGCCACGACCACGCCTTGTTGCTGGACGGTTTGGGGCAAACTCGGCGTGGCCAGTTGCACTTTATTCTGCACTTGAACTTGCGCGGTGTCAGGATTGGTGCCCGGAAGAAAATACAACGTGACGGTGGCTAAACCGGACGCATCGCTGCTCGAGGACATGTAAAGCAAGTTGTCGATTCCATTGAGTTGTTGCTCGATGATCGAGGTGACGGTTTCCTGCAAAGTCTCGGCGGAAGCACCCGCGTAGTTTGCCGTCACGGAAATGGAAGGCGGCGCCACACTGGGATACTGGGCCACGGGCAATTTCGTGATCGCCAGAGTGCCAAGCACCATGATCAGAATGGAAACGACCCAGGCGAAGACTGGGCGGTTGATAAAAAACTGTGCCATGATGTTCTTAGATGGGTTTCGCCTGGGAATTGGTTGTGGGCGCCGGCGTAAATGGCATCGGTTTGACCACTGAACCCGGCGGGGCCTTTTGTGAACCTTCCACAATGACCCGTTCGCCGGGTTTCAAGCCCTTCGCTACGACGACTTTGGTTCCGACCGTTCGATCGATGACAATATTTCGGGACTCAACTTTGTTATCGTCGTTGACGACCAAAACCGTTGACGTTCCAGCCGGGCCGCGACTGATGGTCCGTTGTGGAATGGTGATGGCATTGGCATTAACGCCTCCAACAATTTGAGCGCGGGCAAACATTCCGGCCATCAACAGATTTTCCGGATTCGGGATTTCCGCGCGAAGCGCAATCGTGCCGGTAGTGGGATCGACTGAAATGTCGGAGAACAATAATTTGCCCGGGTGCTGATAAAGTGTTCCGTCTTCGAGAATCAAAGACACGCGGGCCTGGCCCGGCGCAATGCTTTCGAGCGTCCCGTTTTCCAGGGCACGTTTCAAGCGCAGCACCTCGGCGCTGGATTGCGTGAAATCAAAATAAACGGGATCGAGTTGGCGAATGACCGCCAGTTGCGTCGCTTCGGTCGCGCTGACCAACGCGCCTTCCGTGACCAGGGCTTTTCCAATTCGGCCGGAAATGGGCGCGGTCACTTGCGCGTAACCAAGATTCAATTCCGCCGTTTCCACCGCCGCTTTGCCGGCGAGCAAATCCGCTTCGTTTTGCCCGAGCATGGCCACGGCCTCATCGCAGGCTTGTTTGCTGATGGCGTTGATCTTTACCAGCTCGGTGTAGCGCTCCGCTCTGGCCCGTGCTTCGTTCAAGGCCGCTTCACTTTTCGCGGTTGCCGCCCTGGCACTGCTCAGACTGGCCTGCAATGGAGCTTGATCAATCTGAAACAAAACCTGGCCTTCTTTGACGTTCGATCCTTCCTCAAACAATCGCTTCAACAGAATTCCCGTGGCCCGAGCACGCACCTGCGCCTCGCGCATGGGATTAATTCGGCCGGGAAGTTCGGTCGTGTGCTGGACGCGTTCCGAAGCCACCGTTACGACAGAGACTTCGGCAGGCGGACGCGCCGGTGGCTGGGTTTGCTTTTTTTCGCAGGCGTTGAGAAATAGGGCGAGGGAGAGCGGCAGCAGGAAAAATCGCATCTTTGGAACAGTTAGTTTCATATAAATTTGGAGAGAAATCAGGCAGCCCGGAATCCGGCAGCCGCGAACGAGATCAGTTTTTGAGTTTGTGCTTCGAGATTGACGTCTTCCACCCAGTCCGGACGGAACTTATCTTTGGTCAAAAGCCAGTGATGGAGCGCGCCATAGGTAAATTTCATTCGCCAAAAAATCTCTGAGCGAGACAAGCCCGGAAGCGCTTTTTGGAGCGCCGCATCCATCCGTTTGACCAGGGGCGCAAACTGCTTCTTCAAAAGAGCTTCCACGTAAGGACTGGGCTCGGAAAGGCAGCGGCCAAACAGTTTTGAAAAAGCGGTTTCGCCTTTGTGCGCGCCGAGAGAGCCATGCACGGCCGGTCGAATGAACGCCGCCAAAATCGCCTCCAGCTCCGGACCTTTTTTCCCGGCCGATTGTTCCACCGCATCGATCGCGGCCAGCCGGGCTTCATTCACCGGAACAACTCGCCGTTCAAAAACAGCAGCGATCAAGTCCTCCCTGCTCCCAAAATGGTAACCGATGGCGGCGAGGTTCACTTTCGCCCTCTTCGTGATATCACGAACGGAAACGCGGTCCAGGCCCTGTTCACCGAACAGTTCCTCGGCCACATCCAGAATTCGCGATTTTGTGTTTGCGGATCGTTTCATACGGTCGTTTGATACAATCGTATGAAACGAAAACTCCAAGTCAACTGCTTTAGTCAGCGCGCCATGTGAATAGATTTTAATGCGTGGTTCATGAAATTTTAATCCTCGGCTGTTATGGAGAACGCGCCCGTGGTAAGTTGCTGCATAAATGGAGTTAGTGAATGGCCGGAGAATGGTAGAAAGGGTGATTTGATGGACCTTTGTCATACCGTAAAAGGACGCGGAAGCGAGGCGACCGCGCCGCCATCAATGGCAATGAAGTGTGCAGTGGCAATCGGTTGTGTTTTGATTGCGTTCGGCATTCGGTTTTGTCTCACGCCGCTGCTGGGCGAAGACCTTCCTTTCATGCTGTTCATTGCGGCGGTGCTGATCGCAGCGTGGTACGGCGGGGCGCTAATGGGTTTTGTGGCCTTGATCCTGGGCCTGGTGCTGGCCAGTTCTTTTTTAATCTCTTCAAAAGACATGCCCAGGGAGTCGGAGTCGCTCGAGATACTCCGTTCCGTCCGCTATCTGTTTACGGCCTCGATCGGCATTGTCCTCATTGAATTGTTGCACCGCGGCCAGCGACAGACGCAAGCCGCCTGCGGAGAATTGGAGCAGGAAGTCGCCCGGCGAAAACGGTCCGAGGAGGAACTGCGCGACGCCCAGGCTCAACTCGCCGTGTATGCGGGTCAACTCGAGCGGCGCGTGACGGAACGCACCGCCAAACTCGAAGCCACCGTCCAATCATTGGAGGATATTCTTTACCACATCGCGCACAACTTGCGGGCGCCGCTTCGCTCGATGGAAGGTTACTCCAGTCTTCTCTTGAAACAGTACGGGCCCAGCCTCGATGCCACCGGCGTTGATTATACCCGGCGCATTTCATGCTCGGCCCGCCAAATGGACGATTTGATTCAGGATTTGCTGCGTTACGGACGCCTCGGCCATGTTGAGGTCGTTTTGGTCAAAATCAATTTGGATGACGCGATTCAACGGGCCCTCGCCCAACTCGCCTATCAAATCAAAACCAAGCGGGCTTCTGTCACCGCCACCGGCCCTCTCCCGTCGATTTTGGGCGACGCCTCTCTGCTGGAACAAGTCTTACTAAACCTCCTCGACAATGCGCTCAAGTTTGTCGCTGCCGGCACTGCGCCCTCCATTCAAATCCGCGCTGAAGAGCGTGCCACCGCCGTCCGGCTTGTCATCGAAGACAACGGCATCGGGGTCGAACCGCAGTACCACGAACGCATTTTCCACGCCTTCGAACGCCTCCACTCCGATGCTTACGAAGGCACCGGAATCGGTCTGGCCATCGTCAAAGAAGGCATGCGACGGCTCAGCGGATCGGCCGGAATCGAATCGCAACGCGGCCAGGGCAGCCGGTTTTGGGTTGAATTCAGGAAATCGGAGTGAAACCAATGATCCTGTATTACGGTTCCTGTCGATCTGGCGACCGGACGATTCTGAAATTTTTTTAATGTGGAATTCATCGTCTTTTAACTCAAGGGTGCTCTAATGATAAGCTATAACGAATGCGCCTGCTGTTAATCGAAGATGAAAAAAAGGTCGCGGAGTTTGTCGCGCGCGGCTTGAAAGCGGAACGCTTTGCCGTCGATGTCGCCTATGACGGCCAAAGCGGTTTAAACATGGCCACGAACTGCAATTACGACCTGATCGTCCTGGATCTGATGCTGCCCGTTCTCAGTGGTGCTGAAGTATTGAAACGTATTCGTCGTCAAAACACCAGTGTGCCGGTCTTAATTTTGACGGCGCGGGATGCGATGACGGAAAAGGTGGAACATTTTGAAGCGGGCGCCGACGACTATCTGACCAAGCCGTTTGCCTTCGCCGAGTTGTTGGTCCGGACCAAAGCTTTGCTCCGCCGGGGCGCGGTCAATCGTGCGAGCGTGCTGCGGGTGGCCGATTTGGAACTGGACCGGCTGACCCAGCAAGTGAGGCGGGCGGGCAAGCGCATCCTTCTCACTTCCAAGGAATATTCCCTCCTCGAATACCTGCTCGCCAACGCCGGTCGCGTGCTTTCCCGCACCATGATTATCGAACATGTATGGGACGAAAGTTTTGAGGGGCTGACGAATATTGTCGATGTCTATGTCCGCCATCTTCGCAGCAAAGTCGATGACCTTCACTCTGTTAAGTTGATTCGTACCGTCCGCGGCGTCGGCTATACGCTCAGCGACGAAACCCTTGCATGAACACCCGTTCGATCCGCTTTCGGTTGATCGTCTGGCACGCCGGGCTGTTAATCGCACTTTTCCTGTGCTTCGGCTTGGCCACCTATGCAGGGGTGAAATTTCATTTAGTGCGGAACCTGGCCGACTCGCAATTCCGCCGTGCCCGCCAAATTGGCGCGACCTTGCTCAAGGACATCGACAAGACCGGAGAAGCGTATGTGGCTGAGGAAATCAACACGCGCTATGCTCCGGAAATCAATGCCCGCTTCGTCCGAATCACTCGCGGGGACGGCCGGATTGTTTATTCGTCGGGCAAACCAAAAGACCTGAGCTTCGATCCCGCGTCGCTGGCTCCGTTGACGAATCCTCCGGACCAGCCATCGACGCGCCAGGAGAAGCTGTCGGACGGTAACACGCTGCTCGTGGCGATCGTTCCTTCGGTCTCCGATGCGTCAAATCGGTTCTACGTCGAAGTCGGAGCACCGCTAGAACCGGTGCAAGCTGTGTTGAATAAGTTGCTTTTTTGGCTGGCCCTCGGGCTTCCCTTCATCGTGGCCGTGGCGGTTGGCGGCGGGCACGTCTTGGTGACACGAGCGCTAGCGCCGGTAGAAATCATCGGACGCAAGGCCGAACAGATCAGTTTAAGAAACCTCAGCGAACGATTGCCCGTGGTCCCCACTGGTGACGAATTGGAACGGCTTTCAATCGCCGTGAATCACATGATCACCCGTCTCGACGAAGCCTTTCAACATAATCGCCGTTTTATGGCCGATGCCTCTCATGAGTTGCGTACGCCCTTGACGGTGATTCGCGGTGAGTTGGAAGCAACCGCCCAGCAGGCGCGCCTCCCCTCTGATTTGCGGGACACGATCGGCAGCGTCCTCGAAGAAGTCGAGCGTCTGGCCGGGATTGTCGAATGCCTTTTCGCCCTCGCCAAACTTGAAGCGGGCGATGCGCAGGCCAAATGGGCGCAGTTCGATCTGGCCAAACTGGCCACCACGACCGCCGAACAGATGTGCCTTCTGGCCGAAGATAAAGGCATTTCCATCTCCTGCGACGCCCCGCGCGCCATTTCCGTCGAAGGAGACAGCGCGCGTCTCAAGCAAGTAGTCGTCAACCTACTCGACAACGCCATCAAATACACGCCCCCCGGCGGCATGGTGAACCTGAGCGTGGCGGAATCGAACGCCAATGCCGTCCTCGAAGTGGCCGACAACGGCATCGGCATACCCGCGACAGACCAGCCGCATTTGTTTGAGCGTTTTTTCCGCGTGGACAAAGCGCGCTCGCGCGATCTGGGCGGCGCCGGCCTCGGCCTTGCCATCGTAAAATCCATTTGCACGGCTCACGGCGGCCAGGTGGCGGTGCAAAGCATTGAAGGACACGGCAGCCGTTTTAAAGTTGAACTGCCTCTGGCGCGTGGAACAAATTCAAAATCGAACCACGGATGAACACGGATAAACACGGAAACGGAACCATTTCTTTGCCTGCAACCTTTTGTCGCATATGCGACAAAAGGTTGCAGGCATCTGTCCAACTCTGTCGGCATTGTGTCCTCCCATGATTCCCACTCCAAACGCAATCAATTCCGAACCGCAGCCTCAGCAACCCATCGCCGCCCCAGCCGGCGCGGCCTGCGATCTTCAGCCTCAAACTCAGCCGCGCCGTTGGTGGAGCTGGAAGGTTTTTCTCGGCGCGACGCTCGTGGCCATGACGCTCTGGGTCATTCGCCCATCCGGAACCAGGGCCAAAGCGGAGGGCGCCTCTAACGATACCTGTACCGTCGCAGCGGCCAAGGTCGTGCGCGAAGAAATCTCGCGAGAACAGATCTTCGACGCCGAATTCCGCCCGTATCAGGAAATTGAACTGCATGCCAAGGTTTCCGGGTTTGTCGAAACACTCACAGTCGATGTGGGCGATCATGTGACCAACGGACAGCTTCTGGCCACGCTGGAAATCCCGGAATTGAACGACGATTTGGAACATGCGCAGGCGATGGAAAACCGCAGCAAAGAAGAGTTGAACAAAATCGATGCCGAACACGAACAGGCTCATCTCATCTTCACCCAGTTGGCGGCCGTCGAGAAAGCGAAGCCGAACCTGGTTGCCCAGCAGGAGATCGATTTAGCCCGTGGGAAAGATCGCGCCGCCGAGGCGGCCCTGGCAACAGCCAGGCAACAAATCCAGGTCGCTCATTCTGAGGTGAAGAAAATGCTAACCATGCTGAAGTATTCCCGGATTAGCGCTCCCTTCGACGGTGTCATTACCAGGCGCTACGCCGATCCGGGCGCATTGATTCACAACGGCGGCTCTTCGAGCACCCCCTTGGTGCGGCTCTCCCAAAATGATCGCCTCCGCCTGGTTTTTCCCGTTTCGGTTTCAATGGTCTCGTTCGTTAAGATTGGGGATCCGGCTGAAATTCGTGTCCAGTCTTTTGCAAAACCTCTTTCCGGAACAGTCTCCCGTTTCACCCGCAAAATTGAAACCGCCACCCGGACGATGGATGTGGAACTGGATGTGCCGAACGCTGATCTGGCATTGATTCCCGGTATGTATGCGTCCGTCGCGCTCAAGCTGGAACATCGCGACCGGGCCCTGGTCGTACCAATCGAAGCCGTCTCGCGCCAAAAAGCTTCGACGGTTTACCTGATCAACCATGAAGGTAAAATTGAAGAGCGGGTCGTCAGCATCGGCCTGGAAACGCCCG
>Ga0247668_1000262_pt1 | contig 13940 bp, 10 predicted proteins | sample CNK09_metaG_FD_182737 | JGI IMG/M metagenome (GOLD analysis project Ga0247668, IMG submission 182737) | Soil microbial communities from Purdue University Martell Research Forest, Indiana, United States - CNK09 | ecosystem: Environmental > Terrestrial > Soil > Temperate forest > Bulk soil...
CGATGATCACCTACCTCAAAGTCCGCAACCTCGCTATCGTCGAGGAATTCGCGATCGAACCGGGGCCCGGGCTGAACGTTCTGACGGGGGAGACGGGGGCGGGGAAATCGCTGCTCATCGACTCGCTCGAGTTTCTTCGCGGGGCCCGCGGGTCGACGGAGATGATCCGCGCCGGTGCGGACAAAATGACGGCCGAGGCGGTGTTCGAGCTGTCTCGGGAGTCGCATGACGTTCTCGAGGAGATCGGCGTCGACGCCGGCGAGTCGGAGGTCATCGTCAAGCGCGAGATCGCCGTCAGCGGGCGTGGGCGCGTTCTCATCAACGGCTCGCCGCTCTCCGTACGCGAGCTCGGCGGGGCCATGGACGCCTTCCTGGAGATTCATGGCCAGCATGAGTCGCACGGGCGGGTGGCCGGGCAGGGCTATCGCGAGCTGCTCGACGACTACGGCGGTCACGCCACGCTCCTGTCCGCGACGGCCGGGACCCACGCCTCCTGGCGCGACGCCGCGGAGCAATTGCGCGAGCTGACCGACGCGCAGCGCGACCGCACGCTGCGGCTCGACCTGCTTCGGTATCAGATCGAGGAGATCTCCGCCGCCACCATCGATCCGGCGGAAGAGGAAACGCTGCGGGGCGAGCGAAGCATGCTGGCCAACGCCCGGCAACTCGCCGAGGCCAGCAGCGGCGCCTTCGCGCTCGTCGACGACGACGAAGACTCCGCGCTGGCCCAGCTCGCGCGCGCGCTTCACCTCGTCCAGCCGCTGGCCGGTGAGATCGCCGACATCGCCACGATCACCGCCGAGATCGAAGACGCCATCTATCGTCTCCAGGAGACGTCGCGAGGACTGTCCCGTCTCTCGGATTCGGTACGCCACGATCCGGCACGGCTCGAAGAGATCGAGGATCGCCTGGTGACGATCGAGCGGCTGAAGAAGAAATACGGCGGCTCGGTCGAGGCCGTGCTCACCCACCTCAGCGCCATTCAGGACGAGTTCGAGCGGCTCAACGACTACGAAACGAGCGTCGACAAACTGCAGCGGATCGAAGAGCAGCGCTTCGCGGCCTGGCGGAGCGCCGCCCAGGCTCTTTCCTCCGCGCGAAAGAAGGCGGCCAAGAAGTTCGAGAGCGCCATCCAGTCGGAGCTCAACGACCTGGCCATGGAGCGCACGACGGTCAAGGTCGTCGTCGATGCCGCCGACCCGGCGCGCGAGCATGCCGCGGCACACGGCATCGACCGCATCGAGATCCTCATCGCTCCGAACCGCGGCGAGGAGCCGAAGCCGATGCAGCGGATCGCCTCGGGCGGCGAGCTTTCCCGCATCCAGCTCGCCATCGCCGCGGCGCTGTTCAAGGCCTCACAGCACGCCGCGGCGGCCACGCTGGTCTTCGACGAGATCGACGCCGGCATCGGCGGCCGCGTCGCCGAGGTCGTCGGCAGGAAGCTGCAGGAGCTCGCCGTCGGAAACCAGGTCATCTGCGTCACCCACCTTCCGCAGATCGCCAGCTTCGGAGCGACCCACTTCTTCGTCTGGAAAGAAGACGCCTCCGGACACACGCGCGCGCGCATCCGCCGCCTCGACAGCGACGAAGAGCGCGTGAGCGAGGTGGCGCGCATGCTCGGCGGCGAATCGGTTCCGGCCTCCGCGGTGCTGCATGCACGCGAACTGCTCGACGGCGCACGCGGGCGGACGGCGAAGGCGCGGCGATGAAACGCTGGCACGTCGACGGCGATCCATCCGGCGGCGTGCTGGACGAGCTGGCGGACCTGTTGCGAGCAGGTGGGGTCGCTCTCCTTCCCACCGATACGATCTACGGCCTGCACGCCATGGCCACGGACCAGCAGGCGGTCGAGCGCATTCGGGCCATGAAAGGCCGGGGCGACGACAAGCCGTTCGTCATCATCGCCTCGTCGGTCGAACAGCTTCGCAACCTCGGCGTAATCATTCCCGAACAGTTGTCCGGTATCTGGCCCGCGCCGCTGACGGCGATCCTTGCCTCGGGTGATGCAACCATCGCCGCGCGCATCCCCGATCTCGAATGGTTGCGTGCCCTCCTCGACCGCACCGGGCCGCTCGTCTCGACGAGTGCGAATCGGAGCGGCGAACCGCCGGTCTCGAGCCCCGATTTGCTCGCATCCGACCTGAAAAACGGGCTCGATGCGCTGCTCGATCAAGGTCCGCGCGAAGGGAAACCGTCGACGATCGTGGACTTTACCGGCGCTGAGCCGCGGCTCATCCGGGAAGGCGATCCCGCGTTTTCACAGTTTCTGCGGAAAACCCTGCGGAAAGCCCTGTGAAAAACTGCGAAAGACCGCACAAATGCGGGCCTTCCGAGCGCTTTGCACAACTCCGTGGGCGTATTGAGCTAAGTGTTGCAGGAACAGGTGTTAGCCCAAATCAGACACATCCTTAGCAGCGTTTTTTGTGCAATTGCCCAAGACGGTTTGCAGTTTCCACATCCGGCTTGACAACGAAGCATCGCATCGGTGCCGTTCACTGAACCGTTGCAAGTGTCGGAGGGGGGTAGCTTTACGGCTGCGGCTGTTCACAATTGAACATTCCGACTGTCTCCAATTGAACACTTCCGACCCTTGTGAAGATGACAAGATTGAACCGATTGATTCTGTCCGCTTTTCTGCTGTTGCTCACTTCCGCGGCAGTTTCCGGAGCACAGACAAGAGTGTCTGTGCCTGCCACATCGGCCCTCGGTATCGGCAGGAGAGTGGAGACTTGCGCGACCGAATGTGGCACAGACACTCTTGTCTGTGCCTGGCCCGCCGTGACCTTGCCACTTGCCGTCGATTCCACTCCTGTGAGAAATGCGCGCTAGAATCGGGTTGCCATGACCACCACCATCGAGCCTCAGACACAGCCCAAGCCGAGCGAGGCCGCCGCGCCTCAACGCCAGTTCGTCAACTTCATGTTCTTCAAAGCCGACCGCGCCCTGCGGCGTGAGAGCGCCGAGGTGAAGGCGGAGGCGAAACGCGAATTCGCGGAGATCGTCCGCCGCCACACCGGCCCGATGATGGTCCTCCCGTACTCGACCGTCGGCATCAAGCCGAACACCGATTTCATGCTCTGGCGCATCGGTTACGACCTCGATCCCTTCCAGCAGCTCGCCGCCGACATCAACAAGTCGATCCTCGGCCGCTACCTCGACATTCCGGTGTCGTACTTCTCGATGACCAAGCATTCGCAGTACGTCGACGAGCACGTGCACGAGGGGCAGGAAGGCCGCCGGCTGCGCATCGTCCCCGGCAAGAAGCCCTACCTCTTCGTCTATCCGTTCGTGAAGACGCGAGACTGGTACCTGCTTCCCGGCAGCGAGCGCCAGCGGATCATGAACGAGCACATCGCCATCGGCCACAAGTACCCGCGGGTGAAGATCAACACCACCTACTCCTTCGGCCTGGACGATCAGGATTTCGTCGTCGCCTTCGAAGCCGACTCCGCCGCCGAGTTTCTCGACCTGGTGCAGGAGCTCCGCGAGACGGAGTCGTCCAAGTTCACCCTGCGCGACACGCCGATGTATACGTGCAGGCGTTCGACGATCGAGGAGATCGTCGATTCGCTGGCGTAGCTGCGTCGATTCCGACAGTTTTTGTCACCTGACGACGTAGACCTCGTCGATTGCGCCACCGTTGGCCGTTACTCAGCTCGTGTGCGCCGTGACGCGATTCATGTGTACCGTTACGCGTCTCATGTGCACTGTTACATGGTTCATGCGCATCGTGACGTAGCTCATATGTCACGTCACATAGCTCATGTTCGTTATCACCTGGCTAATGTACATCGCTATGTAGCTCATGTGGATCATGACATAGCTCATGTACGCTGTCACAGAGCTAATGTTTATGATTACTTAGATCATGTACGATGTGACATAGATCATGTTTCAAGTGACATAGATCGCGCATTGCGATACATATCTAGTGTTTCTTGGTGCATGGCTCATGTATCAGAATACGCTGCGCATGTGCATGACTACATAGCTCGTGTGCGCAGTTACAGACATCGTGTGCGCGGTTACACAGCGCGCGGCTCGTCGCTCACCGCTGCCGCACTACGACGCCGCCCTTCATCATGAACACCACCCTCTCCAACGCCTTCACATCCTTCAGCGGATCGCCGTCACCCGCGCGACACGAGTGGAAACTCTTCGGGATGCTCGATTGACCGCACGGACAAATCGACATCGAGATCGGGCCAGTAGAGATGATCGGCGCTTGGCCACTCGACGTTCGCAAGTTTCGCGACCGGAGCCTCCGCGAACCAGGGAAAGTTCGCAAACGAGAGGAAGACCTCCCGGTCTCGCAGCCATAGCCAAAGACCGTGCCGCGAGATGTTCGTGACTTCAACGTCCGACGCCATAGTCCATGTCTATGCGATGCGAATCCTCGGCTGATCGCTCACCGCTGCCGCACCACCACCCCGCCCTTCATCACGAACACCACCTTCTCCAACACTTTCACATCCTTCAGCGGATCGCCGTCGATGGCGATGACGTCGGCGAGCTTCCCCGATTCCAGCGAGCCGGCATCGACGCCGAGGAGGGACGCGGCGTTCGTCGTCGCAGTCTGGAGAGCCTGCAGCGGCGTGAGGCCGGCGGTGACGAGCGCCGAGAACTCGCGGGTGGTGAACTTCGGCTCGTCGTCCAGCCCGAAGGCGATCTTGACGTGGTGTCGCAACGCGCGCTCGAAGGCCGGCTGCTGATAGCGGAGGATGGCCTTCCCCTTCTCGAGCATGACCGGCTCCTGGCCCGCGGTCAGGCCCAGCTCGACGCCGCGTTGAAAGGTTTCCAGCGTCGGGACGAGCCACGTTCCACGCTCGGCCATCAGTTGCGCCGTTTCCTCATCGAGCACGGTCCCGTGCTCGATCGAGTCGACGCCGGCGCGAACCGCCGCGGCGATGCCGGCCGTCCCTTCCGCGTGCGCCATGACCTTGCGGCCGGCGCGGTGCGCGACCTCGACGGCCGCCTTCATCTGCTCGTCGCTCAGCTCCTGCACGTTGTAGTCACTCAACGTATCCAACACGCCGCCGGTGGCCATCAGCTTGATCCAGTCGGCGCCGTTGCGAAGGTCGTGGCGAACGGCGATGCGCACCTCGTCCGGCGTGTCGGCGATGTTCGGGAGTTTGACCATCGGGACGTCCGCCGCCAGCGGGTTGAGATCGGCGTGCCCTCCGGTGACGGAGATAGGAATCCCCGCCGCGAAGACCCGCGGACCGGCAAACCTCCCTCGGGCGAAGGCATTCCGCAGGGCGATCGTGTCGTACGCGGGATCGGTCGTGCCGGCATCGCGCACGGTGGTGAAGCCGCGCTGCAGGTAGGTCTGCGCGTTCTGCAATCCGTCGAGCGTCTTCTCCGCGGAGGAGCGCCGCAGGTTGCTGGTGGCCGAGAAGTCGTTCCAGTCCGCCTCCAGATGGACATGGCAATCGATGAGACCCGGCAGCACCGTGGCGTCGCCAAGCTCGATGACGCGCACCCCATTAGGCTCGCTCCTGTCGACGGAAACGATCCGGTCGCCGCGCACGACGACGTATGCCTCGGCCGCCGTCCCGCTGCGAACGTCGAGCACGCGGCGCGAGTGGATGGCGACCGTTGCCGGTTCTTCGGCAACAGCCACGGCAGCGAAGAGCAGAGAGATGAAGATCGCGGTCATCGTGGCTCGCATCAGTCCTCCGTTAGCCGGGGTCAATGTCCGGCATGGCGCAATTGTTCGTCGAGAAAGGCCAACGTCTGCCGCCACGCGTCCTCGCGGGCGTGCGCGGTCCCCTCGGGCGTTCCGCCGAAGTGCATCAGTCGACCCGTCAGCGGGTGGCGCGTGTCGTTGAGGTCCATGGTCGACGTGTACGGACGTCCGATGGCGTGACCGGCGTTCTCGTAGGTGAAATGCTTGTACACATAGGGAAACTGATTGCGGCGGAGCCGGGCCATGATCTGCTCCGACATCCCGCTCGAATTCCAGACCTGATCCTGCCGCCCGGAGATCAGCAACACGGCCCCCTTGATGCGCTCGACGCGGATGGCCGCTCGCTCCATGGCCGCGAAGTCACGAGCGCCGGGATGGACGAAAGCGAGCGGCCGTCCCTGAACAGTCCATGAAGGCGCACCTCTCGAGTCGCAGCAGCCGCCCCACACGACGTTACTCGGAACGTAAGCGACGACGCTCCTGATCTGCGGGAAGGCGGAGCCCAAGAGGAGAGCCAGCTCACCGCCGCGCGACGTACCGAGCACACCGATTCGCGATGGATCCACCGAGGGCTGCGCGGCCAGCCAATCGAGCGCCTTTCCGAAATACTCGAGCGGAATGTACGAAAGCGACGGCGGCAATCCCTCGGCTGCGAAATATGCCAGCGCCAGCACGGCATATCCACGCGATGCCAGACCGCCCGCCTGTGACGTGGCCGGCGGCAAACCACCTCCGGAACCGGAGAGGACGATCACCGCGGGATGCCGCCCCTCGCCCGGCGGCTGATAGAACGCGCCGACCAATCCGTTCTCACGCACCATGGTCACGTTCACATCCGCCGCCACCGCGCGGCGCTGCATCGTCGTTTCCGCCACGACGGACCCGTCCACCTCGGCGGTGAGCTTCCACGCCTGCGCCGGCGAATTTCGCGCGATCGCCGGCGGTGGCGAAGGAGGAGCGCGGCGCTCGTCAGGATCACGCCGGGCCGACCAGAAGAGTCCCATCGCGTCGACCCCCTGGTAATTGCCTGACGCCGGAGCGATACGCCCGAGGTCAACGACTCCATCCTGAGGGATCGCGAATGTCGCGCTCGACGACCATTGCTCCGGCTCTTCACCGCCTCGCAACCGCACGGTCACCGTGCGGCCGGGCGGCAATCCCGCGATCACGATCGGGATCGGCTCGTCGATCAGGAACGTCTGCTGATGGATCTCGAAGCGGGGAGGATCGGCCAGCGCGACGTGATCCGCGCCGAACGCGACGACAGTGCACAAAAGGAACGCTCTCGCCAGCATAACCCTCGCAATTCTATCGACGGAATGACGCCTCGTCTGCTATTACTACGCCATCGTATTCATGTTGAACCGAACGCTAATGAGGTCTCGCGTTCTGCTCGGGATCGCACTCGCCATTTTCCTCTCCGCGGGCGCTCTCCAGGCGCAGCAGCCATTCCAGCGCGGGACAGAGGTCAAACCCGAGCAGCCGCTCGCCGGCGAGACGCAGGCGCTCTGGAACGTCTACGAACGCGCCGTGATCGACTCCGCCGTCTACCAGCGCTGGAACGTCCGCCCTCTCCGCCCACTCATCCCGGACGAGCACGGCCAGGTGCTCGTGGCCATGGTCACGTCCAAAGACGGCAAGGTCGGCGACTCGCTCACCGCCGGCACGTACGGGATGTGGGTCACCGGCGTCCCCGAGGTGCAGACGCTCTGCCGCGCCTTCCGCGGCGATGTGGCCATGCAGTTGCGTCAACTGCTCGGACTCCCGCCCGACGCGGATGTGCCGCGGGTGCTCGTGCTCAAGGTCGCCGTCTCCGACCTCTTCCGCCCCGCCCCCGACGACAGCACGAACACGCCGCTGCCGTGCAAACCTCTTTCTGATACCACCACCCCCACCGACTGCGTCAACGCTTTCCCCTCGACGACGACCCCCTCCCACTATCAATGGATGGCCGTCGAGACCCTCTACCTCCACGCCATCCCCAACGGCTACCCCTGGACCCACCTCGGCTACACCTACAACTGGACCCCCGGCGCGGATCGTTACGGGGCCTCGGAGTACGTGATTCGCGCGAACGCGAAGGGGGTGATTGTGGAGAACGTGCCGACGGTGAGGTACTGCGCGGCGCAGTAAGGTCAAAACCTTTAACCACAGAGACACAGAGGTCACAGAGGTTTGTCTCTGTGTTCTCTGTGTCTCTGTGGTGAAAGCCTTTTTTGATCACTCCGGCGTAATGTACGCCCCCGTAATCCCACCATCGACGACGAACGACGTCCCGGTGATGAACGACGACTCGTCGCTGGCCAGGAACAGCGCGGCGTTGGCCATCTCCTCCGGGCGGCCGAAGCGGCCCATGGGGATGTGGACGAGGCGGCGGTTGCGGCGGGCGGGGTCGGCGAGGAGCTCGGCGAGCAAGGGCGTCTCGACGGGGCCCGGGCACAACGAATTGGCGCGGATGTTCTTGCGCGCAAACTCGACGGCGATCTCGCGCGTCATGGCAAGCACGCCGCCTTTGCTGGCGGTGTAGGCGATCTGGGGGACGGCGGCGCCCATGATGGCCACGAACGACGCCGTGTTGATGATCGAGCCGCCGCCGGCGCGGAGGAGGGCGGGGATGGCGTACTGGCATCCGAGGAAGACGCCTTTGAGGTTGACGTCGATCACCATGTCCCAGATGGCCTCGGTGGTTGTGGTGACCGATTCGTCGTCGGGATGAAAGATGCCGGCGTTGTTGAAGATCACGTCCAGCCGGCCGAAGCTTTCCTCGGCGAATTTCACCATCCCCTCGGCGCCGGACGCTTTCGAGACGTCGGCGGCAAAGGCGCGGGCGCTCGGGCCGATCTCGTTCGCGGTCGCCTCGGCGGTCTCCTTCTTCAAGTCGACGACGATGACCTTGGCGCCTTCTCTGGCGAAGAGGAGGCAGGAGGCTTTGCCGATGCCGGAGCCGCCGCCGGTGATGAGAGCTACTTTGTTTTCCAGTCGCATAGTCAGGCCATCTCAAAGTAACGCCGCCGTTCCCAGTCGGTGACGACGGCGTCGAATTTCCGTTGTTCGGTGCGGAAGAAGTGGAGGTAGTGATCGACGACGTTTTCGCCGAAGACGTCGCGCGCGAAGGCACTCTCGGCAAGGGCGGCGATCGATTCGTTGAGCGAGTGAGGCATGTGTGGGAGGTCGGAGGCCGCTTTGTAGACGTCGCCCTCGAACGCGGGAGGCGGTTCGATGTGATGGGCGACGCCGTCCAGTCCGGCGGCGATGGCGGGGCGAAGGCGAGGTAAACATTCGCGTCGGCGCCGGGAGCCCGGCACTCGATGCGCAGCGACGGGCCGCTGCCGACGATGCGGAAGCCGGCGGTGCGGTTGTCGAAGCTCCAGGCGATGCCGGTCGGCGCAAACGAGCCGGCCACGTAGCGCTTGTACGAGGAGGGATACGGCGCGAAGAAGGCGAAGAGCTCGCGGATGTGCTTCATCCATCCGCCGAGAAACCAGCGGAAGGTCGGCGAGCAGTGGATCGTGCCTAGGGCGTCGTCGCCGGCAAACTTCGGAGCCTTGCCCTCGCTATCCCACAGCGACATGTGGATGTGGCAAGACGAACCGGCGTAACGCTCATCCCACTTGGCCATGAAGGTGATGGCGTGTCCCTGCTGCCAGGCGATCTCCTTGGCGGCGTGCTTGTAGATCGAGTGGCGGTCGGCCATCTCCAGCGCGTCGGCGTAACGCAGCCCGATCTCCTGCTGGCCCGGCCCCCACTCGCCCTTCGACGACTCGACGGGAACGCCGGAGCGCTCCATATGCGCGCGAATGGCGCCGATGAGGTGCTCTTCTTTCGTCCCTTGCAGGATGTGGTAATCCTCGATGACGCGTCCAATCGGCGTCGGATTGATGAAGCCCTTCTCCGCCACCGCCTCGTAGGAATCCTTGAAGACGTACAGCTCCAGTTCCGACGCCGCCATCGTGGTGAAGCCCATGTCCGCGGCGCGGGCGATCTGGCGGCGCAGCATGCTGCGCGGCGCCACCGGCACCATCTCGTGCTCGTGCTCCTGGTAGACGTCGCAGAGCACAAGCGCCGTCTTCGGCAGCCACGAGGCCACCCGCAGCGTTTCGAAATCGGGGATGGGCCGGAAATCGCCGTAGCCTTTCGCCCACGAGGTGAAGGCGTAGCCGGGGACGGGATCCATCTCCATGTCGCAGGCCAGCAGGTAATCGCAGGCGTGCATCCCGTGCGGGATCACCTCGTCGACGAAGAACCGGCCGACGAGGCGCTTGCCGACCAGGCGCCCGTACATGTCGGGAAACGCCGCGATGACGGTGTCGATCTCATCGTCGGCGACGAGGCGTTTGAGGGTGTCGATGTCGATGCGTCCTTGCATGATGCGGTTGCGAGGTCGCGCGGTTGCGGGGTCTCGGGGTTGTAATGCTTCGAGACCGCGCGACTGCGCCACCTCTCGTTACTCCCTTCACCTTTTGCAGTTGCCTACCGGACGGGCGGGACCGCGCGACCGCGAAACCCCGCGACCGCGAGACCCCGCTCAGCCAATATCCACATACACCGTCTTCCACTCCGTATACGCATCGAGCGCGGCGAGACCGAGCTCGCGTCCGATGCCGCTTTGTTTGACGCCGCCGAAGGGTGCCTCGAGATGCACGCTGCTGCCGGAGTTGATGGAGATGTTGCCGGTCTCGAAAGCGCGGGCAACGCGCAGCGCGCGGCCGATGTCGCGCGTCCAGATCGAGCCGGAGAGGCCGTACGGCGAATTGTTGGCCATCCCCACGGCATCGTCCTCGGAGTCGAAGGGCATCACCGCCACCACCGGGCCGAAGATCTCCTCGCGGGCGATGGTCATCTCCGAGGTCACGTCGACGAAGATCGTCGGATCGAGATACGTACCGGCTCCTTCGCGCGAATGACCACCGGTGGCGAGCGTCGCCCCTTCCGACTTGCCGGTATCGATGTATGACTGCACGCGCGTCCGATGCGCCGCCGTCACCAGCGGCCCCATCTCCGTCTCACTTGCCAGTGGATCGCCGACGTTCACCTTTTCGAATGCTTCGACGAGCGCCTGCGCGAACCGGTCGTAGATCGACCGCTGCACGAGCACGCGGCTGCGCGCACAGCAATCCTGTCCGGCGTTGCCGAGCGATGAGGAGACCGCGGAGGCGACCGCTTTCTCGAAATCACAATCGTCGAAGATGAGATTGGCCGATTTGCCGCCGAGCTCGAGGCTCACGCGCTTGATGTCGCGCGACCCCATCTCCATGACCTTCCTGCCAACTTCCGTCGAGCCGGTGAAGGCCAGCTTGCGGACCAGCGGGTGCGTGAGGATGGCCTCGCCGGCGACCGATCCCGGTCCGGTGACGACGGTGAAGACGCCCTCGGGCAGCCCCGCTTCGAGCGCCAGCTCGCCGAGGCGGATGGCGGTGAGTGGCGTCTGTTCGGCTGGTTTGAGAACCACCGTGTTTCCCATCGCCAGCGCCGGTGCCGACTTCCAGGCGGTGATGGCGATCGGGAAGTTCCACGGCACGATGATCCCGCAGACGCCGACCGGCTCGCGAAAGGTCATCAGCACGCCCGGCGCCGCGCCGGGGATGGTCTGCCCGCCGATCTTGTTGGTCGTGCCGGCGTAGTACTCGAAACAGTTCGCCGCCAGCGCCACTTCATCGCGAGAATCGCGGATCGGTTTCCCGACGTTGCGCGATTCCAGCGTCGCCAGCTCGTCGGCGTTGTCGCGAATGAGCTGCGAGAGTCGCATCAGCATCCGCCCGCGGCTTCTCGTATTGACCGCACGCCACGCCGGAAACGCTCCCGCCGCGCGCCGCACCGCCCGATCGACATCCTCGGCGGTAGCACGCGAAACGGAGCCAAGCGTCTCCCCTGTCGCCGGCTCGATCAGCTCGAAATCGGACACGTGAGTAGGTTAGTGCAAGAAGCAGGCTCAGGGACGGGGTTGCGGGGTCTCGCGGTTGCGCGGTCTCGCGGTGTTGGCTTGCAAGGCGCAGTTTGCTCGCCGGCACACCGCGCGACCGCGAAACCCCGAGACCGCGAGACCCCGTCCCCGCAATACCCCCACCTACGGCCCGGTTACTGCATGTACACACCCAGTTACCCGCGTTTCTCTCTCCCACATCGACTGCCCGCGCCTTGCGATCGCGTCCGGTTGGAACAAACCAGGAGGCGATGCTTGCCTGAAACAGTTCTCGATACGGTGCTTCACGAGGCAAGGCCGACGAAGGTCCCGCTCGTCGCGGACATTCAGAATTTCGCGCAGGACGTGTTCGACACCGTGCGCGAGCCGCTGCTCGTGCTCGATGCCGCACTGCGGGTGCGGTCGGCGAACAGCACGTTCTATAAGACCTTTCGCGTCTCGGCGGCGGAGACGGAGGGCCTTCACATCTACGAGCTCGGCAACGGGCAGTGGGACATTCCCGATCTGCGCACGCTGCTCGAAGAGATCGTGCCGGAGAGCACTGTTTTCAACGACTTCGTGCTCGAGCACGACTTCCCTCACATCGGCCGCCGGGTCATGCTGCTCAACGCCCGGAAGCTGCACGACGAGCTCGTTCTGCTGGCGATGGAAGACGTCACCGAGAAACGGCGCGCGCAGCATCTGCTCGAACAGATCGAGGCCTACGCGCAGGACGTCGTCGACACCGTGCGCGAGCCGCTCCTGATTCTCGACAGCAGCCTGCGCGTTCATTCGGCGAACGGCGCGTTCTACCAGACCTTTCACGTCTCGGCGGAGGAGACCGAGAACCAGCTCATCTACGAGCTCGGCAACGGGCAGTGGGATATCCCGGACCTCCGCACGCTGCTGGAGGACATCGTCCCCACCAGCTCGGTCTTCAACGACTTCGAGCTCGAGCACGACTTCCCGGTCATCGGCCGGCGGGTCATGTTGTTGAACGCCCGGAAACTACGGGAAGGCAGTCACGCGGAACTGCTGGTGCTGGCGATGGAAGACGTCACCGAGCGCCGGCGCGCCGAGGCGGAGGTGGCCACGGCCAAGGAAGCGGCGGAAACCGCCAATCGGACGAAGAGTCTTTTCCTGGCCAACATGAGTCACGAGTTGCGCACGCCGCTCAACGCCATCCTCGGATTTTCGGAGATGCTGCAGGAAGAATCGATCGAGCGCGGCCTGCAGGACTTCAGCGCCGATCTCCAGAAAATCTCCACGGCCGGCAAGCACCTGCTGGGACTGATCAACGACATTCTCGATCTCTCGAAGATCGAGGCCGGCAAGATGGAGCTGCACCTCGAGGCCTTCGACATCTCCTCGCTGATCGGCGAGGTGGCGTCGACGATCGAGATGCAGGTGGAAAAAAACGGCAACACGCTCGAGATCACCTGCGCGCCGGACGTCGGATTCATGCGCGCCGACTTGAGCAAAGTGCGGCAGGGATTGTTCAATCTCGTTTCCAACGCGGCGAAATTCACTCACGACGGACAGATCAAAGTCGCGGCTGAGCGGCAGATCATGGACGGCATCGACTGGGTCATCTTCCGGGTATCGGATACCGGCATCGGTTTGAGCTCCGATCAGATCGTCCGGCTCTTTCAATCCTTCACGCAGGCTGACGCGTCGACGACGCGGAAGTTCGGCGGAACAGGCCTGGGCCTCGCCCTCACACGCCGTTTCTGCCAGATGATGGGCGGCGACGTCACGGTCCACAGCGTCCCCGGCGAGGGGAGCGTCTTCACGATCAAGTTGCCGGGCACGGTCACGGAACCGGTTGCCGAGCCAGCCCTTCCGTTCGAGGACCGTCGCGAGGCGTCGCAGGTTCCCAACGACGTCTCCATCGACGCGGAGCCGCTTCCTGCCCTCCGCACGTGCGTGCTCGTCATCGATGACGATCCTCTGCAGCGCGATCTGATGCAGCGCTATCTGCGCAAGGAAGGGTTCACGGTGTGCACGGCCAACGGCGGCGCGCAAGGGCTGCGGCTGGCTCGTCAGTTGTTGCCGGCGGCCATCACGCTCGACGTGATGATGCCGGACATCGACGGCTGGGGCGTGCTTGCGGCACTCAAAGGCGATGCGACGCTGTGCGAAATCCCGGTCATCATGCTGACCATGGTGGATGACGCGGAGCGTGGATTCACCCTCGGCGCATCGGAGTACGCCACCAAGCCGGTCAACCGTCGGCGGCTCTCCCAGATCCTGAAGAAGTACACCTGTCTCAAGCCGCCATGCCCTGTCCTGGTGATCGACGACGATCCCGTGAGCCGCTCGCTGACCCGGACGATCCTGGAGAAGGAGGGG
>Ga0247668_1000263_pt1 | contig 13932 bp, 7 predicted proteins | sample CNK09_metaG_FD_182737 | JGI IMG/M metagenome (GOLD analysis project Ga0247668, IMG submission 182737) | Soil microbial communities from Purdue University Martell Research Forest, Indiana, United States - CNK09 | ecosystem: Environmental > Terrestrial > Soil > Temperate forest > Bulk soil | place...
ACGCGCAAGGGCTGGATCGGTCGGCGGTGAAACACATCAGTCAGGAAAATAATCTCGATGGACTGCCCGGGGAAGTCTTCACCCAGCAGAAATGGCTCTTCGTCGATGCGGGCGACAATGGCTCATTGCCGACGCTCGACCTCGGAGTGGCGAAAGCACAGGTGCGGTGCATTTATGGGATTCCGCTGCTCTTTCGCGGGACCGCCTTGGGAGTGGTCGTGCTGGCCAGCTTTACCAGGCCGGACAAAGCCCAGGTCGAATTCTTGCGCAACCACGTCGATGCGCTGGCGAATGGTTTGAACAATGCACTGAGCTACAAAGCCATCAACCACCAATCCGTGCTCCTGGAAAAAGCCAACGAGGAACTCCGCAAAGCCGACCAGCTCCGCAGTGAGTTTGTTGCCAATATGAGCCACGAATTGCGCACTCCACTCAATTCGATCATCGGCTTTTCCGGCATCATGTTGAAAAACAAAGGCACAACCTTGGCCGAGGCGGACCTGAAGCGCGCCGAAAAGATTCATCGCAATGGCAAGCACCTGCTCTGTCTGATTAACGACATTCTCGATTTATCAAAGATCGAAGCTGGACGCATGGAAGTCACCTTCGGTCCGACCCGCTTGTTTTCACTTTTTCATGAAGTTGCCGACTTGCTCCAGCCCCAGGCCGACGCGAAGAATATCCAACTCAAGTTGGACCTGCCCGCCACCGATCAGATTATCGAAACGGACGACCAGAAGCTGCGCCAGGTGCTGATCAACCTGGCGGGCAACGCCATTAAATTCACCCGCGAAGGCTCGGTCACGTTGCGCCTCGTTCCGGCCGAAGAGGCTGAAGGAGGCACGATTCTGTGCGTCGAGGATACCGGGATTGGGATTCCGCAGGACAAGCAGGAAACGATCTTCGAGGCCTTTCGGCAGGTCGATAGCAGCACTACGCGTGAATTTGGCGGCACCGGTTTGGGTTTGACCATCTCTCGCTCGATCATCCATTTGCTCGGCGGCGCCCTGACCGTCACCAGTGAAGAGGGCAAAGGCAGCATTTTCAGCATCAAGTTGCGCGCCCAATCGACGCCAGTGACTCCACCGGCTTTGGCCGTTGTCGATCGAGTTGCTCCGCAGCCGGCTGTGCTGCCAACGCCCGTGGCGCGCAACGACGCCGCGCAGTCTTTGACAAGATTTCTCCAGAAACAACAAACGGTGCCGGATGGCCGGGGACCGAGCAACAGCCTGATCGAGGAATATCGGGAAGTTCTGACTCGCTCACTGCCGATCAAAGCAGGCCAGAGAGTGTTAGTCGTGGATGACGACGCGGATGCCCGCGAGTTGATCAGCCAATTCATTCAGGACCTCGGAGCCAAGGCCATTCCGTGCCCCTGCCCCACTGCCGTCTCACGGTTGGCGGCGGAAGAGAAACCAGACTTGATTACGCTGGATTTGATGATGCCGGAGCGGAACGGCTGGGACGTTCTTTCGATCCTAAAAGCCGATCCAGCGCTCAACAAAATCCCAGTGATTATCATCAGCATTGTGGCCGATCGGAGGAAAGCAATCTCGCTCGGAGCAGTCGATGCCCTGACCAAGCCGATTATCCGCGCCGACTTCAATGCCAGCGTCCAACGCAATTTACGGGCCGGCCTCCAGCAACTCGGCAAAGTGCTGATCGTCGAGGATGACCCGGATGCCCGCAACCTGATGAGCGCCTGGCTGGAATCCGAAGTTGGGGAGCTCAAGACCGCCAACAACGGCCAGGAGGCCCTGAACCTGTTGGACGATTTTCGGCCTGATGTCATTTTCCTCGATTTACAAATGCCCGTCATGGACGGTCCCACCTTTTTGCAACACCTGCGCGCCGATGATCGCTTCGCCCAACTGCCGGTGATTGTGATCACCGCTAAGGCGCTCGAACTGTCCGAGCGAAAGAAACTGGAGCCGCAAGTATCGAAAATCCTCTCCAAGGGTGAAGTGTTCGCGCAATGACCAAAATATGATTACGACTGTCAATTTTCAAAATTCCGCCAGGACTCGCGCACTGACCGAGGCGCTGCAAACGCCGATTCTGGTGGTCGATGATGTCGAGGACAATCGGGAATTGCTCGAGGAATTGCTGCGCAGCGAGGGCTATGAAGAAATCATTCTCGCCTCGTGCGGCATGGACGCATTGAACGTGTTGCAATCACGCTCGAATGTTGGACTCGTGTTGCTCGATCTGATGATGCCGGGCATGGATGGTTATGAGGTTTGCCAACGGATCAGCGGCAACAAGGCCACCGCCCACATTCCGATCATCGTCATCACGGGTGGCGCCGTCCGTCGGGATGAAGCCCTGCTTAAGAGCTTCGAACGCGGGGCGATGGATTTTCTGCCGAAGCCAGTCAACGAGGTCGAACTCTACGGCCGCGTCAAATCGGCGTTGCTCCTCTACCTCGAGCGGATGCACCACCGGCAGAAGACCCAGGCCTTGATCGAAAGCCAGCAGCGATATGAGCTGGCCGTCAACGGTGTCAACGACGGCATCTGGGACATCAACTTGATTACCAACACCGCCTACTTTTCACCACAATGGAAAAAGAACCTCGGTTACGAGGACTATGAGTTGCCGAGTGATTTGAGCGTGTGGGAAGCGACCATCCACCCTGAAGACAAGGCCACGGTCCTCGCAGCCGTTCGCGAGCATGGGGAAAAAAAGACGCCCTTCTACACCAGCGAGCACCGCCTCAAAACGAAATCCGGAGAATATAAATGGGTCTTCTCGCGCGGCCGGGCCGCCTGGGACTCCGACGGAAACGTTGTTCGCATGACCGGCTCGACCACGGACATCTCGCAGCGGCGGCTGCTGGAAACGCAGCTTCGTCAGGCTCAACAGATGGAGAGCATTGGCCGGCTGGCGGCGGGCATCGCTCATGATTTCAACAACCTGCTGGCAGCCGTGCTCGGCCACGCCAGTTTCATGCAATTGCACCTCGCAGCGGAATCGCCCCTCCAACCCAGCCTGGAGAGCATCACCAAAGCATCCACGCGCGCCGCCGAGTTGTGCAAACAGATGCTCGCCTATGCGGGACAGGGCAGCTATTCGGTGGAGCAGGTCGATGCCAATGTGCTAATCGCGGACACCGTCAGCCTGGTGCGAATCTCGATTAGCAAAAAAATCTCGCTTAACTTGAATCGCTCTTTCCAGCCGGCCATTATCAAAGCCGACGTGGCGCAGATTCGGCAGGTCCTGATGAACCTGGTCTTGAATGCCGCCGAAGCGATTGGGGAAGAAGCCGGCTCGATTACCATTCGCACTTCCCGCCTCCGTCTGACCGAAGTCGATTTGGCCGATACCATCCTCCACCCCAAATCGGAGGCGACCGATTACGTGCAAATTGAGGTCATCGACACGGGTTGCGGGATGAACAAAGAAACGCAGGAAAAGATCTTTGAGCCCTTTTTCACCACGAAATTCACCGGGCGCGGTCTCGGCCTCTCCGCCGTGTTAGGAATCGTCAAGGCCCACAACGGCCTGTTGAAAATTTCCAGCCAGGTCGGGCAAGGAACCACGTTCAAAATCCTCCTGCCACTGGTGGAAGGAGCCGACATCGCGCCGCCTTCCGAAACGCGGCCTACCGGCAACGGCCTGTGGCGCGGCTCGGGCACCGTCCTGCTCGTCGATGACGAAGCGAGCGTGCGCGAGAGCACCGGCAATTTGCTGAGCGCCCTGGGGTTCCGCGTCCTGCTGGCGGAGAACGGCGAGCAGGGGCTGAACACGTTTACGACCCACGTCAAAGACATCGTGGCGGTCATCCTCGATTTGACCATGCCGCGATTAAGCGGCGGAGAGGTGCTTGAGCAGATTCGCAAAGTCTGCCCAACGCTCCCGGTCCTGCTTTCCAGCGGTTATAACGAAGAGAACACCATGGAGCAATTCACCGGCAAAGGCCTGGCTGGTTTCCTTCAGAAGCCCTTTTCGCTCAACGACCTGTCGGCAAAGCTGCAGGAGTGTTTGAACGCAGCCTGAATCGAGCGATTGGCGTTGACCAGCAGGTTTTGCAGCTCTTAACCGACTACCTTTGGCCAGGCTGAGCACTGGTTCGCCGGTTGGAAACGGCGCTGAATTGCAGTTTGCTCTTGCCGCGCTCCAGGCGCCTGAGTTTGCTGGCTCGAACCTGGTGTTCGAGGTCCTGGGTGACTTTGAGTAGCGCAGCTTCAAGTGTATTATCTCTGGCCTCAGCGTGCAGGGCCGGGCCATGGAGGAGCAGCGCCGCTTTACGCGTATGGCGGGTGGCTTCGTCGTGTAAGCCCGGTCCGGGAACCTGCAGGCGGACTTGTACTCGGTAGGCCGGTTTGGCTTCCTTTTGGTGTTCGAAAACCACTTCGGCGGCGGTGATCGGGAGAATGCCATGCAGGTGATTCAGTTGTTCCTTTGCCAGGCGCCGCCAAACGGCCTTGGCGGTGAGATTCAGGTATCGAAAGGTGGTTTTTATTTCACTCAATTCATTCATGTCTGTTCCGTTCAATTTGTTTCAAAACCGTTGTTGGCTGGCACCCGGCGCGCCAGCCAACAGTGTTCCACCAATTGTTCCACCAATTAATTGTTTTTGGCGATTTCGAGGGTCATGTTGTTGACCACGCTCTTCACGCCGTAAATGTCATTAACGAGCTTGGTGACCAGGGTCTTTTCCTCAGCATTCCTGGCGATGCCGCTCAACGTGACCACGCCATCGGTCGTCTCGACCTTGGTCTTGAGGGCACTGGTCGAGCGATGAGAGTTCAAGGTTGACTTGACCTGGGCGGTAATGGAGGCGTCGTCAATCTCCGCTTCGATCATTGGCTCGGGCTTGATTGGGGTCGCAGCCACCGTCATCTGGTTGTTGACGTCTTTGACCCCTTCGACGTCTTTGGCATATTCGGTGGTGAGTTCCTTTTGGGCCTCGCTCTTGGCTTCACCACTCAAAGTGACGATGCCGTCTTTGACATTCACGTCGGTCTTGGTGGCCCGGACGTTGCGGTGAAACGCCAGCGCAGACTTTACTTTCATGCCGACCCAGCGATCGGAATGTTCGGCGTGGTTTTCTCCTTTGATTTTCAATTGGTTATCCACGCTTTTGACGCCGGGCAGGCATTCGACGGTGTCTTCGGCCAGCGTTTTGTGGGAGCTTTCGGCAACGGTTCCCTTCAAAGTGACGACGCCATCCTTGGATTGAATTTTAATGGCATCGTCCTGGAGGCAAGTCTTGAAGATATAGGACTTCTTGGCAGACGACTCGATGCGGTCGTCGGTTTCTGTAGCGCGCAAAGAGGCGCTGGTGATGAACAAGGCGCCCGTGGCTATGAAGAGCGCGAGCGAATAGGTGGTTTTCATTTTCTTTATGCTTTGTTTTCTGTGTTTCTGTTTTTGGTTTTAACATCAAAGTTGTACTGGATGCGCCCGCCCTTATCGACTTGGGGGAATCCCCCACGGTGGATCTGAGAGCGGACCGAATGCCCGCCCGCCACAGGCGCAGGAATTGCTATTCTGGAGGCTGCTTGGAAACTGAAGGTAATGGACGGGTGCAGATGTATCGTTTTCCTTCCGAGTGTCTTGAAACAAGTCAGAGCGACTCGACGGAACCCAACCGGTTGCGCCAACTGCAAGAGGAAGTAGCCCGCGAAAAAGGCCTCTCACCCGACACCCTCCGCCGCCTTCTCGCCAAGGTCGAGGAATACAGCGAAAGCCATCGCGCCTTCGGCTTGCCCGACGACCTCCTCGCCATTCTGAAAGAGGATCTGAACTCGTCATGAACAGCAAGGTTTTCATCGATTCACTCACGCTGGAGAACTTCGGCCCTTACTACGGCGAACACACCTTCAACTTCAGCACTCTGGAGGACCGCTGCGGAATCCTCATCGGCGGCAAGACCGGCGCGGGCAAGACCCACTTGCTGCGAGCGCTCTACCTGGGTGTGGTCGGTGAGTCCGGCGTGTTCGATCTCAAGAAAGTCGAGCCAGGTTCCGAAGCTACGCGCTTCCTTTTCGAGAAATCATTGAACCGCCGCGCCCAGGCCGAAGGCCAGGACACCATCCGGCTCCAGGTTGGCATCTCGCAACGCGATGACCGCGGCCGCGGCAGCAGGAAGGCCATGTTAGTCAGGGAAATTCGCCACCGCCCCAACTCCGCCCCGGTGTGGCATTCCTACGCCGAACGCTTCGACGGCTCGACGCGCGTCGAAGACGATCGACACCTCGAAAAACTGCGCGATGCACTTCTCCCGCGCCATCTCGCCCGATTTTTCTTCTTCGACGCCGAGCGGGGCTTGAACTTCAGCTTCGGCCAGCACGAGATCATCGAGGGTGTCACTCGCATCCTGGGACTTTGGTCCTATGCCGAGCTGGAGACAGATTTGCGCCAATTGATTCAAAGGAACATCCCCCGAACCTTTAACGCCCCGGACGCCCACGACGCTAGCAGGAGACTCGCCGAACTTTCCGGACGGATCGTCACGGCCAACGGAGAACTGGACGCCCTCCGTGATGAATCGAGCCGCGTGTCCCTCGAAATCAGCGAAACCGAAGCGGAACTGGCCCAGGTCGAGCAACGCCTTTCCAGCCTTGGCGCTATCGATCCGGCAGAACTCGAACGGGCGCAGCATACCCGAGCCACCCTGGCGGAAACGAAGTCGAGGCTCGAGGCTGAGCTGACGGCTGCCTGGGAAGTCTCCATTCCGATCGCCCTCCTGGGACCCTACCGCCGGGAACTGCATGATTATCTCGTCAGTGAGGAGAAACGCCGGGAATGGGAAACAAGCAAAGCCGCCGTCGAACCAAAAATCCCCCAGGTGAGACGCGACGTTTTTGAGGACGTTCCGAATGAGTATCGCCTGGCGGACTCAACGCACGCTTTTTACGCCGCTCGATTGGAGAAAGCTCTTTATGGTCTGCTCCAAACGCCCCCCGACGGCATGGCCGAAAGAGTCTTTGCCACCGATCAAAACGAACGCAGTGCTCAGATCCGCGCGCGGCTGGCGGGCGCGGCCAACTCCGTCCATGATATCGCCGCGCTCATCACCCAGGTCGGAAAGCTGGACGCGAATCTCCGCGATATCGATTCACGTCTCCAGCAACTCACGCACGATGGCTCCGCCATGGACGCAGGGATCAAGCTGCACCGGAACCGCGCCGAGTTGGTTGCTCGATGCCAGCACCTGGAGAAACAGCGCACGGATCTGGATTTGCAAATCCACCGACTGGAGGATGACCTGACACAATTAAAACGCGAGGAAACCAATCAAACTGTCGTCGCGAGCAAAGCTCGGCAGGGCCAGAGTTTGATTGCCCTGGCCGCGCGCTATCGCGAAGCAGTCGGCGAAATTCGCACCCGCGCCGCCGACCAATTGCGCCGGGAAATCTCCGAGCAGGTCGGCGATCTGTGGGTGGAAATCACCGAGCGTCAGCGCGAGTTTCTGGGCATGGAGTTTGACCAGGACTGGAATTGCTCCCTCCTGCGCCGCGACGGCAAGATAGCCTCCTGGGAGGAAACCAATACCTCCGCCGGCCAGAGACAAGTGCGCACGCTCGCCTTTTTCGAAGCCCTGCGCCGCCTCGCCCAACTCGTTCCCCCGCTGGTCGTGGACACTCCATTGGGCCGGCTCGACAAAGAAGTGAAAGACAGCGTCCTCGACCAATTATACCTCACCGGACACCAGACAATGATCCTCACCACCAATTCCGAAATCGATCCCGCTGGCCCCTTATTCGAACGCATCCAGCACAAACTCGCCCGCGTCTATACCCTCCATCCCCATGGCGAACCAGACAGCCCCACCTACGAAGTCCGCGTCACGAACGATTATTTTGGAAAGAACTTATGAACCCGGACCGAACATTTGGAACCACGAAATACACTAAATACACGAAACGAAAACGCGACGCCACGCAGCCCTCCGTTTGGAGTCCCGGCTTCAGCCGGTCCGGGCGCCATCCACGATCCAACGGTTCAACTATTCAAGGAATCCGACAACTCCCATACTTCTTTTTTCGTGTATTTCGTGTATTTCGTGGTTTGGATTTTTTCAGTGGACGTTTTATCCGTGTAATCCGTGAAATCCGCGGTCAAGTCCTCCGGTTGCGGCTCGGCTTCTCTGTACTCTTCGTGTCTCTGTGGTCAAATCCGCGTGCCCCGTTTGAATCTTTTCAGGGGGGGTGTATCCGTGTCACACCTGTAATCCGCGGTCAAGTCCTCCGGTTGCAGCCCCGGAATTATGATTCTGTCACGCCATCATTCTGTCGGTCCCCGATTCCCCTCTTCGTTGCCTTCGTTTCCTTATGTAGATCGGTTTCCAGCCAAGAACTCAGATTCGTGCAAATTCGTGCAATTCGTGTCTCTCCTTTCCCATGAAATTTAGCCCCAGCCTCGCCGCCGAAGAACTCATCGAAGCCATCCACCACCGCGTCGGCGCTCGCAACAAAACCGTCCTCGCCCGCTCCGCCCTCTTTCTCGCCCTCGGCGAAACCATCCCAACAGACTTTCACCCCGCCGATTCCCAGGGCAAAGACCTCGACGACGACACCATCATCAGCGACGAACTGCACGACCTAGTCCACGCCGCGCTCAACCACCGCGCCGGCCAGGCGTTAGACGAAGCCGCCTACCACCACGCCTTCCGCCTCCATTTCGAATACGGCTGCTACCGTCTAAACGAAATCTGGCAACAATCATCCAACGATCCCACCCACTTCATCACCACCTTGTTGAAAAATGCAGGTGATTTCCGTCTCCCTCTCCTCGACCCAAATTGCAAATCGGAAATCGCAAATCAAAAATCGCAAATCCCAGACCCCATGCCCGTCGTCGAAAAAGAGATCAAACTAAAACTCCTGGCCGGCGCGCCCGAATGGAGCGTCAACGGCGTCGGCACCTCGAACGGCCTGCTCGTCATCTCCGGTCAACCCGGTTCCGGCAAAAGCCAGCTCGCCCTCGACCTCCTGGCGCAACTCGCCGGCCAGGGCGTCCGCTTCGTCTTTTTTGATATGCGCGGCGAGTTGGGAGAAGATCCAAACAGCCCGGATGATCCCTCGCCACCCACCACCAGCCATTCTCACTTTGACCGGTTCGACGCGTTTGGTGTCCACGCTTTAGCGTGTTCGGGGGCGGTTGGCACACCCCTCGCTCCCCGCACCCGCTTTCTCGACCAAACCGGCGCGCGCTACATCCGGCTCATCCGCGAGGCCCTGCCTATCAATCCCCTCTACCGCGACCCGAATCCGACCAGCAACGCGCAGATTGCCTATGAGATCGCCAATTTGATCCGCTGCTTTGCTCCGCAATTTGGCGCGCGCCAGGAGCACTTCCTCTGCGACGCCTACCAACGGCTCCTCGAGCCCGATTTCCCCTCCCTCGTCACGGGCTTGCAATACAACGGAACCCCCGGTGTTGACCTCGCCATTGTCCAGAAAATCGACCGCCTGAAACTATTTGCCAGCGCCCAAACCGCCATCACCCCGGAAGCGTGGCTAACTAACTCGCTCGTGATCGACTTCAAAGAATTCGGCAATGACAACGAAACGAAAGCATTGTGCGCCGCTCTCATCCTGAATTTCCTCATGAAAAAACTCAGTCGCAATCTGCCCATCAACAACGGCATCCAACCGCTGAAAACGGTCCTCTTCGTGGACGAAGCGCACCTGCTCCTGCCCAAGGAACACAAGGCTGGCCTGCTCAGTTCCCTGGCCCGGCAAGGACGCTCCTGGGGCTTCCCCGTCTGGCTCGCCTCCCAGGACGCCGACAAATTCCTGACCACCGGCGTCAACGAAACCAACTTCGCCGACCTCGCCGAATGCGGCGTCCACTTCTCCCCGCACACCCTCACCGACAGCCAGCAGCGCATGATCCTCGGCGGCACCGTCCATACCAGGCTGAGAAAAGGCGACGCCGCCCTCCGCCTCCAGGGCAAACTCATCACCGGCCCCGCGAGGCAGTTCTGGAAAGACGGTGGCCGGGTTCTCCCTCTCCTCCTCGACCGAGCTGCGGGCGAAGCCTCGGGAAACACAAAAGGCAAACTGGGCAGGGGTGAGGAGTCGAATTCTTATTAACCACGGATGAACATGGATTGACACGGATAAACCTGATGGAAAACTTCGAACAGAAGCAAACGAAGCAAATGAAGATGTCAAAGATTGCGGCTGCAATCCCAAAGGGATTGTGTAACTCAGCCCAGGGTTGCGAGCAGCGAGCTACCCTGGGTGGGATTCCCAACAATCCACAACCCCAACGGGGTTGCGGCCGTTCCACAAGCAACCATGAACCCTCAACGATCCACTCTCAACCAACTACTAACACTGATGGGACAAAACTTTGAACAGAAGCGAACGAAGGCAACGAAGATAGTGCCGACTTTTTTCGTGTCTCCTTGTGCCTTTTTGTGGCAATCGATTCAAGCTCCGCATGATTCTGACACGCCATCATTCTGTCAGTTTCCGGTTCCCTCTTCGTTTCCTTTGTTTCCTTCTGTAAAATCTGTTTCACGTTCGTTTCAACAGCCAATATTATGAACAACATGAATGAGGACATCACCCTCCTCCCATACCACTGCGGCAGCGTCGAATGCCGCATCTGCGGTCTGAAGTTCCTTCCCGAGTTAGAAGAAGACCAGGAACTGCATCAACACGAACACCTCCGCTTTCTGCGTGGAGGCTTGCCCTACGAACTCCGCGAGTTCATCAAGCGGGCCGGCTGGGAAGCCGCCCATTGCGAGGATGGCGTTCAGGGCGACGACGCCAGGCGCGCCCAGGAGATCGCCAAGCGAGTCGTTGCGTATTCCTATTGGACGCGAGACGTCTCCTACGGCATCCCCGAAAGCGAATTTGAGCCCTTCATGGCCGAGACCTTCGCTTTCATTGATGAAAGCATCGCCGAGGACGAAGACCACGCCCACCAAAACAACGACAACAACGACAACATCATTCTCCAAAAAGGCGCCGGCATCGTAGAATGCCGCATTTGTGGCCTGACGTTCTTTCCGCATCTCAAGGAAGATACAGAGCGCCACGAACACGAACACGAACACCGCCGCATCCTCTGCGGCGGATGGCCCTACGACATCCGCGAGTTCATCAAACGCGCGGGTTACGAAGCCCTTCGACACAAACCCGAAATCGAACCCGAATCTGAGAACCGCCAGCACGAGATCGCCAAGCGAGCTATAATCTTCGCCCGATGGGCGCGTGCCGTATCCAAAGGCATCCCCGAGAACGACCTCGAGGCCTACATGGCCGCCCACTTCGCCGCCATGGATGCAAGAGAATCTGGCGATCGATACCAGATCGAAAAAGCCAACCAGGCCATGTCCCGCTGGCGGCGATACGGGTGAAGCCTCAAAAGCAGAAAGCGCGAAAGCTGAAATAAAAAATGAGGCTGAGGCCTTTCCGTTTCCCGTTTGCCGATTTCTGCTTTCTACTTTCTGCTTTCCACTTTCAACTCGCGGCTTTCCGTCACTCTCAACCCTCAACCCTCAACTATCAACCAACTTGGGCCGCCCACTTCGCCGCCATGGATGCAAGAGAATCTGGCGATCGATACCAGATCGAAAAAGCCAACGAGGCCATGGCGCGGTGGCGGTGGCGGCGATACGGGTGAATCCCGAGGGAATGTGAAAGCTGAAATTGCGAAAGCTGAAAGCTGAAATAGAAAGGAGGTCATTCGGCGCTTAAGATTCCGCGTTCTACTTTTACTTCGCGCTCTGCAAATCCCGACCTGAAAATAGCCGACGGCTTCAGACGGGCTTCAGCCGAGGGTGGCAGGGGGAACCCACAGGGGCGAAAGACTGGATGAAATAGGGTTCATGATCGGTTGGATACATTTTGATTATCCGCTGCTTTCCCCGACATAGCGTCTGTCTTTGGTTCGAACTTGGCCAAGACTTCCAAGGCAAATTCGCGTTGTTCCGGTGGCAAGCCATCGAGCAAAGCGCGGTCTTTCCCTTCAAGTACGCTGCAGACTGGCTCAAGGAAGCGGACCACTTCTGCCACTTCAGGACTGAGTTGGGAGACAAGACCTCGCCAGACACTTGGCCAGGTTTCTTTCATCTCAGGCAAAGCCAAAGCATTCAGGAAACTTAGCGTAACTTCGCGAGCTTGTTCGTTCGACAGAGAGGCGAGAGCCGCTGCGAACTTCGACAGCACATTTTCAATCCGGGATTTGATATCGCCCGCCCGCCCCCGGCAAATCGCGGCTGCGGCGGCATCGGACATGAGATTACCTGCCGTGACTCCAGTGCTGATAACAGCCAGCAGATCGCTGAAAGCCGACGGGGTCAGGTCAGCCACAATGCCTGACATCCCCCGATTAAATAAAGCATTGGCGACTTGTTCCTTGGGCGCTCCCTTCAGTTCGATGACGGCAGTGTAGTCGGCTATCGCGCCGTGCGCGTCGCCAAGTTGGCCTTTGTCAACGCCGCGGTTGAGTAAAGCTTGGGCGACTTGTGCTTTAGGCGCTCCCTGCAGTTCGATGACGGCAGTGTAGTCGGCTATCGCACCGTGCCTATCCCCGAGCTGACCTTTTTCAAAGCCGCGGTTGACTGAAGCTTTGGCAACTTGGTCCTTGGGCGCTCCCTCCAGTTGGATGACGGCAGTGTCGTCGGCGATCGCGCCTTGAAGGTCACCCATTTGACGTTTGACGAAGCTGCGGTTGACTAAAGCTCTGGTGACTTGGTCCTTGGGCGCGCCCCGCAGTTCGATAACCGCCGTGTAGTCGGCGATCGCGCCTTGCACGTCGCCAAGCTGACCTTTTTCAAAGCCGCGGTTGACTGAAGCTTTGGCAACTTGGTTCTTGGGTGCTCCCTCCAGTTGGATGACGGCAGTGTAGTCGGCGATCGCACCTTGCGCGTCGCGAAGGTGGTGTTTGATAACGCCGCGGTTGAATAAGGCTTTGGCGATTTGGTCCTTGGGCGCTCCCGGCAATCCGATGACGGCAGTGTCGTCGGCGATTGCACCTTGCGCGTCGCCATGTTGATGTTTGATAACGGCGCGATTGACTAAAGCTTGGGTGACTTGTTCCTTGGGCGCTGCCTCCAATTCGATGACGGCAGTGTAGTCGGCGATCGCACCGTGCACATCGCCAAGCTGCCCTTTGTCAAAGCCGCGGTTGAGTAAAGCGTTTGCCACTTGTTCCGTGGGCGCTGCCTCCAGTTTGATGACGGCAGTGTAGTCGGCGATCGCCCCTTGCGCGTCGTTAAGCTGATGTTTGATAACGCCGCGGTTAAATAAAGCCACGGTGACTTGTTTCTCGGGCGCTCCCTCCAGTTCGATGACGGCAGTGTAGTCGGCGATTGCACCTTGCGCGTCATCAAGCTGACCTTTGGCAAAGCCGCGATTGAATAAAGCCTTGGCGACTTGTTCCTTAGGCGCTCCCTCCAGTTGCATAACCGCAGTGTAGTCGATTATCGCACCTTGCGCGTCATCAAGCTGGCCTTTGGCAAAGGCGCGGTTGACCAAAGCCCTAGCGACCTGTTCCTCAGGCGCTCCCTCCAGTTGGATGACCGCAGTGTAGTCCGCCATCTCACCCTGAGTGTCGCCAAGCTGACGTTTAGCAAAGCCGCGATTGAATAAGGCCTTGGCGACTTGTTCCTTGGGCGCTCCTTCCAGCTCGATGATGGAAGTGTAGTCGGCGATCGCACCTTGCAAGTCGCGAAGTTGACGTTTGGCGAAGCCGCGGTTGAATAAAGCCTCGGTGACTTGTTTCTCGGGCGCTCCCTCCAGTTCGATGACGACAGTGTAGTCGGCGATTGCACCTTGCAAGTCGCCAAGTTGACGTTTAGCAAAGCCGCGATTGAATAAGGCCTTGGCGACTTGTTCCTTGGGCGCTCCTTCCAGTTCGATGACGGCAGTGTAGTCGGAGATCGAACCTTGCAAGTCGCCAAGCTGACGTTTGGCGAAGCCGCGGTTGAATAAAGCCTCGGTAACTTTTTTCTCGGGCGCT
>Ga0247668_1000264_pt1 | contig 13878 bp, 14 predicted proteins | sample CNK09_metaG_FD_182737 | JGI IMG/M metagenome (GOLD analysis project Ga0247668, IMG submission 182737) | Soil microbial communities from Purdue University Martell Research Forest, Indiana, United States - CNK09 | ecosystem: Environmental > Terrestrial > Soil > Temperate forest > Bulk soil...
GCACGTCGACGGAGGCCGCGCATACGTCCTTCGCGGACCGGGCGGCGGGAGCCAGGGTGGCCAGCGGGGAACGGTAAGTGATACAGGCGGCGCGGACGGCTATCAGGAATGGATTCATGGCTCTCCTTTTTATGTGGAGAGTCTAATCTATAGACTGCCTTCTGTAAATCAAAACCTCTGGGAGTGTGCGCGCCAGAACGATCGAACGAAGATGCTGGCCGAGCCTTGGGCAGCCGGCGCGGCCGGCCGTGCCGGCCTAACCTGCATTTCTCACACACTCACTGGAATTGTTCGCTCGAGAGCCTTGCCACTCCCTTTGTCTAGAGTCCTTCTCCCCCCACGGTTTCTTGTGGGGGGAGAAGGTGCCGAAGGCGGATGAGGGGGGCGCTTAACGAGATATTAGCGATTTATCGACGCTAGTCCGAGAGCGCTCGAAGGCGCGCGAATGACGTCCTCGTGAAACGCCCCCTCATCCGGCTTCGCCACCTTCTCCCCCAGCTGAAAAACGCTGGGGGAGAAGGACTCTCGATTGGAGGTACTGCCGAGAACGAACCGCTCGTACAACTCCACATCGTCCCAAGTTCGCCACCAACAGGGTGGCGGCAATTTCACTCAGCGTGTGAGAAATGCCGCCCTAAGCGTCGAAGGCTTTGATGGCTTCGGCCTCGGTGTCGTAGACGCTGAACATCGGCAGGAGATTGGTCAGCTTGAGCGTCTTCTTCACCCGGTCCTGCGGTTTGAGAAGGCGGAGCGACGCACCGTGGCGGCCGGAGACCTTGAGGCTCTGCACCAGCTCGCCGAGGCCGTTGCTGTCGATGTAATCCATGTCCGAAAGGTTGAGGAGGATCTTGCGGTTGCCCTCGTCGAGGAGCTGTTCGATGAGGCGCGGCAACAGGTCGTCGCCGACGCCCACCGCCAGGCGCCCCTGAAAATCGACGATCACGACGTCACCCTTTTTGCGGGTCTCGATGTTCATGCCGGCGCATCATACATCGGCGCGAACGACATCGAGGGTGAGTCGGGCCGGCTGCGATCCGAGCTGTGCAAACCAGGACACACCGGCGGCGACGCAGTCGATCTCCAGCAGATACCGCCCCGGCGGTTGCGCCGGCAGAGAGATGCGCACGCTGGTCACTTCGCCCGGTGCGATCTCGCGGGGCGGATCGGTCAGACGCTCCCAGTGAAGGTCGAAGGTGATCAGTTTGCCGGCCGCGTCGTGAAGATGCGCGCCGATGGCCACGCCGCCGAACGCCGCGTCCGACGGCAGCCAGATCGCCGTGCCGCGGTTCGTCACCGTCGCCTCGACGATGATCGTCTCTCCCTCGATCGCCGGCGAGGTGATGAGCGCCGCCGCGATCTCGCAGGCCAGGCCGGAGGCGCTTCGGCTGTCGACCCGCTCCGACCCTTCCTTGTACAGAAAGAAGCTGCGGACGTTGCGGAGGAAGGTGCGCGTGGAGGCCACCCACTTCGCGTTCGTGGCCCCTCCGGTCAGCAGGTCTTCGTAATCGTCGAGCGAGACGTGAAACGGAGTTCCGTTGAAAACGACGAGCTTCAGGTCGCGGAATCCGGAGCTCCACGCGCTGCGCCAGATGGCATGGATGTCGACGTCGTTCTCGACAACACCGTAGGTCCGCATCTCGAATTGCGACTGCGGCGTGCGCGAATGCCGCGGCCCCGGCTCGGCGAATGCGGCGATGCCGCCCGGCGTCAGCACGCGGCCGAATTCGCGCAGCACATCGTCCGGATTCGGCGCGTGGTGGAAGGCGTCGAAACAGATGATCCGCTCCACGCTGGCGTCCGGAAGATCGATGTGGCGCCCGTCGAACGGCAGAAACCGAGGTTCGGGACGTTCACCGATCGGCGGTTGCTTCTCGTACAACTCGCGCGCGATCCGCAACGCCGTCGGGGATACGTCGAGCAGGATGACGTGGCAGCCGAGCTGGGTCAGAAATCGCGACAGCCAGCCGGTGCCGGCACCGAATTCGAGCACGGTCGTCCCCGGCGTGAGCCGCAGTCCCTGCAGCAGCGTGGCCAGGGCGATCAGAATCGGCGGCGTCTCGTCGGGTTTGCTGAATGGCTTGGCGAGATGGTGCTCCCATTCCTGAAGAGAGGCGAAGTACTCCTCGGCGGTGCGATTCAACTCCTCGATCGACGTCTGCGCGATCATGTCGCGGACGTCGATCAACGCGCCGGCTGCCGGCTCGCTGGACGGCGTCGCGGCGTCCGCCTCGTCGCTCGCCGGGAACGAAAGCGGCGCCTGGACGAAGACGAGCGCGCTGGTCATCTCCTCGTCATACTGGAACGTGACGTGGCTCGTTTCGATCCCGGCCTCGGTCACGACGCGGAAGACATCGTCGAGATCGTAGGCATGGCTGGGGATGAACGGCTCATCGGCTGCCTTGCCGCGCAGGCGATTGAGGAGGCCGTTGACGATGGGAAGCCGTTCCCGAACACCGCGCGTCAACCCCACCAGCGGCGAGGCCGATCCTCGATAGAGAAAATGAAACGCGCCGATGCCGCCCGAACCGATGCATCCGAGGAGCTCGCGAAAGAGCGCCAGCCCCTGCGCGGGCGGAAGGCGCTGAAAGAGAAGGTAGGCGCTGACGAGATCGAACTTGCGCTGCGCCGGATCGAATTCAGAGGTGGTGGTGAAGTGAATGTTCGTGATCGATTGCTTCGCCGCTTCGCCTCGCGCCGCCGCAAGCATGGCCGGAGAGCGGTCGACCGCCGTGATGGAGACGGCGCGCCGCGCGAAGGGGATGGCCAGCCGCCCCGGTCCGCAGCCGTACTCGAGGATCGATTGCGGTGCGTAGTCGTGCACCAGCCGCCGCTTGATGGTGTAGAAAATCGAATCGGCCAGCAGCTCGCCGCTGTCGAAGAATTCGCGCTCGTTGTTCGCCGTCCGGTTCGCGTGCAGAAACTTCGGATCGGTGAAGACGGCGAAGTACGGCTCGCGCTCCGCGAATGATTCCCATCTCCGGTCCGGCTGCACGTTCATGCCGAGGGGATTATCGTTGCAACGCCGTGAACCTGATCCTTCTCTTCGACGACGATTTCATCGACGCCTCGCGCGTTCGGCTGACCGGCCGCCGCCTGCGGCATGTGACGGACGTGCATCGCGCCGCGGTGGGGGAGGAGCTCGCCGCCGGCGTCGCTGATGGCCGCATCGGACGCGGAACGATCACGAGGCTCGATGCCGAGGCGCTGGAGATGGATGTGACGCTCGACCGCGACCCGCCGGCGCCACTGCCGTTGACGCTCATCCTCGCGCTCCCGCGACCGAAAGTCCTGAACCGTGTCATCGCCTGTGCCGCGTCGCTCGGCATCAAGCGCATCGTGCTTCTCAACGCCTGGCGCGTGGAGAAGAGCTACTGGAGCTCGCCGCGTCTCTCCCCCGACAACCTCCGCGCGCAATCGATCCTCGGCTTGGAGCAGTCCCGCGACACCGTCCTCCCCTCGATCGAGACCCGCCGCCTCTTCCGCCCATTCGTTGAGGACGAGCTCCCCGCCCTCGCCCACGGCACGCGCCCCCTCGTCGCCCACCCGCGCGCCTCCGAGGCCTGCCCGCGCGACGTCCGCGACCCGGTCACCCTCGTCATCGGCCCCGAGGGCGGATTCATCGACGCGGAGATCGCCTCGCTGGAGCGGATCGGTTTTATCGCAGTCTCGATCGGCGAACGGATCCTGAGGGTGGAGACGGCGGTGCCGTATCTGGCGGCACAGTTGTATTGACTAAGTCTGTTAGCTAAGCTAACCTTTGTTGATCATGATCGAAGTCAATATCCATGAAGCAAAGACCAATCTCTCTCGTTTGCTGGCGCAGGTGGAAGCGGGGGAAGAAGTCATCATCGCTCGCAGCGGCGAGCCGATTGCGAAGATCGTTGCGATCGCGAGGCAGTCGAAGAAGCGCGTGCTGGGTGCGGATAGAGGCTTGATCGTGATCAGCGATGATTTCGATGATCCCGTTGATCCGGAAACGTGGACCTGATGCGGTTTCTGGTCGATACACACTGCTGGCTTTGGGCCATCAATTCGCCTGAAAGACTACAGCCGGCGGCAGTCGAGCTGATCGAAGGCAAAGAAAACACGGTGATGTTTTCGGCGGTTAGCGCTCTGGAAATCGCAATCAAGTATTCAACGGGAAAACTGCAGCTCCCGGAGCTACCCGAGGCTTTTGTGACGTCACGCATGGCAACCTTTGCGTTGACTCCGCTGCCGGTCTATCTGAGCCATGCGCTGCGTGTCGGTTTGCTGCCAAAGCTCCATCGCGATCCATTCGATCGTTTGCTGGTCGCGCAATCGCAAGTCGAACGCCTGCCACTGATGACGGCGGACGCGGCAATCGCAGCATACGATGTCGAGGTTATCTGGGCCGCCCGAGGCCGGGTGCCGCGTGGCCTGCGAAGTTGGACCGGCATTAACTAGCTCGCGCGAGGCGCCGACGATCCGCAGATGACGAATGGACATTAGGATTTGAGATGGTTTTATCTGCGTCCATCTGCGCCATCTGCGGATAGCCTTTTGAACGAAGCCGCCACTCACACACTCCACTCATCGATCAAACTCGCCACCAGCGCCGTCCATCCTGTCTGGTGCGACGCCCCCAGCCCTTCCCCTGTATCCCCATTGAAATACTCGAAGAACCAGATCAGGTCCTTCCAGTGCGGGTCGTGGGCGAAGAGCTCCGCCTTGCGGCTACCGCGGGGGCCGTGGGCGGGGCGGTAGCCGTCGCCGTCGGGGATGAAGATGCTGGTCATACGCCGGGCCAGGTCGGCGGCCAGGCCGGTCAGCGTGGTCGTGTTCTCCGGGGGCGGGACGGGCACGCCCGGCAGCGTCATCCCGCGTCGCCGGGCCGTTCCGGCGCCGACGCCTTCGTTGGCGCGGGTATCGGCGAACGTCGATTCCGAGTCGTTGCGCGGTTGAACGTCGTGGCCGTCGCGCAGGGCCACGCGCACGCTGCCGCTGTAAGCCTTCTCCAGTTTGCGCAGCGTCTCGATCATGAGGAACGTCGTCGGAAACCACACCGGTCCCCGCCAGTTGCTGTTGCCCCCCTTCAGCTTCGTCGTTGCCTCCGCCGGCTCGTACGTCACCGAGGCATTGCCGAAGACGAAGGGCTGCTGCTGATGGGCCTTGCTCAGGCTGCGCAGGCCGAACGTCGAAAGGAACTCCTCAGGATCGGCCACGCGCGCCAGAAGATGCTGGAGCTGATTCTGATCGACGACGGCAAGTACGTGCGTCGTATCGCCATTGTGGTGGACGGTGGTCACGCAGTGCTCGACGATGTCGGCGCGATGTTTCATGAACCAGTCGAAGTTGTCGCGGAAGACCTCGAACGGCTCGATCCACTTCCGCTCCAGCCGCTCGATGGCGTACAGCGGAATCAGACCGACCAGCGAGCGGACGCGGAAGGGGACGTTCCTGCCGTCCGGGAATCGCAGCAGGTCGTAGAAAAAGCCGTCGGCGTCGTCCCACAGCGTCCGGTCGCCGCGCATCATCTTCATGGCCGCGCCGATGTAGACGTAGTGCTCGAAGAACTTCGTGGCCAGCCCTTCATACGCCGCGTTCTCCCTGGCCAGCTCCAGAGCCATGCGCATCATGACCAGGCAGAACATCCCCATCCAGCCGGTGGCGTCGCTCTGATCGATCGAGGCGCCGCCGGGCAGGGTCTCGCTGCGGTCGATGACCGTGATGTTGTCCAGGCCGAGGAACCCCCCCTCGAAAACGTTGTTCCCCTCGCGGTCGACCTTGTTCACCCACCAGGTGAAATTCAGCATCAACTTGTGGAAGCACTTCTCGAGGAAGGAACGGTCCGCGCCGTTGCGGATGCGGTCCATGTTGTAGACGCGCCATACCGCCCACGCGTGCACCGGCGGATTGAGGTCCGAGAACTCCCACTCGTACGCCGGGATCTGTCCGTTGGGATGCTGGAACTGCTCGAACAACATCAGCCAGAGCTGCTCCTTGGCGAAGTGCGCGTCGATGAGCGCCAGGACGACGGTGTGGAAGGCCAGGTCCCACGCCGCGAACCATGGGTACTCCCACTTGTCCGGCATCGACAGGATGCGCATCGAATTGAGATGGCGCCAGCGCGCGTTGCGCCCGTGCTGACGCTCGGCCGGCGGAGGGAGCTTGGGATCGTCGCCGTCGAGCCAGATGTCGACGTCGAACAGGTAGCTCTGTCGCGACCAGAGCAGCCCCGCGAAGGCCTGCCTCTGCACGTGACGCTCCTCGGCGGATGCACGGGGAGGGTGGATGGCGGCGTAGAACTCGTCCGCTTCGGCGCGGCGGAGGTTGATGATCGAGTCCGGGGACGTGTTCGGCGATGCCCCGCTCGGCCCCAGTCTCATGGTCATGCTGTACGACGATCCCGGATCGATCTCGACACGCATCCAGCCGCAGGCTTTCGTTCCGCTCTGAGCCGGGTTCACGGCGTCGTGCTCGCCGTTGACGATGCGGCGATGAAAGGCATCCTTCACGTAGCGGCTGCGTGATGGCGCTCCCCAGACCCGCGGCCCATTAGTCTCGTTGTCGGTGAAGAGCAACTCCGTCCCGGCCGGAAACTCCAGCACGTGCGGCCCGAGGTGTGCGTTGTGGAGGAGGCCGGCCAGCGCGGGGGTGTTCGCGTCGTCCGCGAGCACGGCCGGGCGGCCATCGACATCGATCGCCGTGATCGACGGTGCCGGCACCGCTTCGCCGCTCCAGCTCCACGTATTGCGAAACCAGAGTTGCGGGATCAGGTGCAGCGGCGCGCGCTCGGGGCCGCGGTTGTGCGCGGTGATGCGGAAGAGCAGCGACTCGGCGTTCTCCTTCGCCACCTCGATGACCACGTCGAAGTAGCGGCCATCGTCGAAGATCCCGGTGTCGATCAGCTCGTACTCAGGGTCGTGCGACCCGCGCCGGCGGTTCTCATCGATCAATTGTGTGTACGGAAAGGCCCGCTGCGGATACTTGTAGAGCAGCCGCTGGTAGGAATGGCTCGGCACCGCGTCGAGATGGAAGTAGCACTCCTTGACGTCCTCGCCGTGGTTCGCCTCGCCCGGCACGAGGCCGAAGAAGCGCTCCTTGAGGATGGCATCCTGCTCGTTCCAGAGCGCCAGCGACCAGCAGAGGATCTGGTAGCGGTCGCAGAAGCCGGCGATGCCGTCCTCACCCCATCGGAAAGCCTTCGATCGGGCCAGATCGTGCGGGAAGTACGACCAGGCATCGCCACTGGCGCTGTAGTCCTCGCGCACCGTCCCCCAGGCCCGGTCGGCGAGATACGGCCCCCACTTGCGCCAGCAGGCGACGTCGTGCGGGGCGCCGGACATGCGGGCGCGTTCGGGATTTGTGGGTGTTGGAGGTTGAATGGTCACTGTTGAAGACTAATGTTGAATGTTGAATGTTGAATGTTCAATGAAAGAACCCCCCGGTCATTCAACATTCAACATTCATCATTGAACATTCAACATTGAGTCTTCACCACCGGTGATACGCCGGATGCCCTTCCTTCACCGCCACGAACGTACCGCGGCACGTGTCGGTGACCTTTCCGTTCGACTCGATCGACGCCTCCACCACCGCGCGGTCGCCGGTCACCTCGACCACGCGGGCGCGGACGCGCAGCGGCGCCATCGGCGTGGGACGTTTCAGGACGACATGGAAGTCGGAGGTGACCGTGCAGGGCGGCGCCGCGCTTCCGCTGCGCTCCATCAGCACCATCGTCGCCGCCCAGTTGCTGTGGCAGTCGAGCAGCGCGCCGATGATGCCGCCGTTCAGGACATTGTCGAACGCCGCGTGATGAGGCTCCGGCGTCCAATCGCAGACGAACTCGTCCCCCTCGCGAAAGCTGCGGATGCGCAGCCCCTTGCCGTTCGCCGGCCCGCACCCGAAGCAACGGTTCTGAGGAGCCCACGTCTCCTGGATGCTCTTTTCGGTCACGTGGGGATTGTATCGGTTGCGGCGCGCCAACCGCATTTCTAACACTCGCACTTGAATGGTTCCCTCGAGAGCCTTGCCACTCCCTTCATCGAGAGTCCTTCTCCCCCCGCGGTTTCTTGCGGGGGGAGAAGGTGGCGAAGCCGGATGAGGGGGGCACTTTACGAGAGTGTGCGATTTACCGACGCTGGTCCGAGAACGCTCGAAGGCGCGCGAATGACGTCCTCGTGAAACGCCCCCTCATCCGCCTTCGGCACCTTCTCCCCCAGCTGAAAAGCGCTGGGGGAGAAGGGTCTCGACGAGGTACAGAATGTCGACGATCTAAGTGAGACTGTGAGAAATGCGCTAAACCGCCATCACCTCCGGAAAGAACTCGTGGAACAGCCGTTCCAGCTCCGCGCGCGTGACGCCATCCTCGAGAAAGTGCACCGACGGCGCGAGCCGCGGATGCCGCGACAGCCGGTACGAGATTCCCCCAAGCGCGCGGCGAATCCCCTCGATCGTCTGATACGACGCCAGCCATCCCTCGTCGCGCATGCGCGGGTAGACGACGCGCAGGCTGCCCGGCAATCGGTCGATATGCGGATCGATGGTGGCGTAGACGCGCGTGAGGAACGTATCGAGCGGCTCGGACGAATAGCGACCGAAATCAGCCGCCAGAAAATGGTCGAAGAAAACGTCGGCGATGACGCGCGCGTAGTGGCCGTGCTCGGGGATCAGCACGCGGCGAAATGCCGCCACGGCCGGGTGCGAATCGGTGAAGGCATCGACGCGACGATGCTGCCGTATCCCCTCGGCGATCGCCGGCGCAAACTCGTCGCCGATCCGCCCCTTGACGAAGTCGCCGGCCAGGTTGCCGATCAGCGACTCCGCGTCCGCCCCGGCCAGGAAGAGATGCGCCAGATAGTTCACCCGGTCTACGATACCGGTATGCGCCGATCGATCATCTTTCTCATCGTCGTCCTCTCCGCCGGTTTCCTCCTCGGGCAGACCGTTGCCAGGCCTGCCATCGACCCATCCGAGTACGCGGCCCGGCGGGCGCGGGTGGCCAAAGAGATCGGGCCGAACGGCATGCTCGTCCTCTTCTCGCCGAAGCTGCAGATCCGCAGCGGCGATCAGGAGTGGCCCTTCCGGCAGAGCAACGACCTGCTCTACCTCACCGGAGTCGACGAGGAAGAGACCACGCTGGTGATGGTTCCCGGCGATCCCGAGTTCGCCGAGGTCCTCTTCGTCCGCGACCGCAATCCGCAGCAGGAGGTGTGGACCGGGCGCATCCCTTCCCACGAGGAGATCACCAGGAGCAGCGGCATCAAGCGGGTCGAGTCGTCGCGTGTCGCGCGAAACTTCATCAACACCGCCATCACCGGGTGGCCGTGGGTGACGAACTTCGATGCCCTCACCGAACGCTTGCCGCCGCGCTCTCTGCCGCATTTCTATGATGCCGTCGTCAACGGCGGCGCCGCGATCTGGACGGTCGACGAGGCCCGCATCCCCGATCCCACCGCGCCGGCCACACAGGAGCAGTTGTTCGTGCGCGATCTGCGCGAGCGCCACCCCTCTCTCCTGTTCCGCGAGGCACAGCCGATGCTCGTCCACATGCGCGAGGTCAAGAGCCCGGCCGAGATCGCCGTGATCCAGCACGCCATCGACATCACCGAGGCCGCGCAGAAAGCGGCCATGAAACGGGTGCTGACGGCCACCAGCGAAAACCAGGTCGACGCCGTGATCGACTTCACCTACAAGGATCTGGGGACCTGCTGCTGGGCCTTTCCCTCGATTGCCGCTTCCGGAAAGAACACCACCACGCTGCACTACATGACCAACAACGGCCCCGTCGACCGCCAGGGTCTGTTTCTCACCGACCTCGGCGCGGAGTATCTCGGCTACTCGGCCGACGTCACCCGCACCTATCCCGCCAGCGGCAAGTTCACCGCCGACCAGCGCGCCATTCACGACGCCGTCTTCGCCGCGCAGGAAGCGGCCATCGCCGCGCTCAAGCCCGGCGGCCATTTCCGCGACGCCGATCACGCCGCCATCGCCGTCATCGGCCGCGAGCTGGCGCGATTGGGTTTAATTGCTAACGCTGAGCCCCGGCAGATCTATATGTACTTCCGCCACGTCCCCGGACATCACCTCGGCCTGGAGACCCACGACGTCGCCGACCGCGACCGCCGAATCGAGCCGAACATGGTCTTCGCCGTCGAGCCCGGGATCTACGTCCGCAAGAACGACGTCCTGGCCAGTCCCGTCTACGCCAGGCTGTCGAAAGAGGAGCAGGCCACGATCGCCAAAGCCCTCGACCGCTACGACGGCATCGGCGTGCGGATCGAAGACAACGTGGTGATCACCGAGAGCGGCGCGCGCCTGCTGTCGTCAGGCTCCCCAAGAAAATCCGACGACATCGAACGCTTCATGGCCAAATGATTTGATCCGCAGATGACGCAGATGAAACGCAGATAGGGGGTCGTCTCCTATCTGCGTCCCATCTGCGTCATCTGCGGATTGGTTCTTCACACCGACCGCATCACCAGCCGGAACGGGCTCGGGCCGAAGGTGTTGTCCGGACGCATCGTCAGGACGCGGACCGTGTTCGGCTTGTTGCCCGCATCGTCGCCGGGGGTGGCGGCGATGAAGCCGCCGGCGCCGTCGACGTCCGCGGTCATGCCGAATTCGCGCGCGGTGATCATCGGCAGGGTGACGAGGTATTCGCCGGGCGTGATGGTCTCCACCTCGGCCGGCGTGCTCGAACGCGTCAGCCGGGCACGGCCTGATTGATCGACCGTGAAGTTCCACTGCATCTGGGCGAACATAGTCATCACCTCTCTTTCGAATAGTGATTACGGATGACGAAACGTTACAGATTGGTCCGCCGTCGATCGGGATATCCTTCGCCCCTCGCATGAATGCCATCGAAACGCGCTCGCTGCGCAAGGTCTACCCGGCGCCGGCCGTCAAGAAGAAGCGTGGTGTGCCGCCTCCTCCCGCCCCGCCCGCGGGCGGGATCGTGGCCATCGACGCGCTCGACCTCACCGTCGCCGAAGGCGAATTCTTCGGCGTCCTCGGTCCGAACGGGGCGGGCAAGACCACGCTGATCGGCATCCTCACCACCCGCGTCCGCATCACCGCCGGCGAAGCATTCGTCGCCGGCGCCGACGTCACCACCCGGCCGGCCGACGTGCGCCGGCGCATCGGCGTCGTTCCGCAGCGGCCGAATCCCGACCGCAGTCTCAGCGTCATCGAGAATCTCGTCTTCCACGCCACCTACTTCGGCATCCCTCGCGCCGATGCCCATCGCCGCGGCCAGGAACTGCTCGAGCGGCTCGGCATCGCCGACAAGATGAACGCCAAGGTCGACCAGCTCTCCGGCGGCCAGCAGCAGCGCCTCATGATCGCCCGCGCGCTCTCGCACGACCCGCGCGTGGTCTTCCTCGACGAGCCGACCGTCGGCCTCGATCCCCAGGCGCGCCTCTCGTTGTGGGAGATCCTGCGCGAACTGCACGGGCAGGGGAGAACGATCGTGATGTCGACCCACTACATGGAAGAAGCCGATCAGCTCTGCGACCGGCTGGCCATCATCGACAAGGGAAAACTCCTCGCGCTCGACACCCCTGCCGCGCTGAAACGGAAGGCGCCCGGCGACACGCTCGTCGAGGTCACCTTCGATGGCGACGCCACCGTCGCCGCCGACGCCGCGCGGGCGATGGAAGGAGTCTCGAACGCCGAGGCCCGCGGCCCGTTGCTGCGTGTATTCAGCAAGCGGGGAGGAGCGCTCATCCCCGCCCTCATCGACGCCGGCGAAGCGCATGGCAGGATCGTCCGCGACATCCATCTCTCGCGGCCCAGCCTGGAGACGCTCTTCATCTCCCTCACCGGAAGGAAACTGACATGACCGCGGAACCGCTCTCGCCCGTCACCCCCTCGCGCGTCTTCGCGGCCATCCTGCTCCGCGACATCACCGTGGCCCGCCGCGAACTGCCCTACTTCCTCGTCCGCACCGCCCTGCAGCCGATCCTCCTCGTCGTCGTCTTCGGCTTTCTCCTGCCGAAGATGGGGATGATCGGGCGCGGCTACTCGACGATCATGCTGCCGGGCGTGCTGGCGCTGAGCCTGACCCTTTCCGCCATCCAGTCGGTGGCGCTTCCGATGATGCAGGACTTCGGCTTCACCAAAGAGATCGAAGACCGCCTGCTCTCGCCGGTGCCGATTCAACTGGTGGCGGTGGAGAAAGTCGTCTCCGGCGTTCTGCAGGGCATCGTGGCCGCGCTCTTCGTCCTGCCGGTGGCCCGGCTGATCATGGGGCCGATCCCGGGCCTCAGTTTCGGCAACGCTCCTCTGCTCCTTGCCGTCACCATCCTCGGCGGGGCGGCCTTCTCGGCCATGGGCCTCTACCTCGGCACCGGCATTCCGCCACCGCAGATCGGCCTGATGTTCAGCGTGATCGTGGCGCCGATGATCATGTTCGGCTGCACGTACTACCCCTGGGCCGGTCTCACCCATGTGCCGCTGATGAAGTGGCTGGTGCTGATCAACCCTCTGGTTTATGTGTCCGAGGGGATGCGCGCCGCGCTCACGCCGGGGGTGCCGCACATGCCGATCGCCGCGATCCTGGCAGCCCTGGTGGTGCTGACGGTCCTGTTCATGTGGATCGGGCTGAGGGCGTTCGACAAGCGGGCGATGAGCTGAGGTTCGCGGCCGGAGCGCTGGCGTCTCGCCGGCTGGCCCGGGGGCGTCTCGCCCCAGGTGTGGAAGACGCCAACGTTCGCCTGGTAACCCTCAGCGGCGAGACGCCGCCGAGCCAGCCGGCGAGACGCCAGCGCTCCGGCCGAAAACCACCCCTTGTCCCCGCTCCATCTTCCGCGTAAGATTTCGAGGCGACTCCCCATCGCGCCAGCTTCGGCCCCCATCAGCGCTTCAGTCCTTAAATACTGATGGACGCGGGCGCGCGAACAGAATACACTGTACGTGGTTTGTCCATCCAAAATCGTAGTAGAGAGGAGAACGTGTGACACCAGCAAAGAGCAACCGTGGTAGACCCATTGTTCACACCGAGCCCTGGGCGAAGATTACAGTCGTCCTGTTGGATCGGCATGTCGCGTACCTCGATCGTCTTGCCATCGACATCCGTCTGAAGCATGGCAAGGCAATCAGTCGCGCGGAAATCATCCGAGGCTTGATCGAAGCTGCTTTCCAGAGCAACGTCGATCTTTCGCAGGCGGATTCGATCGGGACGCTTGTCGAGCTTCTGACCGGATCGCCGATGAAGAATCGGAAAACCCGCTAGTCAGCGGGATGCAGTTCGCCTCCGGCCTTTCGCGCGCAGTTCGCCTGCCGCGAGTTGAGCGATCTCATACTCACTGCTCGCAACAGTGAGATCGATGTTGCTCTCCTCGATGCGGTCGAGAATCGTGCGGATCGCATGGGGCCACCCGAATGCCTTTGGCATCGCGGGATTGATCTCGTCCGACATCTTCGCCAGAAACGAAGCATGCCGGTGCGAGAGGAAAATGGTCTCTGTCGCCGGGTCATGCCCGGCGACAGTTTTATTGGTAGAGGCTAGTTTCATAACCGGGTCCACATGAGGAGTGTCTGGGGACCGGAAATCCCTACCCACCCCACCAAAAAATTTTCTTTTTGGCTAGGAGAGAGGGGGCTGGGTGGCGGGCACGAGCATGACAGGCGTCTCCACCTGACGGATGATGTCCTTCTTCAGCGTGCTGATCTCATGCGCCGCCGCGTTGAGGAAGAGGGCATCGGCATCCGCCCCTCGGACGTGACGCACCAGCTCGGCGTCGATGTCCTTTCCTTTCAATATGATCGGCTTGGTTTCGACACCGGCGAACAGCTCCCCCGTCATCCGCGACACCAGCGCCTCCCCGGCGGCCTGTTCCGGATCGTCGCAGACGATGATGAGCTGGACCTCCGACTTCTCCCGCCGGGCGATCGAGGCCGCCAGCGCCGCCGCCG
>Ga0247668_1000265_pt1 | contig 13863 bp, 12 predicted proteins | sample CNK09_metaG_FD_182737 | JGI IMG/M metagenome (GOLD analysis project Ga0247668, IMG submission 182737) | Soil microbial communities from Purdue University Martell Research Forest, Indiana, United States - CNK09 | ecosystem: Environmental > Terrestrial > Soil > Temperate forest > Bulk soil...
GCTGCGAGGCACGGCGAACCTTGCGTTTTCTGCAACCCAACTTAGCTTGGATCAACGCATCAGGGCGAACGAAGGAGAAAGAAACGATATGGCTCGCTGAAGGAGTTAGTAAACGGGCTGGTGGCGCCGGACACTCGGCGGCTGTCCGGACTCCACGCCAGCCAATAGATCGTGCCGGCTTCCTCGGGCAGCGAATAGAGCCGCGTTCCTGGACGACGTGTTCCAGAGGCGAATGCGGTTTTGCATTCCGATAGGCAAAGCCACAATGTTCCCCGCAAAGGCCGGCTTCAAAGCGCGATATTGATCCCTGAAATACTCCTTGAATTCCCCAATCCTTTCGAGGCTGGGCAAGGCATAGATGGCGCCTCCTGTGTCCGAGACGAAGGAAAGGTATTTCCCGTCCGGGCTCAAATGCGCGTTGCCCTCGGTTTTCAATGGCAACTGGTTCAATCGTCGGCCGGTCTTAAAATCGAATATGTTGACCACCTCCGAAGAATTCGAGCTTTGGATTTCCACGCATTTCATGGCCAACAGCCCGCCATCCGGAGTCACGTCCACTCCCATTGCGTGCCTGGGGGGGTTATGTTGGTCACTGAATATCCCGACACAAACTTCTCGGCCTTGATGTCGAAGAGTCGAAACCTCACGTAAGGCATCGTTAGTTGTTCGTCATTGCTCATTGATTAGGCATTATGGTTTAGAAATTAGTCATTGGAGAGCGGTTCGCGCTGTCGCATATCCGGCGGCTTCCTCAGTAACAGCGGGGGCTGGCTTTTGCGGCGCCGATCTGGGAGGAGACGTAACCCCAGTTCCTTCACATTGTCCTCCACACGTTGTCCTCACTGAATACTGAAAACTGATTACTTTCTCTCTGTCCCTTCCATCCTCTCCTTTCCCCCTTCCTCTGTTTCCTCTGTTTTCTCCTGTTCAACTGTATTACAGGTGGAAATCGCTGCTTGACCGCCACGGGCATTTCTGCCAATGTACCGTTAACAATGCCGGCCGGTTCTAACACGACTGATCACATTTATGCCTTTGAACAACTCAGAACGGAACGGGATGCGACACCTGCTAATTCTTGTGACTACGCTGCTCAGCGCAGGGACAAGTTATGGCCAGCTTTTGCTCCAGCCTGGCCAAAGCTGGACCTACCAATTCAGCACGCTTCCTTTTACCGGAGTGGTATCTGTCTTCACAGCCAACCCGCAGGGCTCCTTACAATTCACCGTCAATAGCTTGAGTTGGCAGCCTGGAGCCGTGCTCCACTATGAAATGTTTGAGAACAGCACCGCAGAACCCCCTATTGCCTCCGGCACGCTCAGCTCGCCGCCGCCGTTTTCGGGCTCCAGCCAGTCGCTTTCCAGTTGGCAAGATCGGCAAGGAGCTGTGCGCTTCACCATGACCGCCGGCTCGGCGACGGTTGACAGCATTACCTTGCAGGCGATCGTGAGCGGCCCAAGCCTGAGCTCGTATAATGTTTATTCGGATACATTCGTGCCCGTGCCCGAGCCCACGGCCACGATTCTGTTCGGGGCAGGCATGGCGATCCTCTTGCTCGCGAAACTGCACCATCAAAAGTCATAGCAGGATCGGTCCTAAAATTGTGACAGTGAAAACTCTCACTGGGTTTAAAAGACTGAATTGTCATAATTCTAGACCGTTTTGAGAAATTCGCTCAGTGATCGTGATGGAATGGCCCACCTTGCCTCTCTGAAAAACAAATCCAGCGCATCTCTGTTCCGACTAACTCCGGGTAAGGAACTTATGGAAGTAGGGGGGGGGAGTGCTGGAGTTGTGGGATCAAGAAAGTGTCACTCAGCGCGTGTTCGACACGCTAAAGCGGGACACCCAAACGTGACGGAAAGTGCCCATTTCCGAAGCAGACTGATTTCTGCTTTCAGCTTTCACAATTTCTGCTTTTCAGACCGACCACCTCCGGCAACCTTCATTGATTTTTGATTTCTGCTTTCTGAGGGCCTCCCGGATTCTCACGGGCCCAGCCTTCAATGCGCTCGAACTTGGGACGCGCTGCCGACTGGCAGTCGGCGATACAGCAGGCTGGCAACCCGCGCTACGTTCCAAACTGCAGCACTTTGTCACTGGCCCTGCGGGACCGGCATGTGTAACCCAGATGGTTCTGGCGGAGTCATAGAGTAGATGAGATGCTGCCGGAATCGGGCATAAGCAAAATGAGCGCAACGACTGCAACAAAAGCTCCAGGCCGGTATCAACGCAAAACGATCTGGGTGGCCGCCGGTCTGGCGGTGGTGTTAGTGGCTGGCGGCGTGGCGCTGTGGAAAGGCATTTCCAATCCTCCCAAGCCGTGGCTGGTCCGTTGGCGCGTCACTCGCTTCCTCAAGAAACAAAGCGACCGCAGCAACTTCAAGATTGATTTCCAATTTCCGACCCGCGCGGAAATGGCCAAGGCGCCGCCAAAAAATGACAAACCTGCCGATGCCATGGCAAAGGGACAACTGACCGGCAAAGACTTCGACGCTCTCAAGGCGGAGTACATTAATTTGGAAAGCGCCGTGCTGGGTTTGGAGCGCAAGGTCGCTCAACAACAAACCGATCTGATGGAGAAAAAAAGGCAGCTCGAATCCGTCTCCAGGGAGCTTGCCGATGCGGAAGCCCGCGTGGACGCCACGAATGTGTCCTTCTTGCAATCGAAGGCCACCTATCTGCGCGAGCGGATCGCTGCCATGGAAGCGAAGATCGCCGAGCAACCGGAAATGAAGGCGAAGCAGGAAGCCCTGGCCCCCGTCATCGCTGACCTGTGGGATTTTCAACGTGCCTGGCTTACGGAGGCTGAGGCATCCGGGGCCAACGGCGTCAACAGGCTGGCCAGCGCGAGCGTGGCGCTGATCGGCGACATCCGCCAGCAACTCGATGATGCGGCCAGCTACGTCGAGATCTACAAATTAATCGGTCAGGAGCTGTGGGTGGCGGAGCGCCTGTTTTCGAGCGCCAACCCGGAGCACCGCCGGGTCGGTCTCAGCCTTGCCCTTCAGGCCAGCCAGAGCGCCCAGGGTTTAGCCCAAAACGGCTGGCTCGCCGGTCGGATTTGTGAAGGCTATATCTGGCCCAACCTCGACGCGGCAGATGATCGCAATCGACGGTCCGCAACCAGCCTGGAAAATGTGCTTGCCGAGTGCGCCACCATCTTTCGCCAGATCGACGAGTGGCCAAATGTTTCGCGCAGTTATGAGCTGCTGCTGGCCAAAGCCAGCACGCCTCAAGCCGCCGATTCCGCCCGAGCGCAAATCGCCGTGGCCCACGAACAATCCGGCGACATCAAAGGCGCGCTGCACTATCTTCGCGAAATCAAAGCGACGAATGACTTTCGTGGGGTTCTTCGCAGGATTCCGCGATTGGAGCGGCAATTGAGGTAGGAGTTCAGTGGTCCGTGGCCTGCCTTACCGATAAATAATCTCCGGCAAATAATCCATCTTCGCGTGCTTGGCCATGGAGCAGAGAATGTCCAGCACCGGAGTGACGCTTTTGCTCAGATCCTTGGCCATGCGAATCAGGGCAACCAGGGCGCCGTCCCGATGTTTTCGCAGCTTCAAAGAAGTCTTCATCCACGCTTTGACTTTCCGGGGCAGGCCCTGGCCGGCGCGGGTGGAGACGATTACCAGATCCGCGCGCGTGGTCGCAAAGGTCGCGGCTTTGGCTGCCTTCGAGTCCTGCAAGGAATCGAACTGGCACCACTTTAAATGAAAGCGGAAGTCAGCCTTCAGATTGTGAGCCAAACGCTTGCAAAGTTTCGCCGCTTCTTTCCGTGATTTTGCGTCTCCGTAGATAATCGAGATGGTGATTGGCTCTGAAAGCACGCCCGAGGCGACTTCGACGCCCGACAACGACCTTTGCTGATCCTGGTACATAGTTTTGTGTTGTTTTTCTCTTCTGTCAGAGCCGATCCACAATGGTCAGCTTGGATTAGAGGCTGCGAACCGCCGCAGCGTTCAAGATTTGTTCGGGCCATGTCCGCTAATCAGTTTTTAACCACGGCTGCTACAATTCTTTAGCACATCTGCCAGTAATTAATAGTTGTTTCTTTATTTGCGCGATTTTTTGGCGAATGGCACGTAAACTCGTGGCGTGAAATTGATTTCATGGAACGTGAACGGCTTGCGCGCGGTGTTGCGCAAGAATTTCCTCGATTACCTCGCGGAAGAAGCGCCGGACATTCTCTGCCTTCAGGAGGTCAAGGCCGGTCCGAACGATGTCGAGCAACTTTGGCCCAGGACTTACACGACCTATTGGAACACGGCTCAGAAGAAAGGCTATGCTGGCACGGCCATTTTTACGAAGAGCCGCCCGCTTAGTATCTCCTGCGGGATACGAATGGCCAAACACGATTGCGAAGGCCGCGTCCTGACCGCTGAATATCCGGACTTTTATCTCGTGAATGTGTACGTGCCGAATTCAAAGCGCGACCTCAGCCGCCTGGCCTACCGGCAGGAATGGGATCGCGCCTTCCTGCGTTATCTGAAGAAGCTGGAGAAATCCAAGCCTGTCATCTTCTGTGGCGACCTCAATGTGGCGCACACCGAATTGGACCTGGCCAATCCCAAATCCAACATGGGCAATCATGGGTTCACGCTGGAAGAGCGCGCCGGCTTCACCGCTTTGACTAAGGCGGGTTTCGTCGATACCTTCCGCGAATTCGAGAAGGCGGGCGGACACTATACGTGGTGGAGTGTCATGACCGGGGCACGCGCCCGGAACATCGGCTGGCGCATCGATTATTTCCTCATTTCCAGCGCCCTCCGTCCCCGCCTGAAGCGCGCCTTCCACCGCTGCGACGTCCTCGGTTCCGACCACTGCCCGGTGGGAATTGAAATTGAATGACGATTGGTGGAAGAACGAGTTCAAATTCAAATTCACGGTGACGCGAGCAAATCGACGCTGATTTATTTGCCCGGAATGCACGGCGACTCGACTCTGATTAGCAGCTTTCGCGCAGCCCTGGATGGCCGCGTCCACTTTGTCGAGATTACCTACCCACGCACTGTCGAGTGGACTTTGGAGCGATATGCGGACGCGGTGACGGATGCCTTGGCCGCAGATAAAATTCGCAAAGGCTGGTTGCTGGCCGAATCGTTTAGCTCGCAAGTGGCATGGAAGATCCTGCATCGCGCGAAGGAAAGCGGCTTTCAGATGCAAGGGCTGATCCTGGCCGGAGGATTTGTCCGGCACCCGATAATGTGGAACGTCCTTTTGGCCCGGTGTTTGAATCGAGCGATTCCAATGTCACTGCTAAAACTCGCGTGCGGTTTTTACGCGCGCTACGCCAAGCTCCGTCATCGTCGCGCGCCGGAAACCCTCGCCTGCATCTCCGATTTTGTCAGGAATCGCACCACCGAGATTGACAGGAAAGCGATTTGCCATCGGTATGACCTTATCGCGCAAAACAATCTTCAATCTATCGCGCGCGAGGCTCGTTTGCCTGTTTATCAATTGTGCGGCTTTTTCGATCCAATCGTGCCATGGCCCTTCGTCCGCCCCTGGCTTAAGAAGAACTGCCCGGGCTTCCGCGGCTGGAAGCTGATTTGGCGCGCCGACCACAATGTGCTTGGAACGGCTCCGCAAGCCGCCGCCGAGTGTGTGCTCGGCTGGATCAGTCGCGGTTGATTATCGATTGTCGCCACAACCGGCAACTTTCGCCAACGGGTCCAGTCACCGCGTCGCATCTGGAAACGTTACGTCAAACCCCTCTCGCGCGAGCCGCTCGCGCAATCGGCGGACATGCCCCTCGTCGCGTGTTTCGACGACGCAGTGGACGGTGACGGTGCTAATATCTTCACTGGCGAAGGCGCGGTCGTGGGCAATGTCGCGCACACTGGCACCTTCGTCGGCAATCACTGCGGTGAAGCGGGACAGACCGCCGGGCCGATCGCTAATAACGGCGGAGAAGCGGCAAAGCCGCCCATCGGCGGCAAGCCCGCGCTCGATGATTCGTCCGAGAATGTTAGTGTCGATATTCCCTCCACAAAGCGGGAGGACGATTTTTTTGCCCCTCAGTTCTGGCAGCAAACCGGCCAGGCAGGCGGCGAGCGGCACGGCTCCAGCGCCTTCCACGACGGCCTTTTCGAGTTCCACCAGGCGCAAAACCGCCAGCGCAATGGCGCGTTCGCCAACCGTCACCAACCGATCGATGTAGTGGCGCGCGATCTGAAAAGCGTTCTCTCCCACCCGCGGCACGGCCAGTCCATCGGCCAATGTGGGCTGCATTTGAATCAATACCGGCGCGCCCGCTTTGACCGCCGCCGAATAGCTGGCGGCGCGCTCGGGCTCTACGCCGATGATGCTAACGTTGGGTTTGAGCGTTTTGATCGCGAGCGATAGACCCGCGATTAGCCCGGCGCCGCCGATCGGAACAATCACGGCATCGAGGTCTGGCACTTGTTCGACGATTTCCAGGCCCATGGTGCCCTGCCCGGCGATAATGTCGGGGTGATCATAACCATTGATGTAGGTGAGATCCTGCTGCTCGACCAACTTCATGGCGTGACCCCGCGCCTCTTCGATGTTCGCGCCCTGGAGCAAGACGGTGGCTCCAAGTTGCTGACAGTTGACGATCTTGGTCAAGGGAGCAAAAGAGGGCATGACGACCGTGACCGGGATCGCGAGCAGTCGGGCGTGGTAGGCGAGGCCCAGCGCGTGGTTGCCCGCCGACGCCGTGATCACACCGCGGCGCTTTCGCGTGTCGTCCAGCAGGAGCAGGGCATTGCGCGCCCCGCGCTCCTTGAAGCTGCCGGTGCGCTGAAGAAAATCCAACTTGCAAAAAATCTCAGAACCGGTCGCCATCGAAAGCGGCACCGAATGCGGGCAGGGCGTGCGTTGGACGCTTCCTTTGATGCGTTCGGCGGCGGACTGGATGTCGTCGATTGTAAGTGGCATTGAGGTCATATTCTCTCAAAATATCTAACCCGCTCCCAATCGGTCACGGCGTTGTCGAAGGCGGCCACCTCAAGGCGTGCGGTGTGGACGTAGAAATCAACTACCTCGTCGCTGAGGGCGCGGCGAGCGAGACGCGACTGGTCGAGGAAGTCAGCGGCCTCCCGTAGCGTCTTTGGCAACGACGGCAAGTTGGGATCAACGTAGGCGTTGCCTTCGTAGTCCGGACCGCAATCGAGACCTTCCTCAATTCCGGCCATCCCAGCAATGATGGTAGCGGCAAAGGCGAGGTAGGGATTGGCATCAGCGCCCGGCATGCGATTCTCGATGCGGAACGATTTGCCCTCTCCCACCACGCGAAAACCGACCGTGCGATTGTCATGCGACCAGGCCAGTTTGGTTGGCGCCCAACTGGCGGACTGATAGCGTTTGTAGGCGTTGATCGTGGGCGCAAAAAAGTAACACAGTTCGCGCGAGTACTTCATCAAGCCGCCAAGAAAATGGTGAAAGAGTGTCGAGCCGGCTTTCTTGCGCGAGCCCCAGAACACATTCCTGCCTTTCTGCCAAAGGCTGGCGTGGATGTGGCAACTGCTGCCCGGCTCGGTCATCGATGGTTTGGCCATAAAGCTGACCGCCCTGCCCTGCTGGGCGGCAATTTCCTTCACGCCCTGTTTAAAGAGCACGTGTTGATCTCCCATTGGGACCGGTTCCGTATGGATAAAATTGATCTCGTGCTGTCCCCTGCCCCATTCGCCCTTGCTCGATTCGACCGGAACTTCGGCGCCAAGCATCTGATTTCGGATGGAGCGAAAAAGCGGCTCATCACGCGCCGGTTGCATCGTGTGATAGTCGATTCGATAATCACTCGAAGGAGTCAGGTCGCGATAGCCGCCGGTGAAGGCGTCGTGGTAGGTATTATTGAAGAGAAAAAACTCCAACTCGCTGGCGATCTGGCAGGTCAGCTTCTTGCCGGCGAGCAAATCCACTTGGCGCTGCAAGAGTGTTCGAGGCGCTTCGGCAACTGGTTTTCCACCGTGCTGGCGCAGGTCGCACAAGACCAGCGCGGCCGCAGGTTGCCATGGAAGCAGTCGCAGGCTTGAAAGGTCGGGACGCATTTCGAAGTCGCCAAAACCTTTTTCCCAGTTGGCCAGCTTAAAGCCGGTCATCGGCTCCATCTCGATATCGACGGTCAGGAGGTAACTGCAGCCGTGGGTGCTGTGGCCGAGCACGTTTTCCAGGAAGAATTGGCCGGTGAACCGCTTGCCAACCAGCCTGCCGAATACATCCGGGCAGCTAACAATGACCGTGTCAATCTCGCCGCGCTTAATCTTGAGTCTCAGGCTTTGGAGGTCCATACCTCAGGGATCTAGTGTCTTCACCGTCCCGGCGTCAAGCAGCGTAAACGCGCCGCACGCCCAGCCGCGACCCAGCCCGCCGCCAAACTCTTGCCGGGCAAGTCTCAGCTTGATACCGTCCCCTGATGCTGGGCACAAAAGAAACAAGCGCCGCGTCTTCACTCGCGCCAGAGCGCAAGCGCGGTTCGATGGTCGATCCGCTGACGTTAATGTCGATCAAGAACCTTGAATTGCGCGCCAAGGTCGTCGTGGAAGGGTTCTGGAATGGGCTGCACCGCAGTCCGTATCATGGATTTTCCGTCGAATTCACCGAGTATCGGCAATACAGCCCGGGCGATGACTTGCGATATTTGGATTGGCGGCTTTATGCCCGCAGCGATCGTTATTACATCAAAAAATTCGAGGACGAAACGAACCTTCGCTGCCATCTGCTGGTCGATAATAGCCGCTCGATGGGCTACGGCTCTCTGCCTTACACCAAAGCCCAATACGCGAATACCCTCGCAGGGACCCTTGCTTATTTCCTCTACCTTCAAGGCGATGCGGTGGGCCTGCTCAGCTTTGACGAGGGTCTGCGCGACTATCTGCCGGCCCGCAACCGCACCGGTCACCTGCGGCACCTGATGCTCGCACTGGAAAAACCCTCTGGCGGCGTCGCCACCGATCTCATTGCCCCGCTCAAACGGATTGTCGAAATTGTGGCTAAGCGCGGGATGATGGTGTTCATCTCGGACCTGCTCGCACCATTGGACGCTTTGGAAAAAAATCTGCTGTCACTGATGGCCTGCGGGCACGAGGTAGTGGTCTTCCAGATTCTGGACCCGGCCGAACTTACGTTTGATTTTGGCAAAACGTCGCTCTTTCACGACCTCGAATCGGGTCGGGACCTCTACGTCGAGCCTGCGGCTATCCGCAAAGAATATTTGAAGAAATTGGAGGCGCACAATGCCCAGGCCAAACGCATTTGCGAGAAGCTTGGAGTGGCTTACCGACAATTTTCCACTGACCGTCCTCTGGAACTGGCTTTGTTCGATTTTCTACGAGCCCGCATGGACCGTGGCAAAAACCTGAAGCGAGGCGGCACCCGCTCCGCAGGTTTTTGAACCGCTGGCTTCGCCGCGCGTGTTACCGGCCTGACACGCTGAAGAGTGGACACCGAAAGCTGCACGGTGAAAATTGTTGGTGCGGGAGAACCACGAGCGCCCATGGGCAATATGGGTTACATTGGGCGGTATGAAGGAAAAGGAGCACAGCAAAAGTGAGTTCCCAACTGAACCGTCCGAGTCGGCCAAAGTCGTCGGCCTGCGTTATGTGACAGACGAGATGCCGGGCATTCGTCGTGAAAGAGTGGGGCGGGGCTTTCGCTATCGCGCTCCAGGAAGGAAGGCGCTTCGCGATCCCGCGCACTTGGCCCGCATCAAAGGGTTGGTCATTCCACCCGCCTGGCGTGACGTTTGGATTTGCCCAATCGCCCATGGGCACTTGCAAGCAACCGGGCGAGATGCGCGTGGGCGCAAACAGCATCGCTACCACCCCCGCTGGCGCCAGGTGCGCGACGAAACCAAGTACGTTCGGATGGTGGCCTTTGCGCGCGCCATGCCGAAAATTCGCCGGCGCGTGGCGGCTGACTTGAAGCTCGCCGGATTGCCGCGTGAAAAAGTGCTGGCCACCGTAGTGAAACTGCTGGAGGTGAGCCTCATTCGGGTCGGCAACGAGGAATACGCCAAGGAGAACAAATCCTTCGGCCTCACGACCATGCGAGACCGCCATGTCGCAGTCAATGGTTCGAAGCTCCATTTTGAATTCCGGGGCAAAGGCGGAAAGGAACACGAGATCGAAATTCGCAATCCACTCCTGGCCCGCATCGTCAAGAACTGCCAGGATCTGCCTGGTCAGGAACTCTTCCAATACCTTGATGGTGACGGCGAGCGGCACCGGGTGGGCTCCGACGACGTCAACGAATACTTGCGCGAAATCAGCGGCGCAGATTTTAGCGCCAAGGATTTCCGGACCTGGTCAGGAACAGTTTTGGCCGCGCTGGCCTTGCAGGAGTTCGAACGATTTGATTCCCAGGCGCAGGCGAAAAAGAATGTTGTGCGGGCCATTGAAAATGTCGCACGACGTCTGGGCAACACGCCCAGCGTTTGTCGCAAATGCTATATTCACCCCGCCGTAATCGAGTCCTACCTCGAAGGCAGCATGCTCGCCACGGCACGGCAAAAGGCGGCGGACGAAATCACCCACTCGCTGCGGCGTCTCCAACCTGAGGAAGCCGCGGTGTTGGCATTGCTTGAAGAACGCTTGGCGCACGAGGCGAACAAGAAGGATTTGGGCAAAGCACTGGTCGCGTCACTGAAAATGAATTCACGGCGCTAGTAATCAGCTTTCCGCCGGCACTTTCCCATAGCGCCCAGAGCCTCGCACAGGCCGTAATTCTACACAATTTCAAAGGAAAATCCCTTTAGATACTCGGTTTCCGGGATGGCCGGAATGACCGGATGGTCCGGTGCCTGTGTGTAGATCGCCACGCGGCGCAAGACTCGGTGTGCGTCAACCGCGGCCGCGAGAATGGCGTTCTGGAAGGTGACCGCATCAACGTGGTGGGAACAGCAGAACGTGGCCAGCGTTCCGCCGGGCTTCAAAAGCTTTAAGGCCCGGAGATGGATTTCCTTGTAGCCGCGGAGCGCGTCTGGAACCGAAGCGCGGTTGCGGGTGAAGGAGGGTGGGTCCAAGACAATCACATCAAATTGCGGAACGACTTTTTCGTGCGGTTTGGTCATCGTTCGCGCTTTGAGCCAATCAAAGACATTGGCCGCTTCAAATGAACATTTCTCGGCCAGGCCATTGGCGGCCGCGTTGGTGGCAGCCGCGGCCACAATTTCCGCGCTTTGGTCCACCCCGTGGACGTGGGCGGCTCCGGCACGAGCGGCATGGAGAGCAAACCCGCCCAAAAAGCTGAAGCAGTCGAGCACCTGCGCCCCCGGCGTTTGAGCGACGATGTCGGCCACGCGCTGGTAGTTCACTTGCTGATCGAGATACAAGCCGGTCTTGTGCCCTGCCAGCAGGTTGGTCTGAAAGTGAAGCCCGTTGAGATTCACGGCGACTTCGCCATCCAATTGGCCCGCCAAGAGGCCCTGGGACTCGGTTAACCCTTCGAATTTTCGCGCGCCGGTATCGCTCCGCTCCAGGATAGCGCGCGGCGAGAATATCTTCTCCAGGGCCAAAACGATTTGTTTCTTTCGCTGGTCCATTCCCAGCGACGAAATTTGGAGAACCAGCACGTCTTCATACTTGTCCACGATCAACCCGCTGAGAAAGTCGCTTTCGGAATTGACGATGCGGAACGACGTGGCGCCCGGCAAATGCTTTTTGCGGATAACCAGGGCCGCGCGGATTTTTTGCTCAAAAAAACTCTCATCGATCGGAACCCTCTCAGTATTGATCAGCCGAACTCCGATCTTGGATTTGGAATTGTAAAAGCCAATTCCCAGAAAACGCTGCCGATGATCTTTCACCTGCACCACCTCCCCATCAGCGGAGGGTGCGGTGGTCCGGAGAATTGAGCTTTGATAAATCCACGGATGTCCGGCCACAATGCGGTCGGCTTCGCCGGGACGAAGTAGGATGGTTGGCAATGATTGCATGCTCGGTTTGTAAACAGGTGTTTCCATCCCCACCAACTTTGCCGCAACGGCGCGTTCTGCCAAGGCTATTCTCGCTGGATAAAAAAAGGGCCGCCCAGAAAACCCCAAACTGGGCGACCCTGGTCAGGAAAGAGTCGGCGCAAAGCTGCGCTTAAAGCATTGTGACGCTGCGGGCCATGGGTTGGTTACAAGTTTTTTGCCAACGTCTCACTTTCGCAGGGAATTTCACTGTGTATCCGCGCATTGCAGACGTACAGAGGCGTTTGACCTTCCAATGTTCCCGAGCGGGCAGAGGATTTTGATGCTCCCTCGTTGATTCCGGTTCCAGCTTGACGGTTCGTGGTTGAATCGCAAGATTATGGGAATGCAAGTTTTCCGGCCTGTGATCGCCCTGTTGTTTTTCGGGCTGGCTGCGACCACCGTCCTGGGACAGCCTTTCGGCATCACCAATCGTGTCGCTGCCACGACGCTCAAAATGCCTCCCGCCATTCCCCCGCAGGGCTACCTGACAAGCAACGCCTTGGGCAACCTGACTTTCACCGCGCCTGTGGCGATTGTGTCTGCCCCAGGAGATACGAATCGTCTTTTCATCGTTGAGCAGCCTGGCCGGATTGTCGTGATTACGAATTTGGCGAGTCCGACACGGACGGTTTTCATGGACATCACCAACCGCGTGCTTTATGGCGGCGAACAGGGTTTGTTGGGACTGGCCTTTCATCCCGGCTATTTGACAAACCATTACTTTTTCATTTTCTATACTCTCAACGTCAGTGGCGCGCGAAACGACCGGCTCTCGCGATTTGAGATTTCCTCGACTGATTCCAACGCCGGACTGACCAATAGCGAAGTGGTTTTGATCAGCCAGCCGGATGATTTCGTCAACCACAACGCGGGCGATTTACATTTCGGGGCTGACGGCTACCTCTATGTTTCTCTTGGCGATGAAGGCGATCACGATAACACCGGGGCCAACGCCCAGCGGATCGACGAGGATTTTTTCTCCGGCATCATGCGGCTGGACGTGGATAAATTGCCCGGCAATCTCGCGCCGACTCCGCATCCGGCGAGTTCGACAAATTACGCGATTCCCGCGGACAACCCGTTTGTTGGCGCGACTCAATTTAACGGCATTCCGCTTACCGGCAATGTCCGCACGGAATTCTGGGCTGTTGGTCTGCGCAATCCATGGCGCTTCTCATTTGATTATACCACTGGGTTGCTCTATTGCGGTGACGTCGGGCAGACCAACCGAGAAGAAGTGGATATCATTGTCAAAGGAGGCAACTACGGTTGGAGCTATATCGAAGGATACGCCCAACGCACGAACTCGAGCGTGATTCCCGCCGGCTTCAGTCCTATCCTTCCGATCCTGGATTATGTGCGGACCCCAGCGGGCGCGACCAATGTCGGCTTTTCGGTCACGGGCGGTGTGGTGTATCGGGGGAATCGGATCCCGCAGTTGACTGGCTGCTACATCTTCGGCGACTACGGGAGCGGGAACATCTGGGCACTCCGATACGACGGTTCGGTGACGACCAACGTCCCCTATGCGCAACTGCTCGCCGACCCCGGCGTCGCTGCTTTCGGGATCGATCCGTCGAATGGAGACGTGCTTTACGCAGACGTAACGGAAGGCGTGGTTCGACGGCTTTTGTATGGGGCGGTCTCCGGTTCGTCGCTGCCGTCAACCCTGGCGGGGACAGGAGCCTTTACTAATCTCAGCACCCTCACGCCAAATCCGGGCGTGATTCCTTACCAAGTAAACGTTCCGTCCTGGTCCGACAACGCGGTCAAGTCAATGTGGTTTGCCGTGACCAATCTCACCGCAAAAATCACCTTCCGGCCCACCAACAACTGGACCTTTCCGCCCAGTGCGCTCTGGATTCAGCATTTCGAGTTGGAACTCACCAATGGCGTGCGGGAGTCGCGGCGGAGGCTGGAGACGCGATTCATCGTGCGCG